>Ga0070726_10003507_pt1 | contig 13155 bp, 8 predicted proteins | sample tdAd471_FD_67275 | JGI IMG/M metagenome (GOLD analysis project Ga0070726, IMG submission 67275) | Marine sediment microbial communities from the Atlantic coast under amendment with organic carbon and nitrate - tdAd47.1 | ecosystem: Environmental > Aquatic > Marine > Coastal > Sediment | place...
GACGAGGTCGCGCGCAAGGAGCACGAGGCCGACAAGATCCAAGACCAGATCTCGAAGCTCCTGTTCTCGCTGGAGAACGAGCTCCCGCCGGTGGCGATCTTCATGTGGACGAAGATCCTGTGGGCTATCGGCAACATGGCGAACCACGCCGAGAACGTCGGCGACGCGGTTCGCCTGATCGCCGCACGCTGAAGTAGGACCGCTCGCCCCAACCCACGCCACCCACGACCCGAGCCTCACCTATGACCCTCGCTACCGTGCTCCTGATCCTCGCCGCGATCACCGGGATCTACATGTCCTGGAACATTGGCGCCAACGACGTCGCCAACGCCATGGGCACCTCGGTCGGCTCGGGCGCGCTGACGCTCAAGCGCGCGATCATCGTGGCTGCGATCTTCGAGTTCGCGGGGGCGATGCTCGTCGGCGGCACGGTCACGGAGACGGTGCGCAAGGGGATCGTGGACCCCGCGCGGCTGGGGCTGGGCGAGGTCTCCCAGGTCGATCCGTCCAGCGGCGTCGCCGAGATCGACTCGGCCACGGGACTGCCGGTCGTGGTCGTCGACGACCCCCGGGACGCCGACCCCAAGCAGGGCGGAGGCCAGACCGCCAGCGCCCCCTCCGGTGAGGTGGAGACCAAGGAGCACCACCCCAAGGCGATGCAGTTCGCGCTGGGCATGACCTGCTGCCTGCTGGCCGCCTCGCTGTGGCTGCACCTGGCGACGTTCTTTGGCTGGCCCGTCTCGACCACCCACTCGATCGTGGGCGCGGTGGTCGGCTTCGGCGTGGTCGCCGGCGGCTGGGACGCGGTCAACTGGTTCAAGGTCGGGCAGATCGCGGGCTCGTGGGTCGTGTCACCGGTCATGGGAGGCTTACTGGGCTTCCTCCTCTTCCACGGGCTACGCAAGCTGGTCCTGCACAAGGATCAGCCGCACCTCGCGATCGCCAAATACGGCCCGCTGCTGATGGGCCCGATCTTCTTCGTGCTCTCCATGGCCTTGATCTTCAAGGGCCTCAAGCCGCTGAAGCTCGATTTCTCCCTCCGCGACGGCTCGCTGATCTCCCTCGGGATCGGCTTCGTGGCGCTGGTGGTCTCGATCCCGATCTTCCGCCACACCGCCAAGGGCGTCGGCGAGCTGCCCCTCGAGGAGGGGCTCAAGCGCGCCGAGAAGGTGTTCCTCGTGCTGCAGATCATGACCGCCTGCTTCGTGGCCTTCGCCCACGGCAGCAACGACGTCGCCAACGCGGTCGGCCCCCTGGCGGGGGTGGTCACGTCGATCCAGGACGGGTTCAGCTCCTCGGCCCCGATGCCGATGTGGATCCTGCTGATCGGCGCGACCGGAATCGTGATCGGCCTGGCGACCTACGGCTACAAGGTCATGGGCACCGTCGGCGAGAAGATCACCGAGCTGACCCCCTCCCGCGGGTTCACCGCCGAGTTCGCGGCGGCGAGCACCATCGTCACCGCGAGCAAGCTCGGCCTCCCGGTGAGCACGACCCACACCCTCGTCGGCTCGGTGATCGGGGTCGGGGTCGCGCGCGGGATCGGGGCGATCAACCTCCAGGTGCTCAAGGGGATCATCGCGAGTTGGTTCATTACCGTGCCCTTCACCGCGGTCCTCGCTGGCCTCATGTTCGCGGTCGCGCGAGTCGCGCTCTTCTAGTGCTCGCGCCCCTGGGCGAAGCCGCGGTCCGCGAGGCCCTGGCAGGGCTCCCCGGCTGGAGCCTCGACGAGGGCAAGCTGCGTTGGGAGCACCGCTTCGGGGACTTCGTCAGCGCCTTCGGCTTCATGACCCGCGTGGCCCTGCTCGCCGAGCGGGCCAACCACCACCCCGAGTGGTTCAACGTCTACGGCACCGTGAAGATCTCGCTGGTGACCCACGACGCGGGCGGGGTCACCGACAAGGACCTCGACCTCGCGCGGGAGATCCTGGCCGCCGTCTGAACCAGGCCCCTGGTAGGCTCTGCGCATGCGAATCGTGACCTGGAACGTGAACTCGCTGCGGGTGCGTCTCGAGCGCGTGGTCGCCTGGCTTCAGCGCCACGACCCCGACGTGGTGTGCCTGCAAGAGACCAAGTGCCCCGACGATCAGTTCCCGCGGGCCGAGCTGGAGGCGCTGGGCTACCACCTGGCGATCGCCGGTCAGAAGGGGCTGAACGGGGTGGCGATCCTCAGCAAGCAGCCCCTGGAGGACGTCGCCGACGCCCTCCCGGGGCGCGACGACGACGAGCAGAAGCGCTACCTGGCCGCGACCGTCGACGGCGTGCGCGTGATCAACGTCTACGTCCCCAACGGGCAAGCCCTCGGCAGCGAGGCCTTCTTCTACAAGCTCGACTGGCTGGGCAGACTGCAGCGGGTGCTGGTCAGTCAACACGACCCCGCCCAGCCCCTGGTGCTGCTGGGCGACTTCAACATCGCCCCCGAAGACCGCGACGTCTACGACACGACGGCCTGGTCCAACCGGCTCCACACCAGCACCCACGAACGCGCCGCCGTCGAGCGCTTGCAGGCCTGGGGGCTGCGCGACGCCCTGCGCGAGGTCGAGTCTGCGGGCGGGCACTTCTCCTGGTTCGACTACCGCGACGGCAGCGGCCCCGAGGTCGTGGAGAAGAACCAGGGGATTCGGATCGACCTGATCCTGGCCACCCCGCCCCTGGTGGAGCGCCTGCAAGGCGTGCGGATCGACCTCGAAGAGCGCCGCGGCGAACAGCCCTCGGACCACGCCCCGGTGATCGCCGACTTCGGCTCCCGTTGACGCAACGCGGCTAAAGCTTGCCCCCCCGCCTGCCGATAGGGCGTGCAGGGGAGGGCGTGCATGCAAATTCTGTCCGTAGCCAACCAGAAGGGCGGCGTGGCGAAGACCACGACAGCGCTCTCCTTGGCCACCAGCCTCGCGCAGCAAGGGTTCCGCGTGCTCGCGGTCGACATGGACCCCCAGGAGAACCTGACCGCGGGCTTCGGCGTCGAGCTGGAAGACGGCGACTCGAGCCTGTTCGAGGTCCTGGCGCGCAAGGCACCGCTCGCTGACGCCGTCGTCCCGATCGAGCTCCCGGGGATCGACGCCTTGAGCGTGCTCCCCGCGGGTCCGCGCCTGGCGCAAGCCGAGGCCGAGCTCCTGGGGCAGGTCGGCTTCGACGAGCTGCTCAAGTTCAAGCTGGCGCAGGTCGCCGACGCCTTCGACTACGTGGTCCTCGACTGCCCACCGAGCCTGGGCGCGCTGACGATCAACGCGCTCGGAGCCTCGCAGCTGGTGGTCGTGCCCGTGCAGTGCGAGTTCTTCAGCGCCCGCGGGGTCGCGAAGCTGATGGAGGTCGTGGAGCTGGTGCAGGAGCGGCGTAACCCGGAGCTCGAGGTGCGCCTGGTCCCGACCCTCTTCGACAAGCGCAACAAGATCAGCAAGGTCGTCCTCAGCGAGCTGAAGCAAGCCTTCGCTGACCAGGTCAGCTCCACGATCGTGGGGGTCGACACCCGCGTCCGCGAGGCGCAGGTCCACGGGCTCCCGGTCTCACTCTACGCGCCGCGCTCACGGGCGAGCCTCGCCTACGAGGCGCTCGCCTGCGAAGTGCACCGCATGCTGCTGGCGCAGCAGAAGGGACGGGCCTATGGCCAAGCGGCTTGACGCGAAGGCCCTCCAGGGCGCGTTCGCCCGGGGCAAGACCAAGCGCAACCTCGACTTCCTCGTGCCCTCCAAGGAGCAGGAGTCGGCGCCCGACGCCGAGCCGAGCGGGGAGACCAGCGAACTCACCCGCAGCGGCCCCCAGCGGCGGAAGCGCGCCACGGCCAAGCGCAATTCGACCAAACGCAGCGCGGCCAGGCGCAAGACGACCCAGAAGGCCAAGCCACAGGCCAAGGCCAAGCCCAAGCCAAAGGCCAAGGCCAAGCCAAAGGCCAAGGCCAAGCCCGCGAAGACCGAGCCGCCGACGGTCGAGGCGACCGCCGCGCCCAGCCCACGGGCCACGCGGGTCGTGCACCACGCCGCGCCGCCGCCCTCCGGCGACGTCACGCGGGCCGAGGCCGAGCTCGAGCTGACCGTGCTCTACGACGGCTGGGCGCCAGCTGCGGCACCCGCCCCGCGCCCGGGTGCGCTGCGCAGGCTGCGGGCGCGGATTCGCTGCGCATGCGAAGAGCTGGTCGGGGTCGCGGTACGCGTCGTCCTCGGCTGATCCTGCCAACCAATGCAAACACGCCGCCCCCTGCAGGGGGCGGCGTGCTTCGTGGAATTGGGCTCGCCTAGAACGAGACGGTGAGCGTCAACGTGAGCTTGAGGTCGTCGCGACGCGGCGTGCTGCCGCTCCCGGCCCGCTCGGGGTTCTCGATGCGGTCGTAGATCCCGCCCAGGCCGAGGGAGAACATGCCCGACAGCTGGTAGCCGACGTTGAAGGTCGCGCGGTGGAAGGTGTCCTTGATCCGCTTGGTGCCAATGTAGGACTCCCAGAAGGCGTCGAAGGTCAGCTTCTCGCTCAGCTTCCAGTAGAAGACCGAGGCCAGGCGCGCCGAGGTCTGATACTTCGTTTCGTTGAACGGCGGGATCTCCACGCCAACGGCGTTGAGCGGCTCGCGCCAGGTGCGAATCTCGGTGTAGGCAAAGCCGAGCTCGGCTCCCCACTTGAGGTCGTCCTGGATGAGGATCTTGTAGCCCACGCCGGAGCCAATGCTCCCGCGGCGCTCGATGTTCGCGAACTTGTCGTAGAGCAGGTGACCGACCACGGGCGTCACATAGAAGCGCTCGGTGACCTTGTAGTCGAACTGGAAGTCGCCGCGGTGGGCCTTGGCGTTCTCTCCCGCCCCCCCGCGCTTGGCGTCGACGCCGTAGACCCCGGTGTAGGCCAGGCGGAGCTTGGTGTTGTCGTCCTCGCGGGTCAGGGTTGCCAGCGCGAAGAACGTCCGGATCCGAGTGTTCCCGTAGGTGGCCGAGGCGCCGAGGGTCCCGGTGAAGTTCCAGTAGTCGAGCTCGGTCTTCTCGGGGTCGGGGTTGACCACGAGCTGGGCGTCCGCGGCGAAGGTCGTGGGCTCGGAGCCGTCGATCGGCGTGACCGTGATCTGCCCGCCCTCGATCCGGACCTTGGCCTCGACCTTGCCGCCGCCGGGCATGATCACCGTGTGCGCCTCGGCGACGTCCAGGGTCTCGATCTGGTCGAGCCCGAACTCGACGTCACCCATGTTGTCGCTCTTGAACTTGACCTTGCCGCCCTGGACCTGGACGAGCTGACCGTGGAGCGTCTCGCCGTTGGCCAGCACCAACGTGCGCGCGGGCGCAGGACCCTCGTCAGCGGGCGCTTCGTCGCCAGGGGCCTCTTCGTCCGAGCCCTCCTCGTCGTCGGGGGTCTCCTCGCCGGCGGTGGCGTCCTCCTGAGCGAAGACGGGGCAGGCGCCCGCCAACAGCGACAAGGCCAGCACGGGTGCGAAGTAGCGCTTCATGGATCGGGTCCTCTCTGTATGAGGGCCAGACCTTAGCAGCTGCCTGAGACGTCGAGAAGCGTCAGGGCCACGGGTCGCGCGGGACCTAACCCCTGTATGGCGGGTTGCTAAGGGCGGGCGGCGGGCGGGAAGGCGTGGGCCAACGCCCCGCGCCAGGCTGCCGCGAGGTCACCCAGCGCCTCGTCGAGCCAAACCTCCGTGCCACCGCGCACCCGGAGGTGCGGCTCGGCCACCGTGCTCCCCACCACCGCGTGGGGGGTTCCGTCGAGCGCGTCCTGGACCTCGTCCAGGCGCGCGGGGTCGACCTCGAGCAGGAACCGCGAGGCCGACTCGGAGAACAACCAGGCCCAGCGCCCCAGCTCGGGCGCGCCGGGCGCGGAGGCGAGGTCCAGCTCGAGGCCGTAGCCCCCGGCGAAGCCCATTTCCGCGGCCGCCACCGCGAGCCCGCCTTCGCTGAGGTCGTGGCAGGCCAGCACCCCGCCGGTCTCGAGGGCTGCCTGCACGGCGCGCAGCAACCCGGGGGCGCGCTGGAGGTCCACCCGGGGCACGCGTCCGCCGGCGCTGCCGAGCAGCCCCGCCAGCTGACCCCCGCCCAGCTCGTCGCGGGTCTCGCCCACGAGCAGCAGCGGGTGCCCCGCGCCCTTGAGGTCCATGCTCACCGCGCGCAGCACGTCGCCGATCAGGCCCACGGCGGTGATCACGAGGGTGCCGGGGATCGCCGCGCGGGTGCCGTCGGGGAGCTCGAACTCGTTGTTCAGCGAGTCCTTGCCCGAGACGAAGGGCACGCGGTAGGCCAGCGCCGCGTCGCGGCAGGCCTCCGCCGCGCGCACCAGCGAGCCCAGCTGCTCGGGGCGGCGGCAGTCGCCCCAGGAGAAGTTGTCGAGGATCGCGCAGGAGTCGAGGTCGGCCCCCGCCGCGACCACGTTGCGCAGCGCCTCGTCCACCGACCAGGTGGCCATGGCGTAGGGGTCGTGGTCCGAGAGGGTCGGGTTCAGCCCGAGTCCGAGCACGATCCCCCGCCGCGAGCCGTGGCGCGGAGCGAGCACGATCCCGTCGCTGGGGCCCCCTCCGCCGACGCCCGCGAAGGGCTTGATCGCGCTGGTGCCCTGCACCTCGTGGTCGTACTGCCGCACGATCGGCGCCTTGCTGCCCACCGTCGGCGTGGCCAGGATCGCGCGCAGGGCCTCCCCCGGCGTCTGCGTCGGCTCGGGGAAGGGAGACTCCCTGGGCGCCTGCCACTGCGCCCTGCGCGACTGCTTGGGCAGGCCGCCGTGGAGGAAGTCGAGGTCGAGGTCCGCGACGGTGGTCTCGCCCCAGCGGATCACGAGCCGACCGCTGTCGCGGAAGCGCCCGAGGCGGACCGCCTCCACGTCCTCGGCCGCGAAGGCAGCGCACACGGCCTCGACGTGCGCGTCGGGGACGGCGAGCACCATCCGCTCCTGCGCCTCCGAGATCCACACCTCCCAGGGCGCGAGCCCGGCGTATTTCAGGGGCGCGAGGCTGAGGTCGACGTCGGCCCCCAGGTCCTCGGCCATTTCGCCGACGGCGGAGGAGAACCCGCCCGCGCCGCAGTCCGTGACCGCGTTCAGCTTGTCCCGGACCTCGAGCAGCACGTCGCCGAGCTTCTTCTCCTCGATGGGGTTCCCGATCTGCACCGCCCCGCCGCTCTCGACCTCGCTGGTGGTGGTCAGGGCGTCCGAGGAGAAGGTCGCCCCGTGCACGCCGTCGCGGCCGGTGCGCCCGCCGACGGCCACGACCCAGTCGCCGTCCTTGGGTTGCTTCTGCACCCTGTCGTGCTCGATCAGGCCCACGGTCCCCGCGAACACGAGGGGGTTGCCGCTGTAGCGCGGCTCGCTGACCAGCGCCCCGCAGGCGGTGGGGATCCCCATGCGGTTGCCGTAGTCGCGCACCCCGGCCACGATCCCGCGCAGCACGGCGCGCGGGTGCAGCGACCCCTTGGGGAGCGACGCGGGGTCGGCCTCCAGGTCGCCGACGCAGAACACGTCGATGTTCACCAGCGGGCGGGCCCCGAGCCCGGTCCCGAGGATGTCGCGGATCACGCCGCCGATCCCCGTGCCCGCGCCGCCGTAGGGCTCGATCGCCGAGGGGTGGTTGTGGGTCTCGACCTTGATCGCGACGCCGTAGTCGTCGTCGAAGCGGATCACCCCGGCGTTGTCGACGAACACCGAGAGGCAGCGGGGGAGGTCGAGGTCCTGGGTTGCGGCGAACACGGTCTGCTTGAGCAGGTTCGTGTATTCCCGCCGCGCGCGGGGCGCCCCCTCGGCGTCGAACTCTTCGTGGACGATCGGCCCGGTGAGGGTCTTGTGCTTGCAGTGCTCGGACCAGGTCTGCGCGATCGTCTCCAGCTCGACGTCCGTCGGCGCGCGCTCGAGGGCGGCGTAGTGGGCCTGGATCGCGCGCATTTCCACGGCGTCGAGGGCGAGGCACGCTTCGCGCGAGAGCTGCTCGAGGGCCGCGTCGCCGAGCCCCGCGAGGGGGACCTCGCGCGCCAGCTGGCTGGGCGGCTCGGCGGGGCGAGGCGCGCTGGGCCAGGCGTCGCCGGGCCCCAGGGCCCGGTCGACCACGGGGTTGCTGGTGCGGCGCACGATCCACTCGCAGGCGGCCTGGGCGACGTCGGGGTCGGCGGTCACGTAGACCCGACGCGCGGCGCGCACGCGCTGCAGCTCGATCCCCAGGGTCGCGGCGGCCTGGATCGTGGTCAGGGCCACCGGATCCATGACCCCCTCGCGGCGGAGCACGGTCACCGCGCGCTCGCCGGGCGCGAGCTCCAGCGGCGCGCTGGCGAGGGTCACCCGCAGCGTGTCCAGCACGGGGTTGGCCAGCAGCTCGCGCCCGAGCTGCTCGGCGACCTCCGCGCGGGTCGGGCCGACCTCGTAGACGTGGGCCAGGCGCACGGCCGCGACCGGCAGGCCATGGGCGCGGAGGTCCTCGGCCAAGGCCTGACCGGCGGGGTCGTGGGCGGGGTCGCGGCGGACGGTCTCGACGAGGTAGGCGGCTGAGGTCATGGGGCGCAAGCCTAGCGCATTCCCGGGGCCCCGGGCGGCCTAGACGAGCAGCCCCTCGTGCTTTTCGGGGGCGTTGACCAGGAGCGTGGTGGGCAGCCCGTCGAGCAAGGTCTGGAACCCCTGGTGCCAGCGCTCCTCGCTCCCGGCCTCGGGGATCCCGAAGCCGAGGAACACGCAGGCCGCGTCCCCCGAGGTCGAGCGCAAGACCTCGGGGAAAGGGCGATCGTCGACGAGGGTCACCGCCGTGGCGTCGACGCGGGATTCGAGGATCAGCTCCTGGAGCGCCAGCAGGGCCGGCTCGCGCCCGTTCTCGTGGGGCACCAGGCGCAGCACCCGCAGCTTCGTCCCGGCCCACTCCCAGTTGCGCGTGAGGAGGTGCGCGAGGAGGAGCATCAGGCTCCCGTTGGCCCGCCCGCGCCACCACACGTCGATCCGCCGGCGCGCTCGCGCGCTGCGCTCGAGCTGCGCCAGCAGCCGCGGGTCGCGCTTGAGCAAGACCACGGCCTTGTCGAGGGTGTGCGCGGTGCGAATGTGCTGGCCCAAGCCGCCCATCCGCCCCGACTCCTCGGCCCAGCCGAAGAGCACGAGGTTCGGGTCGATGGGCCCCAGCCCGGCGGTCTGCAGCATGGCCTGGACCCCCTGGGCCAGCTCCTCGGTCACGAGGACCATCGGCAGCGCTTGCAGCGAGCGCTCGCGGCAGAAGTCACGCAGCTGCTTGCGCGCCTGGGGCAGGTGGTGCGCGTTCTGCTCCAGCGGACCGACGAGCAGGTTCCCGAGGATCACGATCCCGCGCCCGGCCTCGAGCCACACCCCAAAGCTGATCAGCTCTTCGCGAGTGGCGGGGTTGCCGCTGAAGATCAGCACGGTCGGGCGCCAGTTCTTCGTGTCCTCGGGCATCAGCGAGAGCCGGAGCATGTTCTTGCGCACGTTGGCGAACACGAACCCCCGGCGCGCGTCGGCGTAGGAGGTCGTCAGCTCGCGAGTGCGCAGGTAGTAGAGCAGCCCACCCAGCAGCAGCACCGCGGCGAGCGCGGCCTTCCAATCGATGAGGAACGCCGCCGCGACGCAGCCCACGGCGCCCAGGAGCGCCGTCGACCAGTGGAAGAAGCGGAAGCGCGGGCGAAAGGAGGGGTTCTTGCCCAGGGCCTCGATGAACGCCGCGAGGTTCACCATCCCGTAGGTGTAGAGGAAGAACATGGTGATCACCGAGGCCACCAGGTTCAGCGCGGCCCCCTCGGTGCCGCCGGTGAGGTGGGCCCACACCAGGACCCCCACCCCGAGCACGGCGGTGAACACCAGCGCCCGCCGCGGCTCGTCGTTGGCGCCCGCGCCCTTGCCGAAGGGCCCGAGGAAGCTCAACACCGGGTCGCGAGAGACCGCCTGCAGGACCCGCGGCGCGCCCAGCAGGCTGCCGAGGGCGCTGGAGAGCGTCGCCGCGCACACCCCGCCCACGACGAGGAAGCTGAGCCCGAACAGCGCGTTGTCCTTGAGCACGGCGTAGGGCGTGTCGGTGAGCTGGGCGCGGTCGAAGGCCCCACCGCTGAGCACGATCTGCACCAGGTAGACGAGGAAGCCCACCCCGACCGCGGCCAGCGTCCCCCGCGGCAGGCTCTTGTTCGCGTCCTTGAGGTCTCCCGACATGTTGACCCCGGCGTCGATCCCGGTCACCGCGGGGAAGTAGATCGCGAAGATCAGCCAGAACGTGTAGTCGCCCCCGCCCTCGCGCTCGACGTAGCCCGCCCCGAGGTTGGTGTTGAAGGTCTCCCAGGAGAACTGGGTCAACGCCCCGCCGAGGATGACCACGATCGAGAGCACCAGGATCGCCATGATCCCGTATTGCGCCTTCAGCGCCCAACCGGCGCCCACGTAGGAGACGACGAACACGAGGGCCAGGGTCCCGAGGGTGACCGCGAGGAACAGCGGGACCAGCGACGGGAACGAGCGGCAGAGGGCCTCGGTGAACCCCAGCACGTAGAACGGCACCGAGAGCGCGAGCGCGAAGTAGAGCGCGATCCCGATCGCGCCGCCGAACTCCGGCCCCAGCACCCGCGAAATGAGGAAGTAGGCCCCGCCGCCGCGGACCTGCATGTTGGTCCCGATCGCCGAGAGCGAGAGCGCGGTCGTGAACGTGATCGCCTTGGCCAGGCAGAGGATCGCGATCGCGTAGAGGATCCCCGCGTTGCCGACGACGAAGGACGCGCGCATGAACATGATCACGCCGAGGATCGTGAGGATGCTCGGCGTGAACACGCCCTCGAAGGTACCGAACTGGTTGCCCGGTTTGGCCGCGCTCAGGCGTTGGGATTCGTTACTCAGGGCCACCCGGAGCCTCGGCGGTGTGCGTCATGCTCGGAGGAGGATAGGGGACGCCGCCCACGCGCGCGACCCGCAGGGTGCGTCGACGTTCAGTCGCCCTTCGCGAGCCGCGCCCTCGCCTGGCGCACCCGCGCCGTGGTGTGCTCCCGGATCTCCTCGGTCACCCCCGACTCGAGGGTCAGCAGCCGTTCGCCGTGCTCGCGCACGACCTCCCACTCGCCGAGGTCGCCGCCGAGCATGACCACCAGGAACAGCGCCGGAGCCCGCTCGGGTCCCAGCTCGGCGCCGCGCAGAGCAGGGGCCCACGCCTCCCGCGTCTTGCCGCCGATCAGGAGCGCGCGGGCACGGAGGGTGTGGCTGCGCCAATCCGCGGGCTCGAGCTCGAGCAGGCGCCGGGAGAGCTCGGCCGCCTGCGCTCGGTCAGCGCCGGCGATCGCCTGCTCGACGTAGAAGGCGAGCGCCGCGGGGTCGTCAGGGTTGCGCTCGAGCACCCAGCTCAGGTCCTGCTCGGCGCGCCGCACGTCCCCGCGGGCCGCGTGCACGCGCCCCCGCAGCGCGCGCAGCGCGAGGAGCTCCGGGTCGGCCTCGCAGCCGCGTTCGATCCACACCAGGGCAGAGTCCGCGTCCCCGCGATCGTCGAGGAAGCAGCGAGCGACGCGGGCCGCCATGTGCGGCAGCTCCACGTTGCGCGCGCAGTGCCAGGCCAGCTGGAGCTGGCGTCGCGCTTCCGCGTCACGACGCTCTCTGAGGAGCAGCTGCGCCAGCTCGCAGCGGACCATGCCCTGCAGCGGGAACTGGGCGAGTGAGGCCTCGTAGTCGGCGAGCGCCGCGTCCAGGTGGCCCATGCGCGCGTGCAGCCGCCCGCGCATGCGGAAGGCGTTCGCGGCCCGCGGCCAGCGCGCCAGCGCCTGCCCGTAGGCGACCAGCGCCTCCTCGCGCCGGCCGAGGCTCGCCAGCGCGACCCCCCGCTCGAAGGCCAGCTCGGAGGGGTCCCCGAGGCCGTCGATCACGCGCAAGGAGTCCTCGCCGCGCTGCAGGCTCGAGTAGGCGGAGGCCAACGCGCGCGTGATCGGGAGCCAGCCCGGGAATCGCTCCCGCGCAGGCTCGTGGGCGGCGATCGCCCCTTCGACGTCGGCGCGCAGCCAACGCAGCTCACCGCGGTTGTAGGCGGTCCAGGGGTCGGCGGGGAAGCGCGCCTCGAGCTCGTCCTGCAGGGCGTCGGCGCGGCCCGGGTCGCCGCCCTCGAGCGCCAGGTTGGAGGCGAGGACCACGCTGTGGGGGTCGTCCTGACCGTCCCCACGCAGCGCCACCTCGATCCCGTCTTGCGCTTGCTGGTTGAACAGCCGCCGGCCGCGGATCCGGCAGAGGCCGCGTCGCGCCAAGCTCGAGCTCGGGTCGCGATACAGCGCGCGGCGGAACGCCGCCTGCGCCACGACGTGATCGTGCTCCTCCAGTGCCTGCTCACCCAGACGCAGCAGCTCGTCCAAGGGGAGGTCGAAGGCCACGGGGTTCGCCGTCCCCTGGGCCTCGAGGCGGGAGGCGAGGGTCTGCGCGCGGTCGAGCAAGCGTGGGAAGTGCCCCGAGCGCTCCAGGCTGCGGATCCCCAACCGGATCAGGCTCAGGGCCTCGGGGTCCGCGTCGAGCTCGGCGTAGACCCCGGCGAGACCGCAGAGCGCTTCGCCGCTGCGGGGGTTGTCCACCAGGGCGTGCTCGTAGGCCTCCGCCGCGAACCGCAGCAGCCCCAGCTGGCTCGCGTGCGTCCCGCGGATCACCCCGATCAGCTCCGCGTTGGGGCCTCTCTCGTCGAGGTACTTCACGTGGGGGTAGGCCGCTTCCGGGTCCTTGCGGTCCAGGTGGTAGCGGGCGAGCACCACGTGGGCGTAGAACCCCTCGGGCCCCTGGCTCGCAACTCCCTGCAGCGGCCCGAGGGCCGTCTCGTCGCCACCGAACAACTGGGCGCCGAGGCGCAAGGCGTGGAGCTCGAGGGAGCGGGGGTAGCGCTCGAGCCCCGCGTCGGCCCAGCGCCCAGCCGTGTCGTAGTCGCCCCGTAGCACGTTGTGCAGCACGAGCCCCGCCGCTGCCCACAGCTGAGGGCCGAGCTCGAAGCTGCGCTGAAAGGCGGCCAACGCGCGCGGCACGTCGCCGGACGAGACCGCTGAGAGCGCGAGGTTCCTCCACGCCACGCTCGAGGTGGGCTCGAGCTCGACCCACACCTCGGCGAAGGCCTGCGCGCGCTCGCGGTCGAAGCGCATCGTCGCGTAGCGGACGCAGTCCTGGAGCAGCTCGGCCGTGTCCGGCTGGGTCCGACGCACCACCTCGAGGTCAGCCAGGGCGAGGCCCCAGCGCTCGCGCTTGGCGTAGAGCCTCGAGCGCAGCTGGTAGGGGTAGGGGGACTCG
>Ga0070726_10003510_pt1 | contig 13150 bp, 7 predicted proteins | sample tdAd471_FD_67275 | JGI IMG/M metagenome (GOLD analysis project Ga0070726, IMG submission 67275) | Marine sediment microbial communities from the Atlantic coast under amendment with organic carbon and nitrate - tdAd47.1 | ecosystem: Environmental > Aquatic > Marine > Coastal > Sediment | place...
GCGCTTCGCACACCTCTGCGTAGAACAAGGCCGAAGCGCACAGCCCTGACGATCGTGAGGATTCTGACCGTCAGACGAGACTTCAATCGGAGCCGGGCTGAGACGGCGCGTCCATCAGCATGTTGCCAGACACGATGTCGATCTGATCGCTTGGGTCGGCGAGTTCGCGACTCAGCAACGACAAATCGGTCTCAACCTGATCGAACTGCTTGTCGGAGTCATCCGGCAATTCGCCCGTTCGTGCATCCAGCTCTTTCGGCTGCTGCCAGGGCAGGTAGGAGGCTGAGCAGGCTACTTCGCTGCGAATCCGGTTCATCGTGCCTTCACCATGCACCAGAACCAGCAGATTCCAGAACGGCATTCCAGCGCCGGCTGGCTGGCCCGCGCGCTCCCACAACCGCATCAGTCGTCCGATCCCGCGAGCGATTGTGGTGACCGTCAGCTCGTCCATGTTCTGAAACGGGTCGTCCAGAATCAGCAGCCTCAGGGGATTGTCGAGCTTTGGTGTGCAGAGCAGAAACAATCCGAGTACGAACGTGTTGAGTTCTGCCGTGTTGAACATCAGCCAGACGGGAATCTCCACTCCCTCAGCACCCTTCTTCTGGCCCGCCCCATTGTTCGGTGATTCCGACGGCAGGACGAAATTCAACTGACTGCCTCGCTTGCCAAAGCCTCCATCAGCAACCACGTCGCGATAGGCCCAGCGAGCCGGTGTCAGCAGGGCGACCAGTTCGTTGAGCGCGTTCTTGAGCGACCCCGCGATCAGCTTATTGAGTTGCTCGACGGCCTTGACCTCAGCCGTTGCACAGGCCTCCGCTGCCGTCTGAAGTCCCTGCAGCTTGTTTGGGATGTCGGCGAACTCCGTCTCTCGCGACTCGATCCGGCTGATCAGTTTCTGCAGATCCGCCTGCTGATGTTTGAGCTGTTCGATGAGTGCCGTCAGTCCTCCGGGATGGCCCACCTGGATCGACAGCCCGCCCTCATGGCCGATATCGACAACCGCCGCTTCGGGTTTCAGTGAGTCGACCGCCTGCCTCACGATCGCACTCAGCGGCGTATCGCCCAATGTCGGCAGGATCTCATCGAGAGCGTGCAGCGTTGCCGTGCTCAAGTGCGGCCGCGACGTCAGCGTCTCCGCCGATCCGGAGTCCGACAGACGAAACTCAAGCACCTGTCGATGCGCGGCTTCGCGATGATCGTCTAACCGCCTGACGGAATCGTTCAGCTCGTCCAGCCGGGTTCGCAGCTCTTCAACGGCTTCGTCAGAAGACACGGCAACGTGCCGAATGATCGACTGGTCAGCCGCCGCCTCGGCATCAGCCTCACGATCGGTTTCCAGCAGCAGACGCGTTTCGACGAGCTGCCGGCTCTTCTCGGCGAGATCCCAGTCCGCGTGCCGATCGAGCCAGTCGTTCAAATGCTTCGCGAACTCTTCGAGTGTGCCGCCGCCGTCTTCGCTGTGGGCTTCCCACTGATTCAGCGATTCCAGCAATGGCAGCGCAGTTTCGCACGACTGCAGTCTCGCGCGGGCATCATGAGCGGTCGCTGCAAACGCTTCGTCGAGCCGCGCCAGCCGATTCGCCCGGTGGCTGCTCGGCACGTCCGCCGAAAGTGACTTCAACAGGCTCGCAGGCCAGTGGGCTTTGAGCGGCGCAAGCGAGTCAGGAACGAGTTCGTCCAGACTGCAGTTCAGGCCCGACCACTTCATAAAGTCGGCCAGGGGGCGCTTCTCGGCCAGCAATTGACCGACTCGTCCGATCGCCTGCTCTGGCTCCGGGTTTCTGCCGGACTTGCGTAACTCTCGTCGAGCCATCTCCGGCAGCGTCTCCCAGAGATCATGAAACCGGTTCAGGGGCTCGCCGATCGCATCGACCCTCTCCGTGCGATCCTGGAAGAACGCTTTCAGAAACAGACTGGCGCGCTGTCCGGGCGTGAAGTGAATCATCTTGTCGATGAAGACCTGATCGAGCCGAAAGGAACCGGCATCGAGAAACCGTGAGCGGTCGCGCGATCCGCGGAGACGCTCGCGGTAATTGCCGCGGTCGCTGGCGTCGCCCTCAACTTCGATCTCCGACTCACCGACTGCCTTGCCGACTCGACACGTCAGCGTCGTGCGCGGCCCCTGCGGGTCAGCCTCTGGTTTCTGAACTTTCAGCCGCACGGTCGCGACGGGCTCCGGTTCGCCGGGCCGTGCTTCCGTTCGGCGTTTGCGATTGGTGAGCACCTCCCGATAGCTCAAGGTTCGACCGGGAGCATCCTCCAGTCGGTCAACACGGTCCGTCAGTGCCAGTTCGACGGCTTCGGTGAACGACGATTTGCCCGACCCGTTTGCACCATGCATCAGATGCAGACGCTGGTCGGCCTGCTCCTTCGACAACTTGTCATCGCCGCCCGCATCAAACGGAGCCCAGATTCGCGAACCGGCCACGCGAAAATCTTCCAGCTCAATCGACCGCAGAACCATCGGTGCGGCCGGATCGGTTTCCACACCGGGCTGTTGCTCCTCCAGCCACGTCTGTACGTCTTTCAGCAGCCACGGAAACGCCCGCCGCAAGTCACTTGCGTTGAATGCGTTCTGGCCGGCCTTGCCCTTCGCACGGCCATGGTGCGTCGCGACGGGCAGAACACTGACGCCGATGGTGTGCAGGAACCCCGATCGAGCCATGATGGCCCGCAGCGTTTCCGCGATCTCTGCGAGTGGGCTGCTGGCGGAAGCAGATTCGCCGTCGTCGGAATGCGACGGGACAACCAGCACCAGTTCGACGCCGAACGACGACTTCTCATATGCCTGACCTTTTCTCGCGTCGTGACGCAGGACCTGACGAACGTGAATCGCGTCATGGCAGACCTGTTCGACCACGCGCTGCTGCGCCGCGCTGTCACCACTGCCCTCGCAGATCTGAATCAGCGCGAGCGTCCCCAGCGATCGGTCCAGCAGAATCCCGTGCGGACGAACTTCCACTTCGCGCGCGATGACGACCGTCAATGGCTCTTCGACGGAACTCGCCAGAGCGGCAATGCGGGGATGTTTCTCAGCGTCATTGAGCAAGGACCGGAAGTTGAAGCGGACCTCGAACTTGTCGCGCAATGCCGCCTGAAGCTGCCCAGGAATGTCGATTGAAGTTCCCATAACCGTCTTCTGTCTCGGGTTGTCTATTGTCCCGGAGTGTGTGAGCGACGCCGCGGTGACCTGCCACCCAGCGACTCAGATGTCCGATCATTCAGCTTTGTGATGCGGCAGCTTCGGACCGCGTGGCCGAGTCGCACCGTCGGTGCGAACTGGAATTGAGTGACGAGGTTCTGCGCTCAGGCCTTGAGCCCACCGCCACACATCCATCACGAAGGGCAGGTCCCAGACGATGCGTCTCGAACTCCTGCGACGGTAATGCTGCTCCTGCTGCCGTTCGTGACGTCGATCTGGTATCAAGCCATCGGGATTAAACCGCCGCCTGTCTCGCGTCTCCCACAACGAGCCATCAATCGGCAGCTGCCACTCGTGCCAGACGCCGACACTGGCATCCAGCATCTCCGGCTCGTGCTGGCGAAACTGAGCACACGTCAGCAGTAGGCCGTCGGCCCGTGCGGCGCGAGTCACTTCGCTGGACGTGTCGGACACATCTCCGTACGGGCTTTCGCAGTGATAAAACTTCAACGCCGGGACCGCGGAATCCAGCGGACAGAACTCGTCTCGCGGATCGAGACATCGATCGTCGCCCACACCCGCGTTCTGTCCGAGCAGCCAGCGGAGGGCCAGTTCGACCACCACTCCCCAGGCCACTCGGCCCGGAGCCGCAATTGCCGGGTGATACCAGTCGGCCTTGCGCAGGCTGTCGATCGCATGCACCGAGACGCCTCGCCGCTTCTGCGTCTCCAGACACGCGAACTCCTTCCACAGAGCCGGATGAAAGTACCAGGTCCAGCGGACAGTCCGTTCGAGCCGCCGGCGAAAACGAAAACTCTGATGAGCGGCTACCGACTGAAGCTTCTCGGCGTCCGGCGAATCCGATCCCGCTGCCACTTCCGACTCGCTGCTGAACCAGCGCGCCGCCTCGTCGCGTTCCGCATCGAGCACGCGACGGAATCGAGCTTCAATCCGATCCAGCTCGCTGGGCAACGGACCTCCCGCCTTGGCGGACCGGTCGCTGCGGAGCAGTGTCAGAGCAATCGATCGCAGGTCGTCCTGCAGCATCTGCATCTGTCGCTCGCGCATCGTTCGGTGATAGGTCCACAGAAAGATGTCGTCGAGATTCGGAAACAACGAGCCTTTGAGCAGCCGGAAACGCAGATAGTTGCGGTGGTCGTGAGGCGTCGAGACCTGGCCGCCGGCAGCATGAGTGGCGGCGTGCAGAACCTCGGTGGCATGGAAGGACTGATCCCCGGCTGTCCCCAGAAAGAACGCCGGAGCAACATCGCGGTCACTGAGTTCCGCACTGGAGTTCTGCGCTGCGTCCTCGCTGGCCGTCTTCCCGTTGACGGGCTGAGGATCGCGTTCGCGGTGGCTGGCCATCTCCTCATAAACCGTGCGGAACGCGTCGTGGATGACGGGGTCCTGCAGGCTGTAGCCAACGAACGCGACCGACCGTGTGCGCTGCAGCGTGGCCAGGTAGTCGCGAGCCCACGAATCCTCGCGCCAGTTCTGGATCTCGCGATAGGTGAACACCATTTGCCGCAGGTACCACTCCCAGCGATCGATGCACTGCTGCTGGTCGTCGGACAGTTCTCTGCTGAAAACGTCATGCACTGAAAGCTTCAGACATGCCTGTCGGCGGGCGCGGTACTCATCGACGCAGCCATGCACCTTGACGACCAGAGACGTTCGGTTGGCCTTGCCCCGCTCGACGAAATCAACTGGCGACCCGACGACGGCCATCCTCTTCAGCGGAGTCGCCGGCAGCTCGGGATCGAACGGCGAGCGAGGACCGACACTGTCCGGCTGCTCGACCTCAAACCCGGACAGCCGCCAGGCACCTTCCAGCAGCAGGTCGTAGTTCGTCGTCAGCGCGATCGGGCACAGACCTTCGCGAGCCAGTCGGGCGAGCACCTGGTGCCGCGGGTAAAGTTTGCCGCGATACGACTCCGCAATCCGCCGCCGCTCGTCCTTGTACCAACCGTTCTGTTTCCGCCCCGCGACGACGTTCCGAATCTCCGGTGAACCGCCCATCACGGCGGCATCAGCGAAGCCCATTGAGTCGAGAAACAACGTCTTCCCCGCATCCCGCCGCCGATTCTCCAGACTCGAATGCGCCCACCGAAACAGGCACGGAGCAATCGGACACAGCGGCACAGAGTCGACGGGTTGGCGAGTGACTGGGCCTGACGATCCTGACGCTTCTTTTTCTTCCGGAATCTGAATCCAGGATTCGCGTTCTGTCACTGCGTCGATCAAGTCCTGCAGCCGCGCTCCCTTCGACTCTTGATCAACTCCCGCGGCGTCACCGACGACGTAGCCGAATTCGAGCAGCTTCTCGAACGTCGCACAGAACCAGTCGTTCGACTCGTAATACTTCTCGGCGAGTTTGCCGACGTCGTCCTCATTCCAGGCAAACGTCGTTGCATCATTGGACCAGTTTTCAGGGGCGGTCGTACTCAGCGAAAACGTACGCTGCAGTGACACGGGAATCCACTCCAGCACCTGCAATGCCGCGCGTAACTGGTGGTCCGATTCGTGGACCGATCCCGATGCTCGCAGCGTCTGGTTGACGGCCTTTTTCAGCTCGACCGTCAGCGCCTGCAGCCGCCACAGCAATCGCTGCATCAGCCGCCAGCCGAAGTTACCTTCGCTGTCGAGCGAAAACCCGGCCCCGACAAAGAACACGACCTCACCAAGCCCAATCCGCTCGACAAGATTCTCAATCGCGTCCAGCGCCGCCGCATTCGTCCCGAGACTCGTCCGGCCCGAAGAATCCATCACTCAGCCCCCCGAGCAAAGTGCTCCTGTATCTCGCGTAACTTTTCCCCATGCACCGCCTGAAACCACGCCCGCCACAACGCCGGTGGTGCCGGCAGATGGCCGTACTGAGATTCGAGCCAAGTACCGACAAATAGGATGGTCTCAGCCGACATTGGCCCTGTTGACTTTCTATTGCGGACACGTCGTTGGGGACTCGCCGGTCGTTGAGTCAATCCAGACTTCGTAGCTGCTGACTCACCAGTCATGCACTTCTTCAACGCCAATTCGAATCTGCTAACAGAAAAATCAATAGTCACCTGATTGCGACCGAGATCGTCGAGCGCAAGTCGGTAGAGCAACGTGATCCACCACTCATCACTTTGCAGCGAACTTGGATCAGCAAATCTGACTACTTCAGATGATCTATTCTTGTCCCCCGTGACACCGTTTTCCGTGGAATCGTCCACCACAATCCGGACTGCGTTAGATAGCCATTGCTGTATTTCTTCAAACTTAGCTCCGCTTTCGCAATTCCGGACATACCGCTCGGCTGGACCAAAGTCGCCAATGTCAGCTACGGACGTCTCAAAACGCGAGATCATCTTTTGAACGAATTGCGGAGGTGGAGAAAATGGCTTCCAGAGCGGCCGTCCGAAAAACATGATCCATGATTCCACGGAAGGTGCATCCCGTCGCCACGAACGAAATGCATTTATGTCGGCGATTGCCGTCGCGAATGCAGCTTCTCGGGCCAGGATCGCAGCTTTTTCATCCAATAGCCACGCTCGATGGAAGTCTTGGTTCGGCCTGATCAACTTGAGTGCCGAAGATGCGTACCTCGTCGAAGCGTACGTCGCGAACAATGCAAAAGCGGCTGAGTAAACTGAACTTGGTGTCGGCTGTCTTAGTTTTCTGAATGCGCCATAGGCTTCAAGTCCGGCCACGAGAGCAGCGTTGAGTTGTTGTTCCGCCACATTCCGGCAGTTAAGAAGTTCCGCACGTTTTAAGGAGACGAGCCAAGGCGCGGTTTCAATTGCAGCGAGTCGAGTCGCCGGTTGACTCCAGTATTTGAAATTGCCCTGTAAACCGAGCGCCGGCAGCACTCGCATTGCGGCGCGGCAGGCGACCCATTGTTGTTGCCAGGGTTCGAGTTTCTCGAACAGGGCTTCGAACTCTTGCTGCGGGTCGCGGTCCATGGCGGGGGCTCGTTGAGGTCGCTCGGAGGAGAGACGACGGTTCGGGCGGTGGTGGCTCAGAGGACTTGAGGGCGACGGCTGGTGATTGGCGATCGGTACCTGGGGTGCGCTGCGCGACCCCGGCTTGGTTCTGGAACCGCGTTGCGGTTCGGTTTGGCAGTGGGAGTGGCCGGGGCTGGAGCGAGGTACGAGCGAAGCCCCGGTCGGAGTCTTCAATGGGCAAAGCTTCGGGGCTTCCTTCGCAGGCTCAGTCCAGCCCCGGCCACCCAGCCGCCGCGGCAATCATCCCCTCTCTCCGGCGAGCCCTCGGCGTCAGCCGTGGGTTATTACTCTCCCGCCGGGGTTGTCACGCGCAGGGACCTCACGGATTTGCCGGGAGGAACCGCACGGCTGACGCCGTGGGCTCGCCTTAGAACTGCAGGGTGAGTCGAGACGCACTCTGCAATTCGCTGGCCTTGCACTCGTTTGACCCGAAGCCGGAGGCGACGGCGTTTCATGCTGGTCCCAAACGCCATCGCCTCCGGCTTCGGGTCAAACAGGTCGATCGGAAGGCGTAGCAGCAGGGCGCGGGCTACTCGGTCTTCAACTTTGTGATCAGGTACGCGCTGCTGGAGTCGTGCTCGACGTCCGGAGCGCCGGGATAGACGAGCTGGCAATCGACGCCGGCTTTGCGGCAGTGTTCCTGCAGCTTGAGGCCAAAGTTCGCCGTGTGCGTCGGATCGTTTTCCGGCTGTCCGAGGTTCGGTGGCGACGAGTAGACCAGGTGGACCGGCGGGTCGTCGGAGGTCACCAGGGCGTACGGTGAGTACTCGGCGATCCACGGCAGAATGGTGTCGCGCTTTGCCAGAAACTCGTCGAACTGCGAGAGCTTCTTCTCGGCGTCGCCGGTGAAGCCAAACGCGTGGCCGCCGTAACGGCTGTTGGGCGTCCACTCTTTCATCTGCTGCGGGTCGAGCGTTGTCTGAGCACCTCGCACCGACGCGCACCACAGACGAGTCGATTCGCGAGCGACCGGGTCGTCGCTGTTCGGGGCGGCGAGGTCCGGATGGAACGCCAGCCAGAGACTCGAACACGCGCCGGCCGAACCGCCCGACGCACCGATCCGCTGCTTGTCGATATTCCATTCGGCGGCCTTGCTGCGGACAAACTGCAGCGCTCGAGCGGCGTCGTGCAGCGGACCTTTGACTGGCGGGACAACTCCGTCAGCGGTGGCTTCGGGGATAAAGCGGTACTCGACCGAGGCAACCGAAATGCCGTTGTCGAGGAACTCCTGCAGCATCCCCGAGAGGCCGCTCAGCCGACCGCCGGCCATCCAGCCGCCGCCGTGGATGAAGAAGAGCAGGGGAGTCGGCTTGTCGGATTCCGCCTTCCAGAAGTGCAGCAGTTGTTTGGGATGCGGGCCGTAAGCGACGTCGTACTCGGTCGGCGTCGGCAGCAGTGGGCTGGCAGCGAGAAGTCGTTCCGCTTCTTTCTCGCCGATCTCACGGACGAAGATGTTCCGCCAGCGAATCTCACCGCCGTGCGTCTGCAGCATGATCGGGCCGGTCGCCGGCAGCGGCTTCTCACGGTCCCAGTAGTTCTCCATGACCGCGCCTTCGACAACCAGACGCCGATTCAGCCACACCCAGGTGCGGGCTCCGATCTGCCGGATACGGAATTGATTCCACTGTCCGAACGGCTTATCGACTCGCGCGATCGGATCGCGGCCCAGCGTGCCCGGCGTATTGTTGAACAGCCCACCGGATCCCAGATGCGGACGCCGCGTCGGGCGCTTCGGATCGAATTCCTGATTCCAGTCCCAGATCTGCACCTGCGGAGTTCCTCGCAGATAGATGCCGCTGTCGGCCTTCGGCACCGTTTTGTATTCCAGGTGCAGCTCCATATCGCCGAAGTCTTCGTCCGTGTTCGCGTACGGGCCGTGTCCGTCGTTGACGAGTTCGCCGTTCTCGACGCGCCAGTGATCCGCGAACTCGGCCCGCTGTTTCGCAAGGTTCGCTTCGAGCTTCTCGCCGGAGAGCTTTGCCGACTGATGCGGATTCCAGCCGTGCCAGCCGGTCAGGTCCTTGCCGTTAAAGATCGCTCGAAACCCGCGCGGCGGCTGCGGCTCGTCGGCGTGTGACGCAGACTGGCCGAGCAAGTGAACGAGAATCGCCAGCACGAATGTCGGGACAGTTCTGAGAGAGAGTTTCATAAGACGCTGCTCCGGGGGGCGAGTTTGGCAGATCGGAATGTGGTGAATGGTGTCTGGCAGGGATTGCGTCGGCTGCTGTTTGAATCCCGTCGACAGTCTTCGAAGAGCGGAACTTCGTCTCAGACACGCCGTGATTTCAAGCGACTTGCGTTTGAGGTTGTTGAGAGTCCAATACCGCCGACCGGTTTCTGGCCGGGCGAGTCGGAAGGATGATGGCTTGTGCGCTGGAGTTGACAGGCCGGGTTTTATGGCCACGAAAAGGCGCGAGAAGCCACGAAAAACTGAGTGACTGGGGGGCTGGAGTTTTCGTGTCTCTTCGTGGGTAGCCCTCCGCCGGGACCGGCAATCTCTTAGACGGCAATCTCTCAAAGATCGGGCAGCTCGGAGAGGTGTGCCGAGGTGGCATCAGTCTCAAGGTTAGTGGCCCATCACTGTCAGCGATGCCGATTGATGCCTCGGCTTCGATCCGACGTTTTTCCAAAGCAGGTTGGAGTCAGCCGAAACCCAGGCCATGCTGCCGGGTTAGAGGATTTCCGTCCGTCCTGTCTGAAAAGGAATATTGCCGTGAATCGCCTGTCCGTCTCTGTTGTCGTCGCTCTGCTGTTCGTTCTGACCGGATTCCCGGCACATGCTCAGACGCTGCGTGAGCGACTGCAGGAACGGCTGGACCTGAAGCGTTTTGACACGGACGGCGACGGCAAGCTCTCGCAGGAAGAGCGGCGGGCGGCGTTTCGGGGGCTGCGACGAAACTCGGACGGACGCACGCCGGAAACACTGACGTGGACGATCGACGGGCTCGAACGCCAGGCACTGGTCTACACGCCCAAAGACGGCGACAAAGAGCCGGCTCCGGTGGTCTTCGGATTTCACGGCCACGGCGGTTCGATGCGGAACGCGGACCGCAGCTTCGGTCTGCAGAATCACTGGCCCGAAGCGATCGTCGTTTACATGCAGGGTGTGCCGACGCCAGGGGCGCTCACCGATCCCGAGGGCAAACGCAACGGCTGGCAAAGCAACATCGGCGACCAGAACGACCGCGATCTGAAATTCTTCGACACCGTGCTGCAGACACTCCGCGAGAAGTACAAAGTCGACGACGCACGCATCTACTCGACCGGCCACTCAAACGGCGGCGGCTTCACTTACCTGTTATGGGCCGCCCGAGCCGACCAGTTCGCGGCCTTCGCCCCGTGTGCTGCCGTCAGTCGAGGTTTCCTCAAACACAAGCCGGAACCCAAACCGATCCTGCACATCGCCGGCACGAACGACACCCTGGTGAAATACTCGTGGCAGGACCTGATGATGAAGACCGTCCGAACTCACAACGGCTGTGCTGACGACGGTCGAGAATGGGCTCCCGACTGCACGCTCTACCCGTCGGACCAAAACGCCCCCGTCGTCACGATGATCCACGACGGCACGCACAGGTATCCCGGTAAAGCCCCGGCATTGATCGTGAAGTTCTTCAAGGAGCACAGCCTGAAGCGGTAGCGGCTTCGAACTGAGAGTGATTTCGTGGACGGTCAAATTGGATGACCCACGGATGTGTGAGTTGCAGCTTGCTCGCGGTCTTTCTGGTACACGCTGGCTCGATCGTGGAGCGAAATGCTGGATTGACGTTGTGAACGAGGTCAGGCGAGGACTACGCAACATCCAGCGTCAACTGCAGCGTCCGGTAGTTGACGCACAGTTCAAGCCCCAGAAGCAGGCCGACGCCGAGAAGTGGGTGCGTGTCTGTGTTCGCCACGACTTCCAGACGCCTGAAAGTGCCAAACCAGTCGAGCAGGCAGGAATAGGTTGGGCAGACGGTTTCAGTTCCGTCCGCGAGAATCGCGTCGACAGAACCGGATCGAGCCATGCCCAGTTCGTCGATCCTCCACTGCGGGAGCATCAGGTCGCCGGTAAAGCCCGTGTCGATCCAGGCTTCGATCGTTTCCGGAGCCGCTTCGGCATCAAGGCGAAGTTCTACATTGATCAGTGCCCGTCCATTCTGGTCGATGATTCCTCTCACGGGGTCATCTGCCCGATGTGGATGGCGGCCTGGTGGCCGACTCGCAGGGCGTGGGCGAGCCGGTCAGGAAATCTGTCGCGTGAGGCGCTGATGGCTTCGCTCAGCGTGTTGCCAAGGAAATGCTCGCCGGAAATCGGTTCGATCGCCACGAACTCGTTCATGTGTTCGGATTCAAGCGCCTCGCGCAGACGGCTTTCGTAAATGGCCTTCGCCGCGCGAGCAGTGTCGTCCAGGTTTGAGCTGCCCATTGCAGTCTCCAGAATTCAGGAACGTGCGTCAGTGGCCAGAAGCCTACCAAAGGCTCGCAGGGTCGCCAACGCCCGATCGGTAGACGCCTTCAAAGTCATGCCGTGGGGCGCGCTCTGAGTCTCGGACGAAGGGCGTGGGATTACTGTCGCGGTTGACCCGAAGCCGCAGGTGACGGCGTTCTCGAGAAACGCCATCGCCGGCGGCTGCGGGTCAAACAGTCACGAGAAACCGGACTCCTGTTGTCGATTCTTGCGGCCTGCTCGTACGATCCCGCGTCGACTCCGGGCGGAGGAAGCGTTCGGGGTGCGCTGAGAAAACACCGACAGGCCCACGGATGGTGCGTCGCACGCTTCGATTTCTGAAACCACTCGGGATCGCGCTACTGATCCTTGCGCTGGTTCCGTGCGTCGTCGAGTTCGCACTGCGGATCGCCTGGTGCCGCCGCGAACTGACGGTTGATCGAGAATCAAACCGCGTCGCCCTCGCCCGCTCGTGGCACACGTTCCACGAACTCGAACCACTGCAGAAAATCGAGATTGCCGTCCCGGACGCCGACCCCGTCGAATTCCGGACAAACAGCCTTGGCCTGCGAGGCGACGAGATTGCTGACCCCAAGCCGCCCGGCGTTTTCCGCATCGTGTGTCTGGGCGATGAAGTCATTCTGGGGCCCGAGGTCAGCGAGTCCGACCTGCTGACCCGAGTTCTCGAAGACGAGCTGCAGCAGCGGAGCCGCGTCCGCATTGAAGTGATCAACGCGGGCGTGCCGAGCTACTGTCCGCTGTTGTCGTATCTGCAGTTCCGGCATCGACTCGAAGGGCTCGACCCGGACCTGGTCGTCGCTCATTTTGATCCGAGCGACGTGTTCGATGACCGGCGGTTCCGGCGTCTGACGGACCTCGGACCCGCCGAGCGACCGCTCGTCTGCACACACCCGGACCTGCTCACCGACCCGATCACAAAGCCACTCAGTGAATCATTTCTGACGCTGCGCCTCGGCGAACGATTTCTGGCGAAATGGTTGCGTCGTGACGCGGGCAGCGATTCGTCGCGGGCGGACAATCCCCGGTCGCGCTATGCCTGGCTGGCCGACGATCGCGGCGACTGGGCGCTGCAGGTCGGTCTGGCTCTGTCCGCGTACGAGCACCTCGCCGAGTTCTGCCGCGAAGCCGACATCCGCCTGCTGCTGGCCTCGCACCCGGCTCCCTGGCAGGTCTCAACGACGGCCTCGCGCGGAGCCCGAATTCCGGAACAGAACGGCGTTTACCCCGGCGCTTTGTTCGAACTCGTCGAACCGCTCGAGCGGGTGCACGAGTTCGCCCGCAGCCGGAATCTGATTCTGTGCGACGTGACCGGCTCGTTCCGAAACGCGTCGAGCCACGATCTGCTGTTTCAGGACGAGACGCACGGTTTCAGCCCGCTGGGGCACCGCCTGTACGCCGACCAGCTCGCCGCCGCGATCCTGCTGTCCGTTGATGGACCCTGGAAAACCGAGACGATCGACGAACCGGCGATGCTGCCGGCAGGCTTTGAACAGTCGGAGCCGCCGATCCTGAATGCGAGGCCACAGGCTCCGAGGCTGGCCCAGCCCATTCGCCCGAACCGACCGGCCAGTC
>Ga0070726_10003513_pt1 | contig 13142 bp, 9 predicted proteins | sample tdAd471_FD_67275 | JGI IMG/M metagenome (GOLD analysis project Ga0070726, IMG submission 67275) | Marine sediment microbial communities from the Atlantic coast under amendment with organic carbon and nitrate - tdAd47.1 | ecosystem: Environmental > Aquatic > Marine > Coastal > Sediment | place...
GAACGAGAAGAAGTTCAAGGGCGTCCTTGGCAGCGGTCACGCCGCCGATCGGATGGTCACGGTGCTCGAGCCGATGACGTTCATGAACCTCAGCGGCGAGAGCGTCGGGCCGGCCGCCGGGTTCTACCGGCTCACGCCCGCGTCGGTGATCGTCGCCCATGACGACATTGATCTCGAGCCGGGCCGCGTGCGGATCAAGGTCGGCGGCGGGCACGGGGGCCACAACGGCCTGCGGTCGTGCGACAAGCACCTGCCGTCGAAGGACTACGTGCGGATCCGCCTCGGCGTGGGGCGCCCCCCGGTGGGCGACGTGTCGGGCTGGGTGCTCGGCCGGTTCGCGAGCGCGGATCAGGCGCTGGTCGACCAGCTGATCGACATCGGCGCCGACGCGATCGAAGGCGTGCTCAAGGACGGCCTCCTGGCGACGCAGAATCGAATTCATTCGTTGTAATGCCGGGCGTCTGCGCGCATCCAGAAACAACGTGACCACCTGTGGTCGATGTGCTAGTCCGCCCGACCGAACAAGACGCCAGCTCGGGTGCATGCGCGCGTCCCGTCCCTCACGGGCGAGCGTCCCGAGTCACCGACCCCCTGGAGAATCGTCGTGGAGAATCTGATCTATGCCGCCCCGGCTGCGGGCCTGATCGCGCTCGCTTTCGCGTTCTGGAAGGCCAGCTGGGTCAAGAAGCAGGACGAAGGCGACGACACGATGAAGAAGATCGCGCGCCTCATCCGTGAGGGTGCGTTCGCCTTCCTGAAGACCGAGTACAAGTTCCTCGCGATCTTCGTGGTCGTTGTGGCGGTGCTGCTCTTCGTCGCCAACATGGGCAAGGACGGTGGCTACCTGGTGTCGGTGTCGTTCGTCATCGGCGCCGTGGCGTCGGGTCTGGCGGGCTTCATCGGCATGAACATCGCGACCCTCGCGAACAACCGGACGACGGCGGCGGCGCGCAAGGGCCTGCCCCCGGCGCTCGACGTGGCGTTCGCCGGTGGCTCGGTCATGGGCATGAGCGTCGTCGGTCTGGCGATCCTCGGTCTGTCGGGTCTGTTCATCGCGTACTCGACGATGTTCAGCGCTTCGACGGACATGGCGGGCATGAAGACCGTGCTCGACGTCATCGCCGGCTTCTCGATGGGCGCCTCGAGCATCGCGCTCTTCGCCCGCGTGGGTGGTGGTATCTACACGAAGGCCGCGGACGTCGGCGCTGACCTTGTCGGCAAGGTCGAGGCCGGTCTGCCCGAGGACGACCCGCGCAACCCGGCGACGATCGCCGACAACGTCGGTGACAACGTCGGTGACGTGGCCGGCATGGGCGCGGACCTCTTCGAGTCCTACGTCGGCGCCATCATCGGCGCGATGGTCCTCGGCTACGGCTTCTCGCTCGAGCACGGCTTCGTCGAGATGGGCCCGCTGCTGATCCCGTTGCTCATCGCCGCGGTCGGTATCATCGCGTCCGTCGTCGGTACGTTCTTCGTCAAGACGAAGGAGGGCGGCAACCCGCAGCACGCGCTCGACATGGGCGCCTTCGGTGCCGCTGGCGTGGTCGCCGGTGTCTCGTACTTCATCATCACCGCGCTCTGGCCCGAGAACCTCGAGGTCGAGGCGATGGGCGTGTTCATCGCGAACGTCATCGGTCTGGGCGTCGGCGTCGCCGTCGGCCTGATCACGGCGTACTACTGCTCGATGGGCAAGAAGCCGGTGAACTCGATCGCCAACCAGTCGAAGACGGGCTCGGCGACGAACATCATCGCGGGCCTCGCGGTCGGCATGGAGTCGACGGCCATCCCGATGATCCTCATCGCATTCGGTATCGTGGCCGCGAACCACTTCGCCGGTCTCTACGGTGTTGCCCTTGCGGCGCTCGGCATGCTCTCGACGACCGGCATCCAGCTCGCCGTCGACGCCTACGGCCCGATCGCCGACAACGCTGGCGGCATCGCCGAGATGAGCCACCAGGCCCCCGAGGTGCGTGAGCGCACCGACAAGCTCGACGCGGTCGGCAACACGACGGCGGCCATCGGCAAGGGCTTCGCGATTGCCTCGGCGGCCATGACGGCCCTCGCGCTCTTCGCGGCGTTCATGCTGCAGGCCAACATCACGACGATCGACCTCGCCAAGCCGCTCGTCATGGCGGGTCTGTTCATCGGCGGCATGCTGCCCTTCCTGTTCAGCTCGATGGCGATGAACGCCGTCGGCCGCTCGGCGATGGACATGATCGAGGAAGTCCGCCGCCAGTTCCGCGAGATCGACGGCCTGCTCGAAGGCAAGGCCGATCCGGACCCGGCGCGCTGCGTCGACATCTCGACCAAGGCCGCCATCCGCGAGATGGTGCGTCCGGGCCTGCTCGCTGTGGTGACCCCGGTCGTCGTGGGCTACCTGTTCGGTGCCGAGGCGCTTGCCGGTCTGCTTGCTGGCGTGACCGTCGCGGGCGTCCTGATGGCCATCTTCATGTCCAACGCCGGTGGCGCGTGGGACAACGCCAAGAAGTCCTTCGAGGGCGGCGGCTTCAAGATGGACGACGGAGAGGTGCACCCGAAGGGCTCCGAAGCGCACAAGGCGTCGGTCGTGGGTGACACCGTCGGTGACCCCTTCAAGGACACCGCGGGCCCGTCGCTGAACATCCTCGTCAAGCTCATGAGCGTCGTGGCGCTCGTCATCGCGCCGCTGATCGCGATCGACGCTTCGGCGGCGCCCGACGAGCCGGCCGAGGTGCACGAGGACGCCGGTGACGACGCGGCCGACGAGGCTGGCGACGAAGCGGGTGACGAAGAAGCCACCGAAGAGTAATCCAGAACGGGCGGACCGGGTCCCCGGCCGCCATCCCCCTCCTTGCTCGTCGCACGGTCGGCGGGCCTTCGCTCCAGAGGAGAGACCATGGCAACCCAGCGCCAGTACGAGACGACGTACATTCTCGTCCCGGACATCGACGCGGCCGACAAGGAAAAGGTCGCGACGCGGTTCAAGACGATCATCGAAGAGCAGTTCGGCGGAGAGATCCTCCGGATCGACGAGTGGGGCCGGCGTCAGCTTGCCTACCCGATGCGGAAGCAGCGCTTCGGTCACTACGTGTACAACCGCTACCAGGCGACGCCCGACGCGATCGCCGAGATGGAGCGCGTCCTGCGCCTCCTCGACCCCGTCATGAAGTTCCTGACGGTGAAGCTCGAGAAGGCCGGCGACGACACGGGTGCCCGTCCGAAGGACGGTGCGACCGAAGAGCCCGCGAAGGACGTCAACAACGACTGACTCGACGCGACAGGGCACGCGCGGTGACGCGACGAGCCCTGCGGAGGATACGCCATGCAGGTCATTCTCAAGGAAGACGTGCCGCACCTGGGCAACATGGGTGACGTCGTCACCGTCAAGCCCGGCTACGGCCGCAACTACCTCATCCCGCGCGGTCTCGCCGTCCTGGCGACGCACGGCAACAAGAAGCAGCTCGAGCACGAACTGCGGATCATCCACCAGCGCCGCGAAGCGCTGCGCGCGGATGCCGAGACCCTCGGCAACCAGATCGACGGCCTGTCGATCACCCTGGCGCGCCAGGTGGGTGAGGACGATCGGCTCTTCGGTTCGGTGACGAACCGTGACGTCGAGGCGGCGCTGTCTGCGCTCGGCCACGATGTCGACCGCCGCCGGATCATCCTCAAGGAGCCCATCAAGACGCTGGGCATCTACAAGGTGGATGTGAAGCTGCACGCCGACGTGACGTCGGGTGTGCTCGTGTGGGTCTGCGCCCTCTGATCGCGCGGACCGTTACCGCGCCCCGTTTTGGGGTGCGGTGGCGGCTGTGGTAGAACCACGCCATGCCCTCGAGGCCCCTACGCGTGATGTCTGCCGCAGCCGCACCCCAGACCCCGGTTGACGCCGCCGCCCCGGTGGCGCTCCGGTCCGTGGCGCCCGCTCCCGACCTGAGCGTGGTGATCGCGGTCTACAACGAGCGCGACTCGTTGCAGCAGCTGTCCGAGGAGCTCATCGCGACGCTCGACGGGCTCGGCATGACCTGGGAGGTGCTCTTCGTCGACGACGGCAGCAACGACGGGTCGCGCGAGGTGCAGCGGACGTTGTGCGAGGCACATCCCGGGTTTCGGGCGGTGCACCTGCGGCGCAACTTCGGCAAGGCCGCGGCGCTGCACGTCGGCTTCCGCCGAGCGCGCGGTCGGTACCTGGTCACGATGGACGGCGATCTGCAGGACGTGCCGGCCGAGATGCCGACGTTGCTGCAGCCGATCCTCGACGACGAGGCGGACCTCGTCAGCGGCTGGAAGTGGCCGCGTCTCGACCCGATCACCAAGCTGTGGCCGTCGAAGATCTACAACGGGTTCTCGCGCTACGCGACGGGGCTCGGGCTGCACGACATGAACTGCGGGTTCAAGGCGTACCGCCGCGAAGTCACCGACGAGCTGGCGCTCTACGGCGAGATGCACCGGTACATCCCCGTGCTCGCGGACGGCGCCGGCTTCATCGTGACCGAACGCAAGATCGCGCACCGGCCGCGGATCCACGGGCACAGCAAGTACGCGTGGCGGCGCTTCGTGCGCGGGTTTCTCGACCTGCTGACCGTGCTCTTTCTCACCCGGTACCGGCGGCGCCCGCTGCACCTCATCGGTGGGCTCGGGCTCCTGATGGGCATCTCCGGGTTCGCGATCCTCTGCTACCTCACGGCGCTCTGGGTGGGCGGCGAGGCGATCGGGGGGCGACCGCTGCTGATGCTCGGCGTGTTGCTGGTGCTCGTATCCGGCCAGTTCTTCACCTTCGGTTTACTGGCCGAGATGATGACCTATCATTCCCAGACCACGCGCACGGAGTACCCGATCCGCGCGCTGCACGGATTCGACGACGACCCGTCATGACGACGGTGTCGGGAGCCAACGGATGAAGCTGCCTCGCTCGGTCACGGAGATTGCGCCCAAGCTGGTCGGATACCGGTTGGCGTACGCCGGTCTGCGCGAGCCGCCGGCCCCGATCAACCTGACCCTGTCGGTCACGAACATGTGCAACTCTCGCTGCCAGAGTTGCGACATCTGGAAGATCTACCCCGCCGAGAAGGACAAGCTCGCGACCGAGCTGACCGTCGACGAGATCGAGCAGATCTTCCAGTCGATCGGGCAGGTGTACTTCTTCAACATCAGCGGCGGTGAGCCCTTTCTGCGAAAGGACCTCATCGACATCGTGCGGCTCGGATCGTCGCTGCTGAACCCGACGGTCGTGCACATCCCGACGAACGCTCTGAGCCCGGCTCGGGTCGCCGAGATGACCGAAGAGCTGCTCGTCGGTCTTCGGCAGTGGTCGCCGGGGACAAAGCTCACGCTGAAGCCGTCGTTCGACGGGGTCGGCGCGTTCCACGACTGGGTCCGCGGGATCCCGGGCAACTACGACAAGCTCGTCGACACCCTCGGCCGGCTGCGCGCGCTGCGTGCGAAGTACGATCACCTGCGGGTCGGCGTCGGCACGGTGATCAGCACGATGAACCTGCAGCACCTGCCGGACATCATCGAGAAGTCGCAGGAGTTCGGGGTCGACTCGTACATCAGCGAGGTGGCCGAAGAGCGCGACGAGATGCGCAACGTCGGCACGGGCATCACGCCGTCGCATGAGGAGTACGGGCAGGCGATCCGCGCGTTTCGGGCCGAGACCTTCGCCCGCCTTCGCGAGGCCGAGGGGCTCGAGCTGCTCACGCAGGGCATGCGCCACGAGTACTACGAGATCACCCGGCGCTGGCTGCGGGACCGCAAGCAGGTCATCCCGTGCTACGCGGCGATCTCGAACGTGCACATCTCGCCGTACGGCGACCTCTGGCCGTGCGCGATCCTCGCCGGGTCGAAGAGCCTCGGCAACCTGAAGGACGCCGGGTACGACTTCTGGCGCCTGTGGCATTCGAGCCGCGCCGACGAGGTCCGAGCGAGCATCAAGCGCGGGGAGTGCGACTGCCCGCTGGCGAACCAGGCGTACGCCAACATGCTGCTCTCGCCGCGGACGATGGCGCGCGTCGCCGCAACGGTGGCTCGCGCGAAGGCGGGCGGCGAGGGCGACGCCCCGATCGCCGCGTCCGCCGCCGAGTAGGTCCAGCGCAGCGTCGTTCAGCCGCACATCGATCGGCCGCACGTCGATCGGCCGCAGGTCGTTCCGGCGCACGTCGTTTGGGCGCAGGTCATCCGGGCGTGGGCCAGCGAGGGGTCGTGCCCGAGCCGATGGCCGCGACCTGCCGACTCCTTGCCAGGTCGGGGGTCGGACCGGCAGACTCCGGCGCACGCGCGACCCGCTGCGCCGCTGGAGGCTCATGCGCATCGATCTGCTCGGCCCCGTCCACCCGTGGCGCGGCGGCATCGCACATTACACGACGCGTCTGGCCCGACAGTTCGTCGACGAGGGCCACGACGTGCGCGTGGTCAACCTGACGCGGCAGTACCCGGATGCGCTGTTCCCCGGGCAGACGCAGCGGGACGAGCACGCGAGCGCGTTCGTCATCGACAGCGAGCAGCTCGTCGACTCGGCGTCCCCGCGGTCGTGGTGGCGGGCGGGGCAGCGCGTCGCCCGCCGTCGACCGGACCTGCTCGTCGTCCAGTGGTGGCATCCGTACTTCGCGCCGAGCTTCGGCACGATCGCGCGACGGGCCCGGGCGAGCGACGTCGAGACGGTGTTCGTCTGTCACAACGTGCTGCCGCACGAGTCGTCGCCCGTGGATGCGGTGCTCGCGCGGTACGCGTACGGTGGCGCCGACCGCTTCGTCGTCCACGCCGAGAGCGAGGTGCCGCGCCTGCAGCGGCTGGTGTGGCGGCCCCACGTCGCCGTGTGCCCGCACCCGGTCTACGACGTGTTCGGCGGCCACGAGGGCACCCGCGACGACGCGCGTGCTGCGCTGGGCCTCGAGGGGCCGCGCTGGCTGCTCTTCTTTGGCCTCATCCGCCCGTACAAGGGCCTCGACATCCTGATCGATGCGCTCGCTCGGGTCCGCGAACGGCTCGACGTGCGGTTGATGATCGCCGGCGAGGTGTACGGCGACGTGGCGCCCTGGCAGGCACAGATCGATCGCCTCGGGCTGGGTGAAGCGATCCGCTTCGAGCCGCGGTACCTCGCGAACGACGAGGTGCCGGTGTGGATGGCGGCCAGCGATGCGGTGGTCCTGCCGTATCGACACGCGACCCAGAGCGGGATCGCCCAGGTCGCGTATGCGTGTGACCGCGCGGTGATCTCGACCCGGGTCGGCGGCATCCCCGACGTCGTTCGCGACGGTGAGACCGGGCTGCTCGTGCCCCCCGAGGACCCACAGGCGCTCGCAGACGCCCTCGTGCGCCTGTACGACGACGACCTGCGCGATGGCTTCGAGGCGGGCGTGCGTGCCCATGTCGCGCGGCTCGGGTGGGGGCGGTTGTCCGCCGCCATCCGGACGGGGCAGACGCCGGATGCCTGAGGCGGATCGCATCGAGAGCGACGGCGCGACCCGGTCGTCGCCCAGCGCGCCCGCGACGGGCCTGCTTCGGTTCGCCGTGCCGGCGGTCTGCCTCGGCTTCGCGGCGTTCGCGATGGCGTTCGGGATGCGCACGTCGTTTCAGGTCGGGCTCAACGACTTCTGGACGATCGCGCATCTCGCGCGGGAGCTCGACCCGACGGTCGGGCGCAGCCTGCACAACGGGTTCTTCCCCATCGGCGGGCTCGCGGTGCTGCGCGCGGCGATGGCCGTCGCCACCGCGCCGGTCTCGGCGTGGATCGTGTCCTGCGGCGCGGCGACCCTCGCGCTCTTCGCATCCATGCGGGTGGTCGAGCGGTCGGCTGGGCCCGTGTTCGCCCTCGGCGTCCCGCTGCTCGCCCTCGCCCACATGCGGTGGCTCGAGTACGCGCTCAGCCAGATGCCGGACGTGTGGTGTGGGGGCTGGCTCGCGCTCGGCACCCTCGTCGCGCTGGCCCACGTGTCGGACGACGAGATCGGCGACCGACGACGGCTGCTCATCGCCGTCCTGTGTGGGTCCGCCGCCCTCGTGCGGTTTCACGCCGGCGGCTGGGCGCTCGGTCTCGTCGCGGCCGAGGCGTGGACATCCCGGGACCGCTGGCGCGCGATGGCGGTCGGGATCGCCGGGCTCGCCATCGGGTTCGCGCCCCAGATGATCGCCGGGATCGCAGCCGGGCGCGGGCCGCTGTCGACGCACCAGTCGTTCAACGTGCACAAGCTGGTGCACGGTGTGGACTGGGTGCAGACCGCGCACATGGACCTGCCCGAGAGCGGCCTCGCTGTGGTGCTCGACGCGCCGGGGCGGTTCGCGCTGCGCTACCTCGACGCGTGGATCGGCGACGCGTGGACCCTCGCGCCGGGCATCGCGCTCGTGCTGCTCACCTCGGGCGCGGCGCGGCGCCGAGCCTGGATGCTCGTCAGCGCCGCCGCGATCTACCTCGTGCTCGTGGCCGCCGGCGACAGCCCGCGCGCGATGGTGCCGGTGGTGCCGCTGATCGCGGCGACCACGTGCCTCGCGATCCACGCCGCGTGGGCACGGTGGGATGCCGGGGGCGGCGAGCGTCGCCTCGCGCAGCTCGGCTTTGGCGCGATCGTCGTCGCGCTGTGCGTCGCCATCGGGGTCCGCGCCGCCGACCTCGCACGGCACCGCGCGGACCAGCACGACCGGATGACCGAGCTGCAGACCTTCGTCGTCACCGAGCTCGGCGTGACGTCCCCGCTGGAGCTCTACTCGGACGTGCAGGAGCTCGCGTTGCCCGATCGCCCGCCGTGGCAGCCGCACATCCCGGGCAGCTGGGGGCGCGTCGACGCGTGGCGGTACGACGCGGTGTGGCCTGTGCTCGACGCGACGGACGCCGCGGCGTTCGCCGACGGGGCCCGCGGAGCAGGGATCCGCTGGCTCCTGCTGTCGAGCGCGTGTGGCCGGGTGGGCCCGGCGCTGCCGGCGATCGCGTCGGGTCAGGCGACCGGCGTCGGGTTGCAGCCTGTCGGCCAGTGGCAGCACTTCGTGGTCGTGCAGGTCGTCGCCGCGCCGTGAGGCGTGGGCGCGTGGGGCCCGACGGCCCCGGCATCAGGCCGGGCCGCCGCCGCGCCGAGGTTCGCGCCACAGCGCGTCGATCATGTCCGGCGTGAGGACGCGCAGATCCGGGTACCGGGCCTCGAACGCGACACGCTCGACGTTCGAGTCGTTGATCATCACGGTGTTCGCCGGGGTCAGACCATGGCGAGCGAGCAGGTCGTCGAACCCGACGAGCTTGTCGTCCGCGCGCAGGATCTCGTCGAAGAGTCCATCGAGCCGGGCTTCGGTGAGCACCGCCGCCGGGTCCGGATTGCGCGACAGGACGACCTGCACGAGCCCCTGATTGCGCAGCTCGATGACGAGGGCGATCTGGTCTGGATCCGGCTTGCCGTTCGGTCGAAAGAGGGTGTCGTCGAGGTCCCAGATCGCGCCGCGGTAGCCACGCTCCTCACCGCACGACCGCAGGCTGCGCAGCACGCGGGTGCCGGGGCGTCGGCGCGGCACGGTCACGTCGACGCCGAGGAAGGACCAGACGGCGAGGGCGGGGATGTTCGTGCCGGCGAGGCGGGTGAGGCCCATCGACCCGCCCACCCTGGCGTTCACCTCGAGCAGGCGTGGGGCGCCGGCGGCGTCACGCTTGAACTGGGCGAACCACGGCCCGGCGATCGGCATGGCGGCGGCGATCGCCTCGACATGAGCGAGGATGTCGGGGTGGTCCTCGGCGACGCTCGCGAGGGCGATGCCGCCGCGGCCGACCGTCGCGCGGCGGCGCACGTGCGCGGTGAGCAGCCGCCCGTCGCGGTCGCCACAGCAGTCGACCGTGTACTCGTCGCCGGGCAGGTGCTGCATGACGAGCAGCCCGCGGCGGCGCGCGACGGCGAGGGTGTCGGGCGCGTCCACGACCATGGCGCCGCGCCCGCCGCCGCCGCGGTCGGGCTTGGCGAACGCCGGATACACCACGTCGTCGTCGGTGGCGTAGACCTCGGCGAGGGGCACCACGCCGTCGAGTCGTGCGTAGGTCGCCGATTTGGACGCGCAGATCGCGGCGACGTCCGCGGTGGGCGTGACGAACGTGACGTTGGGCGTATCCCACGTCGCGAAGGTCTCGACGAGGGTATCGACGGTCGCGATGACGAGGTCGATGCCGTGGGTGCGCAGCGCCGCCTCGAAGCGTTCGCGAAAGCCGTCGTCGCCCAGGGCGGGCAGGTGCAGATGACGCTCGAGCAACAGCCGCGACGGGTCGAGCGCGACGTCGTAGCTGCTGCCGCCGTACACCTCGAAGCGTGGGCTCGACAGCAGGGCCCGGGCGACCTCGAGGCCGGGTTCGTTGACGGTCGGGAACACGAGGACGCGAGGCATGGCGAGGCGTGGCGCGCGGGGGCGATGCCTCGTCTGTGCCACGCGGGCCGCGGTCGCGCCAGACTCGCGGGGCCCCGGTGCGTGTGGCAGACTCCGCCCATGACGAGCGAAGCCGTGAGCCCCGAGACTCCCCTGGCGGCGCCCGACACGTTCGACGTGTCGGTCGTCATCCCGGTGTACGGCGGTGAGCAGACAATCGGGCCGCTCGTCGAAGGGCTGGCCGAGGTCTTCGAGGCCGAGGGCGAGCGCTGGGAGGTCATCCTCGTCTGCGACCGCCCGCGGGACGACTCGTGGACCGTCGCCCGCGGGCTCGCCGAGCGGTTCGAGACCGTCTCGGCGGTGCGGCTGCTGCGCAACTTCGGGCAGCACCCGGCCACGTTGCTCGGCATCCGCCGGGCGCGTGGCCGCACCATCATGACGATGGACGAGGACCTGCAGCACGACCCGAAGGACGTGCCGGCGGTCCTCGCCGGTTCGCGGGACCGTGGCGCCATCGCCTACGGCACCTTCGAAGAGCCGCGGCACGGGCTGTGGCGCAACGTGACGTCGAAGCTCGCAAAGGCCTTCCTCGCGCGCTACGTCGGTCCGGGCATCGCCAACCACGCGACCGCGTTTCGCGCGTTCCCCGCCGAGCTGCGAGAGGCGTTCGCGACGTACCGGGGCGAGCGGGTCGCGATCGACGTCCTGCTCAGCTGGTCAGGGGCCCCGATCCAGACGGTGCCGTGTCGCCACGCGCCGCGGGCCGCGGGTGAGTCCGGGTACACCTTTCGCAAGCTCGTCGGGTACCTCGCCGATCTGCTCGTCGGGTACAGCATCGCCCCGCTGCGCCTCGCGTCGAGTCTCGGCCTGCTGACGGTCGCCATCGCCCTCGGCGTCGCCCTCTGGGTCGTCGTTGCCTTCGTCGTGTTCGGCCGACAGGTGCCGGGCTTCGCGTTCACCGCGGTCTCGATCGCTGTGTTCGCGGGGGTGCAGCTGCTCGCCCTCGGCGTGATCGGCGAGTACCTCGGGCGCCTGTACTTCGACCACCTGGGGCGGCCCCAGTACCTGGTGGCCGAGGTCGTCGAAGAGGCGGGTCAGTCGGTGGACCGGGGGACGGTCAGCACGTCGAACGACGACCACTCGCCCTGACCGTTGCGCATCTCGACGGGGTGTCGGCGCCCGTCGGACCAGATCTCGAAGGTCGCCCGCGGGCCCGGCACAGGCGGTGCCGAGGCCACCGCCGCCGCGTCGTCGGGCACCTGGTGCAGGGCGACGAGTCCGCCGGTGATGGTCATCGGCGCGCCGGCCCCGGCGGGGGCCTGTTCGGGGCGGGCGATGAGCCATGTTCCTGCAGGGATCGTGGCGCCATCGATCCTCTGCACGATCATGGACACGGCCCCGTCGGGACCGACGTCCACGCGGCATGCAGCCAGCCCGACGCTCGGCCAGCGGAGCGCCGGCGTCGCGCACCGCGGCTCGATGGCGTCGAGGACGGCGGGTTCGTCGTCGCGGACGAGCAGGGCGACCCGATCGGCGGCGACGCCGGCGAGGCGGAAGCCGCCGTCGTTCACGAGTGAGCCGCCGACGTCGGCCCAACGGCTGCGCGGCAGGGTGATCGCGGCGATCGCTTCGTCGATCGGTGCGTCGTCGGCCAGGTCCTGCAGGACCTGCTGGCTGCTGCGGATCGTCGCACGGTCGGACACGGGGGCCGCGAGTTCCCACATCACCGCGGCGGGCACGTCGGGGGGCACCTCGGCGATGAGCGCGTGCATCTGCTGCAGGGCGTCGCGGTCCTCGGGACTCAGCGGCGTCGTCTCGTCGAGCAGCAACGCGAAGTTCTCGGCCCGGTATCGCCCGCCGCCGGGCAACGCCGAGCTGAAGAGGAAGGAGGCGATCGCAGCGCCGACCACCGCGAAGGGCATCCAGTGCGCTCGCGCGGTCATCGGGGCGAACCGCCGGTACCCGGCGACCCCGGCGGCGACGAGCCCGGGCGCAACGAAGAGCACGTAGTGGAAGTTCAGGACGAGATCCTGCATCCGCGAGCTGATGAGCAGAAAGAGCAGCCCCGGTCCGGACGCGCCGGCCCAGCGCCAGCCGAGCAGGGCGAGGCCACCCATCGCGGCGACGAACACGAGCACGATCTCGGCCTTGTACCCGGCGATCTCGAGCACGGTCAGCGGGTCCGCCGCGGCGGCGTCGAGGAATCCGGACCCGACCTCCTGCGCCTTGTCGTAGGACCCGTCGCCGATCCAGCGGCGCACACCGAACCAGAACCCGGCCCACCACCCGACGGCCAGCACGATGCCCGTGACGCGGAGCTTCCACCGATCGAAGAGCCCGCGACCGAAGGGGGTGGCCAGCATCGCTCCGACGATGACCATCATGTACTCCTCGCGCACGAGCAGCGCCGAGAGCATCCACGCCAGCGACCCCGCGTCGTGGTCCCCGCGGCGCTCGGCACGCAGCAACCCGGCGAGGATCAGCGGGACGCCGATCAGATCCGGCCGCACGTCGAAGAGAAACGGGTTCATCACCATCGGCGTGCACAGGATCAGCCCGGCCACGAACACCGGCAGCGCGATGAGCCCCACCGTGTCGGATCCGCGGTCCCACGCGATGCGGACGCAGGCGTCGGACGCGAGGGTGACGGTGGAGCCGAAGGCGACGGCCTGCGCGACGATCAGCACGTCGAGCGGATGCGCGACGTGGGCGAAGGGCGCCAGCAGATAGAGCACGAGGTTGAAGTGGATCGACAGCACGTGCAGGTCGACCAGCGGGTTGAACAGGTCCCCGTGGGCCACCCCCCAGAGCGAGCGGGTGTAGATCGCTGCGTCGAA
>Ga0070726_10003516_pt1 | contig 13134 bp, 14 predicted proteins | sample tdAd471_FD_67275 | JGI IMG/M metagenome (GOLD analysis project Ga0070726, IMG submission 67275) | Marine sediment microbial communities from the Atlantic coast under amendment with organic carbon and nitrate - tdAd47.1 | ecosystem: Environmental > Aquatic > Marine > Coastal > Sediment | place...
TGTCCCTGAGCGGAAGCTCTGGGTGCACTCACCCCCGCCGACTCACCGGCGACAGCTTGCAGTCGAAGAGTGCACACAGCGCTGGAGCGAAGGGACACCCCGCCCCCCTCCGCCGTCGCCCCCACGCCAGCACGAGTCTCATGGCGGAGCTCTCAGCGAGAGGCAGAGCCAGAGCCAGAGCCAGAGGGCAAACCAAGTCTCTAGCCAACCAACAATGCGATCAGCCCAGCCTGCCGCCCACAAGCCGGGTCCTCCCGGTGGCTGAACAACGCCGGATCCCCCCGCGTGCAGCCCGCGATCCGCTCCACCGCCGTCACCCCGCAGGCGCGCAGCTGCGCCTCGACCGCCGCGCCGACGTCGACGTAGCTCCGGTCGCCCCGCCGGTCGACGACGAACACGCCGGGGTCGACCCCGCTCGCCGCCAACCCGGCGACGACCTCGGGCCCGACCTCGTAGGCCGCCCCCGAGATCGCGGGACCGATCGCGGCAGCCAGCGGCCCGGCCGTGCGCGCGCGCAAGGCGGCGACCGTGGCCGGGATCACCCCCGCCGCGGCGCCGCGCCAGCCGGCGTGGGCCACCCCCACGACCCCGGGACCGGCGAAGAGCACGGGGACGCAATCGGCGCTGCGCGTGGTGAGCACCAGCCCGGGGACCGTGGTCACCGCCGCGTCGTAGTCCCCCAGGGTCGCGCCCCAGCCCGAGGGCGCGTCGACGACGGCCACGTCGGCGCCGTGGACCTGACTGAGCAACACCAGCTGCTCGACGGCGTAGCCCCCCAGCGCGTCCAGCGCCCGCCGCCAGTTCTCGGCCAGGTGCGCGTCGTCCTCCCCCGGGCGGCGGGCGAGGTTCAGGCTCGCGAGGGGCCCCGTGGACACGCCCCCGTCCCGGGTCGTGAACCCGTGCGCGCAGCCCGTGCCATCCAGCACGGCGGCGCGCAGCAAGGGCACCAGCGGTTCGTTCATGCGTCGAGTCTACGGGGGTCACCGACGCGCCCGCGGCGAGGGCCCAGCCCCCGGGGCCCACCCGACGCGCACGGCTTCCGCTCGTGGGGTCCCTCCTCTATGCTCGGACCCATGGCCGCCCCCCCCAAACCAGATCCCCTGATCGGCACGACCCTCGGTCGCTACACGATCGAGGCCCGACTCGGCGCCGGCGGCATGGGCGCGGTCTACCGGGCCAAGGAAGGGGGCATGCTCGGGCGCACGGTGGCGCTCAAGGTCCTGCCCTCGCGGCTCGCCGGCGAGGGCGAGTTCATCGAGCGCTTCGTGCGCGAGGCCCAACGCGCGGCGGGCCTCCGCCACGGGAACGTGGTCCAGATCTACGACGCCGACGAAGCCGACGGCAACTACTTCATCGCGATGCAGCTGATGGACGGCGGGAGCCTCGCCGACCTGATCAGCCGCCACGGCGCCCTCGACCCCTCGGTCGCCGCGCGGGTCGTGCGCGACACCGCCCGCGGCCTGGCCTGCGCCCACAAGGCCGGGATCGTGCACCGGGACATCAAGCCGGCGAACATCTTCCTCGACGACAACGGCGCGCGGCTCGGCGACTTCGGCCTGGTCAAGGCCCTCGACGGCGACGACCAACCGCTGACCCAGACGGGCATGATCCTCGGCACGCCTCACTACATGGCGCCCGAGCAGTGCGAAGGCGCCACCGACGTCGACCACCGCGCCGACCTCTACGCCCTCGGGCTCGTGCTCTACCACGCGCTCTCGGGGAAGATCCCGGCCAAGGGCTCGACCCCGCTGCAGATCATTCGCTACCGCTGCATGGAGGACCCCGAGCCGCTGGACCGGGTGCGCCCTGGGATCCCCCCGGCCCTCGTGGCGCTGGTCGGCGAAATGCTCGAGCGCGACCGCGACGCTCGCCTGGGCGACGCCGCCGAGCTCGCTCGCCGGCTGGACCTGTTCCTCGGCGAGGTCTCGGGCGAAGGCCCGACCCTCGCCGTCCCCGCCAGCGGACTGGCCACGACCCAGGGCGACGCGGTCACCGGCTCCCACGCGGGGCGCACCGGCGCCGAGACCGTCGACCTCCCCCAGCCTGGTTCCGGGGTCTCCCCCAGCACCGGGCTCGGCTCGTCGCCTCCCGCGCCGCCGCCGCCGCCGCCGCCGCCCAGCCACGCCAAGCCCGGCACCGCTGCCACCCACCCCAGCGACCCGGACAGCGCGAAGACCACGGCCACCCCGCCCCCCGGCTCCGTGACCGCGCCCGGCGCGACGGCTGGCCCCAGCACTCCGCCCCCCGCCACCCCGGGCGCGACCACCGTGGCCCAGCCTCCGACCCCCGCCCCGGGCAGCGCCAGCGCGGCCACCGTCGCCGGGGCCAGCGCCGTCGCCCGCCCGCCCTCGAGCCAGGTCCGCAAGCCAGGCGGCAAGGGCAAGGTCCTGCTCTACACCTGCCTCGCCCTCTTCCTGGGCGTCGTGGTGCTCCCCGTCGGCTGCCTGTTGGTGGTCGCGGCCCTCGACCCGGACATCCTCGAGCCGCCCCCGCCCCCCGACCCCGACGCCCCCAGCCAGGACCTCGACGAGCTGATGGAGTTCGTCGAGCTCCTCGGCGGGCGCGCCCACGTGCGCGTCGAGATCGCGGGCGACCGCTACCAGGGCTACGCCGACGTCCGCGGGGGCGACGACGGATCGACCTACACGGTGCACCTGGGCCCCTTCGACGAGGACTTCGGCCTCGTCGGCGCGACCCTCCACGTGGCCTACGTCGCCCCCCAGGGCGCGTTCCGCGTGCAGCGCGCCTGGTTCAGCGGCGACGACCTCGAGGGCGCCCCCGACCTCGAGTTCTACGGCTCCCAGCTGCAGCGCAACCCGTCGGCCCTCGAGGCCAGCGGCGTGTGGAACCTGGACGACTACCCGGCGGTGACCCTCCGGGTGGCCAACGACCCGCCAGCCGAGGTCGAGGAGCACGACCCCCCCACCTCGCGGCGCGTCGTCGATCCCAACCCCGCCGAGGTGTGGGAGCGCGTCGACGACTCGGTGCTGGTACACCCCGGCGGGATCGGGGCCTTCCTCCGCCGAGCCAGCCAAGAGGGGAACCTCGTGGTCGAGTTCGGCAAGCACCGCTACGGGGCCAACGGCTACGTCGAGGTGATCGGCCACAACGAGGCCCTGGTTCGGGTCGAGGGGCTCCCGTCGCAGCGGTTCCCCAACCTCAGCAGCTTCGAGCTGCGCATTCGGCTCTCCGAGGAGGAGCCGCTGCAGGTCGCCTACCCCTGCCGGATCCGCACCGTCCGCGACGGCTACGAGCTCATGAACCAGGAGCTCGACGGGCTCGAGCCCTACAGCCCGGACGACGCCTACCAACCCGGGCTAATGATCACCCTCCCGGCCTGCGAGCTGGCCGACGCCGTCGACGGGCACTTCGTGGTCTTCGTGCGCGAGAGCGGCGGCGGCAAGGGCGGCAAGGGCGGCAAGTGACGCGAGGCCTCCTCCTCGCCGGGCTGCTCCTGCTCGGCGCCTGCGGCAGCTCGCCCCCCGCCGAGCCGCCGCCCGCCCCCCGCTGCTACCACTGCGCCGAGGTCCTCGACGACCCCGCGGCCGAGGCCTGCGCCGCCTGCACCGCCGAGGCGATCCTCCGCCCCGACGAGGCCGTCGCGGCCCGCCGCCGCGCCGAGGCTGCGCTCTGGGGGCGCTTCCGCCTGCGGATCCCCCGCGGGGTGCACGCGAGCCTGACCCTGCTCGAGCTCGACGACCTGCGCTCGCTGGCCGGCGAGGGCGGGCAGCACCTGCTGGCCTTCACCGAGGTCGAGGAGCTGCTGCGCGGCGGCGAGCCGGTGGACCTCGCCTTTCGCGTCTACCTCGCCCGCGGGACCCCCGCGAGCTGGGCCGCCGGGATCCTCGCCCACGAGCTGTTCCACGTGTGGCAGACCCTCCAGGGCGGCGGGCCGAGTCAGGCAGACGCGTTCCGGGAGGGCGCGGCGCAGTACGTGCAGCACGAGGTCCTCGAGCAGCTGGGCGCGACGAAGTGGGCCCGGCGCGTGGCCCACGACCCCGACCCCGTCTACGGCGACGGGCTGCGCCGCTTCCGGGCGCTGGTCCTCGCCGAGGGGGAGCAGCGGGCCCTCGAGCTCGCCGGTCGCGAACGCGACTTCCCCAGCGGCTACTGAGCGCCGACCTCGAGCTCGCTCTCGTGGCCGAAGCGCGCGGCGCAGGCCGCCGCCAAACGCGGCGCCTGCTCGCTGTGCCGGCCCTCGAGGAGCACGGTGAAGCGCCACAGGTCGCGGTGCTGCTCGCAGAGCGCGTCGACCTCGCGCACCCCGAGGGTCTTCAGCGAGTGCACCCCGTCGAGCTCGACGAGAATGTCCGCCTCCTTGAGCGCCATGTCCGCCGCCGGGCAGTAGAGGATCACCGCCCCGGCCTCGAGGCCCAGCTCCCGCTCCAGCTCGGCCTCGACCTGCTCCCGCGCGCCGCGGTCGTGGTGGAAGCGCCGCACCAGCTCCGCCTGCTGCTCTGGACCCACGGCGCGGGTCAGCACGTAGGCGCGCTTGGGGAGCTGGCGACGGCGGTAGGCAGCCAACAGCCGCGCGACCACCGGATCCTGCGGCGCGTAGTCGCGCTCGAGCAGGTCGAGCAGCCCGTCGTCCCCCAGGGGGAACAGGTCGCGCAGCTCGAGCCCCAGGCTGCAGGCCCGCTCGACGAGCTTGGAGATCAGGGCCCCCGAGGCGACCTTGGCGTGGTGGAAGTAGACCCGCTCCGAGAGCGTGTAGCGCAGCCGCAGGAGGTGGATCACCTCGGAGAAGGCGTCGGCGCGGCGGAGCCCGCGCTTGCTCAGGCAGAGCACCAGCCGCCCCTCGCGCACGGAGAAGTAACGGAACACCCGCTCGTCGTACTCCCGGCGGATCCCGGTCGCCCGCGCGTCGCGAGCCAGGTAGTCGAGGAGGTCGGCGCAGATCGTGCCCCCGACCACGTCCCGCGCCAGGCTCGGCGGTCCCTCGCCGAGCAGCGCGGCCCGGACCCCGTCCGCCAGCCCGTGGGCGGCCAGCCGCTGCCCGAGCTCGCTCTCGGACCCGAGGAACCAGCGCATGCGCTCGGGCCCGTCGTGGCGCGGGAAGATCCGCCGCTCGTCCTCGAAGGTGTGCCCGAAGGGGACGTGCCCCACGTCGTGGACCAGCGCCGCGGCGCGGATCACGGCGGCCTCCTGCGGGCCACAGGCGTGACCCCGCTCGGCCAGCGCGCCCAGGATCCGCCCCGCCACGTGGCAGGTGCCGAGCTGGTGCTCGAAGCGGGTGTGGTTCGCGCTGGGGTAGACCAGGTGGGCCGTCCCCAGCTGGCGCACCCCGCGCTGCCGCTGGAGCTCCCGGGAGCCCAGCACGTCGGTGAGCACGCCGTCGAGCTCGACGTCGCCCCACACCGCGTCCCGGATCACGACCTTTCGTCCCATGTCCGCATGCTACCGCCGCGCGGCGACTACACTGCCGGCATGCGGCTGTTCTGGGCAATCGGGATCTCGGACGGCGTGCGCGAGAGCGCGCGCGCGGTGCAGCAGCAGCTGCGGGACCCGGCGCTGCGCTGGAGCCGGCTGGAGAACCTGCACGTCACGCTGAAGTTCCTCGGCGAGACCGAGCTCGCGGTCGAGGGGCTGCTCGCCGCCGCGCGCCCGGCGTGCGCCGAGGTGGGACCCCTGGAGCTGAGCGTGGGCGAGGTCGGCAGCTTCGGTCGCCCCCCGCGGGTGGTGTGGCTCGGGCTCGAGGGCCCCGGGCGCTCGCGGCTGTGCCTGCTCGCGGCGGCCCTCGACGAGGCCTGCCACCGGCTGGGCTTCCCCCGCGAGACCCGCGCGTTCGCGCCCCACCTGACCCTGGCCCGGGTGCGTCGGGGACAGCGCATCCGCCGACCCCAGGGGGTCGAGGTCCCGCCGGCGCGGTTCACGGCCGACGCGATCGGGCTCTGGCAGAGCCGCCCGGGTCAGGGCTACCGCGAGCTGGCCCGGGTCACCCTCTGACCGATCCTGGCGCAGGGGCGGTGGCCGACGGGGTCCACCCACCCAGCCGACCCAACCAAATGAAAACAGCGAGCACCCGAAGGTACTCGCTGCTCTCGTGTCTTCTTCTGATCGAAGTGGACTTAGCCGAGCTTGACGCGCGAGATGTTGTCCTTGAGGGCCTTGCCCGGACGGAAACCGACGCTCTTGCTCTTCTTGATCTTGATGGGCTCGCCGGTGCGGGGGTTACGACCCATGCGGCCGGGACGCTCCTTGACCTTGAAGCTGCCGAACCCAACCAGGCTAACGGTGTGGGTGTCGGACTTCTTCAGCCCGTGGGTGATGCCGTGCAGGACGGCGTTGAGAGCGCGCTCAGCAGCAGCCTTGGTGCTGTTGTTGCCGAGCTCGCCCGAATCGTGAATCCACTGGATCAGCTGTTGCTTGTTCATATCACACATCTCCCTTGCCTTGGGGGCCTCAGCGGACCCACCCGCTGGAGCCCCCGTGTTTAGCGGTTCACAGCGGGCTGTCCGCTGCGACTCGCGAAGTCTACTTACGTCAACTGACATCTCGGCGAAGTTTCCTGGAAAAAACATGAGTAAATCCGGGGGCTCCAGCGCACCCCCCACGGCAAACTCTGATAAACAAAGGGCTTGAGCATGCTCATCCCCCGGTAAGATTTTGGGCAAAACTGGTTGTTAAAGTTCATTGGGGAGGCCGCAAGACACGTGGATCTCGACCGCTTGCGTACGAAAATGCTGTTCCTGGGCCTCACGGACGCCCAGCTGCAGGCGGTCTCTGGGATCGCCCAGTTGCGGAGCTTTCGCCGGGGAGAAGTCATTCAGCGCAGGGGTGCGTTGGACGACGCGCTCTACGTGATCGAGGAGGGATCCGTCGAGCTACGGGTCACCACGGGCCAGGAGGAGCGGATGGTGGCCGTGTTCGAGCGCGGCTCCTACGTCGACGAGGGCTTCGCGGGGGACTTCTTTGGCGAGTTCAGCCTCGTCGACCTCGAACCTTGGCCAGCGTCGGTGCTCGCCCGGGAGCGGACCGTGGTCCTGGAGTTCAAGCGGGACGATCTTTACGAGATCTTTAGCCGGGACATCGACCTGCAGATCGGGATGATCCTCAACATCGCCCGCGGGCTGTGTCGGCGCCTGCGGCTGCGCAACCGGGGCTAACCGGGCCCCTGCACCCACGAGACGGGAAACGGCCCGGCCGACCCACCCCCCTGGAGGGTGACCTGCAGGCTTGGGGGGTCGTGAACCGAGCCTACTTCTGCGGGCCTCGCAAGACGCTGTTGCCCTCGAATAGGGCCGCCTTCTCGGCGCCGGGGACCTCGCCGAAGTCGGCGTAGCTGATCCGACCGGACTGGGCGAAGAAGTCGATGGGGTTGTTCCACACCACCTTCTCGATCTCCTCCTCGTCCATGGCGGCCTTGCGCATCAGCATCACGGTCTTGGGCACGCTCAAGGGGTCGCTGATCCCCCAGTCGCAGGCGCTGTTGATCAGCATCTTGTCGGTCCCGTAGCGGCGGAAGACCTCGAGCATTCGCTCGGGGTCCATCTTCGTGTTGGGGTAAATGCTGTAGCCCAGCCAGCAGTCGGTGTCCTTGACGAAGGGGGTCGTCTCCTCGTTGTTGTGGTCGACGAGGACCAGCTCGGGGTCGATCCCCGACTCGCGCACCATGTCCAGGGTCCGGATCGTGCCCTGCTTCTTGTCGCGGTGCGGGGTGTGGATCAGCACCGGGAGGGTCTTCTCCTTGGCGATCTCGAGCTGGGCGAGGAAGGCCTCCTCCTCGGCCTGGGTCATGTCGTCGTAGCCGATCTCGCCCACCCCCAGCACCCCTTCGCGGTCCACGTAGTCGCGGACCAGCGCGATCACCTCTTCACGCAGGCGCGGATCGTTGGCCTCCTTGGGGTTGAGGGCCATGGTGCAGTAGTGGCGGATCCCGAACTGCCCGGCGCGGAAGCGCTCCCAGCCGATCAGGGTGTCGTAGTAGTCCTTGAAGGAGTGCACGCTGGTCCGCGGCTGCCCCAGCCAGAACGCCGGCTCGAGGATCCCGCGCACCCCGGCCAGGGCCATGGCCTGGTAGTCGTCGGTCGTGCGGCTGAACATGTGGGCGTGGGGCTCGAAGATCTTCATTGGGGCCCTTTCAACTGGGCGAGGGCGGCCTCGAGCGCCGCCTTCACGTCCTCGTCGGACTCGCGCGCGAGCCGCTCGGCGAGGAACCCCTCGCCCCGCGGATCGCGTGCACGCCCCAAGCCTACCGCAGCCACCCGCCGCTCCAGGGCGTCGGGGTGCTCGAGGTTGCCGATCAGCCTGGCCACCAGGCCCGGCTGGGGGTGCAGCGCGGCGATCGCCCACAGCGCGCGGGGCACCGTGCGCCCCGCCGCCAGACGCTCGTCCATGAACTCGCACATGCTCTTGGCCAGCTCCGGGTCGGCCCGCTGCTCGAGGAGCAGGAACCCCTCCACCGGGACCTCGCAGAAGAAGGCCTTGAGCACCGCCTTGCGGTAGTCGTGCTCGTCGAGGTTCGCCGAGCTGAAGGGGTTCCCGCTCCAGGCGGCGAGCAAGAGCACGTTGAGGTAGGTCCGCCCCGCGTCCAGCACCAGCTCCAGCCCCTTGGCCGGGTCCGCCTGGCGGACGAAGTTCAGCGCGCGCAAGGCCGCCTGGCGGGTCCCGGTGTCGCCGGCGTCGTAGGCCGCGAACAGGCTGCCGTAGGGGTCGTCGCCGCCCTCGGCTGCCCGCGCCAGGAGCAGGGTCCGCGCGGCCTCGTCGACCTTCCACTCGCCCACGGGCACCGTGCCCCAGGTCCCGGGGAGGGTCGCCGTGGCCCGCTCGGCGAAGCCCCCGACCAGGGCCCGGCTGCCCAGGCGGCGCGCTTCCCGCAGCGAGGCCGGCGACGCGTCGGCGGCGGCGAGCCAAGCGCGCCCCGCGTCGTCCACGCGAGCCTCGATCGCCGTGCGCAATCCGCCCAGCGCGACCTCCGCCGACACCGCTTCACCCAGCCCAGGATTGGTCATTGCACCCTCGCGCGCACCGACTCGCGGCCGCCCTGGCCCTTGCAGGCTCATCACCTACGTCGAACGCCCGCATATTGGACAAAGCGCTGGGCGCTCTCGCCACCCCGATCGTGCGAAGTGTGCTCACAAACCCTTACATTCCAGTGACCTTCAGGTTTGTTCGAATCTTTAATCTGCTTCCAGCCTGGGGAGGTTGGAGTGTTGCACAAGTGGATCGTGGGGGGGGTTCTCGGTCTGGCCGTCGTGTTCGGCGGCTCCAACCCAGCGGCGGGGGACAGCGACTCCCCCTGGACCGGACGGGTGGTCGCGGTCTACGACGGGGACACCCTCCTCGTCCGCCGCGGGCGCAGCCGGGTCATGATCCGCCTCCACGGGGTCGACGCCCCCGAGTGGTCCCAGCGCTACGGCCCCAGCGCCGGCAACTTCGTCGCCGACCTCCTGCTCTACGAGGACGTCACGATTCACCCCGTGGTGCGAGACTTCTACGACCGCACCGTGGCCCTGGTCGAGCTCGAGGACGGGCGCGTGCTGAACGAGGTGCTCCTCGAGCGCGGCTACGCCTGGGTCTACCGCTCCTACATTTGGGGCAGCATGCGCTACCGCTACCTCGACAAGGAGCGCGCCGCCCGCGACGACGAGCGCGGCCTCTGGCGGGACGACGACCCCACCCCGCCCTGGCGCTACCGCCAGTGGTATTGAACTCGCAAAACGCCCCACACCTGGCTTAAACTCAGCCCTCGCGCGGATCGCGGGAGGTGACGTGGGCGTATTGGACGTGGTCGAGATCGGGCACCCGGTCCTCCGTCAGCGTGCCCGCGAGCTGACCCTCGAGGAGCTGCAGAGCCCCCGTTGGCAGGGGTTCATCGACGACCTCATCGAGACCATGCGCGCGCGCAACGGCGCCGGGCTGGCCGCGAACCAGGTCGGCGAGCCGGTGCGGGTGTGCGTGATCGAGGTCCGCGCCCCCAACCCGCGCTACCCCTACAAGCCCGCGATCCCGCTCAAGGTGCTCGTCAACGCGAGCTGGGAGCCCGTGGGCGAAGAGACCTTCGAGAACTACGAGGGCTGCCTCTCGGTGCCCAACCTGCGGGGGCTCGTGACCCGCGCCCTGCAGGCCCGCGTGCGCTACCTCGACCGCGAGGGCACCCCCCACGACGAGGTCGTGGCCGGACTCTGCGCGGGCACGCATCAACACGAGCTCGACCACCTCGACGGGAAGCTCTTCGTCGACCGGGTCCAGGACCCGCGCAGCCTGACGACGAGCGAGGGCTACGAGCGCTTTCACAAGGCCGAGTTCGAGGCGCGCATCCGCGAGCTGGTCGCGCGCGTAGGGAGCTGATCATGGACCGCCACTTCTCCGACACCTACGCCCAGGCGCGCCAGCGCTTCCTCTACGCCGCCAAGGACGCCGGGGCGGAGGTCGAGAGCTTCCCCCTCGCGCTGCGGGGCCCCGACCAGGAGGTGCTCGCCATCGACGTCGCCCGACTCGGGCCGTCCGACGCCACCCGCTGGGTGGTCGTCAGCTCGGGCCTGCACGGGATCGAGGGCTACCTCGGCTCGGCGCTTCAGCACGCCTTGCTCCGCGACCTCCCTGGCGGGGAGCTCCCCGAGGACACCGCGCTGCTCCTGCTCCACGCGCTGAACCCCTACGGCATGGCCTGGACCCGGCGCTTCGACCAGGGCAACGTCGACCTCAACCGCAACTTCCTCCTCCCGGGTCAGGAGTACGCCGGCGCCCCAGAGGGCTACGAGCTGGTCCAGGACCTGCTCGCGCCTCAGCGCGCCCCGCGCCGCCTGAGCGCGTTTCGCCTGCGCGCGCTGCTCAAGATCGCGCAGCACGGGTTCACCACGCTGAAGGCCGCGGTCGCCGGGGGACAGTACCTCGACCCGCGGGGGCTGTTCTTCGGCGGACACGCCCCCGCGCCGACGCACACCTTGCTCGCCGCCGAGCTGCCGCGCCTGCTCGCCAGCGCGGAGCAGGTGATCCACGTCGACGTGCACACCGGCCTCGGCGAGCGGGCCGACTACGCGCTGCTCGTCGACTACCCCAACGGCGACCCCCGGCTGGACGAGCTGACCCGAAGGTTCGGCAGCAAGGTCGAGGGCTGGAACGCCGAGGGCACGGCCTACGCGGTCACCGGTGGCCTGGGCCCGTGGTGCGAGGCGGCGCTGCCTCGCGCCCGCTACGCCTTCCTCACCGCCGAGTTCGGCACCGTCAAGCCGCTGCAGGTGATCGAAGCCCTGCACCTGGAGAACCGGGCCCACCACTGGGGGACCCCCAACAGCCCGGCCTGGGTCCGCGCCAAGCGCCTGGTCCGCGACGCCTTCGCCCCGGCGGACTTCGCCTGGCGGACCACGGCCCTCCCCCGGGCGCGGGGGATCGTCGAGCAGGCCTTCGCCGCCTTGGACACGCCGGCCCCCGAACCCGTCTCGACCACGTAAACTCCCACCCATGACGACCTACCGACTGTCCTACCTCCGCGAGCTCGAGGCGGAGGCGATCCACATCATGCGCGAGGTGGTCGCCAGCTGCGAAAACCCAGTGATGCTCTACAGCGTCGGCAAGGACTCCTCGTGCATGCTGCGCCTGGCGCAGAAGGCGTTCCACCCGGGCAAGCTCCCCTTCCCGCTGATGCACGTCGACACGACCTTCAAGTTCGAGGAGATGTACTCCTTCCGCGACCGGATGGCCGCGGAGCTCGGCGCCGAGCTGATCGTCTCCCAGCAGGAGGACGGCGAGTCGCTGGGCATGAACCCCTTCGCCTTCGGCACCACCAAGTGCTGCGCGATCTGGAAGACCCGGGGCCTGCTCGACGGCCTCGCCGCGGGGGGCTACGACGCGGCCTTCGGCGGCGCCCGCCGCGACGAGGAGCGCAGCCGGGCCAAGGAGCGGGTGTTCTCCTTCCGCGACAAGGCCGGGCAGTGGGACCCCAAGACCCAGCGCCCCGAGCTCTGGGACCTCTACAACGGGCTGGTGAACCCGGGCGAGTCGATCCGCGTGTTCCCCCTGAGCAACTGGACCGAGATCGACGTGTGGCATTACATCCACGTCGAGCAGATCCCGGTCGTGCCGCTCTACTTCGCCGCGGAGCGCGAGGTGATCGTGCGCGGGAGCAACCTCATCCCCGTCGACGACCGGCTCCCGGCGCAGCCCGGCGACGAGCCGCAGACCGTCATGTGCCGCTTCCGCTCGCTGGGGTGCACCCCCTGCACCGGCGCCGTGCGCTCCACCGCCGACACCGTGCCCAAGATCATCGCCGAGCTCCTCGACGAGACGACGTCGGAGCGCGCGACCCGCGTGATCGACCACGACCGCGACGGTTCGATGGAGCTCAAGAAGCGCGAAGGCTACTTTTGAGCAGCAACCTGACCCCCGAGGCCTACGCCGCCCGCTCCCAGCGCGAGCGGGTCCTCGGCCAGCGCGCGCAGACCGTGTGGCTGACCGGCCTCTCGGGCTCGGGCAAGACCACCGTCGCCCGCGCCCTCGAGCAGGCGCTGCTCGACCGGGGCCGCGCCTGCACCGTGCTCGACGGCGACAACCTCCGGGGCCGCCTCAACGCCGACCTCGGGTTCTCGGCAGAGGACCGCGCCGAGAACCTGCGCCGGGTGGCCCACGTCGCCGCGCTCTTGAACGACGCCGGGCTGATCGTGATCACCGCGTTCATCGCCCCGCTGCAGGCCGCCCGCGCCCGGGCACGCGAGGTGATCGGCGAGGAGCGCTTCGTCGAGGTCTACCTCAGCACCCCCGTCGACGCCTGCCGCGCCCGCGACCCCAAGGGGCTCTACCGCCGCGCCGACGCGGGCGAGATCCCCGAGTTCACCGGGGTCAGCGCCCCCTACGAGGCGCCCACCGCCCCGGAGCTGACCCTCGACACCAGCAGCCTCGAGCTGCGCGACTGCCTGGCCCAGGTCTTGCGCGTCCTGGAGCCTCGCATCACGCCGCCGGGCTGATTCGGAGGCACCCCTTGAGCCAGCCCCTGCCCTTCGACCTCGACGACGAGCTCGACCGCGCCTACCTCCAGGAGTTGGCCCTGCTCCAGGTCGAGCTGCTCAAGCTCCAGTCCCACCTGCTCGAGAGCGGCCAGCGCCTGCTGGTGATCTTCGAGGGGCGCGACGCCGCGGGGAAGGGCGGCGCGATCCTGCGCTTCACCCAGAACCTCAACCCGCGGCACATGCGGGTCGT
>Ga0070726_10003519_pt1 | contig 13128 bp, 10 predicted proteins | sample tdAd471_FD_67275 | JGI IMG/M metagenome (GOLD analysis project Ga0070726, IMG submission 67275) | Marine sediment microbial communities from the Atlantic coast under amendment with organic carbon and nitrate - tdAd47.1 | ecosystem: Environmental > Aquatic > Marine > Coastal > Sediment | place...
CAACTCCGTCCTGGTTACCGGTAATACCTACACCAACACGTAATTTTAAAGTAGAAACGGCATCGCCTATAAAATCTTCGTTATGGATCTTCCATGCGATAGCACCTGAAGGAAATACACCATACTGATTATCCTCACCAAAACGAGAAGAACCATCCGCTCTTACAGTACCTGTGAACAGATACTTGTCGTTCAAACTAAAGTTCACTCGACCAAAGAAGGATTGTAACTCGTCTGTAGTATCGTAAGTGTCTGCAAATAACGACTTAACTCGTAATCCGTTAAAGATTGGAAGCATATCTGTGGTTGGCGACGGGAATAAACGGTTGATAAATATACCATTGGTATTTCCTGCGTAACCATATTGCTGATAACTACCTTCAATTCTCGATTCGAGAAGATTGGCAGTTATTTCCAGGTCGTCGACCATCTTGTTCATATCGTCTGTAAAGAATCCCCATCCACTGATGTCTCTTCCTTGTCTGCGGAAATCCTGGAAGGAGTAACCTGCAACGATATCTAATTGAGAATTGCCGAAATCCTTGTCGTATCGAAGTGTAGCTTCAAGAAGCTTACTTTCGGTATCAAGATCGCTAATTGCTCCGGTACCATTTCCGAAAGCACCCTGGTCGAAGTTTCTCGCGTTTGGAGAAGCAACCGCACTACGGGTTGACTGTGAGTCATCAATACCAACATTTACTTTAGCAGAGAATTCTTCTGTGAAATTGTATTCGGCAGAGAAGTTCGCCAGTATTCTGTCTGTATTACTTAGGTTTTCGGTATATGCCAGAATTGTTGCCGGGCTTAACTGTCCACCTGTGTCGAAATTAGGGTTTGTAGGCCAGGTTGGATTTGCAGAATATGCAGCACCCAAGAGGTCACCTCTAAATCCTGCACTACCACTAAGCGGTGCAGTTTCATCGTTCACTCTTGAAATCGTAGCCTGAAGACCTAATTTCAGTTTATCATCAAATAATCTGTGATTCACATTCAATCGACCGGTAATTCTTTCCAGCGAAGAGTTCTTGATCACACCAAATTGTTTTCCGTAGCCAAAAGTAGCGCGAACGTTACCGCCATTATAGCTGTGAGAATAAGACAGGTTGTTGTTTGTTGACATAGAAGTTCTAAATACTTCATCCTGCCAATCTGTACTGTTTTTGAAGTTTCTTTCAGCAACAGGGAATCCTAGTCTTTCACTTTCCGATAAGTATTCGGAAGCTGTAAGTACATCGAAGGTAGAACGAACACTGGACATACTCACACTAGAGCTCCAGTCCCAGCTTCCTCCAGTAGCACCTCTACCAGATTTGGTGGTAATAATAACTACACCGTTTGCACCACGAGAACCATAAATGGCCGTTGCAGATGCATCTTTTAAGATACTGATACTTTCAATATCATTAGGGTTAAGGAAAGCCAATGGGTTTTTAGCACCTGAAGTACCAAGACCTACGTTAGCTCCTTCAGCAGTAGTACTTTCTCCGGAAAGAGGCACACCGTCGATAACGAATAACGGGTTGTTATTAGATCGAACAGAGTTGGCACCACGAATACGAATATCGATTCCAGCACCTGGTTCACCACTACTTTGTGAGATTTGTACCCCTGCGGTTTTACCTTGAATTAATTGTTCTGGGGATGAGATAACACCTTGGTTGAAGTCTTCAGCAGTTACGGCAGTTACCGCGCCTGTTGCATCTTTCACTGTAGTGGTACCATATCCAATTACAACAACCTCGCTTAAAGCCTCAATATCTTCCTGCATGGTTACGTTTATAGTCGACTGGCCATTTACGCCAACTTCCTGTGTCACATAACCAATATAGCTAAATACCAGTGTTGCGTTAGAGTCTACATTGTCTATGGAATAATTTCCGTCGAAATCAGACTGTGCTCCATTGGAGGTGCCCTTCACAATAATATTTACCCCGGGAACAGGACCATTCATGTCGGATACTGTTCCACTAACGGTATTTTGTGCGTAGGCCGATCCACCTATAAGTAAGAGAATCGGGAGCAACAAGAGTTTAGTTAGTAGTTTGTTTTTCATATAGTTCCTAGTTTAAAGTTAATTTTCAATTTGTAATTCTATAGTTCCTAGTTTGTAATTCTTAAGTATGCAAATGCTTATATCCCCCTAAAGGTTGGAGAACATAATTTATTCTTAAATAAATGTTATAAAATTGTAAACTTCTGCATGGAAGGTACAATTTTTTAGGCAAAATATTAAGTTTTTTATTTGAGTTAAAAATTTCGAATTTCCCGCCCGTTCTTATAGCAAAATCTCGAGCAGTTCTATCTATATTAAAGTTGTGTTTTAAATGAAAATCAATCCCCTGAGCAATACGGCTAATTCCCTGAATTCCTTTTAAAAGTGCGTCATGGGTAATCTCAAAGTCTATACTCTGAAATCTTTCTTTTACTCGTAAAGAGGATTGATTTGCAAATCTTCCCGAACGGCGATTGACGGTGGCCATCAGGATGCTCTTAAGACTTTCGGGTACTGTAATTCTTTTCTCAGAGGATCGGTCTTCTGTATACCGAGCTGTTGAGATAGAAGAAATAAGACCCGACAGGTTCTTCGTCAAAATTTTAATAAATTTCATTCCAGCCAAATTGTACTTGCTTAGAAATGCTAACACTTAAAGTAAACAACTATCTTAATTTGTTAAAAAATTAACATATGAGCATTAAGCTACGAATTTCTATTATTTTTTTGAATTTTGTAATAAAACCACACCAAAATAACGAAATTAGTAGCCGAAAACGTTTTCGTTTATTAATTTGAAAATTAGCGTACTGTTGAAAAAATCGTTGTATTTTAGGCATGGAAATTTTAATACTGTAACATAATAATCAGAGTTACTTCCTAAGTCAGTTTTCAATTTCCTCGCTTACCCGACGCATCATTTAAATTAATATCACAAAGGGGTAAATATTTCAGAAATTATGAAAGAGGTTACATTAAAACAGATCGCTGAAAACCTCGGAATATCGATCACTACGGTTTCAAAAGCATTAAAGGACTATCCGGACGTAAGTAAGAAGACCAAAACCTTGGTAAAACAAGAGGCAAAAAAACTTCGTTATAAGCCCAATGTATTTGCCGTAAATCTACGAACCAGGGAATCTAAAACAGTGGGCTTAATTATCCCGGAAGTAGTACATCATTTCTTCTCCAGCGTAATTAATGGTATCATTGAACAAGCCGAAAAAAAAGGTTACCTGGTTATTATTCTACAATCCAACGAATCGTATAAGCTGGAAAAAACACAGGTAGACCTCCTTATTAGTAAACGAGTTGATGGCATTATGATATCGCTGGCCAACAAGACGGTGGATATCTCTCACCTGAAACGCGTTAAAGAGTTGGAAGTGCCTTTGGTAATGTTCGATAAGATATCAAAGCTTATCGATTGCTCGAAGATCATTATCAACGACCGCGAAGCAGCCTATACTGCCACTAAGCACCTTATCGATTCCGGCTGTAAGCGTATTGCACATTTTAGAGGTGCCTTACTGCCACAAAATTCTATCGATCGCTTCCTTGGATATAAAAAAGCATTGGAAGACCATGGTATCACCTACGATTCGTCCTTAGTATATATATGTGAGAATGTAGATTATGAAGATGGCATCAGGGCAGCCAAAAGATTACTTGAAGATCACGACGATGTTGATGGTATTTTTGCCATTACCGATCTGGCAGCGATAGGCGCAATTTCCGTATTTAATGAAAGGGGTATTCGTGTCCCCGACGATATCTCGATAATGGGATTTAGTAACTGGTTTGTTTCTTCGGCGATCACGCCATCTCTAAGTACGGTGGACCAACCGGGGTACGAAATGGGTGTGAAAACCTTTAAGCTTCTGTATAAGGAAATGAAAGCAAGAAGAAAGAATAAGGAGTTCGAACCAAAGACCGTAGAACTTGAGACCCGACTGATAAAACGAAATTCAACATAAATTATTTAAAATGTTTCTAGCCAGAGCGACCTATTTACTGTTTTTACTGTTTATACTAACCAATTGTAAGGAAAATAACCAAGCTGTAGATGAAGAGAAAATATCTACGGATGAGTTGGCTTATAGCGAACCGTTCCGGCCACAATTTCATTATTCCCCTCCCGAAAAATGGATGAACGATCCCAATGGTCTGGTATATCACGATGGTACCTATCATCTATTTTACCAGTATTATCCAGAGGACATAGTTTGGGGCCCCATGCACTGGGGACATGCCACTAGTAGTGATATGATCCATTGGGAAAATAAACCCATAGCCCTTTATCCGGATGAGCTAGGACTCATATTTTCGGGGAGTGCTGTAATAGATACTAAAAATACATCGGGTTTTGGAACCGAAGACAATCCTCCCATGGTGGCTATCTACACCTATCATTTAATGGAAGGTGAAAAAGCAGGGCGTAAAGATTTTCAAACCCAGGGAATAGCATATAGTCTTGATAATGGTAACACCTGGTCTAAGTATGAAGGTAACCCTGTAATAGGGAATGAGGGTATAAAAGATTTTAGAGACCCCAAGGTTTTCTGGCATGAGGAGTCTTCAAAATGGATACTTGTGCTCGTAGCCGGCGACCATGCTAAGTTTTACAACTCCGATGATCTTAAAGAATGGTCGTTGTTAAGCGAGTTTGGTAAGGATAAAGGAGCACACGGTGGTGTGTGGGAATGCCCGGATCTGTTCAAACTAAAAATAGCTGAAACCGGGGAAGAAAAATGGGTATTACTTATAAGTATCAATCCGGGAGCTCCTAATGGAGGCTCGGGGACACAGTATTTTGTGGGTGAATTCGACGGAAAGGAGTTTGTTACAGAGCAGACCAGTGCTAAATGGCTCGATTACGGTATGGATAACTACGCAGGAGTTACCTATAATAATGTACCGTCGGGTGAAAGGATATTCATTGGTTGGATGAGCAATTGGAATTATGCACGCGACACCCCAACAGAAGTTTGGCGAAGCTCCATGACCCTACCCAGAAATATAAGCTTACATAAAAATAAGGAAGGTTATTTTATTAAGAATTATCCTTTGAAAGCGTTCGATAAAATAGGAGAAACTGTCTTTGAGAGCATGGAAAGTATTTCTCTCGAAAAACCTTTTGAAAAAGAATTGGATCAATACAATGATACTGATATTAGTTTCATGGTGGATAGTTCGAAGAACTACGCTATTACCTATTCAAACAGTATCGGAGAACAGGTTTGTCTGCAGTTATTAGGAGAAAGCAATGAATTATTGTTCGACCGAACCCGATCCGGTATGGTAGATTTCCAAGATAGCTTTGGAAAGGCCATTCAGAAACAAAAATATACTACCGAAAATAAAAAGGTAGAAGTGCGTATCATAATAGACGCCTCCTCTGTGGAAGTATTTATCGACGGCGGAAAACACGTATTTACCAACCAGGTTTTTCCGAATCATCCTTATACTAAATTAGAGATTGCCGGCCCGGCCAACGGGACTGTGGATAACCTGAGGCTTAACAAACTGGCGTCTATATGGCTGCCATAAATCTTACTCATACAGCTATAAGAAAGCTATATTCAACTTTGTGAAATTTACCACACTTTTTTACGACTTTTAGGATGTTAAATATTTGTTTATGCTCATGGACTAATAATCGTTAGTTTGTAAGTTTACCGCAAAAGTTGAACTAATTCTACGTAAACCTCATGGAAACAGACCTGATAAACGAAGCGTTGCAATTTGAGCAACAGAAGACGACCTTCAAGACAACGAGTGATCGTATAATTGCTTCCAGGAAAGCCAAGGATCTTATTTTAAGTTTGAATGAGATCTATAAGCAAAACAAGGATGCCGCGATCATGGATCTTATGAAAAGGCTTACTGAAATCAAACGTAAGATTGAAAAACGATTGAAAGGCAGAAGAGACCTTACTGTATAAATTGAAACCCGGGGCTAAAGCTTCGGGTTTTTTATTCTCTATATGATGTCTTGGGGTCGCCCATTTTGTCTTTGTTCCCGAAAGTCAAAATACAAACCACGCTCCTTTGAGCTTCGGTCTTCGGTCTTTCTACTTTGATCCACTTTGCGATACAATAAATAATAGAAATAATCAATAAGAAATAATTCCTCCAGGATTCATTTCGCTTTGCAAAATGTTCCTTTGTTCCCGAAAGTCAAAATACAAACCACACAGCCTTCGGCTGCTGGTTTTTTGTTCTCAAAAATTTCTGAAAGTACACTTTCATCATTTTCTCAAACAAAAAACCCACTCAGAAATGAGTGGGTTTGTATTTATTGTGGTACCTCCAGGAATCGAACCAGGGACACACGGATTTTCAGTCCGTTGCTCTACCAACTGAGCTAAGGTACCTTCCAGATCGTTAGTGATCAATACCTCCTTTTATTATGACTTGCAGGCATAGCAAAGGAGGGTGCAAATATAACCGATATTTACACTTTCCAAAACATAAATTTAAAAAAACTTTGATTGATTTCAATTTAATAGCCCCTTAACAACTCTTAAAGGATACATGTTGTATTTTTAGCCCTTTATAAGCTGTAATGAACCTCATAATCGATGTTGGAAATACGCGTATCAAACTCGCGGTCTTTAATGAAAGACAGCTGCTTTATAAGTTTGTAAGCGATAAAGCAGATTTTGCCAGCACCCTTGGGTCGATACGTAACCAATATCCCACCATTACCCATTGTATCCTAGCCAATGTAGGTGAATTTTCTGAAGATAGTTCCACTATGCTTTATGATCACTTTACGGTAGTTAAATTAGATCATAATACAAAAGTGCCTTTTAATAGTGAATATGGAACTGCAACTACCCTAGGGGTAGACCGAATCGCATTAGTGAGTGCAGCTGCTATTGAATTTCCTAAGAAAAATGTACTCGTGATCGATGCGGGTAGTTGTATCACTTACGATTTTATCACGGCGGATAAACTGTATCTGGGAGGGGCAATTTCACCGGGTATCCAAATGCGTTATAAAGCGGTTCATACGTTTACGGCTAATCTTCCGTTATTGGAACCAAAACTACCAATCATCCAAACAGGAAATAGTACAGAAACTTCTATCCACAGCGGAATATTACAAGCTGTAGTATTCGAAATAGAGGGCTTTGTGAGGATGTATGAGAAAAAATATCCCGATTTAACAGTTATTTTAACAGGTGGGGATGCTCATTTTTTGCGAGATAGTCTAAAAAGTGACATCTTTGCGAACTCAAATTTCCTACTGGAAGGTTTGAATTTCATCTTAGAACTTAATAAACATTGATGTTAAAACGAATTACAGTTTTTGTATTTCTGCTAGTTGCAGGACTGTCTCAGGCACAGGAAGGTACAGTTTCTCCATATTCTTTTTATGGGATAGGAACACTAAAATTTAAAGGTACCGCAGAGAACAGGGCAATGGGTGGTATCAGTGTTTATTCAGACAGTATACATCTCAGTATTCAAAACCCGGCGGGAGTTGCTGGTCTGCGTCTTGTAAACTATACTGCTGGAGTAAGCCATAAGTACGAGACCATTAAAACAGATGCCGAAAGTCAGAAAGCCAGCACAACCTCAATAGATTACCTGGCTCTTGGGATACCTATGGGTAAATTTGGTGCCAGTTTCGGGCTCATACCCTTTACTTCGGTTGGTTATAATCTTAAGACGGAAGACGCCGGGATCGAGACTACCTACACGGGGTCGGGTGGACTTAATAAAGCATTCTTTACCCTGGCCTACCAGGTCACGCCGGAATTAAGTGTGGGGGTTGATGCAAATTATAACTTCGGAAATATCCAGAACAACGCCGAACGCAGAGAGGATGATATACAATACGGTACTTCCGAATACAATAAATCGGATCTACTCGGATTCAATTTTAATATTGGCGCTATTTATAAAAAGAAGATAAGCGAGACACTAACCTTGTCTTCATCATTAACATATACCCCAGAAACCGATCTCACTTCAGAAAACACAAGAACAATATCTTCGTTTCTGGTTCTACCTTCTGGATCGACCACACCTATCGATGAACGCGAAATAGACGTAGAGGATACCAATTTCACTTTCCCATCACAATATACGATCGGACTCGGTCTTGGGAAGGAGAAAAACTGGTTTGTAGGAGGTGAATATTCGGCTGTAAAGACCAGTAATTTAACGAATCGTTCTTTTGATATAGATTTTGTTACCTTTACTGATGCCTCCAAATTTAGACTTGGAGGATTTTATATCCCAAACTATAACGCAATTGGAAACTACTGGAATAGAGTTGTTTATCGTGCAGGTGTTAGGTTTGAGGAAACAGGAATTAACATAAATGGTGAAGGAATTAATGAGTTTGGCATATCTTTTGGACTTGGTTTGCCTGTAGGGAGATTATTCTCCAATATCAATGTTGGATTTGAAGTTGGAAGACGAGGAACTACCGATTTTGGATTGGTTCAGGAGAATTTCTTTAATACATTTATAAGCCTGTCATTAAATGACCGATGGTTTGAAAAACGATATTATGATTAATACAATAAATATTAACACTATGAAGACGAAAGCTATTATACTTTCAACTGTACTCTTTCTGGCTTTTGGAAGCAAAGCCCTGGCACAGGAGAAATGTGCAACCTTAGGTTCCCTATTTATAGAACCAGCCAAAGCAAAAAATTATGAGGGCGCACTACCTCACTATGCTCAATTAGTTGCCGAATGTCCTACTTATAGCATGGCAACCTACCAGTATGCCGAGAAAATGTTTAAACATTTCATCGAGAATGGCGATAAATCCAAGATCACAGATCTGGACCAGGCTTACAAGTACAGAATGCAGTATTACCCTTCAAAAACCAAGGAAGGTGAATTGATGATGAAAATGGCCCAGGTTAAGTTCGATAATGATATAGGGACAAAACTTGAACAATTTAACGCCTTCGATGCGGCCTTTAAGAAAGACGAAGATGAATTCACCAGCCCAAAAAGTCTATATACATACTTCTCATTGGCAGTAGACCTTTTCAATAGTGGTGAAAAACCCATCGATGACGTATTCGACCTTTACGATGTGGTTATCCAGAAGATCGAAAAGGAAGAAGGTAAATTGGCTATTGGTCTTACAAAATTGATCGACAAGCAGGAAGCTGGAACCAAACTAAGCTCAAGGGAAGAACGCAAGCTTCATGCTTACGAGAAAAACCTCTCCGCTTATGGTACAGTAAAAGGTAGTGTTGATGGAAAACTGGGACAGTTAGCAGATTGTCCTAACCTCATTCCCTTGTATGAAAAAGATTTCGATAACAAGAAAAACGATGTTAGTTGGTTACGAAGAGCCGCCGGTAGACTGAGTGCAAAAGATTGTGATACGCCATTATTCTTCAAATTGGTACAACAGTTGCACACCCTTGAGCCTTCAGCAAAATCTGCTTATTATTTAGGTAAACTTGCAGATAAGGACGGGAAAAGCAGTACAGCCCTGGATTATTACAACCAGGCAGCAGAACTGGAAACCAACCCGGCCGATAAAGCTAAAGTATATTACAGTATAGCCGAGAATTTCCGTAAGAAAGGAAGTTTTGGACAGGCGCGCACTTACTACCTGAAAATGGTAGAAGTTAAGCCTTCAGCAGGTATCGCTTACCTTAAGATCGCTAATATGTATGGTAATAGTGCCAATAGTTGTGGAACCACAACTTTCGAGAAACGTGCTATTTACTGGAAAGCAGCCGAGATGGCAGATCGTGCCGCAAGAGTGGATGGATCTATCGCCTCCAATGCGCGTAGCACTGCTAGCGCGTTTAGAGGAAGAGCTCCTAGTAAGAGTGATATCTTTTCGGAAGGAATGGCGGGAAAAACCATTACCTTTAACTGCTGGGTAGGCGGAAGCGTAAGAGTACCTAGTCTATAAGAATGAACATAATTAAACATATGTTGAAGAGCGTGATGGCAATATCGATTGTCATCACGCTTTTTTCATGTGAAAGTAATTACGAGAATATCCAGAAATTGAATCTCAAAGATGGCGCACCTATCGGAGTGGCGAAGAATATCAATGTGAAATACACAGATTCGGGCAAGGTGGTTGCTAACCTCATCTCACCCTTACGCAACGATTATACCAACCTGGAGTTTCCCTATCAGGAATTCCCGGAAGGCGTAGAGGTAAGATATTGGAATGAGAATGATGAGGTTAGTACGGTGACTTCAGATTATGCCATTCGCTATGATGAAACCAGTATGGTCGACCTCCGGAAGAATGTAGTACTGGTTACAAGCGATAGCCTGATATTGCGCGCGGAACAATTATACTGGGACCAGAAGAACCAATGGGTTTTTACAGACGAACCCTACCGGATTATATTCAAAGACGGCTCATACAACGATGGAGCGGGATTCGATTCGAGTGAGGATTTTACCAATTTCTTATCGCGCACCAATAGCGGAGAGCAATTAATAGATAGAAATATAGATAACGAAAATAGAGAAAACACCGATGCGCAATAAAATATACCTACTTTTTGAATATGCATACCTGGCAATGGCAGGTTTCTCGATCTACCTGGTTGTAAGTAACTGGACAGACAACAGAAACCGTGCTTATTTATTTGCTTTCTTCACGGTTGTGGCTATCTTTATGTTCTTCTTTAAACGCAAATTCAGGAAGAAGATGGAGGAGCGCAACAAAAACAGATAATGGAATTTAGTATTCTTATCATTGTTATTATGCTAATCCTGTCCGCATTCTTTTCGGGTATGGAGATAGCTTATGTTTCTTCCAATAAAGTCCATATAGAGATCGAAAAAAAGCAGACCGGATTTCTCGCCGGGGTGCTGAAAAAAATCACAAAAAGACCTTCTAAGTTTATCGCCACTATGCTGGTGGGCAACAATATTGCCCTAGTGGTTTACGGTTTCTTTATGGGTGATCTGCTTATGCGATTCATCCCATTAACCGGCTTTAGTGGTTTGCTGGTTCAAACTGTGATCTCTACCCTTATCATACTGCTTACAGCCGAGTTTCTTCCGAAGGTATTCTTCCAGATCTACGCCAATAAACTGGTGAAAGTATTTGCTGTACCGGCCTATATGTTCTACCTGTTGTTTTCGGTAATATCGGAATTCGTGATCTGGATCTCCGATATCGTTCTAAAAGTGTTCTTCAAAACCAAAGGGGATCATGTACAACTTAGTTTTAGTAAGATCGAACTGGGTAATTATATCAGTGAGCAAATGGATACCTTGGAGCGGGATGATCATGTGGATTCGGAAATACAGATCTTTCAAAATGCCCTGGAATTCTCGGAAGTTAAATCCAGAGAGGTCATGGTGCCGCGCACCGAAGTTATCGCGGTCGATCTCGAAACCGAAATTCAGGAGCTCACCAAGATATTTACAGAGACTGGGCTTTCCAAGATCTTGGTGTATAAGGACAATATCGATGATATAGTGGGTTACGTACATTCCTTCGAACTCTTTAAAAAGCCCGCTTCTATCAAGAAAATTCTTATTCCGGTTGTTTTTGTGCCAGGTACCATGCTAGCTAAGGATGTACTCAATATCCTTATCAGAAAACGTAAGAGTATAGCAGTTGTGATTGATGAATATGGAGGAACTGCAGGAATTATGACCGTAGAAGACATTATCGAAGAACTTTTTGGGGAGATCGAAGATGAGCACGATTCCATCGAACTCATTGAAGAGGAACTGGATACGGGTCATTTTAAATTCTCTGCCCGTTTGGAAGTGGATTATATCAACGAACGCTATAAGATCGATCTGCCTGAAAGTGAGAACTACGAGACCCTGGGCGGTATGATCGTAAATTTTACCGAAGAGATCCCCGAAAAGAACGAAACGGTTATCATCGAAAACTTCATTTGTAAGATACTGGAAGTATCGAGTACCAAAATAGAACTTATCGACCTGAAGATTAATCCCGAGGCATAGATTTCTATTATTTACCGTTTTTTTTATTCCGAACCTTTTATAAATGAAGGGAAAATGCTATTTTCGCCCCCTAGAAATTTGACAGACAGATGGCAATATTAAACAGTATTAGAAAAAGAGGAATATTCCTCATTTTGATTATAGCAATGGCCCTTTTCGCCTTCATCCTCAGTGATGTACTAACCCGGGGGGGTGGTTCCAGCGTAGAAGATACCGTTGCCACAGTGAACGGTGTGGATATTGACCGTACAGAATTTGCTCAACTTGTAGAGACCACACAAAAATCGATGGGTCCCAATGCATCTACTTCTCAGGCAGTAAACCTGGTTTGGGATCGTGAATTAAGACGCGTACTCATGGAAGAGCAGTACGAAAAACTAGGCCTGAGGGTTGAAAGCGAACAGATAAACAACGCATTGAGTGTATATCTTGCAAACGACCCTACATTTCAGGATGAGAATGGTAACTACAGCGAGCTGAAAATGCTGGAATATGTAGCCGATATAAAAGCGAACGCCAAGGTGAACCCGGCTCCGCTGGAGAACTGGGAGAACTATATTAAGAACGTGAAGCAAACTGTGCTTGAGAATACTTATCTGGGGATGCTAAGAGGAGGATTAACCTCTACGATCGCAGAAGGGGAGCAACAGTACCGCTTTGAGAATGATAAGATCGATATCGAATTTGTGCATATCCCGTTTACTTCGATCGATGATGCCAGTATCACAGTTACCGATGAAGAGATTGCTGCCTATATTAAGGCAAATCCAAAGAAATTTGAAGTAGAACCTGAAGTAGATTTTCAATATGTACTTATAGAGGAAACTGCGTCTCAGGAGGATATAGAGGCTGCAGAAGCAGAGATATCTGCTTTGATAGACAACAGACGGGAAATGAACAACCTGTCTAACAAGATCGATACTATCCTGGGATTCAGAGAAACTCCCAATTACCAGGAGTATGTGAATTCGCATTCAGATGTGCCTTATACCGATCGCTGGTACACCAAAGAGCAGTTGCCTGCCGCTATCAAGGACACCATCTTCGATCTTAATGAAGGGGATATCTACGGGCCTTACCAGGTGGATAAAACATTAAACCTAACCAAGGTTATCGAGAAGCGTCAGTTACCGGATAGTGCCCGCGTTCGACATCTCCTGATTCCATTGGGATTAAATCGTACA
>Ga0070726_10003526_pt1 | contig 13113 bp, 14 predicted proteins | sample tdAd471_FD_67275 | JGI IMG/M metagenome (GOLD analysis project Ga0070726, IMG submission 67275) | Marine sediment microbial communities from the Atlantic coast under amendment with organic carbon and nitrate - tdAd47.1 | ecosystem: Environmental > Aquatic > Marine > Coastal > Sediment | place...
TGGACCAGCCCGACAACGACCAAATGTTTTCCTGCCGACGCAACAAAACTGCCGTACCTGGTGAGCCTCGTCTCGAGTTTTGTGTAGCCAAACGATTTGACAATGTCCAAAAGGAACGCCTTGCTCTGCTCCGATTTCGGCGGCCGTGCGAACGTTTCCGTTTTGGGCGGCTTTTTCTGAACCACCCTGAGTTGGTTAAAAAGCACAGGGTCAATGTACGACGGAGCAACGTCGTACACGCACGCATCGTCGCTAGTGCAAACGACGACGACCCCCATAATGGTGCAGTTTGGGAGGATCCGCCGAAGCCCCATGATCCCAAACGCTGTTTGGAGTTGGTGCGCGTTGTATTCGTTGTTGAGCAACCCGTTGGTCAACCTTCTCCGCTTCATGCACGGCTGCCTGTAACGCACCAGGTGCCTCGCGCACGTGGACAGGGTGCATTTTTGTTCAATGACAACAACCTTTCCGTCTCTTGTGACACCGATCGCGTCAATAGCGGTTTTGATGCCGAGCTTTGGAACGCAAACCATCACCTGAGACCGCACCGGAGCGATTCCATGTTTTTCAAGAGCGCGAAAAAACGCCTTTGTTCTGGCACATCCCTCGGAGAGGCGCATTTTTTTGTCAATAATTTTCCCGACCTCCCTGTCGCTCCTTGACCCGAGGTTGCGTGCCTTTTTGGCCTGCTTTCCGACGCCGGGCTGTGCAGAGAGCGGCGCGGTAAATGGCACCCCCCCGCGGAGAGAATCCCTCAGAACCGACGTGATGCCCGTTCCCGACACACGCCCGGGGTCGAGCGTCGAAACCGCCGTTGCGATGGTTGACGCCATCCCGACCGATGTGGTGAAACTTTCACTCGAGGCCTGTGTGATTGAGGCGCTCCACGGCCAACTGACGCAGAGCGGAACTCCGACCCTTTCGGAGGTGCTCGCGTACGCAGAAAAGGTCGACCCGCCCTACGCGCGCCTTCTCAGGCCCCAAATACTGGCGCTCAACGAAGTGCAAGCCGCTCGGGACGCCGTGTTTGCCGTCCTGCACGAGCTCTGCCCGAAATTCTGCGAAAAGCACACAACGTTGCTGAAATGGCTAGAAGAGGCAACGCTTGTCGAGGTTGACGAAAAAACGCTTCGTATTGATACGCGAAAGTTTACTCCGCACCCGGCAAACTTGCAGCTGTACCGGGCGATATGGGTGGCGCAGCATCCGCGCGAGCTCGTCATTGACGACGCCACGCTCGGTGCAATTACGGACGTGACCGATTTTGGCGCCGCCGTTGACAACGCAACGACGGCTGAAAAGCTCGGCGCGTTTGCGCTCGAGTACAAGGCATCTCTCAACACAATCATGGACTGGGCGCTGAATCACGGGGCAAGGCCGTAGGCGTTGCGGGCGTAGAACCGCAGCTGCTCCTGGGGGGAAGCGCCCGCCGGAGGCGCCGTGGGGCGCGCCGCGGGGCGCTTCCCCATGGCGGTCGCTGACGCGGCAACGACCTCGGCCTCCTCGTCGCGGGCAGGGCGCTTCCGTGGGCGCTCGGGCTCCTTCTTTGCCTTCTCCCCGAGGATCTTCTCGAGGCGCATCACCTCGGAACGGCCTTCACGAAGCCCGGCAAGCGACGCTGCCACAATGCCGTACGCGGCCTGCCGAACGACCAGCGGGTCATCCGACCCGATGCGGTCCTTGCAGTGGTTTGCGCCATAAAGTGTGCACATGTCCTTTCCAAGAAGCGACTGCAGATCCTCAATCTGCGTGACGAGGAGCTTGTTCTCCACCGTCTTGTTCTCCTCGGCCTCTTCCATCGCCCTGCGCGCCTTCTCGGCCTCCTCCTGGGCCTCGGCCACGCGCGCGTCGGCTGCGGCCATTGAAGCCGCGACCACCGCCGCCACATTGGACGGGAGCTTGGAGATGGCGGTGTCCACGTCCATCTCGGCCTCGGCCTCCTGCGCTGACATGATACCTGGCAGGGGTTGTACCTCCGACGGGTCTGGCATGCGACCGGAGAGGAGCCTACTCTTATACCATTCAATGCCTATCAGCGTGTCAGAAGACGCAAAAATGTACGAACGGGGTCTCCTTGGAACGGCACACAGTGTAACCTCATATGGCATGATGTTTCCCCCCACAGGAGCGTGTGTCAACGACAGCCCCCGCGCGTGGTAATTGTCAATAAGCCAGATTAGTGTTTTGTCTGTAACGTCAAAAATGATGTGAAACCCGTGCCCCGGGACTTCAAAACAATCGAGGACCTTTCCGGTAACAATGTACTTGGCGTCTTTCTCTGCTAGGAGGTGGAGCTGCTTTGCCACCTCCGTGTGCACCGGAACCTTTACCGTGTCGTCTTCCGCGTACGCTTTGCTCACTGCTTCTTTGTACCCGCTGTGGGCAAACGTGATGGGCCGCCCGTTGATGAAATGGAGGGCCGCTCGCAACCGATGTCTCGGGATCACCCATTTTGAGTCCATAACCTGCGCGAGCAGTTCTGGACTCGGATGGAAGCACCCGGCGTAGAATCGGCGCCCCATCGTGCTCCGGCCGATGTGGGGTCGTTCCCACCTCGAGAAGCCTCAGATATACTCAACACCCTGTCGGCGCTTTTGTGCGCCGTTCCAAGAATTGAGGAGGCTCTTCACACACTTGCTACACAAACGTACCCCCGGAGTGATTATGAACAGAGGGCGGCCTGCATCCGCGAACGAATCGAAAAGGGGCCCTTTACTCCGCTCGAACTGCCTTGTGCGCACAAAGCTTCCTCAAAGCCGATATGAGGGTGGAACGTGGGGTTTTCCCGGCGGTGGACACGGTTGCCTTTTTTGCGCTATACTTGACGTCGGGTTTTGGCACCTTTTCTGGGGCGGTCGGCTTTGGCGTCTTTTCTCTTGGTTGACTGTCTGGGTCTAGTGCCTGTTTCGGCGCCGGGCTCGGGTCTGACTGTGCCGGGATTGTGACAACGCCCTTGAGATTGACAAGGCCGTTGGTTTTGACCTTTTCGGCGAGGTCCCGAAACGACTTGACTTTGGTGTTTGCTTCCAGGAACGCCTTGATTTTTTTCAGAGCGACCGTGCCGTTTTCCTGGAATACATCATCGTACCAAGACCCTTTGTTTGGGTACTTAAAGTCTCGTAGCTCTCGCAAAACCTCAAACTGGGACTTCGCGAGGTCCGGCATGGCTCGATGCGGAATAAACACACGCGTACAAAAATGAAGACGTGGCAATCGCACACCGAAGCGCGAGGGCCTCCTTGTTGATAAGCGCCTCGCTGTTTGAGAAAAGACTCCCGCCGGTGCTAAATATCGTACAGAACCAAATTACAAACACGACCATGGCGCAGACAAACGGGCGAACCACCGAAAACACCCGCCAGCTCTGAGACCGGGCGAGGTCGTTCTCAACGTGGGCCACGTCTCTTGCCGTCCTGGCAATAATGACAATGCCAACAACAAACGCGCACCACGCCGTGAATTTTGTGGACAGTGTGCCTCCAACGTCAAACGGCAGATTGTTCTGAATGCACGTCAGAATAAGAAACTCCATTGACCATCTCAGGTAAACAAGGATGACGCTGGAATAAGGCTCGATCTGGTGCCGGTAAGCCTGAATCATCCCCGTAATCCACGAAGGCGATGATCGGTGTGCCACAATAAACACCGCGCTGATTGCCAGGGCGTAGGATCCGGCGAGATCCTCCACGCCGAGGTGCCACAAAAGTCCGATCCCGGCATACAATCCAACCAGCACAAGGGCTGTGACTCCGGCACGGACAATCGGAGTCTCCTCTTGAAGCCGCTTGATGCCCCACGAAAAGGGTGCCCTTGTGTCGACGTCTGGTGACTTGAGCACCTGTCCGACAGTAAGAGCAAGCAAACAAGTCAACCCTGCAAACGGCGATGCCGCAAACGAGTACCATTGAACTGTGTCTCGAAGAACCGACACGGGAACAATCCGCGCCGACGTAAACGAATAAATGTTGTGGGTGTCCTTGAGTGCCGCAAAGACATTGAGATTCACTACCATGATGATAATGTCCGCCACGACCGGGTAGTAGGGAATAATGCGATCCCACACGCCCGCATCGGCGTGCTTGCGCACAACAGCCCACAGGTGCTGGGTCCAGTCGGCCCACACAATCAAAAATCCCACCAGCGTCGTGACAACGGCAAACGCGGTAGCGTGTTCAATCTCGTTGTTGTTTGGCCGATAAAGACAGACTTCCGACGGCCCGACGTACACCCCCACGTTTAACAGAAGAGCAGACAAAACGGTGCTGTTGCCCAATTCTACATCGGTACAGTCGACCCACAGCGGGATCGACGCCGTTCCAAACTGAAAATCAACGGCACCACACGCGGCAGATCCGCTAACAACGTGTCGGGGCACTCCAAGAGACAGCACGACATTGAGCCCTCCAATGGTGCCGTGAACGTCAATCCCCGGGCCAATTACCGCATTGCCACACCACGGGCCGGAAAGGTGCTTATCAAACTCCCTTGGCGGAGGACCAAAAAAAACAAAATCCGTCCCATAAAGTCCAATGATGAACGTAATTTCTCCAAATGACGCCGGTGCGAGAGCGGAACCGTCCCACTGCGCGGCTATCCTTGCCGGCCGAAACATGCGGTCCACATAGACATGCTGAAACCCCGACGAATCCGCCAACTCTGGGGGCAAATGGCTAAGTTCGGCGCTTGTGTTGTAATACGTGGACAGCGGGGTCAGGTCCGATCCCACCTTGATCAGTCCAGTAAACACAACGCTGTCCCTTCCTACAACAGCGCGGCCTATCTGATTCGCAACGGCACCCAACACCAAAATCACAAGCATGGCAATTTGTATTCCGCCAAGAAACCCCCAAATACGGCTCAGAAAATGTGCGGTTTGCGAAGCAGAACGCGAATTTCGTTTTCGCCGCGCGTGGCCTGAACGAATTCCCCAATAATCCTCTGGGGGTCCACCGGAATCTGGTCCAGCTGCTCTTTGAGCTTTTCCCACGCAACGTCCTCAAGGTCGTAGTGGTTGCGGCGCTGTGGTCCAGTTGTCGCGCTCGTTGCCGCGACGGCACGCCGCTTGATGCCACGTGCAATGCTCGCCGATGTCTTGATGAGCCTGTGGTCGCGCGGGCTGAAAACACCCGTCGTGTCTGGAACACAAGTTTTGAAATCGCGGGCAAGGCAGGCAAGCGTAATCGCTTCCGACAAGGAAACCACAACTGTTTCGTCTGTTCTGTCCACAGTGTATGTCACTTTTGCAGTCCACGGCGCCATGTCTGTCACCTCCTTGGATCCACACAGAGCATATGGTCCGTACAGCGAATCAAACACCATCGGCACTTCTCCGCCGGCCGTCCTTTTGTGATTCTCGGCCATTGCACGGAAAATCATGTCCCGATACCTCCACTGGCTAGCCGGAGCCCAAAGGCTTTTCCGGTCACCCTCATCCAGTGATTTGATATCACTCCCAAACGTCCTTTCGATCAGATCCTCGGAAAACTCCACTTCTTCAAACCCGAGCAACTTCCGGTTTTCGTTCACAACGCCCGGGGACCACCCCACGGTAATTTGGTTTTTTGACAACTCGATAACCGTTTGTTCACCTCCTGGTGGCATCGCTGCCCTTGCGTAGTACCACCCGTCCTCGGACCTATATTCATGCACTCCGTTGAAAAACGTGCTGTCGCCACTAAATGTGCCATTGCGGACGCACGCCCTCTTCACGGCGTCTGTGAAGGCGGTCGTATCCGGAAACGGGTAACGGGATTTCACGTACATATTTCCCGGTTCCCACCTTGGTTTCTTTGCACCGGCAAACGCTCGCAGTAGTGTAACCCACATACTTTCAGCATTTTCTCGGCCAAGATAAATGTCTTCTTTCATGAGTTTCTTGTTGATGAAGTCACTCGGCAAAATGGCGTCAAGTGCGAGCGGGTTGAGTTCGAAGTCCGCCACAAACGCCTGAACGACAGTCTCCAATCGCACATCCAAATCCACCCCTGGCGTGGGAACAATCACTGCCGACTCTGGCAAATACGGAAACAGGGCGTGCAGTTCACCAAGGCCCCTCTCCGCACTGCCATTTGAAAATACAAGGGAAGCAACGTTGTCCGACCTGTGATGATCGTTTGCTATGAACTGGGAAGTGCGCGCAATCTTGTTCAGATCAACCGGGCGAAACAAACAGGTCGAAAACTTTTCAAACCCGTCCGGGGCCCATCCGCAGTCGACTGGAAGGTACTCGACGAGTTGCCCGAGGTGCGCTCCCTCAAACGGTTTGCGCCAGCACGCCATCGTGGTTGAACCGTGCATGACAAGAGCCGTACGCCCGGATCCGAGTGGATCCTCCTCTGCCGCTTCGGCGTCGGCAACACCGTCCGGCGTGACACCGCCAAATCGGAGGCCGTTTTCCGCCACAAGGTTAAAACTGCGGTCGCGAAAATTGGCAAAAATGTGGGGAACGTCGCCTTCAATGGCGGCATCCATTGTTGCGTAGTCCGACGAAAACTCGTCTCGGGACTTGACCACCTGAAAGACCGCCGTCCACGGGGGCACAATGTAGTCATCCTCAATGATGTCAAGTTCGTTCCCCGTCTTCACATCAATCCGCGGCGGCGGGTGCACTTCCCCTTGGACCATAACCTCCCCCGAAAACCCCATCGGGGAAGCCGGGAACGGGTCCTCGGTGCGGACCACCTTCGTCACATGATGCAACATGGTCGCAGTGGCCAATTATCGCCCAGATCTCATATACAAATCGCGTCATTGCGGCACAAACGGGCCGTCAAACCTGACAAGCCACCCAGAAACACTCGGGCCGTACACGACTTCCTCGAGGGTAAACCGAAGTTTGATTGGTTCTTTTGTCTTGAACCAATAAAGCACGGACGGGTCGACCATGGGAGACAGCCTCCCGGGAAAAAAAGCCGTGCACTGGGTTGTGTTGCTCGGTTTGTGCTGCGTCACACACCCGTCGCACTGGATTGCCACCAGGTCTGGTGTTGGCGTGTAGACCCAAAAAAAATGCACGTTGGGTTCCAGCCCTTCTGATCTTTTTGGATCGTGCCAAAAGCGCTCCAGCGTTGCTCCACGAACGCACGTGGCTCCTTTGAATGTGTGATAGGTAACATCGTTGGTGCGGTCAACGTGCGTGACAGCATTGCCGTCTTTTGAACGGCGCCCCATTTCAACCCGGTGCCCAATCGGCGTTTATACGCTGCTCATGTGTTTGTGTGCATGCGCGTTTGCTTTGTCCTTATCGGTAAGCTGTGCCGGCACACCGCTTTTGTCGGCAACCTGCACCGGGACCCCGTGCCCCCCACCGTCAACGTCGTGCGAGTTGTGTTTTCTGTTTTCATCCCCCCCAACCATTCCCATTTGATCGGCTTCCAGCTTATCATCGTCAATGGCGTCCTCCGGGATGTCGTACACCTGGGCCAGGCGACGACGGAGTTCTTCCGTCTTGAGAACGGGTCTGATTTGCTGAAGGCTAAACGCGCTCATTCTTGGTTTGATAAAAACATGGATCCCCCTTTTCCGAGAAAGCTGCTCCGATATGGTTGCAAACGCATTGTCGACGTGCCTTCGCATGATCCTGACAAACCTTTCAAAATCAGCAATAACCATTTGGGACATTCGATCCGAGCTTGGCTTGCGCTCCGAATTGACCCCCCTTGCCTTGACCTGCGGCGCGACCCCAAACGCCCACATGATTTTGTTTTCAAGAGCCGAAACGGTTGCCGGATACTCCGGGGGGCCAACACGCGGTGTCACCTCTCGCCCCGATTTTCCGGCCGGAACATCAAACACGCGGAGGTGGGCGTCCGGAAGATCCAATTTCGGGCGCTTGGCCTCCTTCGGGTCTGCTTTCATCGCCTTCATTCGTTTCTCGTTTTGCCTTTCCGACTCCTCGCTCAGCTCGCTCAGGTACCGAATCAGATCTTTCTGTTTGTGCGCCCACGACCGAAGGTCCGGGCGCGCGTCGCCGAGCATGGTAGAGGCCGGGTCACGCCCGCGTTCATCCAGCGGGTTGTTGTATCCCCCGCCGATGGTTGTCGCCCTCTCCGCGATGATGGCCGGCATTGAATTGAGGGTGTCCCGCTGGGCGTGGCACGCCTCCATCTCTGCCAGGCGGATGCTTGGTTCGTACGCCCTCGCGGCGCCGCTCCGTAGGATAGGGCGGTTGTTATGGTCCCTGTCGGGTTCTACGTGAACGAGCACGCGCCACCCGCTCGTGTCCTCCCCGTCGGGGACGATAAAATTCCACGACCGCGTTTCTCCATTCCAAGTCGGAACAACGGTGACCCCGTTGGCGACTTCGATGCGCCGTGTTTCGCTGTCAACCGCGTGTTCGCCCTTGATGGGTTTTCTCACTTTTGCTACCCTGTACAGGGCGTACCCAAAGATCAAGAGCTGGCGGATGATGCGCGTCGCTGCCTCCGTCCACGGAATGGTGTCCTCCACCGGCTCCTCCGCCTTTCCCGACGTCCACACGATGTCCCCATCGAGGACACTCGACACGACGGTGTCAACGGCAACGCACTGCGCCTCGGTGGTGTAGTGTGTGGCAACCACCCTTCGAATTAACTCTGATGTGTCGGTATATGGGTCCATTACAACGCAATGACGGCTGAAAAAACCGACAGCATGTGCGTGTACGAGTGATCGCCTTGGTCACACCCGTACCAGTAGTAAACGGACGCGGACACGGCCGCCGCGATCAAACCCAGATGGACCAGGCGATATTTGGACGTAAGTGCCGCCACAAACGGCGCCGCCACTGGAATCCAAAAAGGCTCCCATGCTTTTTCGTGCGACTCCCTCAAATAGACTACCGCAAAAAGGATCGCTAACACGTGCGCTACAGAGCTCACCGCGCCCGCCATTACGGACAGGGACCTTCGCCTCCAGTCGGCGTTTCCGGGATATACACACAGCAGGCAACACAGGGGGGTTTTCGAGGGCGCGTGGCACACGTTTGAGCGCGCCCTCGCGGTCCCGGAGTACCTCAAACGGGTTCCCGTCAGCGACCCCGTGTCGATCCCGGCCTGCTGGCTTCCCCCCTTTTTTCAACAGCGCTCGGATTGCATCGAAGCGCCGTCTGAAGATGACCCCGACCTTGTGTCAATCCCTGTTCTCACTGGGACTCGGTGGGACGACAAACAAAAGCCCAAATACAGCATGCTTGTCGATCTTCTCCACCCGTGCGATCGCGTGACGGACGGGTCCGTGTTTCCCAACGCACGCGCAGAAGGGAAATCCCTGTTTGTGAACGTCGACACGCATGTGGCCGAGGGTGATTTGGTTTTTGCCATCGGCGACGACACGTTTTTGGAGCGGGTTCAAGTTATCACAGGAAACGACAATGAGCTCGAATTGGGGTTTGACAAAGACTTACCGGATAACGTTTCTATCGCGGGGTGGATCATGGAAACCGACTCGACAGCAGCGGCTGTCGAGTCGGTCATCAAACAGGAAAAAAGTCGCACGAGCCCGGCCCCGTTCCGGGTGCTCGGGATAGCCAGCCAACATCAAGAATCGCAGTTTTGGCTGTGGCAGAACAAGGTCCGCATCACGGTCAACATGTCAGGGCCGTCGACGCTGATTGTCGACGACGAATTTTACTCTGACCGATGGCAAACCAACGACCCGGTTGTTCTCAATCTCGTTCCAGACACACCGGCCGTTTTGAACTACAACCAGTTTCATTCCTGCAGGGGAACACGGTACGAGATTCGATACGCCAAGCGCCGTCTCAGAGACGCATACTGGGCGGGGTGCATCGGGACGTTTGTTGCCAACGAGGAAAGGATCGCCGAAAGGGACACCTGTACTATTTTGGTCGACTGTTCTCTCTATATGCGTCTGTAAAGCAGTGAATCTGCGTCATGTGGTGGCTCACACTCGCGGCTGCCGCGATATCAGAACAGCGGTGCGCCCCCGGAATCTATGCCGCTTGCCAGGTGGGGTACCGCATGATTCCGTACACCTACGACGATTACCGCGCAAGGGACGATGATGTAAGCTGCATTTTGTGCAGTGAAGACAATTGTAGCGCTACCCAGCCGGCATCGGGGGCACAGTGTTATCCGCACACGAAATCCTGTGTGCTGTGCGGGTCCCCGTCTCCCGTGTCTCTGATCGGACCAGCCTACGAGATTGTGTTTCAATCCAAATGCACGTCGGCGCGCCCGTGTGGGGGGAGCGTCACGCTCAATTCGCCAATTACTCTAGAAAGAAGCAACGGGATGGTCGTCAGGGGGGAAAATCAAATTTCCGCGGTGTCGTGTCCGGCCATCTCGTTTACAGACGCTGTCAACATCACCATTCGCTCCCTTGAGATTTACTGCTCGCGTGCCGGGTCTGAAGCAGCACCGGCAATCATGATTGCCGGTGCGTCGGAGTTTGTTCTGTACGCCCCGGGGCCATTTACCGCTTCCGGATACTGCCACAGCGCGCTCCTGGTCAACGGGTACATTCGCTCGGCCCCCTACGAAACAAACACCGACTTGTCTGGGTCGACCATTGGAAGCGTGTCGGTGACACAGGGGCGGTTCCGCGACGTTGTCGACGTGGCGCTTGCCTATTTTTCTGGAACCGTAGACGTCACTTCTGCACCAGCACACACTCGGTTTGTTATTATTCCATCGGACGCATCCGGCGTTCTCAACTACAACACAAATCAAACACTGTCAATTCAGAGTGCATCGGTTTTTACAAACATTTATGGGCGAGACGCGGAAGTGTCCCTTCAGGACAAGGATGCCGACGGGTGGAGCTCAACCGGGTCAACAGCGGCCGACACGGCCATTTTCCAAACAAAATGCGTCGTGGTGGCCGTCTTGGTGCTCGTTTTCCTGTATCAAATCACCTAAGTGGCCCGCTTGACTTCGATGGTTTCATCGGTCAGGCAATAAAGATTTCGGGCTGCTTTGGGTGTTTTTGCTATTGGCAAACAGAGCGTCGAGTAGAGAACAGGCCACGTGTATCGCTTGAGCTTGATGTACTCAAGACCAACCGCAAGTTCCAGCGGATAAACGAGTATTCGGAACCGACGATAGGTCGCCTTGTCTGCTGCGTTGTCGGTGCTTCTCCCAACGTGCTTGTGGAAAAACCCAAGCAATCCAAGGTTGGCGCTTTGTGTCCGCTCGAGTTTGGCGTACACTCTGCCATGAACTTTTGCGTGATCTTTCCACGCCGGATAATAGCACAATATCATGTCGGGCCTAAGATAGCACATCACAACGGCCAACGTGTCTGCGCGTTTTGCAAACGCGGGCGGTGGAAAATTCTGGCGCGATGAAAAAACCAAGTCCGGCATTCGAATAACAATGCAATAGTACGTCCACCTGTGTGGACCCTTGCCACCCGAGTTTTCGGTTGTTTTTTGCATGTACCCGAGCAGATTGTTTGTGTCCCCCACATGGTCGCCGACCTGAAACCACAACACGTCAGGCCGATCCTTGTTTCGGTAAATAAACACGGACGACAGCAGTGTTGTTCTGAATCGAAATAGACAGGGTCTCGTTCTTTCGATTACATCCCAAAACCGTAACACTGTGCATTTGGAATAACTCCCGTCAATGTACTCGCTAACGTCAATTTCCCCCGCTGCTTCTTTTGCGCCCTCGGGCAAAGGAAACGGAAGGGCGTTTGTTTGCTTGTAGACCGAAGCACCCTTTTCAACCATGGTTGGCAGCATATCCGCACCAACGTGCCTCCAGGGGTTTTCACTGGCGTTTGGCATGTCTTCAATCTCGAGCATATCAATAACCGACATATCCTTGAGCCTGTTAAACTCATCAATTTCCGACATCAAACCAATAAATTCCGTCTCTGGGACAGCGTGTTCCGCCCCTGGAACTTCTTCCAACGCTTCTTCCGGATCAACGTGTGCTGTGTCTTCATCCATTGGGTCGCCATACTCGCCATAAAAAGATTGGCTTCCGTACGGCGCTTCTTCCGGGTGGCCGTACAACGCTGCTTCAATTTCTTCGTCCATTTCTGCGGGGTCCAAGCTCGCAGCGCCCGAAACCCCGGCATAGGCCATGGTGGTTTGTCACCGGCCCGCCCGTTTCTTGTATACACACGCTATTCCACCGGGCGGATTGACAGCCTCAGATCGTGCTGGTGGTATCCGTTGGAGCGCCGACGCCGCAACGAGAGTTTTGCTTTGCATGGCCAGTCAATCCCAAGGAGATATTTGATTTCCCCCGAGCTGAGCGGCGATTTGTGAAGTTCTTCGGCAAGCACGGATCCGATATTATACACCACAACGGTCATGTTGTCTCTGGGCCCGCTTGTGCGATCCATTTCCTGCTTTAGTCGGACCACCAATGGTGAAACCCAGGACATGATCGGACACACCAAACACCCGACTCAAATGCGAGCGGTCGTCGATTCGACGACTTTGACACGCCAATTCAAATGTGAAACACACATGCGGTGACTCATCGCGATGAGTCATAATCACACTGTCCATTGTTATCGTTGTCTCAAATTTGAGACAGCCCGTCAAAAAACTTTTTCAGATGGGTTGTCTCAAATTTGAGACAACGATAACAGTGGGTGGTGTGATTATGACTCATCTGAGCGAGACTGAGTCGGAGTTGGCCGCACCAGCTGAGTCCGAGCCTGGGTTGGTCACACCGCCCATTGTTATCGTTGTCTCAAATTTGAGACAGCCCGCCAAAAAACTTTTTCAGATGGGTTGTCTCAAATTTGAGACAACGATAACAATGGGCGGTGTGATTATGACTCATCACGGCGAGCCTGAGACTGAGTTGGCCGCGCCCGATTGCTGCTTGAATTGTGCTGTTTGGCACACCGCGTCGCCGGTTCCATTACGTGTCATATTTCCTGTCACAATTGCCGACATTTGGGGTCGAGTGTGCACGCATGGATGCCAGGCGCCCATTGGTGTGCATTCGTCAAATCAAACCAGCCGGGTTGGTATACCATTCCCCCGACGGCCGGTTTTTGGTGAGCAGGCTTCCTGGCCAGATCTGCTCGCCTGGCACCGGGTGTTCCAGACCGGCAGGCTACCGTATTTGCCATGGGAAATGCAGCTTAAGATCCTCGGATTTGTCGATGTCAGATTTCCGTGATGGCCGCTGCAGCGGCACCCGA
>Ga0070726_10003528_pt1 | contig 13109 bp, 10 predicted proteins | sample tdAd471_FD_67275 | JGI IMG/M metagenome (GOLD analysis project Ga0070726, IMG submission 67275) | Marine sediment microbial communities from the Atlantic coast under amendment with organic carbon and nitrate - tdAd47.1 | ecosystem: Environmental > Aquatic > Marine > Coastal > Sediment | place...
CCTCGCGAAATACTACGCGATGAGCAATGCACCCGTAGCTCAGCTGGATAGAGTACCTGGCTACGAACTAGGGGGTCAGAGGTTCGAATCCTCTCGGGTGCGCCACATAAAGTAACGCCCAATCAAGCAGTTACCTTCCAGAGGGGTAGCTGCTTTTTTGTTCACGAAGTTCGTGTGTAGCCGAAAATGTAGCAATCACTTTTGGCTTGCACAAAGTCTCCGCAAAACCGGACAGATGCTCCGGTGCCAAATGCGCATAACGCTGCACCATCCGAATATCTGACCAACCTCCCAGCTCTTGTAGCACATGCAATGGTGTTCCATTTTGCACATGCCAACTTGCCCAGGTATGACGTAAATCGTGCCAGCGAAAATTTTCGATACCAGCTTTCACTAACGCCTTGCGCCAGGCTTTGGTGTTGCACTTGAGAATCCGTTTTCCCTTGTAAGTGAAACAGAATCGCTTGTGCTTTCCCTGCTGCTCACGAAGCAGGATCACTGCCTCACTGTTGAGCGGTACACCAATGGGTCGTCCTGATTTGGATTGATCTGCATGTATCCAGGCGACTCGTCGTTCCAGGTCTAGCTGAGACCATTCCAATCCAGTCACGTTGGACTGTCTGAGGCCCGTTGCCAGTGAAAAGCTTACTGTGCTTTTCAAATGCTCTGGCAGGTGATCCATCAGTCTGTCCACTTCCTCATGGGTCAGCCACCGAATGCGTTTGCGTGGCAGCTTCAACATGCGAACGTGCGGGACGTGATCAATCCATTCCCATTGCTTCCTAGCTGTATTCAAGATGACGCGGAGAACTTCCAGGAGCCGATTCACCGTTGCTGGTTTAACACCCGTTCTGAGCTTGGCTTCAGTGATCCGGTCAATCACATCCCGCGTGATCTCATCCAGATACATCTCGCCGACAAAAGGGTCCAGCCAGCGAATCTGAGCCAGGTCATCAGCTTTCGACTTCCTGGTAGTCTCCTTCATCCATCGTACAGCCGCGTCCTTCCAGGTCCTTCTCGGCCGTTCACCCAACTGGATGACTCGCCACTGCTGGTAGCGGAGCTTATCCTCAAACTCCTGCGCCAGGGTCCGGTCTACTGTTTTAGTAGAGCGCTGTACTCGCGATCCGTCAGGTGCAACGAATTTACACCACCAGAACCGCGATTTTGGTCGTTTGTACAACATAATGCTTCTCCTACATTCTGCTGGACTTGCGACCTTGGTCGCCCAGTAGAGTAGTGGGATTGCAGGTAGAGTACAAGGTCAGCCTTGAGGAACACCCAACGGCGACCGAGCTTTGCGGCAGGGATTTCACCGGATTTTGCTCTCTCACGGACTGTTTGCCAGTGAAGCTTGAGGAAATGAGCTGCTTCCTGAAGGTCGAGAGTTTCATTGCGATCACCAGGGTATGAAGTCATCGTCCTCATCCTCACCTGCTTCGTTATTCTGGGGGCTTGTAAAGTCTTTCTCGTTTTCTAGAGGAACATTCTCAGCAGTCCCATACCGTCTGAATTTGTCACGTACAGTTCGCGTAATATAGTTCTCGAAATCCTCACCTACATCGAAGGCGCGTTCATCGTGGTAGTCACGCACATCTCGACCATAGGCTTCCAAGGCCGCGTCAAAATTGGTGATACCTTCTCGAGCCATATAGGAGGTAACCGCAGCCAGCCCATTGATGAACAGGTAGCGATCAGAAGGAGGGGTAGTCTTATCTGGTTCACGCTTGATAGCAGGTAACTTACAGTTAGTTCCCCAGTCAGTTCGGCTCAATTTGTCCCAAATAGGATGGCTTGACCAGCGACTCTGAGTCTTGTCATTTGGATTTGGGATTGTCAGCCGGAGCCACTTGTTTGTGCAGTACTCCCAGACTGCTCCCTTAGCTTGATCAAGGTTTGAGAAACTGACTATACCCAAGTCTCTGAGTGCATCCCGTTTTAGCTCGAATTCAAGCCTCCAGACTGTTTGTGAGCCGTCCCAGCCGCATTCATGCCACAAATTCTCCAGGTATGGCCTTGGATTGTTCTTTAGCTCCAGGGTCTTGTTGTAGAGCCTGGCTACTATTGTCCCTTTGCCGCCGATGAAATAACCATTCACAACTCGGTTGTCCGTGAAGGTCCTGATATCCCTGGCGCGAGTTACCCAATCCCGGTTGTCGATAGATCCAAAATTGAACTGTGTGACGAAATCAACGCAGAGGTCTGCACGGCTGACACTTGGCATGTCATTAACGGTGCCAGCATTTCGTATACAGGTCTCAAGATCATTCACGATGAACTTGGGTTCCATTGTGGTCAGCAAGCTACTGGCGATCCTGCAATAAGCCAGCGGAACAGACTTGGACTTCGGCTTGGATAGCTGGATATCGTACCAACCGTCTTTCAGGACATAGCCGAACGGATGCCGACCATAGCTTTTGACCTCAAAGACATGACCAGGAGCAGAGAATTGGGCCATCGCTTGACTTGACGGGACATCAGACTGGGCTTTCTTTTTCAGCTTGATCAACTGATCCCAGACATCACCTTTCATTTCCCCTTTGAATGACAGATAGAGACTGTCGATACCTGCTCTGAGAATCTGGGTAGGAGGGGGTGGAATGCAATTAGAGGGTACTGTGTTACTAGACTGCGTACCCTTGACAGAACCATCAGAGGCGGGCCGGTGCTGCGGGGCAGCATCCCGCGCCGCCCTTGAGTTTGTGCTTTGTTGTGGAGAAGAATCGGATTGCATAGCAACCTCCTCGAATCATAAGGCGGTGCCGAACCGCCGGGACAAGGCGGTTACCGATACTATGTATGAGTAACTAGTCTGAGAAGTTCGTCAAATCCGGATTTGACGACCGGTCCTTTCCCTGTAGTACTTGCGCCGAAGCCTAAGGCTATCGACATCTTCGACCCCGAACTCGCTACCGTATACCCCTAGCTCCTCGCAAACAGCCATTAACTCCGCTAATGGCATTTCGAGTAAACCGTCGTCATCAAGAATTGCGAATACAAACATCAGAAGTGGATATTTTAGTTTTCTGCGTAAAGGGGGTTTCTCTATTGAGAGAGCAACTTTATGCAGGAACTCTGGTTCTCTACCGAGCTGTGCTCGCGCTATTCGTTGCTGAAAATAGGGAATTCCGAAAAGTACAGTTTTATCTATTTGAACTGCATTGCAGAATGCCTCGTCATCACCTTTCATAGCATCAGCGACTAGATCACAGATTGAGCGTCCGAAGGACAATACTGATATGTAGTATGAGAGCTGAGTAACAATGAAGTATAAGATTACATTGAGAGCGTTTCGGTCGATCTCCTCGCTGCTATTTAATAAAGAGCCCCAATATTTATCGCCATACATGGCCGGGTTGGCTTCAAGCAAAACCTGCTTAGCAGTGTTGGGGTTAAGGGCGTCTGCCTCGACGCTTTCGTGTAAAGATTGGATATACTCCGGCGTGAAAGATTCCTGTATCTGTTCAGGATTCTTAATCTTTTGAGGATCAGATATTGCCATGTAAAAAAGCGACTTGAGGTGTGCTTTGTCAGTGTAGAGTTGTGACCAGTGACAATGACCGTCCTCTGTAATCGCGTCAAAAAACTTATTTGAAAAGTCTAGATAGCCACCTCCTTGCTCAATTTTAGATAATAATTCCTTAAATTCCGGGAGGATTACTTTCAGAAGCAGCAGAGCTTTATTCGATGACCATTGGCTCATAATCGTAAGGCTAGATATCTACACTCATTGAGGTCTAGAAATCCCTGGGAAGTCCACTCACCTAACTTTTGCTATCCATCTGTAATTTCTGACCATCTAAGATAAAACAGTAAATATGGATCGCGTATATCAAAGACGTCATTTTCTCCATCCCATTCGACGATATTGTTATTCGCGGATCCATTAGCGATTGATGCAATATGCAAACAAGCGTTTGTAACGCTAGACCCACTTGGATTGTCACGAACGCAAATCGAACCAATTCGATCGATCAAAGGCTGATACCGAAAATTTAGGCACGGGGGGTCAAGCGAGATGGATTTCAGAAGAATTCTATAAACATCTCCTTGCCAGTCAAATTTCGTGATATAAGATTTTCGATCCGAACCCCGTGTTTTGGGGCCCTCAAGCATCTTTTCTGCGATTGAACTATAGTCCGTAGAAGCAACGGTCCTTCGACAAATCTCCTCGAAAAAACTCTGTTCAAAAACCAAGTCTACAGGTTCCTCAGGGACTTCTCGGATTCCTCTTTCATAGCATGCATTGAGACATAGATATTGCATTAACTGTGGAGAACCGGCAGCCTCACTTGCAAGCCCATTAATAAGTTCTCTTCTATATGAAATGTTTGACTTTTCAAATCCTCGATAGGCAATCTTTTTTAAGGTTTCATCACCCCAATAGTCGAAATCGATGGAAAAAAATCTACCTCTTAAGTCTGGATTGCTGCGGATAACGTCATCTGAGTGGTAGGGAACAGCGGCGCATATGAATTTTACGCCTTGCCTAATAGCTTCTTTTATCTGTTGCGCAAGCTCTGACTGAGCGCTTTTTTCGATGTAATGGAAATCATCAATGAATATGACAAAATCCGTTCCTGAAAGCTCCTTTATAAGCAGTTGCAAATAGTCACGTGCAGGTGCTTCCGTTCGTGAGTTAGATGACGAGGTCTCGAGATTCCCAGAAAGCTCACCCTTCGCTTTGGCTACTAACACGCTTCCTTCTGCGGCAGCTTTCGTACCAATAGATGTGCCAATGGTTGATGAGGTGGAGGTTGTTTGATCTATTGGAGTTCCTATGAGGTCGAAAACCCGAAACCATAAATCTTCAGGGCTACTCACGCCCGCCCCAGTAACTTGAATCAAATTCTCTTTGCCTAAAATATTTTCAACAAATACTGTTTTGCCAGATTTCGAAGGTCCTGAAATAGACACGAGCATAGATCCATCTTCCAGCGTGTCCAATAGCTGTTGCTGCTTATCCCTTAAATGATCATCCACATATGTCCAAGTTGGAAATCCTCCAGGGGTAAATATTTCTCTAATTTTCATAAATGTACTGACCTGTACCTTTAAAGATACCGATTGGTTGTATTGGCCCCGGATAAATTATCAAATTACATCATCAATAATTTTGATCTCGTCTAGAGACTCAGATTCATAGAGGGTTCTCATCCATAGCTGTTAAAATCTTACCGCTTTGTACGATTTCATATTTCCCTTTTGAGACAAAATTCACTGCTTTACCATCACTTGTCTCCAGGGACTTCAAACCAAATTCCACTGCGTTTGGATCTGATAAGGTCCCTGAAAATATTATGTCAACATATTGATGAACAAGGAATAATTCCCCAACTTCATCTCTTGCCTTGAAGCTCACTTGATGTTTGCGCATGTCTTCCCTCCAATTTTGGGATACTGTATAGAAACACAGTAATATTATATGGTCAAACTTTTGCCGAATTCTAGATTGTAAGCTTGGAATTTCAGGAAACTTTCATTACTTGACTTGTGAGCCAATGATGCCCCGAAACCTATAGGGGGAAGAGATTGGATGTGTAGTAACAAACGTGCGAAATCATGGCAAGAGAGATCGTTTTTGACTCAAATTGGAAATCGAGCATGCTCATAACTTCTTGTATTTTAGAATACTCCTAATCTGCGAATATTTCCTCGAGCCATTCGGTCAAGGAAACGGGAATACATAGTACGAAGTTAAGAAGATTACTATAACTGCCTTCTACCCACTCCTGAGCGGAATTAGGGGCTAGGGCATGGAAGGGATCGTAATTAACGAATGAGATGTAGCCCTAAATGCGTCAGATATCGGCAGCGGACATGTTGTCACCAGCCAAGTTCAGCGCCTATAGTTTGCGCGCTCACTCACCAAATTGATGAGTGAGCCTGATGAGAAGCAATCTACTGTTCCGCAACTGCCTTCATATTAGCGAGCGCGCTAACAAATGTTGCGCGTCTTCTGGCAACATCGGCGTCCTTTGCAGCCTGATCTGGCAGATTTGAAACATCCAGCAACAATGTATACAGCAGCTTGGTGCTAACCTGATCTACCCATCGAGCCTCAAGAAATCCGTGGTACAGATTATAAAACCCTTCAGCTGGTGCAGGTTGTGTGTAGCCATAGGATCGATCAGTTTGTGCAACCAGAACTTCAGTAATCCGCCCGCCAGCAAGCGAACGAACAGTCCCTATTCCACCTTCGCCCGACGTAATTTCACAATCGATGTCTAACCATTCCGAGATGCCACAATAATCGCCAACCTTATCCCACACTTCGGTGGCTGGTCTTGCAACGTCAATTTCCATCTCAATCGTCACGTATTCCGGCTGGGCATATACCAGCGATGCTGATAACAACAATGGAGCTGCAACTAAGCTGAGAGATGCTTTCTTCATTTTGATTTCCTTTAGTGTTTGATATGGCAGTGCCAGTAGAGATCGGCGAAGTGTCCGCGTAGGAAGCCCCATGGCATTTATCTGGTGATTTCTAGTTAGCCAAGTATGGCACAACATTATTAAGGCATTTTTAAGGATTGAATTGCTTTCGATTGATACTGGAAAGCTAGCCAGCCAATCCTCGCTGAAATTTCAAACGGAAACAGACTCCGCCACCTGGTCGATTAAAATACTTTACACTTCCTTCATGCAGCTTCATTATTTCTGAAACGATTGCCAGCCCCAACCCGGCACCCGGAGCGGTATTTGAAGGCGCACGACAAAATCGGTCAAAAATATGTGCCCCTAAGTCGTCGTCGATACCAGGCCCTTCGTCAATCACTTCAATCGTGAAGTCTTCTGTGACGTTTACCTGAACTTCTGTATTTACGGGAGTATGGATAAGTGCGTTCTCCACCAAGTTTCGCAGAGCGTCTTCTATGGCATGGCGATTTCCTTGAATTACCAAGGACTTCTTTACTCCAGTGAGTGCAACTTTTCGGTTCTGGTCAATAGCCCTTGGTGCCATGTATTCAACTACGTCGCGGGCACAGGATTGCAGGTCAACTTCCTCAGACCTGTCCAGTACGCCGCTATCGAGGCGGGCAACCTGCAGCAATTGATTCACCAGACGATTCATACGCTCGACATCTTTACGCAAAATGCTCATGTCCGTCTTCGAATCCCAGTTTTCAATCGCGCCACTTATTATTGTCAGTGGTGTTCGAAGTTCATGTGCGGCATTAGCGGTAAAACGTCGTTGAATCTCGAATCCCTCTTCCAGGCGATCCAGAGCCTGATTGACGGCTGTGACCATTGGTTCGATTTCAGTTGGAAGATTGGCTGCGTCCAGGCGTATCGAAAGATTTTCTGGCCGGATGCCCTTAGCCTGTGATGCTGCGCTCAACACTGGTTTGAGGCCGCCTCGAATTGCTGCAATGCCAACGGCAAGCGTTGCCAGAATGAAAATAGGAATTATCCAGGCTGCCGTGTCTGCAAATTCATCCAACATTGTATTGAGGATGGCATTCTCTTGATTATAAGGTTCAGCAACTATAATAGTGACACGGCCTCGTTCACTTGCTTCGCGTGTGATCAGTCCAGAATAGGTTTGAGATTGCTCACCGAATCCTTCTTCAAGGGTGAAGTATCTTTCCTGTCCGCGCCAGGAAACGAAGCCCTCGGTGGCTATCTCAAAAGCAATATGAGAGCTCGCGATTACGTTTTCATTCCGATCTCGAATGACAAACGCGGTAGTGGATTCAATTATGCCTCCCTCTACTAGTTGCTCGTAAGGTATTAGCGGTCGATTATCGTCCAGTGACCGGGCAAGATCTTCCGCCTGGTCAAACAGATCTTCCCGGCTGAGTGATTCAGCTGTCTCATTGCCCAGGTAGAAAAATACACCTACGGCCAGAATCGTGGAAATGAGAAACACGATCCCCAATCTTAAAGCCAAGCGTAACTGTAGAGATCCGGGTTGTAATATCTTCATTGTTCCAGCTCTGCAAGCAGGTAACCTATGCCACGTACAGTATGAATTTCAACGGTAGCCTGCTTGTCTGCCAGTTTCTTGCGTAGATGGTGTATATGTACAGGTACCGCATTTGATTCCGGCTCTTTATCCAGGGCATAAAGTTTCTCTTCAAGAACTTCTTTTGGCACGACGCGCCCAAAACGCCTCAGCATATATTCCAGTATCGAGATTTCACGCCGCGAGAGAACGACTGGATTTCCTGCGACACTCACCTCACGCCCTATTGTATCAAGTGTGACATTGCCGGCATTGAGGACGGCGCCCAAGGCTCCTCCAGGACGCCTTAATAAGGCCTTTATCCTTGAAATCAGCTCCTTGATTGCGAATGGTTTGATTAAGTAGTCGTCTGCACCGGCATCGAGTCCCTGCACGCGATCTTCTACGGCATCTCTAGCGGTAAGAATCAGTATCGGTAGTTGTACTCCATGGCTACGAGCTGCCTTGAGGACACTCAGACCATCGCCGTCGGGTAAGCCCAAATCAAGTATTGCGGCGTCGTAAGAAAAGTTATTGATTGCGTAGTCTGCATTTTCCGCGGTATTAACAGCATCGACGACAAAGCCGGCGCTTTCCAGCCCGTTCTTCAGTACGTCAACAATTCTTTGTTCGTCTTCAACAATGAGAAGTCGCATTCAATGCTTCCCCAAATCTGCTCAATCGGGTTTACAAGACAAATCTGAAATTATAACCCCTGATTATTATCACAAGATTAACAGCCTTCGAGTTAACCCGAACCACTGAAAAAGCGTTCTGTTCCTCATAATACTGTCTTAAAAATAGTGTGTGAGACTTGCTGTCGCAATGCAGTTTTGTGTGCCGGATACGTCTGGATTATTTGCCAAGGCTGCATACATCGTAGCGAAACTGACAAAGGGTGATCAATGTGAGCCTCACCGGTAAAGTAGAAAGCTATAAATTTCTAAGCACTGTTTTATGCCTCCTGTTACTGCCTGAGCTGGCAGGCGCACAGGAAAACTCCACTAACGAGACGGCTGTCATCGATGCAGCCGCAGACACAGCTACTGAAAACGAGCCCACTGCCGGTGGGATTCGCAACGTCGATCCTGGTGCGACAGATTCCACAGTGGTTTACGAGGCCGCTTTCTTCGAGCAATACAATCCCATCACAGCCAACGACATGCTCGACCGCATACCTGGCGTGAGTATCGGTGGCGGAGGCGGAGGATGGGATGGAGGTGACGGAGCCCGCGGCCTGGGTACCGGTGGCAACCTGCTCATTAACGGTCAGCGCGTTGCGGGCAAGGACAATTCTGCCAGAGACCAACTGGATCGAATTACTGCAGCTGAAGTCGAGCGGATCGAAATAATCCGAGACACTTCCGGCGAGTTGAACGTACGCGGTTCAGGTGAAGTGATCAACATCATCCTCACCGAGGAACCTTCCCGGTCCAGTACGCAGGTTCAGCTAGTGCAGCGCTTGAGTCATGATGACACCTACGAATTAGGAGGCAATCTTGGCTGGTCGGCGCAGTTCGGCAACTTCCAGGCGTTGGTCAACCTCCAAAGCGAACCTGGATATGAAAACCAAGACAGTCGTGAAGTTCGGGTTACACCGGCAGGCACCTTGTTAGGCACATTAGTTGAAGAAGACATACGAGATCAGGTTGAGCAAAGCATTAGTACCAATATGAGCTACGGCATCGGTTCTCATCGGATGCAACTCAATGCCCAGTACAGTAATGGGGATCATCCTCGCTCTATAGAGCGTGATTTTAGAGATTTTGTCGGTAACACAGCATTTGACAGCATCCAACAAGAACAAATTGATAATGAAGAAAGTAACTGGGAAATTGGCGGAGACTATGAATACAGTTTCGAGAACGGTTCTCGCCTGGCTATTCTTTTCGTTGCAAATGACGAAATTCGTAACTTCGTTCGTGAGCGTTTTGTTGCCGAACCGGCCACCAGCCCCCTGGACAAGAACCTGTTTATAGACTCCCAGCGAGAGCGCAAAGAATTTATTGTTCAAACCAACTACAACTTTCCGGTCAACGACAATCAATCTTTGCGGATAGGATTAGAACGGGCTGTGAATCAGTTGGACTCAGCCTTGTTTATCGCCACCCCAACTGGCAGTGAACCCGCGTCCCCGGTGTTCGGCGGCCTGTCACTGAATCCTTCTCGCTCCAATGCGGGTACTCATGTCGAAGAAGAGCGATACGAAGGTTTCGTATTTCACAACTGGACTATCAACGAAAAGAGTGCTCTTGAGACCAGCCTGGTCTATGAGACTTCCGAAATCTTCCAGACGGGGGAAGTCAGCAAGAAAAGAGATTTTCAGTTTTGGAGACCCTCCCTGGACTATCGCTACAACTTTACCGATAACTTTCGATTCCGCGGGACAGTAACCCGCAATGTCTCGCAGCTTAGCTTCGCTGCTTTTGCAGCTACCGCGAACAACGATGATCGCGATATCGATGGTTTTGCAGGTAATCCCGAATTGGAACCGGAAACAAGTTGGAACTATGAAGGCGAGCTTGAATACCGTTTTCCCAATGATGCTGGCGTGCTCTCTACCAGCCTGTTCTACAACGAAATCGATAACCGCATCGGGCGAATCAACGCCACCGTCGATCCCAATAGACCACAGTCGGCTACTGGTAACGTTGGCCCGGCCAAAGAGTACGGTTTGTCCACTCGAGCCAGCTTGCGTCTTAATCAGTTCAATCTGCCCAATGCCATCGTAAGTTTAAGGATGAATCTGTTGGACTCAGAGATTCTCAATCCATTTATCAATGAGAAGATACGCACCGATGACCGTGGTGCCGCCAATATCGACTTCCGACACGACATCCCCTCGTTAAACCTGAGTTACGGTTTTGACTACAGCCATGCCTTCTGGGGTGGATTCTATGATGTTGACATCATCACTCGTACTCGCAATGACCGAACGCGATCTCTAGACCTGTTTGTGCAGAAGGTCTGGTTTGATGATTGGGTCTTCAGGCTGGAGTCTGACAATGTCTTTGACGCGTCCAGCTGCCGATACCGCGAGCGTTTCGAGACAACCACCATCGCTGGCGATGTAAAACTTATCCAGGATTCCTGCAGCAGCCGGTACAGGCGAGTGGTCTTCAGTATTCAGACTACCTTTTGAGTATTGGAAGTGGTTAGTGAAGTCAGGACCAGGCAATTGCTACGGTCGGCTTTTAGAGATTTGGGAGATACCGCATTGAAGCGAAGACAGTTGATAAAAGGTGGGCTCGGATTGGGGGCGTTGACGTTGGCGGGCTCGGGGCTCATGGTTTCCCTTGGCGCCAGAAACTCAGGAGCAGTTGCACGTTCCATCAGCTCCGCTAAAAGACAGATGCCAATACCGATGCAACTCGAATCCATTAACGACGCGCAGCTCGAGCTGACAATGGGCGCGGGTGAGTGGGAAATACTGCCGGGGATAAAAACGCCTACCACCGGATTTAACGGCCCCTGTCTTGGTCCGACCGTCCGGGTGCGCAACGGGCAGGACGTGCCTGTTATTTACAGGAACACGCTGACTGAATCCATAGCCGTTCATGGCCACGGTCTTCACGTGCCAGGAGAGGTGGATGGCGGCCCGCAGCGGGAGATCGAACCGGGTGGAAGCTGGTCTCTGGAACTGCCAATTCGTCAGCAGGCATGTACCTCCTGGTACCATCCGCACACGCACGGCAGAACGGGCCCGCAGACTTACAAGGGGCTCGCCGGTTTTATTATTATCGATGATGAAAACAGTGACTCACTGCCCCTTCCTAAAACTTATGGCGTGGATGATCTGCCTGTAGTAATTCAGGATCGTGCTCTAAATAGCCAAGGAAGATTGATCTACTCAGTGGAGGATGCCGAAGATGGACTTATGGCGGAAACCATCACCGTTAATGGAATTGCCAATCCGGTAAGAGCAGTACCCGCAGGGCTGGTCCGGTTGCGTCTCCTGAATGGTTCCAACGCCCGATACTACCGGTTTCGTTTTTCCGACGACCGGGTTTTTTACAAGATCGCAACGGACGGCGGTTTCCTTGAAGAGCCAGTGCCTATCCGCGAAGTTGTCATGTTGCCCGGTGAACGAAACGAGATCGTCGTGGATTTTTCCGATGGCAATCCCGCTATGCTGGTAAGCGGCCCCGGGCTCATAGGTGCGGCTAATACTGAGCGAAGAGATCGGGATAATCGGGAACGCGGGGACGGGGATAGTCGTGAGCGAAGGGATGAAGACAGTCGAGAGCGTCGTAATGGAGATGGCCGGCGCAGGCGCAATGACTGGGAACCAGGCGGGATGAACGATGCGTTCGACATCCTGGAATTCACCGTCGATCCGAGGCTGCCTGCATTGCGTGGCCCTTTGCCACGCAGCCTTAATACTATCAGCAGGCCAACCGTGCGAAACGACTGGCCCGTGCGTCGGTTTGAGCTGTTTATGGACGATGATGACAGAAGACGGCGCCTCTTGTTTGGACGACGAGAAGACGGGGAGATGTCCATGGGCATCAATGGCCGTCCGATGGATATGCAGGTGATAAATGAACGCGTAAGGAGAAACCAATGGGAGCGCTGGGTGGTTCGATCTTATGACGGCAGCCATCCATTCCACGTGCACGGCTGTTCTTTTCTGCTGCTATCCCAGGAGGGGAGACCAGTCTCAGATGAAAACGCAGGCTGGAAAGATACCGTCAGGGTAGACGATCGGGCTGAATTCATCGTGCGGTTCGACCATGAAGCGAAGGACGAGTATCCCTACATGTACCACTGCCACATACTAGAACACGAAGACCGGGGTATGATGGGCCAGTTTACGGTAACGTAAATCCGCTTAAACGGCCTAGCTTCATGAATTCCCTTTTGCCGCTTTTGGACCGTGCCTGACATTCGGATTTTTCGTTTGATTACGAACTACTGATGTTCTATGTGTAGCAAAAGATGTACTAATTCATGCTCTATGTAGCACTTTTAGACTCATCTGAGGTGATAACCAAGGCCGTAAGTCATTGTTATATATAAATAAAATAATTACCAGTTCAACCTACGAACTAGGGGGTCAGAGGTTCGAATCCTCTCGGGTGCGCCAAACACCTATTTCCTGCGGCTCTACCCCATTAACGGGGGACGGGTATTCATGTTGACGCGATTGATTATCCCATCC
>Ga0070726_10003529_pt1 | contig 13106 bp, 9 predicted proteins | sample tdAd471_FD_67275 | JGI IMG/M metagenome (GOLD analysis project Ga0070726, IMG submission 67275) | Marine sediment microbial communities from the Atlantic coast under amendment with organic carbon and nitrate - tdAd47.1 | ecosystem: Environmental > Aquatic > Marine > Coastal > Sediment | place...
CGGCGACGGCCTCGGCCATCACCGCGCCGTTTCCGTTGCCGTTGGGGGGGCGGTAGCCGGTCTTCTCCAGCACCTCGATGACCTTCTCGTCGGAGAGCAGCTTCAGCCGCCGCACGACCTGGAGAATGTCCAGCGGCTGCCCACGTCGCTGCAGGCGGATCTGCTCTTCGAGAGCGGTCTTTGCCTCGTCGGAGCTGATCACCTTCTCGGTGATCAACCAGGCAGTGAGTCGACGCTCGTCCATGTCCGATTCCCAAGAGCCCTGGGCTCAGCGCAGGTGATGCTCGTTCTGAAGGCTCGCTTGAATGCTGGCCCCCAGCCGGCTAAAGGGCAAGGCCGGCTCTGCAATGCGCATGTAATAACGCAACCCCGCCAGGACGTGTTGGTTAGGTGCTCGGGCGGGGTCCGCTAAGTCCTTTGATCCCGTCCTCGGGACCCCAGGCGTTACTGGCCTGTGACGCAAAGCCGGAAGCCGAGGTGGTCGTGGCGGAAGGTCGGCTCGGCTGCGCGGCGCGTGTGCACGTCGCACTCGCGGAGGCTGTCCTGCCACGAACCGCCTCGATACACGCGCAGGTTGCCGGTGGCCGGTCCGCTCGGGTTCCGCGTGTCCTGGGGGTCGTAGCCGTGGGCGTAGCGATCGAACACCCACTCGTGCACGTTCCCGGAGACGTCGAACAGCCCGTAGGGCAGCGACGCCCCCGCAGGGAAGGTGCCGACCCGGGTCGGGAAGGGGTAGCCGTCGTCGTGGACGAACGACCAGCCCGCGCTGCCCGGCGCGGTGTTGGCCACCACCGTGCCCGGCGGCGGCAGCTCCGGCCCCCAGGGGTAGTCGTAGTTGCGCACGCCTCCGGCCACGGCCTCCCACTCCGCCTCGCTCAACAGCCGCAGGCCCGACCAGCCCGCGTACGCCTGGGCGTCCTCCCACGACACGTTGTAGACCGGGTGCTGGTCGCTGGGCTGAAAGCGCCCCGCGCTGTCGAGGGCGATCCGGGTCGACGGCAGCTCGCGCCCCGTGGCCGCGCAGAAGGCGCGGTATTGCCCCCAGGTCACCTCGTATTTCCCCACGAACAGCGCGCGCGGGAGGCGGACCCGCCGCCGGGGAGCCTGGTCGGCGGTGTGGTTACGGCCCATGTCGAAGCCCAGCGGAGGCACGTAGACCAGCTGGTAGCCGGTCTTCTCGTGCACGTAGCCGATCCCGGCGCGCTCCACGACGCCCTCGGGCGTCCAAGGCGGCGGCTCGACCTGGTCGGGGATCCGCTTGACCACGCGGGTCAGGGTCAGCTCGGCCCCCTCGTCGCTCGCGAGCCGCACCGCGAACAGGTTGTCGCCGAGCTCGAGGTCCCGCGAGGTGCTGAACTCGCCACGCTTGAGCGTGACCTCCTGGTCGTCGATCCACATCGCCGCGGTGTTGCGCACCCGGCCGCGGAAGAGCACGCGGCTCGCCGGGGTCACCAGCCCCTGCTGCGGATCGTCGAACTCGATCTCGGGCGGGGTGGGGTCGTAGTTCAGCGTCAGCGTCCACTCGCGCTCGAGGGGCACGGCGCCGTCGGGCGTAACCTCCAACTTCACCGCGTTGACCCCGGGGTCGAGGCGCACGGCGACGACGAACCGGCCGTCGCCGCCCACCTCCACCGAGCGGCCTGCGACCCGCACCGTGCCCGAGATCGGAGGCACCAGCTGGCCGCGGACCTCCACCTCGGGGGTCGTCACCCAGGCGCCCTCCTGCGGGCTGATCACCGTGAGCATGACGCGCGGCGCCTGCTCGGAGGGGCCGTTGACGGTGCGGGAAATGGTCTCGCTGCCAGCCTGCGACGACGCGGTCACCTCGAGGGTGTGCACCCCCTCGGGCACCTCCACCGTGAAGCGAAACCCCGTGGCGACGCCCTGCAAGAGCTCCCCGGCGACGTCGCGCTGGTCGAGCTTCACGCTCAGCTCCGAGGCGCCTCGGACGCGGCCAGCGACCTCCAGCGGCGATCCGCTGCTGCCTTCGCTGGGGCTGAGCAAGGTCAGCTCGAGGTCTCCGGTGGGCAAGGGCTCCGAGGGACCGGCTCTCCAGCCCAGCGGATCGATCGCGACCAGGAGCGCGAGCACGACCAGGGGCACGGCGACGAACAGCGGCCACGGGAGCGGCGGTCGCGGGTCGCCGCCGAGGAGCACGTCGAGGGGCTTCTCCCCCGACGGGCGAGGCTCGGGCCGCACCACCCGACCCGAGGGCGTGATCTGCGGGGGCGCCGGCCGCGGGGACTCCACGGTCCGCGGAGCCGAGGGCGCGAGGGTCAACCCGCTCAGCGCCTGGCGATACGCCTTGGCGTCGGGGTGCCGCTGGTCCCGGTCCTTGGCCAGGTTCTGCTCGATCGCGACCAGCAGCTGACGCGGCGCGGTCGGGCACTGCGGCCCGAGGGGAGGCGGCTCGGCGGTGGCGAGCTTCCAGAGGAAGCGCTGCGCGGTGCTCGCCTGCAGCGGCGGGCGACCGGCGAGGCACTCGTAGAGCACGGTGCTCAACGCGAACAGGTCGCTGCGCCCGTCCACCGGATCGCCGGCGGCCTGCTCGGGGCTCATGTAGCGCAGGGTGCCCAACGCGGTGCCGGTCTTGGTGATCCCCTGCCCCCGGTCGCGGACCTCGTCGATCGCCTTGGCGATCCCGAAGTCGAGGATCCGCACCTGCAGCCCACCCTCGCCCGAGTCGACCATCAGGTTCTCGGGCTTGAGGTCGCGGTGCACGACCCCGGCCTCCTGGGCTTCGACCAGGGCGTCGAGCACCTGCCGCGCGAGGGCCAGGACCTCCGCCGGCTGCAGGCGACCCTCCCTGCGGAGCAAGGTCCGCAAGGTCTCCCCCGGGGCGAGGTCCATGGTCAGGTAGAGCGTGCCGTCCTCCTCGCTGCCGTAGTCGCGCACCTGGACCGCGTGCTTGTGCACGAAGGACTGGGCGGCGACGACCTCGCGCAAGAAGCGCTGGCGCGCTTCGGGCGACTCGGCCCAGCGGGGGTGCAGGAGCTTGATCGCGATCTCCCGCCCGTCGACCTCCTGCCGCGCGCGGTAGACGGCGCCGAATCCGCCCTTGCCCAGCCGCTCGAGCAGGGTGTATTTGCCGGCGACGCGCTTCCCGTAGCGCTCGTCGCGCGGGAGGGGAGCCGGGTGGGCGGTGAGCCAGGCGCGCAGCGCTGCGGCGAAGGACTCTGCCGTCGCCGGGCGCCGGTCGGGGTCCTTCGCCAGGCAGCGCAGACAGAGCTCGGCCAGCTCGGGGTCGACCTCGGGCTCGCGCTCGGCGGGCGGGACCACGTCCTCCTCGACCACGGCCCGCAGGATCTCCATCACCGAGCCGCCCTCGAAGGGGCGGTAGCGGGTCAGGAGCTGATACAGGCAGGCCCCGAGGCCGTAGACGTCGGTGCGCTCGTCGACGCGCTTGCTGTCGGAGACCTGCTCGGGAGCCATGTAGCAAGGGCTGCCGAGGCTCTGCCCGGTCTGGGTCAGCCCCTCCATGCCCAGCGCTTTGGAGATCCCGAAGTCGGTGAGCCGCCCCCGCCCCTCGGCGTCGAGGAGGATATTCGCCGGCTTGACGTCGCGGTGGATCACCCCCCGCGCGTGAGCGTGCGCCAGGGCGTAGGACGCGTCGAGCAGCGCCAGCAAGCCGCCGCGGACCGTCGCCCGCCCCTCGTCGATCTGGTCGTCGAGGGTCTCGCCGAGCACGAGGTCCATGGCGCAGAAGGGCCGCTGCTCCGGGGTGATCCCGGCGGCGTAGACCGCCACGATCCCCGGGTGCGACCCCAGCGACTCGGCGAGCTCGACCTCGCGCCGGAAGCGCTCGACGTGCTCGTCGGGCAGCTCGGCGGCGAGGAGCTTCACCGCACAGCGAACCTCGCGCTCCTCGTCGTCGGCCTCGAACACCTCGGCCTGTCCGCCGCGGGCAAGGCGCCGACGGGGAACGAAGCGAGGACCGAGGTCCGGTAAGTCGTCGACCGCGCTGGTCATGGGGGCGATCTTACCCAGCCTTCCCGGCCGAGGTTGGCGCTCGCGGGCAAGCATTCGGGCAGGATCGTTTCCCTCGCCTGCGAGGCGCGATAGGATCGCGGTAGAGGGAGCCGCGTGGCACTACCGGACAAGGTCGGGGTCATCTCCGACCTCCACAGCAACTTCGAGGCGCTGAAGGTCGCGATCAACTGGCTCGATCGCCACGAGGTCAAGCACCTGATCTGCCTGGGGGACATCATTGGCTACAACGCCAACCCCGTAGAGGTCGCCTACCTCACCTGGCAGCGCTGCAACTTCTCGCTCAAGGGGAACCACGAGCGCTACGTCCTCGGCGAGCCCGCCCGCGGCGTCAAGGAGGAGAAGCTCGAGGTCATTCACTGGACCCGCGACCAGCTCAGCGGCCAGTACCTCGACTGGCTGCGCTCGCTCCCCGACTACCACGTCTACGAAGACACCTTCCTCCTCGCCCACGGCTCCCCCCGCGACCCCGACGAGTACATCTTCCGCAAGAACGTGGTCCAGGGCTCGCTGCGGCACATGGAGGACTACTTCCCCGGGATCAAGATCTGCTTCTTCGGCCACAGCCACCTGCCGATGCTGATCGCCCGCGGGAAGATCGAGAGCCGCTTCGACGCCACCCGGACCGTCGAGCTCGACCGCGACACGACCTACCTGATCAACCCCGGGAGCGTGGGCCAGCCGCGCGACGGGGTCGCGAAGGCCGCCTTCGGGGTGATGGACCTCAAGCAGTGGCGCTTCACCTGGGTCCGTGAGGACTACGACCACGAGACCACCGCGCGGCGAATCCGCGAGGCCGGCCTGGACGCGACCCTGGCCACCCGCCTGGCGCGCGGCAAGTAGGCGGGGGTCGGGTCGCCAGCCAAGCCCACCTGCGCTATCCTCCCCAGGTGCTGCGGGAGGCCGGATGAGCGAGGGGAGCAACGGGGCGCCAAAGGCCGAGGGCGAGGCGAAGCCCGCGCCCGAGGAGGCGGCCAGCGCCGAGACGGCGAAGACGAGCGAATCCGCCGAGGCGAGCGAGACCGCCGAGGCGAGCGAGCCCGAGGCGAGCGAGACCGCCGAGGCGCCCAGCGAACCAGCGCAGCCCGAGCCTGCCCTCGCCCCTGGGGCCACCCCCGCCGCCGAGCGTCCCCCGGTGCTCCGCGAAGAGGAGGCGGCCTACTCGATCACCGAGCTGATGGCCGAGGTCAAGCGGCGCAAGACCGCCCTCGACGGCATGCCCGACGGCCCGCGGCCCCCCGACGGCGCCAGCTACAAGCGGCGGACCTTCGTCGTGGACTTCCCCTTCCAGTTCTCCTACGTGGGGGTCTACCTCGCGACCCTGGCGCTCCTGGCGCTGGGCTTCGTCGCGCTGAACTTCGTATTCCTCCGGATCATCGAGCGCGCAGCCGCGATCCAGAGCCACGGGCTCTACGACCCCGAAGACAGCAAGCTCCAGCTGGTGCTGCTGTTCAACTTCTGCTTTCTGCTGCTGCTGCTGATCGGGATGGCGGTCTACGCGATCATTCAGAGTCACCGCGTGGCGGGGCCGGTCTACCGCTTCAAGCGGGCCCTCGGCCAAATGCTGCGCCGCGACTACGACTGGTTCCTTCGCCTGCGCAACAAGGACTACCTCAAGGACCTCGCGGAGCACGTCAACGTGGTCAACGAGGCCCTCAAGGCGAAGGACGCGGTGGTCGCGGACGCGGCGCTGCGACTCAACGAGCTCAGTGAGCGGGTGGGCGACGCTGAGGTCGCCCAGCGGATCCAGGAGGTGGCAGCGGACCTCGGTGACGTGGTCCTCCCAGTCCCTGAATCTGCCACAAGTCTAGGCCAAGACGGATCTTCGACTGGATGATCTGAATTGGCGGGAACCGTCCCGGGGGCGCTTGCGTCTGAGGGGAAAGGACAGCCAGTGGAAGCCACGGGTCAACTGCAGGACGAGGTCCTCGTAGAGCGGTCCAAGGCCGGAGATCGCGACGCGTTCTCCGAGCTGGTCCTCAAGTATCAGGAACGGGTCCTGAACGTGGCCTACCGCCGAGTCGGAGATCGAGACATGGCCCTCGACGTCGCCCAGGAGAGCTTCCTGAAGGCCTACAAGGGCCTGCCGAGCTTCGAGGGCCAGAGCCGGTTCTACACCTGGCTCCACCGGATCACCCTCAACGTCTCGACCAGCGCCCTGCGCAAGGTCAGCCGACAGGCCCGGACCTCGATCAGTCCGGCCGACTCGGACCACGGCGGGATCGAGCCCGTGGCCGAGGGCTACGACCCCCAGGCCGCGCTCGAGAGCCAGGACGAGCAGGCCCTGGTGCAACAGGCGCTGACCCAGGTCGACGAGACCTTCGCCAACGCCGTGATCTTGCGGGACATCGAAGGCATGTCCTACCCGGAGATCGCCGAGATCCTCGAGCTCCCCCTGGGCTCGGTCAAGTCCAAGATCCACCGGGGCCGGCTGGCCCTCAAGAACGCCCTCAGCAAGGTCATGGAACGGTGAGCGAACCGATCGAAGACTACACGGACTTCGGAGACGAGCTCAGCGAGGCTGAGCGCGAGGAGCTGCTCCGCGACCGCGAAGCCGTCGAGCACGTGGTCCACCAGCTCCAGGGGCTCCCGCGCCTCTCCGTCCCCCCCGACTTCCGCGCCCGGGTCATGGCCGGGGTGATCGCCGAACCCGCCCAGGCCCCCAAGCAATCCGCTGAGCTCGACGCCGACTGGGACCCCGACCAGGTGCTCGCCGAGAGCCCAGCGCTGCTGAGCGTGGTCGAGCGGCTCCGCGCCCTGCCTCGGCTGGTCGTGCCCCGCGGCTTCCTCTCACGGATCCTGAACGAAATCGACGAGCTCGAGCTCGAGCGCAAGCGCAACGCCCACCGCGAGCGCCTCGAGCGCCGCGGCGGCAGCGGCTGGCGGCGAAACCTGCTGAACTTCAGCCAGGCCGCCGGCTTCCTGCTCCTGGTCGGGCTCGGCGCGACCTGGACCGCCCCCGAGCTGCGCACGGTGACCAGCCCCCGCTCCTTCTCGGCCCAGCCCTGGGAGCAAGGCGCGCCGTCTGCGCCCCGCGACGCGGGTGCCGCCGCCGAGGCCGACACCACCTTCCAAGCCCTCCCCGCCCCCCCCTACGACGCCACCGTCGAGCTCTCCACCGGCGACCTCGCCCAGGCGGGCACGGCCCTCAGCCGCCTGGTCGGCAGCTACGCCGCCCAGATCGAAGGCGTGCGCGAGGGCGGCGCCGACGCCTCCTGGGGCTGGGTGCTCCAGGTCCGCGCCGACCGCACCGACGACCTCCTCCGCGCCCTGGAGTCGACCTCGTCCGTCCGCGTCGACACCGAAGACCAGCGGGCCCTGATGCAAGTCAACCGCGAGCAAGACCTGGTCGAGCTCAAGAACGGCGTGATCTACGTCGGCCACGTCCAGCAACGCGGACGCGAGGTCCTCCTCTCCAGCGGCGGCCTCGAGCGCCGCTTCCCCCGCGAGCAGGTCCTCGACACCCGCTCCGCCGCCGACCTCCGCCGGATCCGCATCGACCTCCGCCGTTAGTCGGCGTAAGCCGACCCCGCCCGCGCACCCAGCCAGCGACGTATACGTCAACGGCGCGAACGAACGACCACGAACCGTATACGTCAACGGCGCGAACGAACGACCACGAACCAAAAGCAAAGAGCTGCGGGCGAAGCCTGCAGCTCTTTGCTTTGGATCGTTGAACCCGCGACGTGCGGGTCCCTTCCTGGAGTGGATTAGTAGGTGCGGATCTGGCCGTTGACGAGGTCGACCTTGACGTTGTCAGCGGCGACGGTCACCTGAGTGCTCTGCCCGTTGATCGTCAGGGTGTAGGTCCCGGGGCGGAAGACCTCGAAGGCCCAGCCTCCGGCGTCGGCCGACTGGGTGGTCAGCGAGAAGCCGTTGCCGTCGTCGAGGGTCACGTTGATCCCCGACTCACCCTCGGCCCCACGAGCGATCCCGTCGTTGTCGTTGTCCTGGAACACGGTGCCGACAATGAAGGGAGCGTCGGTGGCGCTGCGGGCGAACTCCTCGGTGCAGAAGTGCTCGTAGATACCGGGCGAGGCGAGGTTGGTGCGGAAGAACAGCCCGACCTCGCGGCGATCGTCGAAGCCGGGGGCGCCGAGGATCATTTGACGGTGCTTGAAGTTGGGGACGCCGGCGTCGATCACGAACAGGTCGTGGACGATCTGCGGGTTGTTGAACTGGTTGCCCGACCCCACGCCAATGTTCTCGGTGCGGTTGATCGTGCGCTGGGTGGTGAAGCTCGGGTGCAGCTTGTAGGTGCTGTCGAGCACGCGCCCGTTGGCGTTGACCCCGTCCGGGTTCAGGTGATCGAAGAAGGCGCGGGTCGCCATGTCCTGGGAGTGGGCGCCGGCAGCGGCGTAGAGGAACTCGTTCATGACCAGCGGCGGCTGGGGGAGGTAGGCCGAGAGGTCGAGGCCCAGGCGTTGGCCCTCGGCGGTCGGGTTGCGGCGGGCGCGGTTGGCCAGCTCGAGGAGCTCCTGGTCGCCCGCGCTGGGGTTGCCGTAGTCCGCAATGCGGAAGGGGTCACCGCCCGCGTTGGGGTCGTAGGTGAAGCCCTGGGGCAGGAGGCCGTAGTTGCCGTTGGGGAGGATCGTGGAGACGTCGACCATGCCCGCGGCGTGGGGCGGGGTCTTGCAGGTCAGCTCGGTGGGGCTGACGACGACCACGTCCGTCGCCGGCTGGCCGTCGAAGGTGACCTGCATGCCGATCAGGTAGCCGTTGCCGTTGATCGTGACGTCGGTGCCGCCCGCGGTGTTCCCAATGTCAGGCGCGATCGCGGTCAGCAAACCGGCGACGAAGGTTCCGCCCCCGTTGTTGATCCCACCGCCGGGGACGTTACCCATGTCCCAGCCGTTGGTGCTCACGCCAGAGGTCGACGACGCGCTCTGGTTACGGTCGCTGTGGTCCTTGTTCGACTTGCAGCCCACGACGGTGCAGGCGGTCAAGACCGCGAGGCTCAAAGTCAGGGTAGTGGTGGCAATCCTCATAGCAATCCTCCGGTGTCTCCAGCTGGGACAGTGCAAGTCAGCTGCCAGACAGCCGATGGAGCCCATCCTCGGAGAGATAAGGACTTAGGCTTCTTTGGTCCCAACTGGGGACGATGGTCATGTGTCACGTTCGTGTACCCCGACTGGAGACCCCTGTTAACAAAAGAATTAAGCCTACCCAATCAGCCAATCCCGATACCGGGAGACCACGGTTCACCGCTTTAGGGCAATCCTGGGCCAGGATTCGTCCCGTAGTCGCCTCACCGTGTCGTGCTACTTGAACCGAATCCTGCGAAACCGTTGCGTCCGCTGGACTCCCGGACGCACGAGTCGAAATCGAAATGTTTCCACAATGAAAAGGCAAGCGCGCGAGCTCGACGCCGCGCGCTGCGCGCGGGTCCGCCCCTGGTCGGCGGCGCTCCCCGGGGAGCGGGTTAGAATCCGCGCCGTCCCCCAGCGAAACAAGGAGCGTCTCGTGCTCGACCTCGACGGCTATAGCTTCGGCACGCGCGCGGTGCGCGCGGGCACCGAGCCCGAACCGATCACCGGCGCGATCATGACCCCGGTCTTCCAGACCTCGACCTACGTCCAGCCCAAGCCGGCGGAGGCCAAGCTCCACGAGTACAGCCGCAGCGGGAACCCGACCCGCGACGCCCTCGAGCTGGCGGTGGCCGAGCTGGAAGGCTCCAAGCACGGCCTGGCGTTCTCGTCGGGCATGGCGGCCATCGACACCGTCCTGCGCCTGCTCTCCAGCGGCGACCACGTCGTCGCCTCGGACGACCTCTACGGGGGCACCTACCGCCTGTTCACCGGGGTCCTCCAGCGCTTTGGCCTCGAGTTCAGCTTCGTCGACGCGCGCGACCCCGAGCAGGTGGCCCAGGCCATGCGCCCGGAGACCAAGCTGGTGTGGGTCGAGACCCCGACCAACCCCCTGCTGAAGATCGTGGACATCGCCAAGCTCGCCGAAGTCGCTCACGCGGGGAACGCCTGGCTGGCAGTGGACAACACCTTCGCCACCCCCTACCTCCAGCAGCCGCTGAAGCTCGGGGCCGACTTCGTGGTCCACTCGACGACCAAATACATGGGCGGCCACTCCGACGTGGTCGGCGGCGCGGTCGTGATCAAGGAGCAAGAGCTGCGCGACCGGCTGTGGTATCTGCAGAACGCCATCGGCCCCGTCCCCGGACCCTGGGACTCGTTCCTCACCCTCCGCGGGCTCAAGACCCTGCACGTGCGCATGCAACGGCACTGCGAGAACGCGGCCAAGATCGCGAGCTACCTCAGCGAGCACGCCGCGGTCGACCGCGTGCTCTACCCCGGCCTGCCGAGCCACCCCGGGCACGAGGTCGCCATGCGTCAAATGGCCCACGGCGGCGGCATGCTGAGCATCGAGCTCAAGGGTGGCGTCGACGCGGGCTACCAGCTCTGCATGAGCACCAAGCTGTTCCAGCTCGCCGAGAGCCTCGGCGGGGTGGAGAGCCTGATCGAGCAACCGGCGACCATGACCCACGCCTCGGTCTCGCCGGAGGCCCGACGCGCGGCCGGCCTCGCCGACGGGCTGGTCCGGCTCTCGGTGGGGATCGAAGACGGCGACGACCTGATCCGCGACCTCGAGCAGGCCCTGGCCCAGTAGCGTGCGCGCGGTCGTCCAGCGCGTCGCGCACGCCTCGGTGACCGTGGCAGGGGAGGTCGTGGGCCGGGTCGAGCAGGGCTACCTGATCCTGCTCGGGGTCTCCGCCGGCGACCCGCCCCAGGCCGAGCAATTGCTCGCGCGCAAGATCGCCGGCCTGCGGGTCTTCCGCGACGACACGGGGAAGATGAACCGCTCGCTCCTCGACGTCGAGGGCGGCGCGCTGGTCGTCTCGCAGTTCACGCTGCTCGCCGACTGCAAGAAGGGCCGGCGGCCCAACTTCCTCCAGGCCGCTCCGCCCGAGGAGGCCGAGCGCCGCTACCTCGGGTTCTGTGACCTGCTCCGCGGCGAAGGGGTCGCGCGGGTCGAGACCGGGCGCTTCGGCGCGAGCATGCAGGTCGAGCTGCTCAACGACGGCCCGGTGACGATCGTGCTCGACACCGCGGACTGGGGCGCGGGCCCGACCCCAGCGTGAGCGAGGCCGAGCCGAAGCCCGCGCGCCCCGAGGTCCCCGCGGACCTGCAACGCCGCTTCCGCACCCCCGGCGACCCCCTGCCCGGGGTGATCCGCCAGCAGCGCGAGGACTTCGAGGTCGAGGAGCTCCCGCTCTACGAACCGAGCGGCCAGGGCGAGCACGTCTACGCCCGCGTCGAGAAGTGCGGGCTGCCGACCCCCGAGCTGGTGCGGCGGCTCGCCCGCTTGCTGAAGATCCCCCAGCGTAGCATTGGCTACGCGGGGCTCAAGGACGCCCGCGCCGTGACCCGCCAGACCGTGTCCCTGCCCGGCGTCGACCCGGAGCAGGTGGCGGCGATCGACGAGGCGCAGTTCCGCGTGCTCTCCGTCGCGCGGCACACCAACAAGCTCAAGCTGGGACACCTCCGCGGCAACCGGTTCCGGCTCCGCGTGCGCGGCGCCGGCGCCCACGCCGCCGCCGCGCGCAATGTGCTCGAGGCCCTCGCCGCGGAGGGTGTGCCGAACTACTTCGGCCTCCAGCGCTTCGGGCGCTCGCGGCGCACGCACCTCCTGGGCCGCGCCTTGGTTCACGAAGACGGACAGGCGGCGATCGCCGAGCTGCTCGCTCCCCCGGTCGCGCCGCACCCGCGCGAGGCCGACGCGCGGGAGGCCGCCGCCGCCGGCGACTACGCCGCCGCCGCGGAGCGCTTCCCCAAGTCCGCCAGCGCGGAGCGCGCGGTGTGCCGCGCCCTCGCCGAGGGTCGCGACGCGGCCTCGGCGATCCGCGCCATCCCGATCAAGCTCCGCCGGCTCTACACCGCCGGGTTCCAGTCCTGGCTGTTCAACGCCTACCTCTCGCGCCGCCTGGAGCGCATGCACCTCCTCGAGCAGGGCGAGGTCGCCTGGCTGCACCGCAACGGGGCCTGCTTCGTCGTCGAGGACCAGGCCGCCGAGGCGCCGCGCGCCGCGAGCCAGGAGATCAGCCCCTCGGGCCCCCTGTTCGGCCGCCGCCTGCTGCGCCCGGACCCCGAGTCCAGCGCCTGGGCCGACGAGCAGGAGGTGCTCGCGGAGCTCGCGCCCGGGCTCCCGCCCGAGCTCAGCGAAGCCCTGGGCGCCAAGCCTCTGGGCCAGCGCCGCGCGCTGCGCTTCCCGCTCAGCGACCCTCAGCTGGAGGTCGAGGGCGACGACCTCTGGCTCGGCTTCGTGCTCCCGCGAGGCTGCTACGCGACCGCCGTGCTCGAAGAGATCCTCAAGCGACCGGTGGACTGACGTGGTCCGCGAGGGGGTGATCGCCTGGCTCTGCTTCGCGCCCCTGGCGTTCGCCGCGCCGTTTCGGATCACCGTGGTCGACGCGGCGAGCGGCCGCGGCGTGCCCCTGGTCGAGCTGCGCACCACCGCCAACCAGAGCTTCTGGACCGACAGCGCGGGGGTGATCGCCCTCGACGAGCCGACCCTCATGAACCGCGAGGTGTGGTTCGACGTCCACGCCCACGGCTACCGGCACCCCAAGGACGGCCTCGGCCTGAGCGGATTGCGCCTGACCCCGCGCCCCGACGGCGCAGCGCGAATCGAGCTCGAACGGGAGAACGTGGCCGAGCGCCTCTACCGCACCACCGGCGCCGGCGTCTACGCCCACAGCCGTCGCCTCGGCGACCCGATCCCCCTCGAGCGCCCGCCGCTGCTCGCCGAGCTCACCGGCTGCGACTCGGTGCAGGTCGAGGTCTACCGCGGGCGGCTGTTCTGGGTGTGGGGCGACGCCAACCGACTGCGCTACGGGCTGGGGAACTTCAAGGCCAGCGGCGCCCGCTCGTGGCTGCCCGGCTACGGAGGCGCGGACCCCGCGGTCGGCGTCCGCCTCGACTACCTCACGCGACCCGACGGCTTCGCCCGCGAGCTGTGCGCCTTCGGCGGCGACCAGCCGGGGCCAGTGTGGCTCGACGGCCTGGTCAGCGTGCGCGACGCCGAGGGCCGGGAGCACCTCGTCGCGCACTTCGTACGGGTCAAGACCCTGGGCGAGCTCCACGCCCGCGGGCTGGCCAGGTTCGACG
>Ga0070726_10003537_pt1 | contig 13084 bp, 7 predicted proteins | sample tdAd471_FD_67275 | JGI IMG/M metagenome (GOLD analysis project Ga0070726, IMG submission 67275) | Marine sediment microbial communities from the Atlantic coast under amendment with organic carbon and nitrate - tdAd47.1 | ecosystem: Environmental > Aquatic > Marine > Coastal > Sediment | place...
GTTCATGAAGGACCGCCGCGCGGACTGGGACGCGATCGGCGTGGCCAAGCCGAGCTACGACGACGAGCAGGCCAAGAGCGAGATCGCGATCCTCGAGCAGTCGGCGAGCCTCACCGGCGACGACGCCGAGGGCAAGGCCGCCTTCAACCTCGGCGAGGTCCACTACCGCCTGGCGCAGCTCAACCGCGCCCTGCGGCTGAACCCCAAGGTCGCCGACCACTACGAGCGCTCGGTGGACGCCCTCTCGCGGGTCGACGAGACCGAGTTCCCGCGGGCCAAGAGCGTGCGCGAGAAGGTCAACTTCCTCTTCGGCTGGGTGTGCCTCAACGAAGGCAACTCGCTGGGCGGAGACCTGCGCAAGACCGTCGACCGCGGCTACGACGCCCTGGCCCGCGCGGCCGGAGCGCGGAGCTTCAGCGACCTCAAGGCCAAGCTCAAGAGCGGCACCTGGCAACCGGAGATCGCTCCGGCCCAGGCGATCGCGGCGCACATCATCAAGAGCACCGACGACGGCACGACCGTGCCCACCACGCTCAAGTTCGGCGAGGAGATCCGCGACTCGCGCCGGATCAAGGACGAGCTCGCCTTCGTCACCGACCTCGACAAGAAGAACCCCACCGGGTTCTTGCTCCTGGCGCGGGTCGAGTTCTTCGAGGGCCAGGACTCGCTGCAGAGCTGCGTCGACAACGCCTGGAAGGCGTTCCAGCTGAGCGACGACCGCGAGCACCTCGACACCCGGGTGCAGGCCAGCCGGCTCTACTGCTACGCGCGCTCGAAGGTCTCCTCCAAGGCGATCCGCGACACGGAGCGCTTCCTGCCCACGGCCCAGACGGGGCAGCGCGCCGCCCAGGACCTGGTCAGCCGCAACCCCAACGCCGCCAAGCTGAGCTACACCAGCGGCCCGGCCTACTGGATGGCGCGCAGCCACTACGAGCAGGCGCTGCAGTTCATGCGCAACGGCCGCGAGGACGAGGCCCAGCCCGAATTCGAGGAGGCCCTGCGCGGCTACGAGACCTTCGAGAAGCTGCTCTCGGACACCAAGGACGTGCCCGCCGAGGCCGCGGCCTGGAAGAGCGAACGCAACAACACGATCAACACCCTGGACACCCTCAAATGAGCATGCGAAGCACCCTGTTCCTCTGCGCGGGGGTCAGCCTGCTGGCCCTCGTCGGCTGCGCGAGCCCCTGCGACGACTTCAACCCCTTCGCCGCCTACGAGCGCATCAAGCGCCCGGGCGACGAGGAGGAGCTGAAGGAGAAGGTCGAGCCCGGTCTGTTCTACCTGGCCTGCTTCGCCCGTGGCGAAGAGGAGCGCGACGACATCGAGCGCGCGATCAGCGACGCGCTCAAGGAGGCGGGCGGCGGCAGCGTGTCCCAGGTCAGCGACGGCAAGACCGCGGAGAACATGCTCCAGTTCTCTCGCGGCGACGGGGGCCCCTACACCGACGACAAGCCGCGGGTCACCAGCTACGAGTGCCGCTTCCGCGCCAAGGACAGCTTCGACATCTCCAAGCCGCTCGTGGTCGAGTGGGACGGCGGCAGCAGCAAGAAGGCCTTCGACGTCAACGCCAAGGACTCCCCGGTCCGCCTGCTGGACCTGGGCGAGAACACCTACACGCTCCGGTTCAGCGAAGCGGCCAAGCTGCGCTGCCAGGGCCCGGACCTGCTCTCCAAGGGAGAGGAGACCTTCCGCTTCCGCCGCGTGCTGTTCAAGCTGAAGAACAAGCAAGACAGCCGCGACATCGGCCTCGACGTGCTCGACGAGACCGCGACCGTCGAGACCCCGCCGGTGATCCTCTACGAGGTCGACAACTTCGGCGGCAACCTCAGCGAGTTCCTCTGCCACCTGCTGCGCGAGAACCGCGCGCTGGACGACTCGGCGAACCCGCGCTTCGCCTCGTTCAAGATGCGCCAGACCCACGTGTGGCTGAACGCGAGCATTGGCGGCGGCATCTTCCGCACCAAGATCCGCGCGGGCTGGAGCCAAGAGTCCACCGGCCCCGCAGCCAGCGTGAACGTCAAGGTCCCCGGGATCGGCGACTACTCGGTCGGGAGCGACGACAACTACAGCCTCACCGCCACCTACGACGAAGACGGCGACAAGGTCGTGCTGGACTTCTGGGTCCTCGTCAGCGCCGACGAGAAGGTGCCCGACAACGTGGTGTTCGAGTTCAGCATCGGCGGCGAGGAGTTCACCGAGACGGTGAAGACGAAGGCCGAAAAAGAAGAGTAGCCCCGCTCCAGCAGCAACTACACACGAGAGACAAGGAAGGCCGGCATGGCTGACCCCGAAACCCTGCTCAACAAGTACGACGACCTGGCGCGGATCTCGACCGACCTCGGCGAGCTCGGGCGCGCGATCTCGGCCTCGCGCTCCTACCGCGCCCCGTTCAACTGGGAGCAGTTCCGCGAGCAGCTCGACGTGCAGGCCGAGCACATTCGCGAGCGCCGCTTCCGGCTGGCCTTCGCGGGCGGGTTCTCGGTGGGCAAGAGCTACCTCGTCAACGCGTTCCTCGGCAAGCACGGCCTCCTGCCGAGCTACAACCGCCCGACCACTGGCGTCGTGTGCGCGCTGCGCCGGGGCCGGCGCTCGGTGATGCAGGTCACCTACTGGACCCGCACCGAGTCGGACGAGATGCAGCGCTTCTACATGAACGAGATCGGGATCCCGCGCTCGGTCCCCGTGGCCGAGGGCCTGCAGGCCGCGACCGAGCTGCGCCCGACCCTCACCGAGAAGAAGAAGAACATCGTCGACTCCTACGAGAAGTTCTGCCGGGCCCACGAGCGCCACGCGAGCAAGCTCGGGCAGTCGGAGGAGGTCGACGTCAAGGATGTCAGCCCCGCCCACCGCGACGACCCGGACGTCAAGGACTACCCGCACCTCAACTACATCATCAAGGTCGACTCGACCCAGGGCGAGCCCAACCAGGACCTGCTGCGCACGATCAAGCAGGTCGTGCTCTACGTCGACTCGCCCTACCTCACCGAGAACGTAGAGATCGTCGACCTCCCGGGCGCCGGCGCGACCGACCCCATCGACGGCTTCATTCAGCGCTACTTCCTCCACAAGACCGACGGCGTGGTCGTGACCACCTCGGCGGTCGCGCCCTTCGGCGAGCAGGAAGGCGCGGTGATCCAGATCCTCAAGAACAACCACAAGGACCTCAAGGGCCGCGTGTTCGTGTGCGCGACCATGTTCGACCGCCTGGCCTTCGGCGCCGAGCGCAAGCCCGAGCGGCTCGACGACGAGTTCCGCGCGCTGAAGCTCAAGCTCAAGGACATGGGGCTCGCCGACGCGCCGTTCTTCTACATGGCGAGCACCTTCGCGCTCCTCGCCGAGCGCGAGAAGCGCGGCGAGAAGCTCAGCGAAGACGAGATGCGTGACCTCGAGCGCGAGCGCGCCTGGAACGTGGAGTCCACGGGGAACCCCCAGCTCGACCAGCTGCTGCAGTTCTACACCCAGGACGGCGGCATGCCCGAGGTGCGGCGGGTGCTGCTCGATCAGTTCCGCTCGAGCATGATCCGACTCAAGATCCATGGGATCGCGCACGCCCTGGGGACCCTCAGCGCGCAGCTGGGGGGCACCTACCGCAAGCGCTGGGAGAAGGCCGCCGGCGAACAGAACAAGCAGGGCGCGCGGCGGATCGCGCACGCGATCCGCTACCTCAACACCTCCGCCGACAACTTCGTCAAGCGCTCGCAGCGCTTCCGCCGCGAGAGCATTCAGAAGCAGAACTTCGAGGAGGTGTTCGACACCGTGCTGAACCAGGTCGGCGAGCGGATCGACCTCTACATGGGCCTCTGCACCGAGGAGTCGCTGCGGCACCTGCACGACGGCCTCGGCGGCGGGCGCGAGCCGGTCGAGCTGCTGAACCGCTACCGCGAGGCGGTCGAGCGCGACATCCTCAACGACTTCTACGAGCTGGTGTGGGACCGCATGCCGCGGCAGACCTTCGAGGCCGCCGACGACGACTTCGGGCTCGAGGTCGAGCCCGAGGCGCGCAGCGTCCCCGAGATCTCGGCCGACGCCCGCGGGCTCCTGCGTCGCCACGTGCGCGACAAGTACTACGAGGCGATCGAGTTCAGCGACCTGACCGGCCTGATCCAGGGGCTCCTGCCCCACAACCAGGACGAGCAGCAGATCTTCCAGCGCGTGTTCAGCGAGCTGGACCTGGCGCTGGAGATCACGACCCGCAACTTCCTCATGCGCGAGACCCTCGAGCTGAGCGACAGCCGCGAGATCGACGACCTCGCCAAGGGCTGCGTGCAGTACCCGGACTGGGCCAAGCGCTACGCCCGCGACTACGCCTCGGCGCTCAAGGTGCGGCTGAAGAAGTACTGCCTCAGCCTGCGGACCTACCTCTGGAACCTCTACTTCCTCCACCTGGAGGAGGCCGAGGGCCGGGTGCACGAGTTCCTCGCCTCGGACGAGCTGATGGGCCTCGTGACCGTCAACCTCGACGACATTCAGCTGCCCTCGCAGACTGGCCGCTTCGGCTCCCCCGCCAAGCTCCTCGCCCACTTCGAGAGCTGGAAGACCGTCGACGCCGCGGTCACGACCCTCGAGCGCGAGGTCGCGAACTAGGCGGCTCCCCCGGTTCGCTGGCCGGGCTTCGCTGCAGCTGTCATCCTCCTTGCATGAGGAGGATCGGGCGTTACGAGGTCGTGTCCGAGCTCGGCCGCGGCGGCATGGGCGCGGTGTTCAAGGCGTGGGACCCCCAGGACCGGACCCACGTCGCGGTCAAGCTCCTGCTGCAGGCCAGCGACCCCCGGCAGCTGAGCCGGTTTCGCCGCGAGGCGCAGGTCATGCAGCGGCTGCAGCACCCCAACGTGGTGCCCGTGCGCGGCTACGGCGAAGACGGCGGGCGGCCCTACCTCGTGATGGACCTCGTCGCGGGTGAGCCCCTGGATCAGCGCATCGAAGCCCGCGGTCCGCTGAGCCCCTCCCTCACCGCGGAGATCGGCCGCAGCCTCGCCAGCGCGCTGGCCGCCGGCCACGCGCAGGGGATCCTGCACCGCGACGTCAAGCCCTCGAACGTCTTGCTGCGCACCGACGGCGAGGTCCTGCTCACCGACTTCGGGCTCGCCAAGGACGTCAACCTCGACGCCACGCAGCTCACCGTCGAGGGCGGGTTCATGGGGACCCTAGGCTTCGCCGCGCCGGAGCAGGCCCAGGGACGGGCCGAGCTCATGGGCCCCCCCTGCGACGTCTACGGCCTGGGGGCCACGCTCTACTACACCCTCAGCGGGCGGCCGCCGTTCGAGGGCCGGAGCATGATCGAGATCGTCGACGCCCAGCAGCGTCCGCCCGTCTCGCTGAGGAGCCTGCGCCCCGAGATCCCCCAAGAGCTCGCGGCGCTGGTCGCCTGCTGCCTGGAGCCCGAACTGTCCGCGCGCTACCGCTCCTGCGAGCTCGTCGAGCGCGACCTGCGCGTGTTCCTCTCGGGCGAGCGGCCCGGCGCCCCCGCGGACCCCACGCCGTCGCGTGTCCCGCTGGGCCTGGCGCTGGTGCTCGTCGCCGGCCTCGGGGTGTGGGGAGGCTGGACGCTGGCGACCGGCGATGGCGCCGCCGCGGAGGAGGTAGCCGAGGCGCCTCGCGCCAAGCCCCCCCTCGAGGCGCCTCGCGCCAAGCCCCCCCTCGAGTCGCCTCCCGCCAAGCCCCCCCTCGAGGCGTTGCTGGCTCGCGCGGCGACCGCCTTCGAGCGCCAGGAGTGGGAGACGGCGCGGCTCGTGTTCGAGCGCGTGCTCCAGCGCGACCCGGAGCACGTGGACGCGCTGCACGGTCTGTGGCGAACCCTGCGCGAGCTGGGAGATCCCGCCGAGCGCGAGGTCCTCGAGCGCGCCTTCGCCGCCAACCCGCACCCGGACCTGTGCCTCGCCCTCGCCGAAGCGAACCTCGTCGCCGAGGACGAACCCGCCGCGCTGGCGGTGCTGCGGGTGGGGCACTCGGCGACCCCCGACGACCCCCGCCTGAACCGCAAGCTGGGGGCGCTCTACACCGCGCTGGACCAGCCGCAGGAAGCACTGCCCTACCTGCAGCGCGCCTGGGAGCTGCAGCCCACCTACGCCCAAGCCGTCAACCTCGCCAGCGGCCTGCACCAACTCGGCCGCAACGCCGAGGCGCTGCCCTTGGCCCGCCGGGCAACCGCGGAGAACCCCGACTCGCTCCAGTCGTGGTTCCTGCTGGGCATGATCCTCACGCACCTGGAGGACTACCGCGCGGCCCGAGCGCCCTTCGCCGAGGTGTGGGAGCGCAGCGGAGGGAACTACCCGCTCGCGGTGCGGCCCTACGCCCGCTCCCTGCGGGAGTCCGGCCTCCCCCAGGAGGCCGTCGCGGTGCTGAGTCGCGGGCTCGCGGACGCGCCGGACAACGTCGACTGGCTGCTGTCTCGCGCGCTGAGCTACTCCGCCCTCGGCAAGGCCGAGGAGGAGCTGGCGGACCTGGACGCCGCGTTGAAGCTCCAGCCCGACGAGACCACCGCCTTGAGGAACCGCTCGGTCGCCCGCTTCGCCCTCGAAGACTACGAGGGGGCTCTGGCCGACGCCGAGCACCTCCAGGCCCTCGAGCCGGACTCGCTCACCGCCTGGGTGCAGATCGGCGCGTGCCACTACGCCCTCGGGGCCTGGGAGCCAGCGGCGGCCGCCTACGGCCAGGCGATCGAGCTCTCCCCCGACTCGGCCCTCTACTGCATTGGGCGCGCCCAGGCGCTGGCCGAGCTGGGCCGGCTGGAGGAAGCCGTCGCGGACTTCACCGCGGCGCTGGAGCGAGACCCCGGCCAGCAGTCGGCCCGCTGGCAGCTGGGGAAGGCCCTGGACGAGCTCGGGGAGACCGAGCGCGCCCTGGAGCAAATGCGCGTCATGCTGAAGCGTAGCGAGGAGGGCAGCCGCGACCACTCCGTGGCCTCCCACTGGATCGAGCGGCTGAGCAAGAAGCTCGCGGAGCAGGAGCCCCCCGGCGACTGACCGGGCGCGCTGGTCGATCGACGCCCTGCGTGCCACCCTCAGGCATGCAGCAGATCGGCCACTTCCAGCTCGTGGGCGAGCTCGGGCGCGGCGGCATGGGCGTCGTGTTCAAGGCCTGGGATCCGTACTCCCAGAGCCACGTGGCGATCAAGCAGCTGCTCGCGGCGCACAACCCCAAGCGCCTCAGCCGCTTCAAGCGAGAAGTCCAGGTCTTGCAGCGCCTGCAGCACCCGAACGTGATCCCGATTCGCGCCTTCGGCGAGGAGCGCGGTCGGCCCTACCTGGTGATGAGCTTGATCGAGGGCAAGACCCTCGAAGACCTGGTCGAGGCGCGCGGTCCGCTGCCGCCGAGCATGGTCGCCGAGATCGGGCGGAAGCTGGCCTCGGCCCTCCACGCCGCCCACGAGCTGGGGATCCTCCACCGCGACGTGAAGCCCGACAACGTCTTGCTGCGCACGGACGGCGACGTGGTGCTGACCGACTTTGGCCTCGCGAAGGACGTCGCGCTGGAGGAGTCCCAGCTGACGGTCGAGGGCGGCTTCATGGGCACCCCGGGGTTCGTGGCCCCGGAGCAGGCGACCGGCGACGGGAAGCTGATCGGGCCCGCGACCGACGTCTACGGCCTGGGCGCGACCCTCTACTACGCGCTCACCGGACGCCCGCCCGTCGAGGGCAGCACGCTGTTCGAGATCATGAACAACATGCACAAGCCGCCCACGCGGATCCGCTCGCTGCGGTCGGACGTGCCCAAGGACCTCGCGCTGCTGGTCCAGCGCTGCCTGAAGCAGGAGCTCAGCGAACGCTACCGCTCCTGCGGCGTGCTCGAGCGCGACCTCGACGACTACCTGCGCGGCACCAGCCGCTTCGAGGTGCAGGGCGCGGCGACCCGCCGGCGGCCTGTCCCGCTGCTGGTCGCCGTGGTGGGGCTGCTCGCCTGCTCGGCCCTCGCGGTCGGCTGGGTCGCGCTGCGCGACCCGCCGCCCAGCCCCGAGGGGACGGACGTCGACCCTCCGACCCCGGAGGAGTCCCCCCTCGCGGAGGAGGTCGCCGCGGCCCTCGCCACCGCTCAGCTGGCGGTCGAGCGCGGCGACTGGGACGCGGCCCGCGCCGGGTTCGACCAGGTGCTCTTGCTCGACCCCAGCAGCGCGGACGGTCTGCACGGCCTGTGGCGAGCGCTGAACAAGCTCGAGGACCCGCGCCAGGTGGAGGTCCTCCGCCGCGCGGTCGAGGCCGACCCGCGCCCCGAGGCCACGGTGACCCTCGCCGTCCTCTACCAGATGCAAAAGCGCGCCGACGACGCGCTGGTCGTCCTCCGCCGGGGGCTGGCTCAGAGCCCCGACGACCCCAAGCTGCTCTCGACCTACGGCACCGCCCTCGGGATCCAGGGCAAGTGGAGCGAGGCCCTCGAGTCCCTGCAGCAGGCTTGGGCCCAGGAGCAGACCCACACCACCGGGATCGCGCTCACCAAGTGCCTGGTCTCCCTCGAGCGCTACACCGAAGCCCTGGAGGTCGTAGCCGTCGCCGTCGAGCTGGACCCCAAGCCGATCGAGGGTCGCTACCTGTTGGGCTTCCTCCAGTATCGTGCTGGCGCGCACGCCGCCGCAGCCTCGACCCTGAGCGAGGTGTGGCGCGAGAGCGGAGAGACCCACATTCAGTGCGTCCGCCCGCTGGCCAACTCACTGGACGAGACCGGACAGACCCAGGCCGCATTGAGCGTCCTCAACCGCGCGCTGGAGGTCGAGCCGCGCAACTCGGACCTGCTCTTCCTCCGCTCCACGGTGCTCAACACCCTGGGGAGGGCCGAGGACGAGCTCGCCGACTTGAACGCGGTCCTCGCCTTCGACCCCGACCACCGGGCCGCGCTCAACAACCGCTCGCTGACGCTGTTCCACTTCGAGCGCTACGAGCAAGCGCTGGCCGACGCCGAGCGCCTGACGCGGCTCGAGCCGACGTCCTATTCAGCCTGGGTCCAGCTTGGCGCGTGCTGTACGCAGCTCAAGGCCCGCGAGCGGTCGCGAGACGCCTACGCCGAAGCGGCCAAGCTCGACCCCGAGGCCGTCGGCGCGCGGGTCGGGCGCGCCCAGGCCAGTCACCACCTGAAGGACTACGCGGCCGCGATCGCCGACTACACCTGGATCCTCTCCCGGGAGCCCGATAACCACGCCATGCGCTACAACCTCGGGCTGGCCTACGCCTCCGCGGACCGCCGGGACCAGGCCCGCAAGACCATGCAGGAGCTGGTGCGGCGAACGCCGCCCGACGAGCGCCGCCACGGGCTGGCGCAGAGCTGGCTCGACGAAGACGCGCAGCGCGAGGTCAACCCGCCCGACTGAGGCGCGCGCGCGTGACCTCGTCCCGTCGAGGCACCGGGATCCGGACGGAGCGCTGGCAGCGCCGGCAACGCCGCACGTGCCCCGCCTCCTCGAGCCCCACCGCGTGCCCCGTCCCGCAGCAGGGGCAGAGGTAGCGGATCCAAATCTGGAGGGGGGCGGACGAGTGAGGCTGGGGAGTGGGGTGCTGTTGGTTCACGCCCTGCACGTCGCAACGCGAGGGCCGGTGCCCAACTCCAAGCGTGGTCGTGCGCTCCGACCCAGTGAGACGCACCGCCGGAACGCGCTGATTCCGTCGATTACAGCTGCAGGGGAATTGCTTCGGTCGGCGAGCAGCCTGGGACGCTCGTCGAACCCACGGCCGTCCCGCGTGGGCGCACTGGCCGTAAGCCTAGTGCGCACAACACGCCCCGCCGCGTGGAGTCCTCGGAACACCCGTTGCTGAAGACCTCGCCGGAAGGCAAGGCAGGATGGACCCGATACGCACTCTGCTCGTGTGGCTCGCGCTCGCGGCGACCCTCGGCCACGGGCAGGAGGCGCTGCCCCCCCTCGACCTCTCGGCCGACTTCGAGACCCAGGTGCGCACGACCGCGGTCGCGATCCTCGACGCCAACCAGGCGCTGCTCGAGGAGCGCGCGGCGCTCTACCAGGGCCCAGACGCGGCGGTGCACCTGGCCGAGCTCCGCGATCGGGCCGACGACCTCGACGCCCTGCTCACACAGGCCGCCGGTCTGCTACACGAGCTGACCTGGCTCCAGCGCGAACGCAGCATGGCGGCCGCCCAGTCGGGGGACCTCGTCCCCAACGCCCCGGTCACCCTCCACCTGCAGGAGCAGCGCTTTCGCGAGCAAGAGGAGCAGCTCGCCGCTGCCCTGATCCAGACCTCCGAGGCGATCAGCGCGCTGAACGCGGCCTACCCAGAGGTCAGCCGCTTCGTCGACGTCAGCCCCGGGCTGGACCTCGCCCTCCGCGGCATGACGACGTTCCCGGCGGACGTGGCGACCCCCACCCTGCACCCAGACGACGAGCGCGCCCTGCGCCAGCTCGAGCGCGAGTTCGCGAGCATCGACCGCGATATCGACCGCACCCGTGGGCGGATCGAGAGCGGGTGGCTGGGGAACTGGCGGCTGGTCGGCGTCGGCGAAGCCGTGCTCGAGGCGCTCCGCGAGCAGGACCCCGAGGCCGCCGCGCAGGCGGAGGCAGAGCTCGCGCAGTGGCAGCGGCAACGCGAGCGCCGCGAGGCGTGGTTCGCGGCGGGGGAGATCGCCCTGATCGCCGGCGCGGTGTTCTCGGGCGGCACCCTCTCCGCGGTGCTGGGCTGGAGCGCGAGGATCGGCGCCTTCGCCATCGCCGCCGACCAGATCGGCGGGGCGATCACCACCCAGCGCCTGGCCAACACCCACCCCGACCAGCACGAGGGGCTGGCCTCACAGGCCGACGCGCAGCGCGAGACCATGGACGCGGTCGTGCTGGGCGCGCTCGTGGCGGGCGAAGCGGCCCTGGTGGCGCGCGCGGCCCTCCGCACCACCCGCGGCCTCGTCGGTTCGCTGACGGGCGAGACGGGAGTCGGCCGGGCCGTGACCCCCAACGCCTGCTTCCTCCCCGGGACCCTCGTCGCCACCCCCGACGGCCCGCGCCCGATCGAAGAGCTCCAGGTCGGCGACCTCGTGCTCTCCCAGCGCGAAGGTGACCTGGCCCAGGCTCCCCAACGCGTGACCCAGGTGTTTCGCGGGGTCACCGAGCGTGTGATCCGGATCCAGTTCACCCAGCTCCCTCGCCCCCCGCCCGCGCTCCGCTGCACCCCCGAGCACCCCTTCTGGGTGCTGGGAGAGGGCTGGGTTCCCGCTGGGCAGCTCCGGCCGGGCGACTTGCTGCTCGGCGCCGACGGCGCTCCGCAGCGGATCCTCACCGTCGAGGCGCGCGACGAGCGGGCGTCGCACCACAACCTCGAGGTCGAGGGCTGGCACACCTACTTCGTCAGCGGGGGCGAGAACCAGACGCCGGTCTGGGTCCACAACGCGTGCTGGAGGAGCGTCCGCGAGTTCGGGCACACCTTCAGCCGTCACGGAGCCGGCTCGAGCTTGACCAACCGCCTCCGCGGGCGCGCCGGCGGGACGGGGCAGCCGCAAGGCCAGTGGCTCGACAACCCACGCGCGGCCGAGTTCCTCGAGGGCTTCGAGGGCCAGATCACGGCGCCGACACGCGTGGAGCTGCCCCCCGGCATGGGGCAGGTGATCCACCCCGACGGCAGCATCACCGAGGCGACCCACGCGCTGCTGGTCCCCCGACCGGGCGGCGGGTTCCGCACCGCCTACCCCGTCGCCGATTAGGCGACGGCCACCGGCGCCCCGAACAGGAGCTGCTCGAGGGCCTCGATACTCTGGCTGCGCAGCAGCGCGGTGCGCAGCTCGGGGGAGATCGGCAGCCCCACGTCCAGCCGACGGTAGAGCTGCTTGAGCTGGCCGAGCACGCTGCGGGGGTTGCCCCGCGCCGCGAGCATGTCGTCGCGGTAGCGCGTGTGGAAGCGGACGAGCGCCTCGCGCCCGACCTCGGGCTCGGGCCGCGCGCCGCGGGCCGCCGCGAGGCGCGCCAGCAACCACGGGTCGCGGAGCATGCCGCGCCCGATCATGATCCCGTCGACCGCGCACTCCGCGAGCATGCGCTCGGCGTCGGCGGGGGTCGTCACGTCGCCGTTGCCGATCAGCGGCAGCGCGGTCAGCTCGCGCACGCGGCGCAGCTCGTCCCAGCGGGCCGGGTGCTTGTAGCCGTCGCGCACGGTGCGCGCGTGGACCGTCAACGCGGCCGGGCGCGCCGCGTCCACCGCCGCGATCAACGCCTCGAGCTGGGCGGTGTCTTCGATCCCCAGGCGGATCTTGGCGGTCACCGGGACCTCGACCGCGGCGACCACGGCCTCGATCATGGCCTGCACCTGCGCCGGCTCGCGGAGCATGCCCGAGCCCGCGCACTTGTTGAACACCCGCGGCGCCGGGCAGCCGAAGTTGAGGTCCACCGTCGGGGCCCCCGCCTCGACCGCAGCCTGCGCGCTCTCGGCCACGAGCTCGGGCACGGTGCCCATCAGCTGCACGCCGACCGGCACGTCCGCGCGGGGGGGGCCGAGGTCCTTCTTCACGTGCTTGGGCTTGAGGGGCTGCTGGGAGACGCGGAGGAACTCGGTCCAGGCCCCGCCGGCGCCGCCGAGGTCGAGGATCAGGTCGCGGAACACCCGGTGGGTCACGCCCTCCATCGGCGCGAGCACGAAGGGCGGGTCGAAGACCACGCCTCCGCCCAGGTCCAGCGCCGGGACCGCCTGCACCCGCTCGAGCGTCACCCTCAACCCCGAATCGTGAACCCGAGGGCTTCGAAGGCCTCGCGCACGGCGTCGCGGTGGTCGCCCTGCAGCTCGAAGCGACCGTCCTTGAGCGCGCCCCCCGCCCCGATCTTCGCCTTCAGCTTCTTGAGGATCGGCTTGAAGTAGGTCGGGTTGTGCGGGAGGTCGGAGAGCACGGTCACGACCTTGCCCTTCCGCCCGTGGGTGTCGAGCTTCAGCCGCAGCGTCGTCGAGCCCGGGTCCACCGGCTTGGCCTTCGGCCCCTTGCTCTTGCGCCGCTTGGGCTGCTGCCCGCCGCGGGTGCTGTCGTAGACCAGCCGCTCGTCCCTCATGGGGTCAGTTTAAGGGGAAGCCCAGAGGATTCGGAAGCAGAAGCAGAAGCGGAAGCAGAGGCAGAGGCAGAGGCAGAGGCAGAGGCAGAGGCAGAGGCAGAGGCAGAGGCAGAGGCAGAGGCAGAGGCAGAG
>Ga0070726_10003538_pt1 | contig 13081 bp, 16 predicted proteins | sample tdAd471_FD_67275 | JGI IMG/M metagenome (GOLD analysis project Ga0070726, IMG submission 67275) | Marine sediment microbial communities from the Atlantic coast under amendment with organic carbon and nitrate - tdAd47.1 | ecosystem: Environmental > Aquatic > Marine > Coastal > Sediment | place...
AATCGTCGAGCCGGTAATTATCGGAGCGCTCATAGATGGCATGCTCGCGATCACCGGGCAGAACTTCCGTGTAATGGGTGACCGTCTGGACGGCGCCGGTCGGGTGTTCGCGGTAATTCCGGATCTCTTCCATGATGCGCGGCACGGCCTCGCCATTGATGTAGAGACGACCGTCGCGCACTTCGATGACATCGCCCTCGACGCCGATCACCCGCTTGATGAGATTACGCGGCGGGTTCTGGCGCTCATCGCGGAAGACGATCACGTCGCCCCGCCGCGGGCTGTGCCAGGCGAGACGTCCATTCCAGCTGTCCGGGAGCGCATACCCCAGTCCCAGAGGCAGGGAGTGGCGCGAATAGCCATAGGCCCATTTGGACACCAGGACGCGATCCCCCACTTCCAGCGAGGGCTGCATGCTTTCGGAGGGAATGTGGAAGGCGGCGAATCCAAAGGTCACCAGGCCCAGCCAGACAGCGGCGACACCCCCGAGGAAGCGTCCGATCTCCAGCGCTTCTGCCGCAATCGGCATCTCTTCAAGACGTTCGAGAAAACGCTTCATTTCAACTTCACCGCTGTTCCATAGGCGAGAATCTCTGCCGAACCATCCATGACCGAGGAGGTACTCAGGCGGAAGGTCACAATCGCATCCGCCCCCAGCTCTTCAGCGTGGCGGACCATACGGTCGAGTGCCTGTTCCCGCGATTCCGACAGGAGCTTGGTGTATTCGGGCACTTCGCCGCCCACCAGATTGCGCAGACCGGCAATGAAATCACGACCGAAAAAGCGCGCGCGGACGACATTGCCGCGGGCTACACCGACGATACTCTCGATCTCGCGGCCCGGCACGGCGTCCGACATGGTGACAATCATACTCATTGCGCTTTCTCCCCGGCAGAGTCCGTCTCCGCCTGCGTCCCTGCATAAAACCGCAGAACGACGCCAACGGCCGCCGCGACAATCGAGGCCAGGCCGAGGAAGCTCCACGGAAACGGCAACCAGATCCCGGTGGTCAGGTCGAGCACAAGCAGGGCGGTGAACACACCGCCGCCGCCGAACAGCAGGCCATTCGCCCACTTCTGCTCACCCAGCCAATCCATCGATCCAATACCCTTCTTCCAAGCGGGATACGTCGAAACGCCGTCGAGCAAAACCCCGCACCAAGAAAATCGCCCTCACTTTGTCATGGAGCGTGCCTTTGACGCCATACGGGACAGCAGAGCGATCATTCCCCCTGCCCCCCGGGCGGGCCGGGTGGCAATGTGCTTACAGAGGAGATGTCCCGCATGAGCGACACGATTATTGATCAGGGTCAAACCGGCAGCGACAAACTCATGTCGGCGATCAATTACGTCTTGATGCTTGTCGGCAATATTATCGGCGTCACGTCGATTATCGCCGTCATCATCGCCTATGCCCGGAAGGACACGGCGCCGGACTGGCTGAAATCCCACTATGATTTCCAGATTGCCACCTTCTGGCTGGCACTGGCGGGTATCGTCGCCTGTGCGCTGATGATCGCCACCTTCATCCTGTCGCCCATCGGCGCGCTGGGATTTGCAGCGATCTGGCTGTGGGTGTTGCTTCGCAATGCCATCGGCCTGCTCCGCCTGATCGACGGGCGCGGCATTGGCAATTCGCAGACGCTCTGGGTCTAACCCCCGAACCAGTTCCGGACACGGTCGAGAAGGCTTGCGGTCGCCGTGGCCTCCGGCTCCAGGAAAGCCTCGCGTCCGGCGAGCCCCATCCGCCTGGCCAATGCATCAAGATTGGCATGGATATGGTGCGCATCCTCGACGAACCGCGCAGCGACCGCCCGGTAGGCGGGCCGAAACGCGTCCCGGTCCCCGCCCGATGAGGCTTGCAGCGCCGCGTGGACGACTTTGGGGTCTGCGTCGGACAATCCGCGCAGGATCAGCGGCACCACAGCTTCGGCATCCGGCGCCTTGGCCAGGGTCGACTGAACCCGTCGCCGGAACCGCATTTCGGGATGCTCCACCAAGGGCGCAAGCCGATCCGCAAGGTCGATCCCGGCATCCTCCAGCACATAAAGATACCAGTTCAGCGTCTCGGACTCCGCAATGTCCGCCTGGTGCGGCGTCAGCGCGTCGACGAAGCGCGCCGCCTCATCCGTCCCGAACCAGTGGATGAATTGACAGGCCTGCCGGAGCGAGAGCCCGCCCGCCGCAATCATCTCGAACAGGAGGGGACGCGCCCGCGCGAAGTCGAACTTCGCCAGTCCCTTGCGGGCCAGCTCCTGGACCTCGCCGGTCGTTGTCCGGGCGATCTCCTCGAGCGCCTCCAGCGTTTCGGCGCTGACCGCGGGCTTCTGGCTGAGCCCGAAGAGCGCCTCCCGACGGGTCGCATCGTCCGGTGCCTTGGCATAGGCCGCCATCAGCGCCGCGTCATCGCCGCCCATGGCATGGCCGAACCAGGATGGCCCGTCCGCGCGCAGCGTGCCGTCGAGGATTTCATCCAGCCAGCGCTCATACCAGTCGAGGAAGTTCGCCTCGTAGCAGACGAAGGGCCGGTTTTCCTCCTGGTCGAAATAGGCGATCCGGCCGGCGTGCGGGCCATTGAGAATGAGCGCGTGATAGATGGCGCAGCCCTGCGTTCCCAGGATCAGCGTGCCGCCGTAATACCGCCGCTCCCACGCGACCAGCGCCTCATCCGTATCCGGTCCGGCCTCGGCCTCAGCGCAGGCGGCCTCCCAGGCATCGGGGTCGATCTGCGGATGGATCCAGGCGGGCGCGGAGAGGAAATCATCGGCGATCGGGGCCTGCTCGCGCAGCCCGTCGCCGAGCTTGTAGATCCCGTAATAGGGCCCGGCCCCGCCATCCGCGATTTCCGTGACGAAGGCCCGGTAGGCTGCGGGCAGCTCGATCCCGTGCCGGGCTTCAAAACCCGCCACCTCGGCATCCGCAAGCGGCGGATTGAGGGCGTAGCGATGGGTTTCCGCACCGAAGACCTTCAACCCGTCCGCCCCGAGGGCGCGGACCTGGTCGAGCTTTTGCCGGATCCGCTCCAGCTGGTCCTGAAAACCCGCCTCGCTCAATCGTCCGTCCCGAAACCCAGCTCGGCGATCATGTCGATCCCCAGCGTGATATCGTCGACCCGCGACGGCGACAGGGCGAGCACGGCCTCGGCGTAGAAATTGGCCAACGCGATGCGCTCGGCCGCAAAGGCGGGATCGCCGACATCTTCCTTCTGGCGACGACGGGCCGCGACGGCGCCCACGCAGAGCATCCAGCCACCGATCACTTCGCCAGCAAGAGTCTGGAACGGGGTCGCCCCGGCCAGTCGGTCCGCCGGGTCCGCACCGGCCAGCCAGATGGCCGCCTCGCGCAGGCTGTCCAGCCCGTCTTCAAGACGCTCGGCCAGCGGCGGCAGGTCCGGGTGCGAGGAGGTCGAACAGGCCTCGATGGTCAGCTCAATATCGTCATAGAGTTCCTGGAAGGCCTGCCCGCCCGCCATGGAGAGCTTGCGACCCGCCAGATCCATGGCCTGGATACCGTTGGTGCCTTCATAGATCGGCGCGATACGGGCATCGCGGTAATGCTGGGCCGCCCCGGTTTCCTCGATATACCCCATCCCGCCGTGGATCTGGACGCCCAGGGAGGCGACCTCAACGCCGATATCGGTCGACCAGGCCTTGGCGATCGGCGTCAGCAATTCCTCGCGGCGCTTGGCGGTGGCGCGCTCTTCCTCGTCCTCTCCGAACTCGGCAATGTCCGCCGCGACGGCCGTGGCAATGCAGATCGCCCGGGACGCCGCGATCTTGGCGCGCATCATGGCGAGGTTCCGCTGCACGTCGGGGTGCAGGATGATGGCGTGTGGTCCCGGACCGTCAGCCTCGATGGCGCGCCCCTGCTTGCGATCCTTCGCAAAAGCCAGCGCCTGCTGATAGGCGCGCTCGGCGATACCGACGCCCTGGACACCGACATTCAGCCGGGCGGAATTCATCATCGTGAACATGCAATTGATCCCGGCATTCTCGCCGCCGATCAGCCAGCCCGTCGCCCCGTCATACTCCATCGTACAGGTCGGCGAGCCGTGAATGCCCATCTTGTGCTCGAGCCCGATGGCCTGCAGGGAATTGCGCGTCCCGTCCGGCAGGATTTTCGGCACGATGAACAGCGAGATGCCTTTCGTGCCCTCCGGCGACCCCGGCGTGCGGGCGAGGACGAGGTGGATGATGTTCTCCGCGCAATCGTGCTCACCCCAGGTGATGAAGATCTTCTGCCCGCTGAGTGCCCAGGACCCGTCCGCATTCGGCTCCGCCTTGGTGCGCAGCGCGCCGACATCAGACCCGGCCTGCGGCTCGGTCAGATTCATGGTGGCCGACCATTCGCCGGTTATGAGCTTGGGCAGGTAATAGTCGCGCTGCTCCTGGGTACCGTGAGACAGCAGCGCCTCGATCGCGCCATAGGTCAGCATCGGACCGAGACCGAAGGCCATGTTGGAGCCCTGGATCATTTCCAGCACCGCCACGCCCAGCGCGCGCGGCAGCCCCATACCGCCGACCTCGGTCGGGAATTGCAGGCCCTGCCAGCCACCTTCGACGAATTTGGCGTAGGCGTCCCGGCAGCCCTCCGGTGTTGTCACCACACCGTCCTTGAGGCTGCAGCCCTGCAGGTCGCCCGTCCGGTTGAGCGGTCCCAGGACATCGCCGGCCAGCTTGGCGGCCTCTTCCAGGATCGCGCCCGTCAGGTCATCGCTGAACTCGGCAAAGGCTCCGCCGGACTTGACGGTATCGACAGCCGCCACCTCTTCCAGCGTGAAACGCAATTCCTCGACCGGCGCGCGGTAATCCATAATCTTTATCTCCAACCGTTTGGCCGCAAGATAGCGTGCTCCGCGCAAACTGCGAGCCCGGAAACACTGAAAATCCCGTGACAGCACAGACGGCGGCTTCCTCGCCCCGCGCGAACCGCTTATCTATGGCGTCATGAGATTGCGTTTTCTGCTCCTGCTCGTGGCCCTCGGCCTCGTCGCCTTCAGCCTCGCCGGATGTGTCACCCCGACGACAGACCCGAGCAGACTGCCGGCCGGCGCCTGGTCGCTTGATCCGGGTCATGCCAGCGTGACCTGGCGGGTCAGGCACCTTGGATTAAGCTGGTATACCGGGCGTTTCGACGGGATCGAGGCCAGCCTGGACTTTGATCCGGAAGCCCCGGACTCCGCCCGTCTGACGGCGATCCTCGACGCGGCCTCGCTGTCGACGGGCGATGCGGCATTCGACACGACGCTGGCGCAGGACTGGTTCCACGCGGACCGCCACCCCCAGATCGTGTTTGTCTCGGACCGTATCGAGCAGACGGGTGAGACAAGCGGTCGCGCTTACGGGCAGCTGTCGATGAACGGAACCACGGCGCCCGCAACGTTGGACATCACATTCTATGGCGGCGCCTTCAACTGGCTGGCCGGACGCGACATGATCGGCTTCGGTGCCGACATGATCGTGAACCGGGACGATTTCGGGATAGGCAATCTGCCGCAATCCATAGTCGGCCAGGATGTGCATATTCGTATTGAGGCGGAATTCCTCAGAGGGAGCGATACATGACCAAATCCTACACCGGCGTTGCCGTTATCCTGCACTGGCTGATCGCCGTGATGCTTGTCTCCATGGTGTTCTACGGCTGGTACATGGAAGACCTGCGCCACGCGCTCTTCGACGGCACACAGGGAGTATCGATCGAAGCCGTGCGGGAGGCCTATAACCTCCACAAGACCTTCGGCCTTCTGGTCCTGGGCCTGTCCGTGGCGCGCCTTGCCTGGCGCCTGACGCACCCCCAGCCGCCCCTTCCGGAGGGGATGAAACCATGGGAAAAGACCGTCGCCGTGAGCGTGCACTGGGCTTTCTACGCCATCATGATCGGCATGCCGATCCTCGGCTGGATTTCCGCCTCGGCCTCGGAACAGCCTTCTCTTCTCATGAATAATCCCGACCTGCAGATCCCGCGCCTGGGCATCCCGGTGAATCACGACCTGCACGAGATTACCGGCGAGGTTCACGGCAAGGGTGGCTGGGCGATCCTGGTCCTGATGGGTCTGCATGTTGCTGCGGCGCTCAAGCACCAATTCCTGGATCGCGACGGCCTCCTGGGCCGGATGATCCCTTTCCTGAAATAACGTCCCTGCTCAAGCCATCAGTCCCGAAAGGCCTCCCCATGTATCGCGTCCTGCTGACCGCCCTGTTTCTCGCCTCCGCGCCCGCCTCTGCCCAGGACTGGGTGGTCGATACTGAGGCGAGCCTGGTCAGTTTCCGGACCCAGGCTTTCGGCGGCGAGGTCGAAGGGAGATTTCCGGACTATACAGCTGCGATCCACCTGAACCCGTCGGACCTGTCCACGGCGCGCATTGATGCAGCGGTGACGACCGGTTCCGGCACTACCGGCAACCCCCAACTCGACCAGTCCATGCTTGCCGCAGACGGGCTCGCCCCGCAGGATCACGCTCTGGCCCGGTTCGTCTCAGCTGATATTCGCGCCACGGACACCGGCTATGAGGCGCACGGGACCCTGACCCTCCGCGGCAATGACCAGCCAGCTGTCCTTCCCTTCACACTCACTATCACGGATGGGCGCGCGGTCGCGGACGGGGCGGTGACGATTGCCCGCGCTGATTTCGGTGTCGGTGGAGCAAACTGGGGCGAAACGGCCGCGCAGGTGATCGTCGAACTGCATATCGAGGCTGACGCGGCGAACTAGGCTTGCCTGCCGCCCCCTCCTGACGCTAGCTGGACACATGTCCGCCGAAACCCTCTCCGCCCAGGCTCCCAGCAGTATCGAGCGCGCCGCAGACCTTTTGCGCGGCGGCGGGCTGGTCGGCATGCCTACGGAGACGGTCTACGGGCTGGCCGCCAATGCCGCCGACCCGGACGCCGTGGCGCGGCTTTACGAGGCCAAGGGGCGTCCCCGCTTCAACCCGCTCATCGCCCATGTCAGCGACCTGGCCATGGCGGAGCGCCTGGCGAGGTTTTCACCGCTCGCCCGTCGGCTGGCGGACGCCTTCTGGCCGGGCCCGCTGACGCTCGTCCTGCCCAAGCAGCCGGACGCCCCCATCTGCGATCTCGCCAATGCCGGTCTCGACAGCGTGGCGCTCCGCGCGCCGGCGCACCCTGCAGCGCGGGCCCTGATCGCCGCCTTCGGCCAGCCGCTTGTCGCCCCCAGCGCCAATCCCTCCGGCGCGATCAGCCCGACCACGGCGCAGCATGTCCTTGAAGGTCTCGGCCCGAAGATTGACGCGGTGATCGATGGCGGGGCGTGCCCCGTGGGCGTCGAGTCCACCGTTGTGGCGGTCGATGGGGAGCGGGCCACCCTTCTGCGCCCCGGCGGTCTGGCGCGCCAGGACATCGAGGCGATCACGGGTCCCCTCGCCCGGGCGGGTGAGACCGATGCGCCGACCAGCCCCGGCATGCTGAAAAGTCATTACGCCCCGAATGCCGCCCTGCGCATGGCGGCAACGGAGGCCGGCCCTGACGAAGTCCTGCTCGGCTTCGGCACCATCCACGGCACGCTCAACCTCTCCCCGACTGGCGACCTCGCCGAGGCCGCCACCGGCCTCTTCGCGGCCCTGCGTCAGCTCGACGCCCTCGGGGCGAAGACCATTGCCGTCGCCCCCATTCCCGACGAAGGTCTGGGAGAAGCCATCAATGACCGCCTGCGCCGCGCCGCAGCCCCCCGAGACGACATAGCGATCCAGCCATGACCGAGATGACCGCCCTGCCCGCCGATATCGCCGACCAGCTCAAATCTGCCCTCGGCCCGAAAGGCTGGAGCGAAGATCCCGCCGAAATCGCCCCGCACACCCAGGACTGGCGTGGTCGCTATGAGGGGCACACGCCCATCCTCCTCAAGCCCGCAACGACGGAGGAGGTCGCTGCTGCCGTGCGCATCTGCGCCGAGGCCGGAATCGCCATTACGCCCCAGGGCGGCAATACCTCGCTGTGTGGTGCGGCCACGCCCCAGGGCGAAGTGCTCATCAGCCTCAAACGAATGAACCGGGTCCGCGAAATCGACGCCGCCAACGACTCCATGACCGTCGAGGCCGGCTGCATCCTCGAAGCGCTGCAAACGACCGCCGCAGAGGCCGACCGGCTCTTCCCGCTTTCGCTCGGCTCGCAGGGGTCCGCAATGATCGGCGGGCTGATCTCCACCAATGCGGGCGGTGTCCACGTACTGCGCTATGGCATGACGCGCGAGCTCGTTCTCGGTCTGGAAGCGGTCCTGCCCGATGGAACAATCTGGTCGGGCCTGACCGGGCTGCGCAAGGACAATACCGGCTATGACCTCAAGCAGTTCCTGATCGGCGCAGAAGGCACGCTGGGCATCATCACCGCCGCAACGCTGAAACTCTTCCCGCGCCCCGCCCGGATGGAAGTTGCCTTTTGCGGCCTCGCCTCGGTCGAGGATGCGGTGGCTTTTCTGTCCATGGCCAAGAAAGTCTCCGGCGGTGCGGTGACGGCCTTCGAGATCATGCCGCGCATGGCGCTGGAAATCGTCTGTGACCATGTTCCGGGCGCGCGGGATCCGCTGGAAACCCGTCATGACTGGTACGTCGTCTGCGAGATGAGTTTCGGTCGCGCCGAGGGGGCGCGGGAGACCGTTGAGGATGCGCTGGGCGAGGGCTTCGACGCCGGACTGATTGCCGATGCCGCGATCGCCGAGAATGAAAGCCAGGCGGCTGATTTCTGGCGCTTGCGCGAAAGCATTGCGGAGGCGGAACGCGCCCATGGCAAGGCCGTGAAACACGACGTGTCGATCCCGGTGTCGAAAATGCCGGACTTCATCCGGACCGCGAATGCCCGCGTCGCCGAGGCTTTCCCGGACGCTGTGGTGATCGCCTTCGGCCATGTCGGGGACGGCAATGTCCACTACAATATCGCCTCGCCCAACCCCGGCGCTGCGGACGAGTTTCTCAAACAGGCCAAGCCGATTTCCAAGCTGGTCTACGACACGGTCGACGCCTTCGGCGGATCGATTTCCGCGGAGCACGGGATCGGCATTCTCAAGCGCGAGGAGCTCGCGGATCGCAAACCCGTCGACGTCTCCGTCATGCGGGCAATCAAGGCGGCACTCGACCCCAAGGGCATCATGAACCCGCGGGTTCTGCTCGGCTAGACGGAGACCTTCTCATGCGCATCACAGCCCTGACCGCCCTCTCGCTCCTGCTTGCAGCCTGCGACACCAGTCAGCCCAGCGATATCGGCGAGGCTGCGCTCGCGGGGGGCGACTGGGGCTGGGACGAGGGTGCAGGCTGCGCATCCGCTTCGGCCATGATCCGTTTCGAAGGCGACAGGATGACGTTCTTCGAAGCCGGAGAGGCAGTCCATTCCTCGCCGGTCTATGAACGCGAACTCGTCTATTCTGATCGCATGGCGGGCAGTCGCGGGCGTCTGGAAGCAACCTTCTGGACCTATTACCGACGCGACGACAATGGCGAGAATATCTTCGTCCGCGACCGGTTTTCCGTGCGCTATACCGGCGGGACCTTCAACGGGCTCACCTTCGCCACACGCGAGGAACGGCCCGCGGATGGCGGACAGTTCCGCCGCGTCCGGGGCGACCATCTGCCGAGCGGCACGCTGACGCCCTGCGCCGCCGCATAGTCCGGGCCTATCGCCGCCATAAAGCATTTCAGTCAGCCCAGCAGGCCTTGTCTCTGGAAACCCGGCGGCGCGGATCATATCTTCCGGGCAAAGGAGATTCGCGTGATGCTCGTATTGCTTTCGCCCGCCAAGAACATGAATTTCGACCCGGTTGACCGGTCCCTGCCCGCCACCACGCCGGCCCTGATCGATGAAACCCGCATCCTGTCGAAAACCACGCGCGGGCTGACCGTCTCCAGGATCAAGGCGATGATGGGCATTTCCGACGACCTCGCCCAGCTCAACCGCGAACGCTTCCAGGCCTTCGATGCCGAGCAGCCAGGCGAGAAGCAGGCCGCCCTGGCCTTCAATGGCGAGGTGTATCGCGGCCTCGATGCCGCAAGCCTCTCCGAGGACGATCTCGCCTGGGCGCAGGATCATGTGCGCCTGCTGTCCGGCATGTACGGCACGCTGCGCCCGCTCGACGCCATTCACCCCTATCGCCTCGAAATGGGTCGCAAACTGCACACGCGGCGCGGCGAGAGCCTCTATGACTTCTGGGGCGACAGGATCGCCAGGGATCTCAATGCCGCGCTCGAGGGTGAGGCCAATCCGGTCGTTCTGAACCTGGCGTCCAACGAGTATTTCAAGTCCGTCGACAAGAAAGCCCTGAAGGCTCGCGTCATCACCGCAACCTTCAAGGAGGAGAAAGACGGCCAGCTGCGTGCGCTCATGGTCTATGCCAAGAAAGCCCGTGGCATGATGGCCCGCTGGGTCATCGAGAACCGCATCACCGATCCGGCTGATCTGGTGAAGTTCGACGCCGGCGGCTACCGCTTCGAGCCCGACGGCTCCAAGGACACCGACCTCCTCTTCACCCGCCCGCAACCGGCTGTTGGCGGCAAGAAGGCGGCGTGAATCCGGTTTCCTGCAACAAAGCGTTGTGCTAATCTCCAAGGGCCGCGGGGAACAGCGCGAACTGTCCCCTTTGGCCGCCCTTTAGGCGATGGATAAACGGATCATCAGCGTCCAGCCTCCGATCCGTCTTTTCCTCACCCAGAGGACGAGAGTGCATTTCGGAAACCGAAACATGCTCTCTCCTTGGATTGGCGCCGGCCCTGCATGGCCGGCGTTTTCCGTTCTGGCACAGACTTGCCCCTGTAGGTTGTGGCGAACATCACGATACCGGTCAGAAACCTTGACCTCCCCGCGCCAATCCCCTTTCTTGCGCTCAGCACAAACTTGAAGGGTCATTCATGTCTGGAATTCGCACGGATCTCACCGGCCAGGTGGCCATCATCACCGGGTCGACCAGCGGTATCGGCGCCGCAATGGCGGAAGCGCTGGCCGAGAATGGCGCGCATGTCGTGCTCAACGGTCTGGGCGATGCCGCCGAGATCGAGGCGCTGCGGGCCTCCATCGCCGACAAGCATGGTGTCGAGGTGCGGTATCACGGCGCGAACATGCTCAAGCCTGCCGAGATCGCGGACATGGTCAACTCGACCGTCGCCGAGTTCGGGCGTCTGGACATCCTGATGAACAATGCCGGCATCCAGACCGTGGCGCCGGTCGAAGAATTCCCCGAGGACCGGTGGGACGCAATTATCGGCATCAACCTCTCCTCCGTCTTCCACGCGGCCAAGGCGGCCCTGCCGCACATGAAGGCCGCCGGTCGCGGACGGATCGTGAACCTGGCCTCAGCCCACGGCCTCGTCGCCTCGCCCTTCAAATCGGCCTATGTCGCGGCCAAGCACGGGGTCATGGGCTTCACCAAGACGCTGGCCCTGGAAGTCGCCGAACAGGGGATTACCTGCAATGCCATCTGCCCGGGCTATGTGAAGACGCCGCTGGTGGAAAACCAGATCGCGGACACCGCCAGGGCGCGCGGCATCAGCGAGGAAGAGGTCGTCCGCGATGTGATGCTGGCCGCCCAGCCGACGAAGAAATTTGTCACGTATGAAGAACTGGCTGGCGCGCTGCTCTATATCGTGTCTGATGCGGGAGCGAACATGAACGGCTCCTGGATCAGCGTGGACGGCGGATGGACAGCCAAGTAACCGATATCAAACGCCCGATTGCCGGTGCCGGAATTGTTGTGGTGCGCGGGGACGAGGTCCTCGTCATCCAGCGTGGCAAACCGCCTTATGAAGGCGAATGGTCCATCCCGGGTGGCAAGATCGAATACGGTGAAACCAGCCGCGAGGCGGCGCTGCGCGAACTCAGGGAAGAGACCGGCGTCACCGCGCGCATTGTCGGCCTGATCGACGTGATCGACAGTATCGGCGCGCGGGAAGCCGGCACACCGGGCGACTGGCACTACCTGCTGGTGGATTACGCCGCCATCTGGGTCTCCGGCGAACCGGTGCCGGACGATGATGTCACAGACGCCGCCTTCCTGCCCGTCAAGGACGCCATTGCCCGCACGCGCTGGGATCGCACCCGCGATGTCATCGGCCGTGCGGTCGAGATGGTGGCCGCCTTGTCAGAGCCACAATCGCGGGCATGATGGCGGCGATGCGCACGCTGATCACCCTTCTCTGCCTGCCTTTTCTGGCGACACCGGCCCTGGCCCAGAAGCCGGGCGAGACCAGTGTGCAGCCGCCACGGCAGGCCGAGCCGCGCTGGCAGCGCGATATCCGTGGCAGCGAGACACAGAACCGCCGGCAAGCCGAGCGCGACGAGCGGCGAAACCGGCGACAGGCAGAGATCGTCGACGAGGTCGAGACCACCCAAACCCACGTGGATGTCGAGCGTATCCTCCCCTTCCTCGCCTATACGCTGGGTGAGCTGCACTACCTTTCCTATGCCTGCGAGGGCATTGATGTGCAGACCTGGCGCGATCACATGGTCGAGCTGCTCGCCATGGAAGCCAGCGACAATAACCGCCGCCGGGACCAGTTGATCGAGAATTTCAATGACGGCTATCGCACCCAGCAGCGCTATCGCCCGGTCTGCGGTCCGCAAGCCGAAGCCGAACGGCGCGCCCTCGCCTTCAGGGGCCGGGACCTGTCGGAGATGATGCGCTCGGCCTATTTCGACTGAGGGCGCTATGGGCGCGCGCTTCGACATCCTCGACGCAGACACCGGCGAAGACGTGTTTTCCTGCACAGGACGCGGCGTCCGGCAAAAATGTGGATGACCGGGGTGTACCGCGATCCGACCGGTTTCGCGCCCCGGGAATCGCGCTAGCAAAATCGCATGAGCAAGCTCTACTTTACCTATAGCGCCATGAATGCGGGCAAGTCGGCCATCCTGCTGCAGGCGGCCCACAACTACCGTGAGCGCGGCATGGAGGTCATGCTCTGGGCCTCGGGCCACAATGCCGGCCCCTCGCGGAACTCGCCGGGTGAAATCCATTCCCGGATCGGCCTGCGCGCGCCTGCCCACGTCTATCGTGAGGACACCGATATTTTCGCCGCCATCGCGGAACGCCGGAGCAAGGGCGCGCTCGACGCGATCTTCCTGGACGAGGCGCAATTCCTCACCCGCGAC
>Ga0070726_10003539_pt1 | contig 13080 bp, 4 predicted proteins | sample tdAd471_FD_67275 | JGI IMG/M metagenome (GOLD analysis project Ga0070726, IMG submission 67275) | Marine sediment microbial communities from the Atlantic coast under amendment with organic carbon and nitrate - tdAd47.1 | ecosystem: Environmental > Aquatic > Marine > Coastal > Sediment | place...
ACATTCCCATTGGGAACAACAACAAATACATTTGAAGTAACGGATGCCTCAGGGAATACGTCTACGTGTAGTTTTGATGTAGTAATCAGTGATGATGAAGCTCCAACAGCGAGCAATCCAGCTCCAGTGACTGTACAATGTATTGGAGATGTACCAAGTTCAGATGTTTCAGTAGTAACTGATGAAGCCGATAATTGCTCAATACCAACTGTTTCTTTCGAAGGAGATAGTCAGGTAGGAAATGTGATCACTAGGACATATAGCGTTACAGATGGAGCTGGCAATAGTATTACCGTTGAACAAGCGATTACAATTAATGATACAACAAATCCAACGGCCAGCAATCCTAATGCTGTAAATGTTCAATGCCTTGGAGATGTACCAAACTCAGATATTACCGTAGTTACGGATGAATCTGACAACTGTGATTCAAACCCTATAGTAGCTCATGAAGGTGATACTCAAGTGGGCAATTTAATTACAAGAATTTATAGTGTCACTGATGCCTCTGGTAATAGTATTACCGTGGAGCAGACAATAACAATAAATGACACTACTGACCCAACTGCAAGTAACCCATCTCCTTTAAATATTGAATGTATAGGTGATTTGCCAAGTTCAGATATTTCTGTTGTAATAGATGAAGCAGACAACTGTGATCCAAACCCAGTAGTAGCTCATGAAGGAGATACTCAGGTAGGTGATGTGATTACAAGAATTTATAGTGTTACTGATGCCTCGGGCAATAGCATCACCGTGGAGCAGACAATTACAATTGAAGATGTAACAGACCCAGTTATTTCAACATGTCCGACTACTCCAGCTTCATTGGTACTTGGAGCTTCTTGTGAAGCTACTGTTCCTGATTTAACAGGAGATGTAGTGGCATCAGATAATTGTACAACGTCTGGTAATTTTACAATAACTCAATTACCAGTAGCGGGTACGAAAATTACCTCAGCAACAACAGTTACAATTACTGTTGCAGATGAAACTGGAAACACTACAACTTGTACTGTGGATTTGGAAGTTGATTCACCACCAACTTTAACCATTGAATCGACAGTTAGTCCATCATGCAATGGCTCAGATGGTTCAATTACCTTTTCATTTACTAATGTAAGTGATGGTGATTATCCAGTTACTTTTGATGGTGGTAGTTTTGGTGATGTTACTGTGGCATCTGGCTCTGGAACAATTTCCAGAATTAGTCAGGGTACTTATAACAACATTTCAATTGCTGTATCCGGTTGTTCTTCCAATGATGGAATAAACATTGTATTGGATTGTAATCCTCCAATAGCAGATGATGAGAATGTAACGATAGCTGAAGATACTCCAGTGACAGTGAGTGCAGTGACCGGAGACATTGATCCTGATGGGACGGTAGTACCTTCAACAATTGTATTGACAGATCCAAACAATCCGTCTAATGTAGGAAATAGTTCTACACCAGTTGTAATTGTAGGCGAAGGAACCTATACAGTCGATGTAAATGGTAATGTGACCTTCACACCTGAACTAAACTTTAATGGTGTAAGTAGGATCAACTACACCATAGAAGACAATGATGGTAATTTGTCAAATATTGCGACCATCACTGTAACGGTGACACCATTGAATGATGGGCCAGAGGCCATTGATGATGTGGAAAGTATTGGAGCAGGAGAAACTTTGAGTGCTTCAGTAGTACCAAATGACACAGCTGATCCAGAAGGAGACAATTTGAGTTATTCTGTTGTAAGTGGCACTAGCCCTGATGAAACCACAGAAGGAACACTTTCATTCAACCCTGATGGAACCTACACCTTTATACCAGTTGCAGGATTTACCGGATTGGTAGAATACGACTATGAAGTATGTGATGATGGAAGTCCAGAAGCTTGTTCACGAGCTACCGTTTCGATCAATGTAGGTACGAATGCACCACCAGTAGCTGACAATGAAACTATTTCTACTGATGAAGATACGGCAGTTACCTTGGATATAACAGATGGAGATACAGACAGTGATGGAACAATAGTACCATCCTCAATCATCTTAATTGATCCGACTAATACTGGAATAACAGGAAACAGTTCTACACCACTACAGATAACAGGCGAAGGGATTTATACTGTGGATGTAAATGGCAACCTAACATTTACACCAGAAAGTGATTTTAATGGTACTTCGAGTGTGAATTATACTATTAAAGATAACCTTGGAGCCAAATCAAATGTAGCCACTGTAACGGTGACAGTTGATCCAATCAATGATGGTCCTGAGGCAGTTGATGATGAAGAGACAATGAGCCCTGGAACAACACTGACTTCAAGTGTGGTGCCAAATGACATATCAGATCCAGAGGGAGATGAGCTGACTTACACAGTTGTATCAGGTACAGCGCCAAACCCTACAACAGAAGGAACTTTGAGCTTCAATCCTGATGGCAGTTACACCTTTACCCCAGTAGGAGGATTTGAAGGTGACGTTACTTTCGATTATGAAGTATGTGATGATGGAGTACCTTCAGCATGCTCAATGGCAACAGTGACTATCGACGTTACCAATAACATTCCTCCAGTAGCTGATAACGAATCAGCGACGACCGATGAAGACAAGAAGATTACAATACTTGTAGTAGAAGGGGATACGGATGCCGATGGCACCATCAACCCTGGAAGTATAGTATTGATTGATCCAAACGATCCGAGTAATACAGGAAGTAAAACCAAACCATTGGAAATAGCTGGAGAAGGAACTTATGAAGTTGATAACTTGGGTAATGTTACTTTCATACCAGCCTTTAATTTCAACGGTCAAGCACAGGTGAATTACACAGTGAAAGACAACCTTGGAGCAACCTCAAATGTTGCAGAAGTGGTAATCACAGTGACACCATTGAATGATGCACCAATTGCAGACAATGAAACAGCTAGTATAGCTGAAGACACTCCGGTGACCATAGATATTACTGATGGGGATATTGATTTTGATGGAACAATTGTTCCATCTACGATCAAATTAATTGATCCTAACAATCCATCCAATGTAGGAAATAGTACTACTCCATTGGTGATTATAGGAGAAGGAACTTACACAGTAGATGCAAGCGGTAATATGACCTTTACACCTGAAGCTAATTTCTCAGGCGTATCAAGTGTTAATTATACGATTGAGGACAATGATGGAGCACTATCCAATGTAGCTAGAGTGGACATTAACGTTACACCAATTAACGATGGTCCAGAAGCCATAGACGATGTGGAAAGTGTAAGTCCAGGTGAAGTGTTGACCTCATCTGTAGTGCCAAATGATGTTCCAGATCCTGAAGGAGATGCCCTAAGCTACTCAGTAGTAAGTGGTACGACTCCAGACGAAACCACCGAAGGAACACTTTCATTCAACCCTGATGGCAGTTATACATTTACCCCAGTTGCTGGATTTAGTGGCTTGGTAGAATTTGAGTATGAAGTTTGTGATGATGGTACTCCTTCACAATGTTCAACTGCTACCGTATCGATCAATGTAGGAACAAATGAGCCACCAGTGGCTGATAATGAATCTATATCAACAGATGAAGATATGGCAGTTACGTTGGATGTTACTGATGGTGATGCCGATAGTGATGGTACAATTGTGCCATCCACAATTGTACTCATCGATCCATCCAACAATGGTCATACAGGTTCAAGTTCATCTCCATTGGTAATTACAGGTGAAGGAACTTACACTGTAGATGCAACTGGTAATGTAACGTTTACACCAGCAGCCAACTTTACTGGGACATCAAGTGTGAATTATACGATCAAGGATAACCTTGGAGCCAAATCCAATGTAGCCACCGTGACGGTGACAGTAGATCCAATCAATGATGGTCCTGAGGCTATTGATGATCAAGAGACAATGAACCCTGGAACAACACTGACTTCAAGTGTAGTGCCAAACGACATACCAGATCCTGAAGGAGATAACCTGACCTATACAGTGGTTTCAGGCACAGCGCCAAACCCTACAACGGAAGGAAGCTTGACCTTTAATCCTGATGGCAGTTATTCATTTACTCCAGTAGGAGGTTTTCTTGGAACAATTACCTTCCAATACGAAGTGTGTGATGATGGATCACCATCTGGTTGCTCTACAGCCGAAGTGTCTATAACAGTAACTACGAACAAACCACCAATAGCTGACAATGATGATGCTATTATAACAGAGGATAACCCAGTGACCATTTTTATAATCAATGGAGATGTTGACGAAGATGGTACTTTGAATCCTTTTGAGATAGTGCTGATAGATCCTGCTGATCCGTCAAATACAGGAGACAACACACGTCCACTTGTGATAGCAGGCGAGGGAGTTTATACAGTTGATCCATTGGGTAATGTAACATTTACACCAGAGAATAATTATGCAGGAGCAAGCATCATCAATTACACCATTGAGGACAATTTGGGAGCAGTATCAAATATTGCGACCATAGCGATCACAGTTACACCTGAGAACGATCCACCAGTAGCAGTTGATGATGAAGAATCCACAGACGAGGACACTCCGGTAACCGTAGCAGTCTTGGAAAATGACACTGATATAGATGGCGATAATCTAACAGTGACGGAGGCTACTTCTACTAATGGAACAGCAGCAATCAATCCTGATGGAACAATTACTTTCACTCCAAATACAGACTTTGTTGGTGAAGCCATTCTGAATTATATAATTACAGATGGTAATGGTGGCTTTGATAATGCTATCGTAACAATCACAATTATTGAGAATCGTTCAGTATCTATAGTAGTGGATGAAGTTTGTATCAGTGATACTCCTTATGTCAATTATGAAATTACAGCTAACGATTTTGTTCCTGAAACGGGAGCTACAATTGTGTGGAGAAAAATAGATGGCACTGTTGTGGAAGAATTGACTAATCAACCGCTCACAGGTCAATTGTTATGGCCAGGAGCTGAAGTGGATGGAGAAGGTAATCCTATCGCATGGCCAGGATGGGACTTTGTAGATGGTGTATGGATTCAGATTAATGATGGTTTACGTCCAGAAATGGAATTAGTGATCTCAGTAAACCCTGAGACAATGGTAACTGTTTCATATCCTCCAGCTACTCCAACTTGTTCAGCTAATCCTAACAATCCACCAGTAGCAGTTGATGATGAAGAAACAACTGAAGAGGACACGCCTGTTACTGGTGATTTGATTGCAAATGATTATGATAGAGAAGGAGATGAAATTACCATCAATACTACTCCGATTACATTTCCAACAAATGGAACGTTGGTACTTAATCTTGATGGTACATTTACATATACACCTAATGACATGTATAATGGAACAGATTCATTTGTGTACGAGGTTTGTGACAATGGTTCACCATCACTATGTGATCGAGCTACTGTGACTATAATTGTTGGTGCCGTAAATGACCCTCCAGTGGCAACTGATGATGAAGGTGAAACTGATTTTGAAACGCCAGTGAGTGGTAATTTGATTACTAACGATGAAGATCCAGATGGTGATAATTTGACAGTCAGCACAACGCCGGTGACGCCTCCATCAAACGGTACAGTTACTTTAAATCCTGATGGAACATATACTTACACTCCAGAAGATGGATTTGTTGGTACAGATACTTTCGTCTATCAGGTATGTGACGATGGTAGCCCCGTTATTTGCGATGAAGCTACCGTTACCATTACTGTTAATTCAACAAATGAACCACCAGTAGCTGTAGATGATGAAAACATTACTGATTCTATTACTCCGGTCGAAGGCAATGTATTAGACAATGATACTGATCCAAATGGTGACAACCTTACAGTAAATACCAATCCTGTATTAAGTCCAACCAATGGCACAGTAATTTTGAACCCTGATGGATCATATACATATACACCTGATGCAAGGTTCGAGGGTATTGATACATTTGAATATGAAGTGTGCGATGATGGTGTACCATCCTTGTGTACTACTGCTCTGGTATCTATCACGGTTGAAAAACCACCCTTGGATATACCTCAGATATTTGGAGGACCTAACAATCCTACATGGTATATTGAGGGCATTGAAGAATACCCGAACAACCAAGTGCAAGTATTTAACCGATGGGGTAACCTTGTATTTGAAATAAAAGGTTATGACAACAATTCAAAAAATTGGGCTAGTGAATCTACAGTAGGATTAATTATTGGGTCTAATTTGGTTCCTGACGGCACATATTTTTATGTAATTGACTTAGGAGAAGGGTCTAAACCTAAGAGTGGTTTTGTTGTTGTGAATAGATAAATTCATTAAAAATGAAGAAATTAAAAATATTATTTTTCTCGGTAGGTGTTGTGATTTCAATGACTAATACCGTTATGGGTCAGCAGCAAGTAATGTTTACTCAATACATGTTTAATGGACTGGCGCTTAACCCAGCATATGCAGGTCACGATGGTGCACTTAGCATTACTGCACTTACCAGGCATCAGTGGATTGGTATTGATGGTGCACCAAATACACAAACATTGTCAGTACATACGCCAATAAGAAAAAACAAGATCGCTGTTGGAGCACTGGTATATCGAGACCAAATTGGAGTAACTACAGAAACTGGATTTACAGCATCTTATGCCTATAGAATTGAATTTGGCAAAGGCAATTTATCTATGGGGATGCAATTTGGGATTAGTGATTATCAAAATAATCAGGGGAACGCCTACCAGGGCAGCAATGTAATACAAGATCCGTATGCCAATGCTCAGGCTATGAAACCTAATGTTGGAGCTGGCTTCTTTTACAGTACAGATAGATTCTATTTAGGTTTGTCTTCACCGTTTTTATTGAACAATAAAATAGAAACGGCAGAAGATCCGGTAGAGCAAATTAGGCATATTTTTGCCACGACAGGGTTTGTAGTTGATCTGAATAGGTATTTGAAGTTGAAGCCAAGTGTCTTACTTAAAATGGTACAGGGCGCCCCTTTAGAAATGGATTTTAGTGCCATGTTACTGATTGAAGATCGAATTTGGGTGGGAGTGGCCTATAGGTCTTTTGATTCTATTGATTTTCTTCTAGAATTACAGCTTAATTCTAAGTTTAGCTTGGGTTATGCTTATGATTATTCAGTTAATAATTTGAATCAAGTGAACTCTGGTAGTCATGAGATCATGCTTAATTATATATTATCATTCTCAAGGTCTAGGGTAATTACGCCTAGATATTTTTAATTTTTTTGAATAGTAATACTTATTGTATTCGACTCAATTTATAATGTATATGAAGAAATTATATATCCTAGCCAGTTTACTAATGGTTATGAATTTACCTGCCATTTCTCAGGACGCTAAGGAAAAGGCTGAAAAAGAAAAAAATACCATTATTTCAGGTGACGAGCGCAGGGGAGATAAACACTTCTACAATTTTGCTTATAGTGTCGCCCTTGATTACTATATGGATGCCTACCAAAAAGATTCAACCAACCAAATTATAAAACTTAAAATAGCAGAATGTTATAAAATGCTGAACAATTATCTGGCAGCAGATGATTGGTACCATAAAGGACTAACCGAGCATGGTGCAGATGTAGATCCAAAATACAAGCTGCATTTCGCTCAAGCATTAAGTACAGAACAAAAGTATGATGAGGCAAAAGAATGGTTTGAAGAATACCAAAAGGATGTAGGAAGTGATTCCAGAGCAGGAAATAAGTTGGCAGGTCTCAATGATATGGGGCAGTTCTTTAAAGATTCTGTTTATTATCAAATAAAACCGTTAAGTGTTAATTCGATTGGATTAGATTTTAGTCCCATGTGGTACGATGAAGGTTTACTTTTTGTAAGTAGTAGAACGAGTAAGCCATTTTCAAAGTCTGTATTCAACTGGGATCAGAGCAGTTATTTGGATTTGTATTATGGAAAATTAAAGCCAGATGGTGATTTAGAAACGCCAAGGATTTTTCACAAGAAAGTAAATACCAAATATCATGAGGGTCCATTAACTTTTTACAACAATCAAAATAATGTTGTTTTTACCAGAAACAATTATTTTAAAGGAAAAGCAAGAAAGAGTGAAGATGGAATTACTAAGTTGAAGCTTTATTTTGCCGACCGTAAAAAGAATGATAAAGGAGATGAAGATGACTGGGTAAACATCAGACCTTTTGAATACAATAATGATGAGTTTTCGATTGGTCACCCGACCATTACCAACGATGGCAAGCGACTATTCTTTGCTTCTGATATGCCAGGTGGTTATGGGGGAACGGATATATATGTTTCTTATTTTACTGACGGTTCTTGGGATAAACCACAAAATCTCGGCCCGGAACTTAACACTGAAGGGCAGGAAATGTTTCCATACTTGAATGGTGACTATTTGTATTTTTCGTCTGATGGACATGGAGGTTTAGGTGGTCTGGATTTATACCGAGCCACATTGGTTGGTGACGATGTAGTAGAACTTAAAAATCTTGGCTACCCAATGAGTTCAAGTTTTGATGATTTTAGCTTGATCATTACTGAAGACAATCATTATGGTTATTTTTCCACCAATAGAGATGATACAGTGTATGACAATATCTACTATTTTGTTTATGACAAAGCAGGAGATATTTTCGTTCGAGGTACCGTTCTCAACAATCATGACAACACAACTATTGCTGAGTCTAGGGTTAAATTGATGGACAATGATGGAAAGGTATTGAAAGATACCTTGAGCGACAGTGAAGGTAACTTTGAATTTAGACTGAATTACAAGCGACATTACAAGCTTGAAGCCGAGAAGCTTGGTTATGTAACAATCAATACGGATAGTTTATATACCGCCAAAGCAAATGATGTTATAGAAGATAGAATTTTAAAAATTGAACCTCCCCATTTTATAGTATCATTAAAAGCAGTGGATAAAGCAACAGGTGAGCCAATCAAAGATGCGACCATTCATTGTGTAGATCTAGAGGATCATGAATTGGTGGACCTCAACCCTAGAGAGTCTATTCATCATGAATTTATAACTACCCCTGGGAACAATTATCGTATGGCCGGTTTTAAGGTAGGTTATTTCTCCAATACGATTGAAAGTCACATAGGGTATGACCATAAATATGACACTGTGTTTTATGAAATTCCATTAGAAAAAATAGAACTAGGCAAAGCAATAGAATTAGAAAATATCTATTATGATCTGGATAAGTCATTTATCAGAGCTGATGCAGCAGTCGAATTGGATAAATTGGTGACCATACTTAAAGAAAATCCCACAATTAAAATAGAATTAGGCTCTCATACTGATTCAAGAGGTAGCGACAGTTACAACCTTGCCCTTTCACAAAGACGTGCAACTGCTGCAGTGAAGTACATAGTGGACAAAGGAGGTGTCAGCAACACTCGCATAGTGGCTAAAGGGTATGGCGAAACCAAATTGGTAAATAAATGTAGCAATGGTGTACAATGTAGTAAAGAAGAACATCAGCGCAACAGACGTACTGAATTCAAGGTAACTTCTTACTAACGGATGCCATAATATCCTTCGAGGAGTAATTTGGACTATTTAAGGAGCAATCGTCCTATACCTGCAAAAACGTAGTATTTCCATTTAATTTTGAAGAATCACTGATTCCAATATTAAATGCAAAAATTAATACTAATAGTCTGTATTCTCTTAGTTGCTACCACTGGATATTCTGATACAAAAACATGGATCGGAGATTCTGATTCTGACTGGAACAATCGTTTTAACTGGAGTGGCAATGACCTACCAGATGATAATGATGACATCATCATCGATGCTAATAGTTATTCTGGCAACAACGCACCAATAATTTCTTCGGATAGTGATTTTGATCCAGATAATATAACTATAAGAAATAATGGCGTTTTAACAATAATCGGTGGGGATTTAGATTTAGATGAGGATATAAATATTGAATCTGGCGGTTTTTTAGATGTAACTGGTGGTAATTTGGATGTGGGAGATGATATAAAAGTTGATAACGGAACTTTTTCTTTCACGGGATCCACACTCGATGTTGGTGAAATCGAAGGCTCAAATGGGTCAATAGTAAATTTAACCGGAGGAGTGGTGACCATGACAGGTGACTTGGATGCCAATAGCAATTCTATATTTACCATAGCCACAGTGGTGACACAAGAAGACAATGATGACGAAGACCTCAATATTGGGACAGGGGCTACATTCATCATTCAGGATGGTGCTGTTATCACTGGTTTTGGCGATGTTGATTTTGATGGGGCAGGAGGGGGAAGCTATCTCCAAACTGGGGGTACTGTGTCATTAGAAGATGACTTTAAGTTAGAGGAAGGTGATAATAATATAGTGACAATATCAGGTGGTACTTTAAATGTTGATGATGATTTTAGTATTAATACTGACAACAATCTCATTACATTTAGTGGAACTGCTAATATCAATATTGATGATGATTTCAATTTTGAAAACGGGGAGAATAACATTATCAATATTACAGGAAATGCCATAGTTGACGTTGAAGAAGAGGTGCAATTTGAGGGTGAAACAACTAATTTTTTTAATATAGATGACAATTCACATGTAACCATTCATGATGGATCGACTGATCCGGATGATGAGCAAGAAGCAGCTGATGATTATTTTAACGTAACTGAAAATGGTTATTTGAAATTAGGAGACTTGGATGCTATTCTTCCTGTCGAATTAATAGAGTTTAAGGGGAGTGTTGAAGAAGAAACTGTTGCCTTAAATTGGAGTACAGCTTCTGAGAAAGACAATGACTACTTTGAAATATTAAAATCGGAAGATGGGATTACATTCACTCCTATGGGAAAGATAGCTGGACATGGAACGAGTAATTCAGTTAATTACTATGATTATATAGACCCGAACCCAAGGCCTGGTATCAATTATTACCAACTCCGACAAGTGGATTATGATGGAAAAAATGAATCTTTTCCTATGATTTATATCATCTACGGTGATTCAGAATTGGATGATACACATATTTTTGTTTGGCCGAATCCAGTTGTAGACAATAAGTTCAAAATTACGGTTGATCATTATGAATGGTCAGGTACTGCAACAGCATCTTTAATGGACCTGCAGGGAAGAATTCTTACCATAGCTTCATTTTTACAGCATTCAAATTCAATTGAAATGGACGTATCCAATTTTGGATTAAAATCAGGTATCTACATACTTGAATTCAACGATTATATTTCCAAAATAAGAAAGCAAATCATAATAAAGTAATTCAATTAGCCAAACACAAACCTCCTATCTGTAACATTGGAGCTTGATTGTAATTTGAATTATCAAGAAGTAGATTGTTTGTTGACCTATTGATTTTTCAATCGATTATCTTGAATTAACTTGGCAGTTGGTTAGTTTACCTTCTGCATGGCAATAACATATTCATTATTTTCAGTTGTATTCTGTCTTATCCTCTATTTTGTGCTTTGGATGCTGTACCGATTCAACTTTAAGCTCTTTAAAGCCAATGATACTACATTGCCTTTAATTTCAGTGGTGATAGCTGTACGAGATGAAGAACTGCACATTCAAAACCTATTGAATGACCTTAAAAAACTCGATTACCCTAAACATAAATTACACATACTAATTGGAGATGATGGCTCTAGAGATAGCACCAACGAACTTTTAAACCTGTATTCAGAAGACAATTTTCAAGTAGTAAACATTGAAGGTGGAATGGGTGAACTGAAAGGGAAAATGAATGTTCTGGCTCAGTTGGGTAATGTAGCAAAAGGTGAATACCTCCTTTACACAGATGCAGATGTAAGATTGCCTAGTAATTGGGCAAAAGAAATGGTTCTAGCCGGAAACCCTGACGCAGCAATGCAATGTGGTTTTACTGGCATAGAAGCAGTAGATGCTTTTCAAAACTTACAGCATGTAGATATGGTTTTTGGACAAGGAATGCTCAAAGTTTTGAATGACCTGGGAATGAACTATGCAGTAATTGGAAATAACCTATTGGTTTCAAAAGTAGCTTATGACAAGGTTGGAGGCCATAAGAATTTGCCGTTTAGTATTGTAGAAGATGTTACATTGATGCAATCCTTTTTGAAGCATGGATATAAAGTACACCTTAATTTCACCCCTGAAACTTACATAACTACACAGGGGGAATCAAGCTGGCTGAAGTTGATGGTTCAAAGAAAGAGGTGGATGGCCGCTTTTGCTGTAATACCATTATGGTTAAAAATAGTCTTGATTATCAAGATTTCTTTTCTACCTGCACTTTTATACTTATTGCAATTCAATCCTTGGTTTGGTTTGTTTTTCTTAGCTAAAATTGGTTTGGCTTTCTTTTTTTACAATGAAATAGCTAAATCTATAAAAATCAAGGTACCGACCATGTACTTACTCCTTTATGAGTTTTTCGAGCCGATTGCCTACTTTTCCACTTTGATTTATTACATCCTTCCTATAAAAGTAAAATGGAAGGGCAGAGAATACTAGCTTTATGATTTTAGTTGATACCCACGCACACCTTTACAGTGAAAAATTCAATGACGACATCAATGATGTAATCAAACGATCGCAAGATGCAGGTGTAGAAAGAATATACATGCCCAATATTGACAGCAAATCCATTGATTCAATGCTGGAATTAGAGCAAAATTTTCCAGGGTATTGCATCCCTACTATGGGGTTGCACCCATGTCATGTCGATAAGGACTTTGAAAAGGAATTATATATTGTGGAAGATTGGCTCTCAAAACGACCATTTGTGGCGGTTGGAGAAATGGGAACGGATTTATATTGGGATAAAACCAATTTTGAGCTGCAAAAGAAAGCTTTCATTATTCAGTGTGACTTGGCAGTGAAATATGACATTCCGATCATAATACATTGCAGGGAGTCTGTTGCAGAAACGATTCAGATGGTTGCCGATTTTAGCAATGAAAAGTTGAAAGGCATATTTCATTGTTTCAACGGAGACCTAAAACAAGCCCATGAGGTCATTGACTTAGGTTTTGTGATAGGGATAGGAGGGGTAGCCACTTTTAAGAATGGCGGACTAGACGATTTAGTGAAAGGCACAGACTTGCAACACATTGTATTGGAAACGGATAGTCCATATTT
>Ga0070726_10003544_pt1 | contig 13068 bp, 9 predicted proteins | sample tdAd471_FD_67275 | JGI IMG/M metagenome (GOLD analysis project Ga0070726, IMG submission 67275) | Marine sediment microbial communities from the Atlantic coast under amendment with organic carbon and nitrate - tdAd47.1 | ecosystem: Environmental > Aquatic > Marine > Coastal > Sediment | place...
GAGCCGACGAAGATACTCTTTCTGCGCCTCGGTCGCCGGTTCATCCGACGTAGCGACGGGGAGCTCTTCGACGAGGCTCGCCATCTGAGGGGCCGGGTCATTTTCCGAGCCGATGAGGGCGATGCGCTTGCCGCATTTGTTGCAGCTCCCCCGTTGCCCCAGGTGCTTGGGGGCGATGCGCAACACTTGCTTGCATGCAGGACAAATGAATTGAAGCATGGGGTATTCGGTTCTCCGGGAAGAGGCGCAATCGGCCCCTTCACTTAGCGATAGTGTTTGGATTCAAGGGTCTTCAGATAGGCCAAGCCATCGCGCAGCAGTTGATCGCTGGAATCAGCCAGCGAACGCCACATGCAGGTCGCGGCAGCCATGGCGGGCGACACACTTTCGAAGGACTCCAGCCCCACAATTCCATCGTATTTTGTCTCGCCCAAGGCCTTGTAGATGCCATCCCAATCGACTACCCCCGTCCCCGGAGTGCCCCGATGACTCTCGCTGAGGTGAAAGTGGCATAAGTGCGGCGCGGCCTTCTTTGTGGGCCCGTAGAAATCACACTCTTCAATGTTCATGTGATAGGCATCCAGGTGAACCCGCACATTGGGCTCGTCAATACGTTGCATGAGGGCGAGGGCCTGGTCCGTCGTATTAATGAGAAAGGTCTCATAGCGGTTGATGGCCTCGATACCCAGGGTCACCCCATGGTCCTGAGCATATCGGGCCGCGTCTTTCATGACGCCCGCCGCCCGCTCCCAATAAGCTTCCCCGGGACGCCCCGTAATCTTTCTGCCGATAGCGGAGTAGGTGACTCCCGTAAAGACGGTCCCCCCCATCTCTGCGGTGGCCTTGATGCATTGCTTCAGGTAGTCGCTCCCCGCTTTCCTGACCGCATCATCTTCACCGGTGGGGTCGGTTGCCTCCGAGCAGGCCGTCGAGGTACACAAGGCAATGCCCACGTCATTCGCACGGGCCTTAATGGCAGCGGCATCGACCTTATCGATTTCCATAAGGGGCACTTCCACCAAATCAAAGCCCAGGGCTTTCGCCTTGTCGATGATGTCGAGGGTGTCATTGCTCCAACTATTTGTCCATGCATAGGCATGGACCGCATATCGTAACCCAGCCAACTTAGCTCTCCCAGGCCGCCACGCAATTCTGCGGCCCTCTTTTAGTAGTCGCTCTCAAACTCGGCGTTGTCGTTGTCACTTTCGTATTCTTCAATCATCGCCTGGGCCACCCCTTCCGTCGTCAGGAAGGATAGCTCTTCATCCGTAACCCCAAAGGAACGCAGGATTTTCAGTTGCTCCTCCGTTGGCGGTGGTTGTAACACTTCTATCAGACGAATGGCGTCCCCCTTCGTCTTCAAATGACTGAGCTGACCTTCCGTGGCGCCCAGTTCTACCAGGCGTGCAAGCTGATCAGACGTCGGGGGCGCACTTTGCGACTGCATCCCAATCTCCTGGGCGATTTCATCGTCCCAGGCGTGGATGTCATCCAACGCTTCATCGAGACGCGACTCAAAGGCATCGGAAGACGCGACGGCCGCGACAGGTGCCGACGAAAGGGGTGTCGCCTCCCGGGGGGGCAGCGCCTGCGCCCGCTGGGCATTCAGCATGTTTCGTTCCCCGATCAGGGCGATGCGCCCGCCACACTTTTTACAGTAGCCGCGGAACCCCAGAAACTGAGGTCTAATCTGAAGATTCTGCTCGCAGTGAGGGCAGATGAATATCATAGGTACTTTCGTTCACTCGGGCGCCCTCGCCCGCAATGTAAGGTTCATTAGTGACCCGTTGCAGAAAGGAATTTGCCGGGCCCACATCCCCTACTCTACCGCAGCCACCCGTAGGAATTAAACGTACAGCCTATGGCTTGACGGACCTATAACGCTCCCTATAGAGTGAGAGCGATTCCATTGCACCCCTTGACCGGAACTTAACGCTCCACTGGGAAGTCCATGAACGTCCTTACTATTGCCCGAGTCCTCCCTATTTGTGGCCCGGTCTTTCTCTTCCTCTTCGCCGCACTGGCGCTGCTTCCCACCCCTCGGGCCGCAGCCGGCCAATCCCATGATTATGTCTATCAATTGGCCGACCTGAAGGATGGCGAATATCTGAAGTACTGGCTTGTTTGTGGCCCCTTCCCCAATCGTGCAGAGGCCATAGCGTCCGATGCCGAAGCGTGGATGCACGGCGGTGATTGCACGGGTTTTTACACGGACTACCTGCCTGAAGTCGGCGGAGAAAAGTCGGTTTCACCCCACCCTGGACTTCGCCTGAAGGGCCCCGATGGTGCGTCTCGCACCTGGACGGAAGCCTCGGCATCCCATGATTTGTTCTTCCTGGGAGACTTTCTTTCACCCACGACAGACCAGGTGGCCTATGCCGCCTGCTGGATCGACAGTGACGTGGCGGTGGATCGGCTTATGGGCTTGGGCAGTAGCGACGGTGTGCGCATCTGGGTGAACGGGCAGGAGATTTTTCGGGTCCACACGGGCCGTGCGCTTCGCCCCAACGACAATTACTTTCGACTCCCCCTTGAAGCGGGGCGCAACCAACTGCTCCTGAAAGTTGGAAATGGCCAGGGGCGTTGGGGCTTCTCGCTGGCACCCGCAGCCAATGCCGATGCGCTGAAGGCGGTTATCTCCCGCCTGAAAGATGTGCTGCAATTCGACTACCACCTTACGGATACTGGCTATGCCGTCACCTGGGGCGATCCCACGGTGGTGGGCAACCTGGAAGGGCTGGACCCGGGAGAAGTCACCTTGTTGACGCAGGGCGGCGAAGTGGCCGGGCAGCTAGCGGTTCGTCTGGGCCATCCCTTTGTCATCCCCCGAGAAAGCTATCCCGACACCGCCTACACCCTTCACGGAAAGGTGCTTTGGCCCTACCGGGGACGGGTGGAAATGGATGGGCTGCTGTACCAAGGGGACGGCCGAGCAGAACTCACGGCCCTCCTGTCACAGACCCAGCCGACCATCCCCCCTTCCCGCGCGGCCGATGCGTATGCCCAACTGGTGGCGACGACAGCCCACGCGGTGCGCTTGAATCGCTTCGACGATTCACCGCAGGCCTATCAAAGGTTGAAAGAGGGAATGACCCACGCCATTGATGAGGCCGTGGCGCTGCAAAACAGTTCCCGTCCTCACGACCGACTTTTTCCGAGGCCCAAGCAACTGGGCACCAGTGACAACACCCGCGTGCAACTGACGGGGAACTGGACACTCAACACGGCAGACAGCATTTTCGACGAATCGCTGGATGACGCACTTTTTGTCCGGTGGTCAGAGCAGACCGGTGCATTGGAGGGGGACGGAGTAGGCCACGTGTATGTGTTGGCACTGGAGACGGACCTCCTGGCCACGCCGATTCCCGAGTTGCGCGGGGATGACTCAGAGTTTCGCGAACCGGCCGACTCCATCCGCGATCGGGTACCAAAGCACCGCGAGGGTTACGCCATCATCGTGGAGCCTGGCCGCATTATCGTCGCCGGTCGCCAGGCCCCGGGGGCACTTTACGGCCTGGATACGTTACTTCAATTGCTGGCGGAGGACAGCGCACTTTCCACCACGACCATTGTCGACGAGCCGACTCTCCCCACCCGAGCTTCCGTGCTTTCGTTGGAAAGTTTCGATGAGGAATTCAGGCACACCATTGATGAGCTTGCCCAACTTCGTGTCAATCAGATATTCCTCCCTTCCTCCCTCTATCCCGATGTAGAGGACACGGAGATACAGCCTCTGCTTACCGGAGCGTACGCCTACTGCCGATCACGTTTCATTGACCCCATACCCTTGGTGGAGACTTTCGGAAGCGACACCCTGACTGCCCGTATCGACCCCAATTTTCTTGAAGGAAAACACCTGATCGAGTTTCCGGTTGTGGTGGATGCACTGCGGCGTATTCATTTGCCCTTTGACCGGATTATTGTGAACGAAAGTACCACCCCGCAGATTCGAACAGGTAAAGGCTACAAGGTGCTCCGAGTAGAGCGGGATTTTGAAATCGAGTCACTCGCCCCCCCCGTCATTCAGCTCAAAGGGAAGGCACCGGTGCAGACGGACGAAACCCTCCTTGTCACGGCCGACGTAGTAGATCATTCTCTCGCAGTAACCGGTGCCAGTTGCCCCTCCGATACCGGTGTCTGGCTCTTGACAGAACAGATCCTGACGAAAGTCTATACCCACCTGTCGCCAACCGGGATTCACATCGGACAGACGGGAACCGGCTACCTGAACCAGGACAGCCGCTGTATTGCCCGGGAAATGCCCAATGCGCTGTTGCTCGCCGATGCGGTTCAGAAGAGTTACGACATCGTGCGACACCTCAATAAACGGGCCGACGTCTATATGTGGGGCGACCAGTTTAATCCCTTTCAGCAGGCCTATGGGCTCGATGCGAAAGGGGCGGCCGCCTACTTGCCCAAAGACGTTGTCATCCTGGACTGGTGGCATCAGGGCGCCACGGAGTATGACCAGTGGCGGGTTACACAGGGTATCCGATTCTTCGACCAGTATGGTTTGAAGACCTTAGGCGTTGTACGGGATGACCCTTTGAATATTCGGCAATTCGCCACCATGAACCTTTCTTTCCCGCGCCGTTTTCAGGGTATCGTCCACCGTATCGGAAACCCGGCCCATGATGGTCGTTACCTGGCCGCGCAGGCGGGCTGGGAGGGCGCAACCCTCATGGGCATCCCAACCTCTATCCACGCCGACAGGGCTGTCCCCACCGCTCCCTGATTCGTAGAAGTTCCCTGTGGAGTGGTATCATATCGGGACAGGGGCGATGAGCTCCCCTGGGAATTGGCAGGAAGTGACTACCATTCAATATGACAACACCTGAGCCTCCAAGAGAATCCGAAAGCATGCCCTCTACCGACCGGCTGGGGGCCATGCTCCTTCAGCATGGGCTCATTACGAGCGCCCAGCTTCAGGCGGCACAGGCATTGGGCAAGGACATGGCGCAGGCCTTGGTAGACCTGGGCTTTCTGGATGAAGCGGCGCTTTCGGAGTTTTTCGTTAAACGGGTAAAGACCCCGCGCCTCAGTCTGCAGGACTATCAGATTGACAGTGATACCGTGCAACTGGTTCCCGCTGTGCTCTGTCTCCGCTATCGGCTTCTCCCCATCGACCGACTGGGCAAGAGCCTCACCCTGGCCATGGTAAACCCGTTAAACGATGAAGCCCTGGCCGCTGTGCGCCAGGCATGCCCCAATGTAAGCGTCAAGACCTTTCTCTGCACGCGCAGTGACTTCGAAGCAGCTGCGGCACGCCACCTTCACGCGCACGACGCCGAAGCGGCGCCGTCCGGCGGCATGAGCCTGGAGGGACTGGGACTTCAGCCGAACGCAGCGCCCCCCACGCCCGACAGTCCGCCGACCCCCGACGTGACCGAGTCTGATGATGATGCCCATGCGACCATGCTATTCGACAATGCCGGGGCGCCTCCCCGTGGCGCAGCCGGACCCTTGCGTTCCAGCCTTATCTGCCTGGATGGCTGGGAGCTGGGAAGGGAAGTGGAAATCACGGGGGAATCCCTTACGTTGGGTCGCTCCCCCGAAGCGGACATGACCATCAAATCGCCGTTGATTTCACGGGTCCATGCCCGCCTTACCCGAAATGCCGAGTATGGTCAGGAGACCGTTGTCATCACCGACCTGGAGTCGAGCAATGGCACCTTCGTCAATAACATACCGGTTACGAGCACCATCCTGCGCCACGGCGATCGCATTCTTATTGGCAATGTGCTCTTTAAGTTTGTCTTGCTTGACGAAGTGGAAGCCCGCTTCCACAAAGATGTACACCATCTTTACAGCATTCACAAAGACACTGGATTGTTGACCCGCGACGACTGGTCCAAAGAACTGGACCGCGCGGTGGCCCACGCAGGAGAAAAGCCGGTTACGGCCGCTCTAATCGCGCTGGACGGCATTGGAGCGATTCGGGAACAGCACGGGCCTATCGCCGGGGTTATCGTACTCAGTGACCTATGCGACGCGTTGGCCCGTCACCTGGAGCGGACCGACCTTCCGGGAAATTATGGTAACGAGCGGGTGGCTGTCCTCTTCGAAGACAAGGCCATCGAAACGGTATTCCCCCTCCTGGAAGACCTCCGCCGAACGATTGAAGCCCATGTCTTTCACCACAAAGATGCCCACTTCAAATGCTCGGTCAGTATTGGCCTGGCGAGCACCTCAACAAGCAACGCAAATGCCGCTGAATTACTGACTACTCTGGAAGCCGCACTCGCCTCCGCAGCGGACAACGGCGGCAACCAGAGTTGCGTGGCTCAATAGCGCTACGGTTTCGCCGTTGCTTGCAAATAGTCTAACAGCTGGGTCACGTGGGTATTGAAATCGCGCACCAGCACCATGGGCACCTCGGCGGACACTCCGTTTTTCTCATAGAATCCCAGCTGCGTGCTGTTGGGCTTCCGCGTCCACAGCCCGTCGTCTCCAAGGCGATCACAGATTCCCTGAATGGTCTCGTCCTTCGGCGCCACGTAGTTCGCTGTTTTCGGGCGACGACGGGTTTCCAGAAATGCGTCCTTCCCCTGCGTGCGATAAGCGTCCCAGGCCTGCTTCGCCGCCGTGGGATACCAGGTCCCCTGCCAGCCATAGCCGTCACAGGCATCGGCGAAATCATAGACCTTGACCGCCTTGTCCCGTCGGCCATAGACCGGACGTTGGGTGCCGGGCTCATAGAGTCGGGCATATTTCCCGTTGGGCAACTTGTGTCCTTCATACCAGGTCAGGGCACGACCCAAGGCCTCCATGTAGCGTTCATCCCCCGTTTCGACAAAGACTTCGACCAGGGTATTACACACGGCAGACGACTCAGCCGGTGTGTATCCCGGTGGTTCGAACTTGCGTGCCCACGCAGGCTCCAGGGTCTGCGGGTCGTATTGCTGGGCCCAGATGGATTCCTCACCACTTCCCTGTAACTTCAGAATTCCCTCTGCGCCACGCAGGGCGGCGTCCCGATAGCGCACGTCGCCTGTCTCGCGATGCATGGCAAACAAGGCACTCATGATATTGCTGTAGTTGCCGTCATTAAAGGTGATACAGCGCCCGTAGTTATTGGGCGGCGGATAAGCCTGGGGCCATCCACCGGAATCGGGATACTGGGCCATAAGCAGGAATTCGCCCACGCGGTCTACGGCATCGCGATCCTTCTGGGACCCCGTGTGATGCCACCAATCCACAAAAAACTGGAGCGAATCCGTAGTGGTGCCATCGTCAAAGGTCCCCCGCTTCGTATTCCCCTCGACTGGGGGACCCTCGTGGGGAAAGCCCCCTTCGGCCGACTGGATTCGGCGGAGTGCGGCGTGGGCTTCTCCGGCGACAGCGATCCAACGGGGCGCTTCAAGCGCTTTTCCGGCGCGCAGATAAACACCCGCGATTTTCGGCGTGGCCGGGGCCTGCACCGTGATCCACGTTTCGGGGATAGGCAGGAATTCGCCCCAGACCACCCCTTCGTCTTTGCTCCAGGCCGTAGCCCAACCCCCATGGCGCTGATAGGTTGCCATGGCCGTGAGGGCTTTCTCCAGGGTGTCCTCGGCCCTGACGCGAAGGTCTTCACCCCATGTCGTAAGCGCAGGCAGAAATATCAGCAAGCACAGCAAGTGGCGTATCGAAACGGACATGACTAAACTCTTCCTAATGGTTCGAATCATACTGATGGCCTAATAATTTGTTGCGAAAGACTCACTCACTTCTAATATGAACTCCCCCTCCTGGGAGGGGCCGGGGGTGGGTCAAGCCAGGAAGGGCGTCGCAAAACCCACCCCTGACCCCTCCCAGGAGGGGAATGCTTCGGCGGATCGAATGAACTGCTCTGGCGAAATAAACACCCCTGTATTCGAATCAGACCACGAGTGGGTTGAACTGTACGAACCGTTGTACGGTAACACGTCACTTACGGGGGATAAAAGTTGTCCGTCGCTGTCTGCTTGCAGGTCTGCATAAGGGGTTGTTAGGGTAAGGACTACTCCCTATTCACCCCGGAATCCATCGGCGAACTACAGGAATTCACCATGAAACTTCGTGCTGTCAGTGTCTCCGGACTCAAACAAGTCATGTACCGGGAGAACCTGGTGGAGACCGGTATTTTCAAGCAGCCCGTAGACGGCCCCGTCTCGGTGGGCCGCACCCAAATGGCCGGTGACAAGCAGGCCGACCTCGTTCACCACGGCGGACCGGACAAAGCCGTCTATGGCTATCCGTGGGAACACTACGACCATTGGGCCACTGAACTGGAGCGCGACGATTTTTCCGTGGGGCAGTTTGGCGAAAACCTGACGACGGAAGGGCTACTCGAATCCGAAACCTCTATCGGTGATCGCCTGCGCATCGGGTCCGTGCTCCTGGAAGTCAGCCAGCCGCGCCAGCCCTGCTTTAAGCTGGGGATTAAGATGAAACTGCCGGGTTTCCCCAAGCTCTTCATGAAAAGCGGGCTGGTGGGATTCTACTTTCGGGTATTGGAAGAAGGCACCCTGCAGGCTGGCGATGCCATCGAACTGATTCCCACGACCGAGGCACGTGTCACCGTGGCCGAAGCCAATCACCTGCGCTTTTTCGACAACCGCAATCGCGCACGGGCCGAGGAGGTGCTCCAGAACCCTGCCCTGAGCGCGTCGTGGCGAAGCGCCTTCGAGAATATCGTCGCGCGGCGGATTTAGGCCTTCCGCTCCCCTGTGTGTCCGTCGATGAACAGCCCGTGGACAAACAGGGCGTCCAGCACCCCACCGGGCAGGACATGGGCAGCGGCGGAGAAATCCTGATGCTGGGTGTGCTCAATGGGTAAGGCACAGGGCACCCCGACGCCCGCACCACGCTGGGCAATGATGCCCGCCTCCGTATCTTCAAAGCCCACAACCCGCCGAGCAGGCTCCCCGTGAAGCCCCAATCGGTCCAACGCCAGGGTATAGGGATCGCGGAAGGGTTTGGTCCGGCCCTCAATCACATCATCACAGGTTACAATCGTGTCGAAGTAGTTCTTGGGATCGTCGAAGCCCCGTTGGATGCGCTCCGTCACGTCTTGGGCGAGCCCCCACTCCCCCACCTCTTCCGCCATGGCGCGAAACACGGCTTCCAGGACCAACTCGGTTTCGTGGGAACCGGAGGAGGTCACCAGCGCTACCCGTGCGGGATGGCCCGAAAAACATTCGAGACACGGGCCCAGCCGCTGCACGCCCTCGTGTCCGTGGGCCGCTGCCAGGGCTGGGCCATCTTCAGAACGGAGCCATCCCTTGGCCACTGCACAGAGCAAGGCGATTCCGGGCATGGGCGCCACCGCCGGAATGTGGGGATCTCCATAGACCGCGTGAGACACGGAAGCCCCTTCGCCCCGGTTCACTTTCATCAAGGCGTCGAGATAGTCGGCATAGAACACCATGAGCCCCATCTGGGCAAACATGGTTACGTCGATCGAATCGAATCGCGCCAGGAAATCCGAGCGAATGTGCGCACCATCCGACTCCACCCGATGGGCCAACTGGGCATCGTCCCACCATGCTTCCAGGTGGTAGGCGGCCATCATGTCGTCAATACGCACCTCGATATCGTGGGGAATGGGATGGCCCCCCAGAAACACGAGGGCCGAGTCCACGGCGTTGAAAAACTTTTCTGGTATTACCGACGCGCCAAACTTGCTGTGAAGATATTCCAGGTTGCGTACCGTGCTGTACCCCACGATGCGCGGGTGATCCACAGCGGGGTCTAGTCCCGGCCAATCTTTCCGTGTCGCCCACCCGGTTGCACGGCGCACCACCTGCTCCACGCCGTGGAGGAAAAGGGGCTCGGTGCATGTAATCGTGCCGTCCATATCCAGGAAGAGCGCAGCAGGCGCCCCCGAAATGGAAGTAAAGTAGGGAGCCAGGGGCACCACTTCATGGGAAGGAAAAATTCCAGGCGGATTTTCTACCCGAGCGAACTCGGTGCTCTGCTCATCGAGCAAGGCATGGGCCTGGGCTGACGTCTGTATCATTTTCATGGCACGGGGGTCTCGCCTGCTTTCGACGGCACCGGGAAGCGCGCAAAGGCCGACTCGATGATGCTGCCGAAATAGAGCATGCCGTTTTCTTCCTGCACACTCGTGATGGGGGCATACGCGCCCTCCGGATCTTGAAGGTTGTGGATTACCGCACCTTCGCTATCAATACCCAACACGAATCCGTACTGCACGGGCTTGGGACGCAGGAAAGCCGGCAGGCGCATGACCACCTTGCGCAAGAATGGTTTGGGACCGAGCTTGTCCATGAGGGGATTCCGGGGCGACGCGAGGGCCACCCAGAAACCCCCATTGGAACCCGCTGAGATGCCATCGGGAAAACCGGGCAGATTATCCATGAGTACCTCGTGCTCACCCTTGCGTGGACCTGCAATCCAATATTTCCGCACCAGGTAGGAACCCGTCTCATTGACCAGTACGAACTGCTGATCGGGGTCCACCGCTATCCCATTGGCAAAATAGAGGCCGTCGAGCAACAACTCGGTCTCTCCACGCTCTGGATGGTAGGCCAAAAGTCGGCCATTGGCGCCGTGCTCGATGAGATCTTCCATGAATTCCGTCTGCCCGAATTTATGTGATGCATCGGAAAAATATATGGTCCCATCGGCCGCGATATCCACATCATCCGCGAAGAGATAGGGCACACCTCCGTGTTCGGTGGAAAGAACGTTGATAGTGGCGTCGGGTGCCACGCTCAGCAGTCCCCTGTAGGAATCCGCAACGATGAGATTTCCGTCCGCGTCGAAATGTAGCCCGAGGGGACGTCCTCCGGTGTCCGCGAAGAGGGTGGGGTTCTGCGCGGCACGGTCCCATCGCATAATACGGCCGTCTTCGAAACCACCGTAGATCCGCCCTTCGCTATCGAGCGCAATGTCCTCCGGCTTGGGCCCCACCCCTTCTCCGAGGCGCTCTACGGAAGCGAGGGATCGGTTGACGGCATAGTCGCCCGTCAAGGCAGGGGCATCGGGCGGATTCCAGGCGACGGGATCGATGGGCACGGGCCAGAGTAAGAGATAGGCCACGGATAGAGCAAGCAGGAGCGCCGCCGTTCGAATACATTTTTTCATAGACACCTCACAGGAAAAACAGGGGAATGCGGGAGGATAACAGACCGGTGCAATGCAGGCCAAGAATCTCAGCGCCCCCTTTTCTGCCCTTGGCACATCAAGCCCCTATCGTGGCCGGGCCCAGACCGTTTTATAGCGGCCCGCCCGACCACGTAAGATTGCGCACAAAGGGTCAACTTGCTATACTCCAAGCGCTGCGAATTCTTTGTTTAATAACCCAAGGGCGACGTGTATGTCTTGTGATCTGGTAACTATAGGTTGCGTGTGTGCTGACGTGAAAGCACAACCTGTAGATGAACTCCCAAAGCGGGGCACATTGGGCCTCATTCCTTCACTCGATATGGCCATGGGAGGCCTCGCCGGTGTCACGGCGGCGGTCTTCAGTCAGCTGGGTGGGCAGGCCGCCTTCACGGGCTGTCTGGGCAATGATGCCTTCGGCGATTTCCTGATTCAGGCCTTCCACGATGCCAACGTAAACACCGATGGCATTCGGCGGGTCGATGGAACGAGTTCGGCGGCGACGGTCGTCCTAATCGACAGTGAAGGCGAGCGCACCTTTCTCCATAATGTGGGTACGGTGGGTATCGTTTCTGAAAACGACATCGACTTTGAGCTGGTGGGTAAGTCCAAGGTGTTTCACTGGGGCGGTCCGGGGCTGACCCCCATGCTCCATGGCGCGCCCATCGGTCGTGTTTTCGAACGTGTCCAGGCCATGGGTGTCAAGACATCGATTGACACCTGCTTTGACGGCTCCAACACGTGGCTCCCTCTTATGGAAGCAGCCCTACCCCACACCAACATTATTTGCACCAGCATGAGTGAAGCCCCCCACTACACGGGCACCTCAGAGCCCGAAGAGATCCTGCAATTCTTTTTGAACTACGGCGTGGAAAGCATTCTGTTGAAAATGGGGGGCGACGGACTCATGGTCTGCAATGCCACAGAACGCCATTACTTTGGACGCCATGATGTCTCCGTCGTAGATGGAACCGGTGCCGGTGATGCGGCGTGCGCCGGTTTTCTCCACGGCCTCATTAACGGCTGGAATCTGGAGCGTTGCGGTGCCTTGGCCAATGCCGTCGGTGCCCTCACGGTGCAGACGGCAGGCACGGCCGGCAGCAACATTTCGCTGGAAGCCGCCGAAGCTCTCGCGGCATCTCAGCCCTGTCTGCAACCCTGAGCAGTTGAACGAAAACACGAGCGGTGGCGGCAAGACCATCGACTCGAAACCACTTGCACGAAGGTGGTGAGCCCTCCCCCGGGACGCCCGCCCCTTCGTCAGCACGGAAAGTGATCTACGTGACTTTTCAATTTAAGTTGGTTGTGCGCGCGGCCCTTGGGATTGGCCTCGTTTGCACAAGCGCCCTCCATGCCGCAGCCCAATCCACTACCCACTCCCTCGACGTTCGCGGACAATTTCGTGATGGGGCTATTGATACGTCCCACGGGCAATTTTTTGTCACGTCCTACGATCGGGATACGGTGTGGCGCATCGACCCGGCCACGGGCAAAGTAGCCACCCGAATCAACGTGGGCGATGGCCCGGTAGCCCTTGCGCAGGACGGCGCGGTGTTGGCCTGTGTCAACCGGCTCGGCAACTCGGTCACCCTGATTCGCCTGTCCGACCTGAGCATTCTGGCCACGGTGGAAGTGGAGAAAGGGCCAGGCGATATCGCAGTTCTTGGCGAAGGTCGCTTCGTGGTAGCCAACTCCTTCTCCGACTCCCTATCGCTCATCGACACGCGCGGCTCCATTTCTGTCATCACGTTGGAAGATAGTCCCTCGGTCCCCGTTTCCGTGGGGGCCACGTCGGAGCACCTGGTGGCACTAAGCCGTGCCGACAATCGCCTCTACCTCTACGGCGCGTCGGACCTTCGCCTGGTCAAATCGGTCCCCCTTCCGAACGATGTCACCGGCGTCAAGGCCGCAGGCACCTCCGCCATCGTCTTTGGCAAGTCCTCCCTCTCCCGTGTGGACCTCCCCTCAGGAAACGTA
>Ga0070726_10003548_pt1 | contig 13061 bp, 10 predicted proteins | sample tdAd471_FD_67275 | JGI IMG/M metagenome (GOLD analysis project Ga0070726, IMG submission 67275) | Marine sediment microbial communities from the Atlantic coast under amendment with organic carbon and nitrate - tdAd47.1 | ecosystem: Environmental > Aquatic > Marine > Coastal > Sediment | place...
ACCTGCTCGACAACGCCATCGCCTTCGGCTTTGGGTCAAACACTCACGCCTCGATCGCAATGCAGCGGGGACTTCTGGTGAAGTCCACTACAGCCGGCTGCCTCGAAACGGCGTAGCGCTTCCCGACCTTGCCGCACCGGTGGAAATCGCAGCCCGTCCTGACGTACCGTGCCACCTCGTCCTGCTGAGAGGTTCCGCCACTGTGCCCTACCGAGGCTCGAATCATGCGCACTGACACCGTGTCGTCTGCCCTTTTTAAACGCCAGCTTCTTTCGTTCTCCGTCACGCTTGTCTGCCTGTTTGCCTCGACCGTTCGCACGTCCGCTGACGATCGACCGAACATTCTGTTCGCGTTCGCCGACGACTGGGGCCGTTACGCGAGTGCCTACGCGAAGCTCGAACCGGGCGGCCTCAGCGATCTCGTGAGCACGCCAAACTTCGACCGCATTGCGAACGAGGGCGTGCTGTTCCGCAACGCCTTCGTCAACGCTCCATCCTGCACGCCGTGCCGCAGTTCCATTCTCTCCGGACAGTACTTCTGGCGAACGGGACGCGGCGCCATCCTGCAGGGAGCCGTCTGGGACGCCAGCATCCCGACGTTTCCCGTCCGACTGCGCGACGCCGGTTACCACATCGGCTACACATGGAAAGTCTGGGGACCGGGCACTCCGGCCAACGCGCCGTTTACCGCCGACGAAGCTTTCAATCGAGCGGGCGGCGGCTTCAACGGATTCTCACAGAACGTGTCGAAAGCGGACGACATCGCAGCCGCCAAACAGACACTCCTCGAACAGGTCCGCGGCAACTTTCGAGACTTTCTGTCGAAACGAAACGGCACATCGCCCTTCTGCTACTGGTTCGGCCCGACAAACTGCCACCGCAAATGGATCGCCGGCTCCGGAAAGAAACTCTGGGACCTGAACCCCGACGACCTCAAAGGCAAGCTGCCGCCGTTTCTGCCCGACGTGCCCGTTGTCCGGGAAGACCTCGCAGACTACCTCGGCGAGGTGCAGGCGTTCGATGCCGGCCTCGGCGTGCTGATCGAAGAGCTGGAGCGACTTGGCGAGCTGGACAACACATTGATTGCCGTCAGCGGCGACCACGGTGCTCCCGGATTCCCAAACGGCAAGTGCAACCTGTACGACTTTGGAGTCGCCGTGCCACTGGCGATCCGCTTTCCCGGTACGGCGAACCCCGGGCGAGTGGTCGACGACTTTGTGCTGCTGCCCGATCTCGCCCCGACGTTCCTCGCCGCCGCCGGGCAGGAACTTCCTGACGTGATGACGGGCCGCAACCTGATTCCCGTTTTGAATTCAGAGAAGAGCGGCCAGGTCGACGCCTCGCGCGACGCCGTCATCGTTGGACGCGAGCGGCACGTCGCCCGAGCCCGCACCGACAACCTGCCCTATCCTCAGCGGGCAATCCGCACGAAGGACTTTCTCTACATCCGCAATTTCAAACCGGACCGCTGGCCGATGGGCACGGGTCCAGGATTCGGTCGCCCGGCCGCGCCGTTCCCCTCGACGAACGAGCTGACCAACAACACATTCGGCGCCTTCGGCGACCTTGACGCCAGCCCCACGAAAGCCTGGATCATCGACAACCGGAACGAACCCGGTTTCGAACGCTATTTCGCGATCGCGTTTGGCCGTCGACCGACCGAAGAGCTGTACGACCTGAAAAAGGATCCGCACCAGACGAACAACGTCGCCAGCGATCCCGCGTACGCTGCGGCGCGGCAGCGACTTTCCGATCGTCTGATGAGCGTCCTGCAGGAAACCGGAGATCCACGAGTCACCGGCGATGGCTCAACGTTCGACAAACCGCCGTTTGCCGGCGACTGGCAGCGTCCCGCTCCAAAGAAGCGGCGGAAACAGTAAATCTGCCAGCGACAATCGAAACACGCCCGCGTCCTTCCCGAAGAACGCGGGCGTGTTCTTGTCACAGTTCCGCCCTGGTGAAAACCAGGCGCGATGCCGCTCCGGCTCGACACCGTTCTCAGACGATGCTGCCCGACTGCGTTGTCAAACACGGATTTTGGGATGCGATCAGTAGCGAAAGTCGCCATGACTTTCGGCAGTTGCGAGTGACCGAAACTCCTGGCGAGTTTCGCTACCCCAGAATACTTCTCTCACAGAGCCCTACTCTTTGGCGTAGTCGAACAGCGACGTTGACAGGTAACGCTCGCCGGAATCCGGCAGCACAACAACGATCGTCTTGCCAGCAGCTTCCGGTCGGGCTGCAACCTTCAGCGCTGCCGTGACTGCGGCACCGCAACTGATGCCGGCGATGATACCTTCTTCCTTGGCCAGTCGCGGCGACATCGCAAACGCTTCCTCGCTGCTGACCTGCACGACCTCGTCGACCAGCGACATGTCGAGGATTTCAGGGACGAAGCCGGCTCCAATCCCCTGAATTTTGTGCGGGCCCGGCGAGCCACCAGAGAGCACCGGACTTTCGACAGGCTCGACGGCAATCGCGCTCACGGTCAGCCCCTTCTCTTCCTTGAGGTACCGGCTGACGCCCGTGATCGTGCCTCCCGTACCGACACCGGCGATGAAATAATCCACCTTGCCGTCGGTGTCGTCGAAGATTTCCGGGCCGGTTGTCTCAAAGTGAATCTTCGGATTGGCCGGGTTCCTGAACTGCTGCGGCATGTAGTAGCCGTCCTGAGCAGCCAGCTCTTCGGCCTTGTTGATCGCTCCCTTCATACCCTCGGCACCCGGCGTCAGGACCAGTTCCGCGCCAAACGTCTTGAGCATCATGCGGCGTTCGAGCGACATCGTGTCTGGCATCGTCAACGTCAGCTTGTAACCTCGCGCGGCACAGACGTAGGCCAGAGCGATTCCCGTGTTGCCGCTGGTCGGCTCGACGACGTGCATCCCGGCCTTCAGGTCGCCGGACTTTTCGGCCTCCCAGATCATCGAAGCACCAATGCGGCACTTGACGCTGTAGGCCGGGTTGCGGCCTTCGATCTTGGCCAGCACCGTCGCTTCCAGCCCCTCCGTCAGTCGGTTGAGTCGCACAAGCGGCGTGCGCCCGATGGACAGAGAATTGTCGTCGAAAATCGGCATCTTTGAGACTCCTTCCAGTGAATTCTCAGTATCCAGCCCGCGCTTCGAGCTATGGATACTCCAGACCGGGTTGCTGTTTCGGACTGCCGGAATCGACGGCTTCCAGCGGGGGCCGCGATTATGGGGCATCACATTTCGACCGACAATGCCGATTCAACGCGATGCGACGCGCCCTCAATTGAGACGCCGACAGCCCTGCCCTCACCGAGGCGAGGTTCGGTGAACGGAGTCGCGTGGGTCGCCAAAACCGGGAAGCTGCTTTCAACCCGTTCCTTACGTCGACAGCGATCTGCGGAAAGGATGACGCCGATTCTGCCGTTCATTCCGGTTTCTTCGATTCCTGCTGCAAAGGCGTCTGATGACAAGCCAGCTACGCTCTGACACACTCTCGACCACCGCAGGCTATCCGGAACTCACGACGATGCCGCCGCTGAAACTTCACCCGATTCTCAAACGTATCCGCTGGGGCGGACGGCGTCTGGGAACGGTGCTCGGCAAGCCGCTCGGCCCGGAAGCCGACTACGCGGAAAGCTGGGAGATCGCCGATCACGGCGACGATCAGAGTGTGGTCAACGGCGGCCAGTATGCCGGAGCCACGCTGAACCACCTGGTCAGAACGCAGGGGCGCGAACTGTTCGGTGACGACGCACACCGCTTCCCCGATCAGTTTCCGCTGCTGATCAAGTTCCTCGACGCCCACGATCGCCTGTCCATTCAGGTCCATCCCAACGACAGCGACGCCCGCGCTTACGACCCGACCGAAAACGGAAAGACCGAAGCCTGGGTGATTCTCTCGGCGGCACCAGGCAGCCGCGTGTATGCCGGCCTGAAACCAGGCATCAATGAGCCGGCGCTGCGCGAGGCGCTCGCCAGCAATCGACTCGAAGACTGCCTGCACTCGTTCGAAGTCAAGGCGGGCGACTGTGTCTTCATTCCCGCCGGGACCGTTCACGCGATTTCGGAAGGCATTCTGCTGGCGGAAGTTCAGCAGCAGAGCGATCTCACGTTTCGGCTGCATGACTGGGGACGAGTCGGCGCTGATGGCCAGCCGCGCCCGCTCCATATCGAGGATGCCCTGCACTGCACCGACTTTGATCGCGGCCCCGTCCGCTGCAGCGAGCCAGTTCCTCTGGCCGGAATCGACGGCGGCGAGGAAGTTGTCCGCTGCGCCTACTTCACAATTCGCCGCTACTCAGGCCGAGGCACCGTCACGATCCCACACGACCACCGCTTCCACATTCTGATGGGCCTCGCGGGGAACTCGCACATCACGGCCGCCGATACGGACGAATCGCTGACACTCGGTGAAACCGTGCTACTGCCAGCCGCTCGCAAACCGACGACCGTTGAGCGGAACGACGACGCCGTCATCCTCGACATCTTCATTCCGTAAAGGCCAGCGGCGCGGGAACGGCGTTTCCGGTCAGTCGACGTCCTGATTGGAAGTCAGATCGGCCTCGCCGCGAATCTGCCCGGCGCCGTCTTCGAGCATCCGCTTCAGACTCAGCAGTTCGTTCTCCATCGCCTTGCAGCCGGAACTTCGAAAGAGCCAGCCGAAGACGGCAAAGAACACCCTCGTGAAGCCCTTCGGAGAAATCACTGCGTCCTCCGAAACCCGCGTGCGGCCATCACCGAGATCTTCAAAGTCGTAAGCCGTCGCAATGTCGAACTGCCTGCCGACAAGGTAGACCGCCGAACGATGCGGCGGCTCCCAGTAGACAACCTCGCCCGCAAACTCCATGCGGCAACCGCGATCTTCCGTCACACAGCGAAACGTCGACCCGACTCGCTCCGGCGTCGTGTTAATAACCTCGTCTTCGACGACGGTGAGGCTCCACTCCGCGACGTGCTCGTTGGTGTACTCGAACACTTCGTCGATCGGACGATCAATTTCGACGCTGGCCGCGGTCCGCATGGCAATCTCCTCGACGAGCGTTCGACAATCAGTTTCCCGGCGCGTCCGCAGGCGATGGCTCGCTGGTTTCGACAGGCGCCGGAGCCGGCGGCGGACCGGGAGCCGGCTTGAAGATCATGACCATCCCGGCACCCGCTGCGGCCAGAACCAGTCCGAAATAGAACGGCCAGCTCGGCGGCGTTTCGGGCGGATGGAAAAAGAGCATCGTCGCGAACGTGCTCATGATCGGCGCTCCGGCGAAGACGAGCGGGGCGACATACAGAGCGCCGCCCTTGCCGGCGTTTGTGACCGCGAAAATGACGAACAGCGCTCCGGCCGCTCCGGCCGCTCCCGCGGCGATGCCCCAGCTCATCGGAATCGCATCGAAGTTCGGGACAGCATCCGGTCGGACCGTCGGATCGAAATCGGCCCCGAAGATCATGGCGCCGGGCACGAGCACGGCGACCAGAAAGTAGGCCACGCCGACGAACAGAAACGCTCGCAGATTGCTCTGCAGCTTGATCGCGGCCTCATGCACCAGCGGAACGTAGTTCCCCCAGGACAACGCCGCACCGGCGACGAAAATCAGAGCCGTCAGGTTGATGTAGTTGCCCAGTTCAGACAGCGGCTGCCCAGGTTTCAGCTTGCTGAAGAACAGCACGCACGCGGCACCGACCAGTGCAAGCAGCAGGCCGAGGAAGAATCTCCAGTCGGGCATCTTGCGCACGGGGTGATAGACCATCATCGTCATGATCGTGTTGATGATCGGAGCGCCGGCGAACACGAGGGGCGCAACGACCAGCGGTCCCTTCGCAGCCGTCACGGCGAAAATCACACACAAAGCACCGACAGCTCCCGCCGTCCCGGCAGCGATCCCCCACATGATCGGGCCACCATTAAAGTTCGGATTCGCCTTCTTTGTTGGGTCATACTTGAGCCCGAAGATCATCGCCGCCGGCACGAGCACGGCCACGAGGAAGTAGGCGAGGCCGACGAACAGGAATGCCCGCAGATTGCTGTGCAGTTCCGAGGCCGCGGTATGAACGGTCGGCACGTACAGGCCCCAGCAGCAGACAGCGCATCCGACGAACGCGAGGACAATGGGGTTCAACACGGAAGGACGCGACATGCAGGGCTCCAGAGCGAAAGGTCGGCGGGGTCAAACAGGCAGGGCCGGGATTGTAGTGGCGACTTTTCTGACCTGCATCCATCGCTACGAGTTGCTGGATGGTGCCATTTGCGGGGCGAGCACGGCCACTGTCGTTGTCGAATCCTGGAAAACTGAGATGAACCCTCGAAGCTGGTCTTAACTTCTGATTTTCGCTGTGTATTCTGTGAATTCCTTCCTTGAGCTTACCTCAATGGCCTTGCGGGTCCGCCCGGCGAACATGCTGGATGCTCGCGAGCCTCCTTCCTTCTGCTGAATCCGGACGATTCAGCTTCTCCCGCCAGGTGACGGCGTTCGCTTCGTGCTTCGAAGTGTCTGTCGCCCCGGCAACTTCGTGGCAGAATGCCGCGTCCGAGCCTGCTGACTGTGACGGAAACAGCAGCCGGATCATCCCTGTTTTCATTTCGGCAGCCCGCGACTGTCGATCGGCATTGTTCGATCGCCCTCGTCGCGGTGTGATGGCCTCTGGTTCTGTCGTTCGCCTTCAGAACTGATTCAGAAGTCCCATCCGCCTGCCGGTTGTCATTCTGTTTCTCGCCCGGAGTTCAGTCCGGCGAGGGTCCACTCAGGAGTTCAAGCCTTGATCAGTGAAGTTCTGCCCGCAAAGGAAGACGCTCCGCGTCTGCTCCCCAACGCCATCCTGCCGCCGTACACCTACGTGCCGGGAACCAAAACGCCGCACCCGATCCGGCATCCCGAAGGCCACAGCCACGGTCGCAAGGGCCGTACGCCTCAGGCTATGGATCCCGACGTCTGGCATGAGAACCGCAACTTCCTGCTGGCCATCGACCTGTTCAACTACGGCTACTACTGGGAGGCTCACGAAGAGTGGGAGCGTCTGTGGCGGGCCTCGAATCCGGAATCACTGATCGGTCGGTTTCTCAAGGGCCTGGTCAAGCTGGCCGCCGCTGGCGTCAAGGTTCGCGAAAAAAGCATTCACGGAGTCCGCCGCCATGCCGCATCCGCCGGTGAAGTCTTCGCCGATGTGGCTGCCGAATCCGGCAAGGACATCTATTGCGGTCTGCGTCTGACCCACCTGCAGTTCGCCGCCGACCGAGCCGCTCAGTTGCCCTACCAGGACAAACTGAAAGCGGGAGACCCGATCAAGGTCTTCCCCTTCGTCATCGAACCCGAACAGATGCCACTGGTCTGAGTCGCTGCCGCTAGCGTGATCACCTATCGATGATCAGCATCAAACATCCATCATCAATCTCCAAAGGGCCGACTCGGCAATGCAGACGAGTCGGCCCTTTGCTGCTTCGCGCAGGCAGGTGTCGGAAACAACTTTCTGTTTCTACTCGGAGACCACTCAATTCGGGAAGTGGTTTCCAGCACGTTCCGTAATGATGAAACGCCTCTGCCTGCTATTCTGTTCGGCGCATCACTCAACGCGCCGCTCGTCCGGAGTCACTTCAATGACCGAGATTCTGTTCGCTGTCGAAGAAGCACCAGAAGGCGGTTTCACTGCACGAGCTGTCGGCCATTCGATCTTCACCGAAGCCGACAGTCTCGACGAACTCCGAGCCAACGTCCGGGACGCAGTGGAGTGTCATTTTGACGAGACCGACGTTCCCAGACTGATCCGCCTCCACATTGTCCGAGACGAGGTCCTGACGATATGAGGCTGCCGCGCGATCTGCCAGGGCGCGAGTTTGCTCGGCGACTGAAACGGCATTTCGGCTACGAACTCTCGCGACAACGTGACTCACATTTGCGGCTGACTACGAGTCGGCACGGTGAGCATCACGTCACGATTCCCGATCACAATGCACTGCGACTGGGGACCTTGAACTCCGTGGTGACCGATGTCGCACAGCACTTCAGCATGACGCGTGACGAGGTTGCCGAACGACTCTTCAGCGATTCGAACTAATCGACGGGAGCCCCAGCGAATCCCGCAGAGCCCTTGATGCGATCGGTGATTCGCGAACTTCGTTGGCCAAAGCGCGAGCCTGTCTGCATCGGAAGACCTGACGCTCAGCCCGGCTCTAATTCTCGGGCCGATACGACGCCTTGCCGGGGATCGTCGTGCGGATTTCCAGCAGCAGATTGCCGCAGGTGATGTACAGCGATTTCAAATCTGCCCCGCCGAATGTGCAGTTCGTGATCGTGTCGACCGGTGTTTCGCGAAAGGCCAGCAACTTGCCTTCCGGTGAGATCACATGAATGCCGGGTTTCGTATCGAGCGTCTCGCTGGTGCCTCGCGTCTTATGCAGGCCAGCGGCGACGTACAGGTTGCCCTGCGAATCGATGCACATCCCGTCGCCGCTGCGGCCCGGATAGAAATCGATCAGCACGCGGCCGTTCGTCAGACTACCGTCCGCCGCGACATCGTAGACGCGAATGTCGCGATGTCGGTCAGCGTCCGGATGAGCCTCGATCAGGTACAGCTTTGATTCATCAGGCGAGAGCACGATTCCGTTCGGCATGTGCACTTCGGGCCAGGCCAGCACCTGAGCGACGCGGCCATCCGGATCGATCCGGTAAACGGATTTGACATTCTCGCCTTCCGGATCCTCAACGCCGCTGCGTGACGTGAAATAAACGCGTCCCGTTCGATCCATGCACAGATCATTCGGTTTCGCAAACGGCTTCCCGTCAAATCCATCTGCCAGCACGCGAACCGCGCCGGTCTGATGGTCAGTCCGAGTCACTCGTCGCGTTCCGCCCTCGCAACACAGCAAGTCACCATTCGGCGCGAAGTACAGCCCGTTCGTCTCGTTGCTGTTCTCACGAAACACAGACAGCAACTTCGACTGCGGCGACCACTTCAGGATTCTGCTGACCGGCACGTTCGTAAAGAGCACGTTGCCTGCCCGATCGACCGCCGGGCCTTCCGTGAAAACCTTGTCGTCCTCGACCTTCGCCAGCACCCGGACTTCCCCGAGATAGTCGTCCGATTTCAGACCGTCGTACTCGGCCGCTTCTGCTCGCGCGAGTGGCAACGCGCCCGCAAGTGCTCCGAGTACCACGGCGGCAAGGCGCTGCCTGAAGGAATGACGGCGCGGCGATTGTCCGCTGACAACTGGAGCGTGCATGACAGAACCTCTCGGTGAGTAGATAGCGAAGGACGGCTCGCCCGATTGTGCCCGTCGACGCCTCCGATTCAAAGTCGATCGCAACTGTCCAACGGCAATCGCTCCCCGTACGATGTCCGCCGAACTGACCAGAGCCCCCTTCGGAGTTCTCTCATGAACCTGTCGCGATTCCTGGCTTCGTCACGGCCAGCCTGTCTTGTCACCACACTTGTGGCGTTCACTCTGACGACCCTGCCCGGATGCGGAGACTCGGCGAGCACCGGGAATACCGCCTCTGACTCTCAATCTGAGGCGGCTACGGAGGCAACAAACGCTGCGTCGACAGGCACGCCCGCTGCCAGCACTGACGAACCCGCGCTGAACTCCCCGTCGACAGGAACCTCAGAGTCAGCGGTCGACGCCACTCCAACAGCGACCGATGCCACGACCGGCATCGAAGTGCCGCCGCCCGCGACGACCACCACCACCGAGCCTCCCGCAACGGCGACCGCATCTTCGACTTCCAGCGCGCCGGGCAATTCCGCCGCCGATGAAGCCGCAGCTGCCAAGCAACTGGAAAGCGATCTCGCCGCCCTCAACATCCCGCCAGACTGGCTCGCGACCGTCACCTCGCAGTGGGATACGAGCAAGCCGTGGAAGGACGCGCGTCTCGAAATTCGCCGCCTGCTCGGCAAAGGCGACGACGCTTCGCGCCGCGAAGGCATCAGGCTGATGTGGGATTACAAAACCAAAGGCGACATGGGCAACGGCCACGAATACGGCATGTACCTGTTCCTGGGCGGCGAACCGCTGTGGGCCATTCGCGCATTTCGAGAACGCCTCGCCGAACCCCAGCATGAACACCCACCGTACTTCGACGCCAAGGGACTCGCCTCGCTGTACACCGATCGCGGCGTGTTCTCTCAGGCGGAAGAACTGCTGCTCGAAGGTCTCGACTGGAAACCGCCGAAGGCCGAATGGTCAGAAATGCGGCAAGCGGAGATGCACGATTCGCTCGGCGATCTGTACGCTGCCTGGGGCCGGCTCGACGACGCCCGCACTCACTATCAGGAGTCGGTGCGAATCTACCCGCTCGGCAAACCACCGTACGGTCGACATCTGCTGCCGCGGCGTGCAAAGAAGGTGCAGGCCAAGCTCGATCTGCTGAGCCTGCAGTCTCTGGCCGGAGCCTCACTGAAAGACGGCACCTGGCAGCACACGGCCCTGGGCTACTCCGGGGACGTGAAGCTCTCGGTCAAAATCTCCGGCGGACGCATCGCCGACATCGACATCCAGCACGAAGAGAAGATCGACCAGGGAGCCACAACGGTCATTCCTCAGCGGATCATCGCCTCCCAGAGTCTGGCCGTCGACGGCGTCAGCGGGGCGACCGTCACGAAAGACGCGATCGTGACGGGAACGCTGGAAGCCCTGCGCAAGGCCGGCCTGAAATGAGACGTGGCACAGCAAATCTCTTCTTTGGCTTTCTGAAGAAGAGCCGGCGGACCGGCTGGCGCGGAGTCGCCTGGCGCTGGCTGGAACGCATCGGACCGGTGACGCGCAGCTCGCCCGTTCGTCGAGCGATCCAGGTCCTCTGCCTGCTGTTGTTCCTCGACGCCTTCTTCCGCGTCTGCTGGCCGTACTCGTCCGACTTCTCATCGACGACGCTCAGCGACAAAGAGTACCTGACCGTCGAAACGTTTCTGCTGATTGATCCGCTCGTCGGCCTCTCGACCGCTATCGCTGGCCGCGTTCTCAACTGGGAAACGCTGGCGTGGATGTTCGGCATCCTCGCGTTCTGCCTCGTCATTCCGCGAGCCTTCTGCGGCTACTTCTGCCCGCTGGGCACGCTGATCGACACCTTTGACTGGCTGATCGGTCGCCACTTCAAACGCTGGCACGTCGCGGATAATCCCACCGGCCTCGATCGTCCCCGCCGCTGGGTGCACTTCAAGTACTACCTGCTGACGGCGATCCTGGTGACGTCGCTGTGCGGTGTTCTGACCAGCGGTTACGCCTCAGCAATCCCGGTTCTGACGCGCGGCCTGCTCTTCAGCCTCGGCCAGGCACAACTGGCCGTCTTCAAAGGCGAGGCTCACGTCCCGCCAGCCGGCCCCATGCTCTATCTCTCGCTCGGCCTCTTCGCCGTGGTCTTCCTGCTGAGCCTCAAAGGCCGCCGCTTCTGGTGCCGCTATGTCTGCCCGAGCGGTGCCCTGCTCTCCGTCTTCAATTTCTTCCGAGTCGGGGAGCGCAAAGTCGAATCGTCCTGCATCAACTGCAACAAGTGCGTCGAGGTCTGTCCCTTCGACGCGATTCAGGAAGACTTCACGACGCGCACCAACGACTGCACCTACTGCCAGACCTGCGGCGGCGTCTGTCCGACGGACGCCATCAAGTTCGTCAGCCGCTGGAACACCGTCGAGCTGAAGATCTTCAACGATCCTCCCGTCGAACCCCGTCCGGTCTCACGCCGAGGCTTCGTCGCCGCCGGCCTGCTGGGAGGGGCCGCGACTCTCGCCACAAAAGCCGTTCGAGCATCAGGCGACAGCAACAAGCCCGACGACGCTGCACCTCGACCGCTCCGACCACCAGGCAGCGTTCCCGAGCCGCAGTTTCTCGATCTCTGCATCCGCTGCGGCGAGTGTTTCAAAGTCTGCCCCGGCCCGGTCCTGCACCCCGCCGGACTTGAGTTCGGCCTCGAATCACTCTGGACGCCCGTCGCAACGCCCGAACACGCTGGCTGCCATCAGGACTGCAATTTCTGCACACAGGTGTGTCCCACGGGAGCCATTCAGCCACTCGACCTGCCGGTGAAACGGGAAACCCACATGGGCCTGGCCGTCGTCAACACACAGACCTGCCTGCCGTTCGACAGCGAAAACCGCGAAGACTGCAACCTCTGTTTTGTCGAGTGCGAACAGGCCGGCTACCACGCGATCGAAATGCGTCCGATCGAATTGGAGATTGACCGCGAAGAACTGGAAATGCAGGGCTTCCCGGAATCCATCATCAACGAAATGGGCCGCATCCTCGCGCCGTTCGTCGACGCAGATAAATGTGTCGGCTGCGGCATCTGTACCTACCGCTGCCACACGAGATACGTCAAGCAGGAACCCCGTCTCGATTCCGCAGCCATCACGATCGTCCCCGCAAACGAAGACCGCCCGCTGCCGTGACAGACGGGGTGTATGATCCGTTTTGCGAATCAACGCTGCTCTGAGCAGAAGCAGTGGGGCCGCTGCCGTGAAGTCGGCTAAACTGAGATATCCGCTAAACCGACATGTGCTCTGACAATCAGAGCACATGTCAGCTGCCCGAGACTGCCGCGCAGACCCACTCTCCCGTCACGGAAAGTGCGATCCAGAATGTCGAGAACTCCTCAGCCCCCTCCGGCACGCCACGCAGAGATGTTTACACCTGAGTACCTCGAACGCCGTCGCCGGTTGCTCGAACAGACTCAGCAGTGGGACTCCCACGACGAATACTCGCCCCAAAGCCCGTCCGGCCATGCCCGCGGCATTGAGGTCAGCACGCGGTTGACCAGCCTGTTTCGGTCCCAGGTCAGGAAAGACTGCATGGATATCACACCTCAGCAGGTCATTGACGTCATTGTCGCCGCCGGCATCAATGACTGGGTCCTGATGGGGCTGCACGGTTACGTTGGCTACCTGCCGGAACCGCGAGCGACTCAGGATGTCGACGTCATGGTTTCCAAGCGGTTGCGCAGGAAAGCGGTGACTGCTATCCGCTCCGCCTGGCCGACACTGGAAGTCGTCGAACTCCCCGAGGTTGTCCGTTTCCTGGATCCACACGACATCGGCACCGACGGCCACCCGAAGCCGGTGATCGATATCATGACGCCCCTGGCAGCATTCCAGCGGACGATTCTGAAAGACTTTGTCACCGTC
>Ga0070726_10003550_pt1 | contig 13046 bp, 14 predicted proteins | sample tdAd471_FD_67275 | JGI IMG/M metagenome (GOLD analysis project Ga0070726, IMG submission 67275) | Marine sediment microbial communities from the Atlantic coast under amendment with organic carbon and nitrate - tdAd47.1 | ecosystem: Environmental > Aquatic > Marine > Coastal > Sediment | place...
CAATCCGGACCTGAACGCCGTTCCCTGGGACAAGCGCCCGGCGCTGGACATCACGAAAGGCGCCAGTGACGGCAGGGACGAGGTCGGCCTGTCGCGCGCCGTCGGCGGCGTGGCGGAAACCGGAACCTTGATCCTCGCCTCCGGCAAGGAAAGCCCGACATCGCTGAACTTCCTGCCGGAAACCCATGTGGTGATGGTGAAACGGTCCGAGATCGCCGGCACCTACGAGGACGGCTGGGACGCGGTCCGCGCGCAAGGCGCCTTGTCGCGCGCGGTGAATTTCATCACCGGCCCGTCCCGCACCGGCGATATCGAACAGACCATCTATCTCGGCGCGCACGGACCCCGGCGGCTGCATATCCTGTTGGTGGAAGACGCCTGACGGCGGAACAGCCCAGCGGATCGGCCGAGTGAACTGGCCCAGGGGATAGGTGATGTCCGGCAAAGGGAAAAAAAGCGGCAAGCCGGACGATTTCGATCTGTGGCTGCGCGTGGCCGAAGGGGTCAAGCCGCTCAAGTCGCGCAATGCCTTCCACGAGAAGCTGGCCAAAATCGACAAGGCGGCGGACGACGTGGCCGCGGAGAAGGCGCCGCCGGCATCCGGCCGCGTCAAACGGCAATCCCACAGGGCTTTGCCGATGCCGGTGGCGCCGAAATCCGACGCCGCCAAGCCCGCCCCGATCCAGGTCGGCTCCGCGTCCGGCGTCGACAAGCGCACGACCGAAAAGCTGCGCCGCGGCAAGATGGAGATCGAAGGCCGGCTGGACCTGCACGGGCACAATCAGGAAAGCGCCCACCGCGCCTTGTACGCTTTCATCGACGCCGCCCACGCCCAGGGCAAGCGCTGCGTGCTGGTCGTGACCGGCAAGGGCAAGGGCATATTGCAGTCCGGCGTGCCGCGCTGGCTGAACGAACCGGGCCTGCGCCAGAAAGTGCTTTCCGTCGAATACGCGCAACAGAAGGACGGCGGCACCGGGGCGCTCTATATCCTGCTGCGCCGGCACCGCTGAGGCCCCTCCACGCGCCGCCGGAAAACTTTCCCAACCGGTGTCGCCCTGGACAAAGCCACTCCTTTATGTAGGTTAAAGTATAGAAATGGCGGCCTGATTCGGCCTGATGTGTCGTTTTCCGGCAATGAATTGTCGGGCGATTTCAGGTTTTCCCGCAGTATCAGGCTACCCTTGAGGAGCGCGGGCCGCATGATCGGCCCGTGCCGGGTCCGCGGCGGGGCGGAAGAAATGCCGGTCGAAACACAGCGCCGGTAAAGCACGGTCGAACCACCCGCTCGCGCAACAGCGCGCGTCGCCGCGAGGGCAATAGCGCGCGAAAGGAGGGAGAATATGTTCAAACGCATCATGGTGCCGGTCGATCTGACCCATGCGGACAAGATCGAAAAGGCGCTGGGGGTGGCGGGCGATCTCGCCGCCCATTACGGGGCGACGCTGGTCTATGTCGGCGTGACGGCGCCCGCACCGTCCCCGGTTGCCCATACACCGGAGGAATATGGCAAGAAGCTGGCGAATTTCGCGGCGGACAAGGGCATCGCGCACGGCGTGGCGGCGGAATCCCGCGCCTATACCAGCCACGATCCGGCGATCGACCTCGACGAAACCCTGTTGAAGGCGGTGGCCGAGACGGGCGCCGACCTCGTCGTCATGGCGAGCCACATTCCCAATGTCGCCGATTACATCTGGCCCTCGAACGGGGGCGCCGTCGCGACCCATGCGGATGTGACCGTGATGGTGGTGCGGTGATGGCGCGCGAAAGAAACAAAAGGACACCGGGAACCAGGACGGTAGGGAAAGGGAGACGCGCGAAATGAGCGACGCGACCAACAACCAGGGCATCCCCGAGCCGGAAGGCGCGGCGGATATCATCGATACCGATTATCAGATCGGTCAGGACAATATCGAAACGCAGATCGGGCCGTTCGGCCTGGACATCCACAACCCGGTTTTCGCGATTTCCGGGCTGGCGATCATCGCTTTCGTTTTCTACGCATTGGCGCTGCCGGACCAGGCGGGCGATTTCTTCGGCTGGCTTCGGCCCGCGCTGACCACGACCTTCGACTGGTTCTTCCTCGGCTCGGCGAACATCTTCGTGCTGTTCTGCCTGGCGCTGATCGTGCTGCCGGTGGGCAATGTGCGCCTCGGCGGGGCGGACGCAACGCCGGACTATACCTATATCGGCTGGTTCGCGATGCTGTTCGCCGCCGGCATGGGCATCGGCCTGATGTTCTTCGGGGTGCTGGAGCCGGTCTATCACATGGCGCTCTCCTCGCCGCTCGGCGTGCCCTCGCCCTTCGCGGAGGACGGCTCGATCATTCCCGAGAATGTGGAGGCCGCCCGCCAGATGGGTCTGGCCGCCACGATCTATCACTGGGGTCTGCATCCCTGGGCGATCTACGCGGTGGTGGCGCTCGCCCTGGCGCTGTTCTCCTATAACAAGGGCCTGCCGCTGACCATCCGCTCGGCCTTCTATCCGATCCTGGGCGAGCGGGTCTGGGGATGGCCCGGCCATATCATCGATATCCTGGCGGTCTTCGCGACCCTGTTCGGGCTGGCGACCTCGCTGGGTTTCGGGGCGCAGCAGGCCAATGCCGGGCTCGACCATGTGTTCGGCGTTCCGGTCAGCACCACGGTGCAGGTCCTCCTCATCACGGGCATCACCGCGATCGCCCTGGTCTCGGTCCTGCGCGGCCTGGATGGCGGCGTGAAGATCCTGTCGGAAATCAACATGGTGATAGCGGCGGTTCTGCTGCTCTTCGTCTTTTTCGCAGCGGGGGCGACCAACATCCTGTCCGATTTCGCGAACGGGCTTATCGGCTATGCCAAGGACATCATTCCCTTGTCCAATCCGATCGGGCGTGAAGACACCGGCTACATGCAGGGCTGGACCTCCTTCTACTGGGCCTGGTGGATCTCCTGGTCGCCCTTCGTCGGCATGTTCATCGCCCGCGTCAGCCGCGGCCGGACGGTTCGGGAATTCGTCGTCTGCGTGCTGCTGATTCCGTCGCTGGTCTGCATCCTCTGGATGGCGACCTTCGGGGGTGCGGCGATCGAACAGGTGTTGAGCGATCCGGCCAACAGCGCCGTGAAGGCCCAGGTCATCGACAGCTACAATCCGCCGATGTCCCTCTTCGCGATGCTGGAAGGCCTGCCGATGGCGTCGATCACCTCGGTCATCGGGATCGTCCTGGTCATCGTCTTCTTCGTGACCTCGTCGGATTCCGGCAGCCTCGTGATCGATACGATCACCGCCGGCGGCAAGGTCAACGCCCCGGTGCCGCAGCGCGTGTTCTGGTGCGTGTTCGAGGGCGCGGTCGCCATCGTGCTGTTGCTCGGCGGCGGGCTCGGCGCCTTGCAGGCCATGGTGATCTCGACCGGTCTGCCGTTCACGCTGGTGCTGTTGGTGATGTGCGTGGCGATCTGGCGCGGGTTGATGTCCGAACGGCGCGCCTGACCGCTCATACACTGTGACCGGATCGGCGGGGGTCTCGAAAGGGCCCCCGCCTTTCTTTTGGCGTTTCCGCCCCGTATGCCGGTATGATCGGTCCGGCCCCGTTCTCATCAATACCGCAGCAAGGGAATAAAGATGACCAACCCCGCCCCGGACATGCAGCTCGACCGGATCCGCCCGCGCCGCAGTTTTCTGTTCGTGCCGGGATCGGGCCTCGACAAGTTTCCCAAGGCCGTCGCCACCGGGGCCGATATCGTCTGCATCGACCTGGAGGACGCCATCGCCCCCGCGCACAAGGCGGATGCGCGGGACGGCACGATTGGCCTTTTCGCGACGGCGCCGGATTTCGGCCGCTCGGAAGTCCTGGTCCGCGTGAACTCGCTGCGCAGCGCCGACGGCCTCGCCGATATCCTGGCCCTGCTCAAGACGGCGGCGCCGCCGACCGGCCTGATGCTGCCCAAGGTGAAAAGCCCGGAGGAGATCCGCCTGCTCGACGATCTGCTGACCGGCGAGGGCAGCCCGCTGCGCCTGCAGGTGATCATCGAAACCAATGAAGGCTTGGACGCGGCGCATGAAATCGCGAAGGCGAGCGGCCGGATCGACTCCCTCCTCTTCGGCGGCGTCGACATGGCCGCCGACCTGCGCGTCGACCCGACCTGGGAAGCCCTGCTCTACGCTCGCACCCGCTGCGTCCATGCCGCCGCAAGCGCCGGCGTCGATCTGATCGACGTGCCCTATCTCGACCTCAACGACATGGACGGTCTTGCGGAAGCGGCCGAACGCGCCGCCGCTATCGGCATGACCGGCAAGGGCGCGATCCACCCCAAGCAGCTGCCGGTGATCGAAAAGGTCTTCAGCCCGTCGGCGGAAAAAATCGCCTATGCCCGCCGCTGCATCGCCGCCTTCGAGGAAGCCGGCACCGGTCTCGTCGTCGTCGACAACAAGCTGCTGGAAAAACCCGTCCTGCGCTCGATGTACCGGGTGCTGGCGGTGGCGGAGGTGTTGGCAGGAACGGCCTCTCAGTAACCCGCCTTCGGATCGAACACGCCCTCGACCTCGTCGATCGACCCGCCTTCGTCCAGGTGGCGGATATTGTCGATGATGACCTTGCTGGCGGTGGAAATGCGGGTTTCGGCGGCGACATGGGGGGTGACCGAAATCTTTTCATGCGCCCAGAAGGGATGGTCCTTCGGCAGCGGTTCGGTCTTGAAGACGTCCAGCGTCGCGGCGCTGATCTGATTTGAATCGAGCGCGCGGATCAGCGCGTCCTCGTCGATCAATGTGCCGCGCCCCGCATTGATGATCGCCGCGCCTTCCGGCAGCATCGCCAGGGTTTCGTCGTTCAGGATGTCCGCCGTCTCCGGCGTGTTCGGCAGCAGCAGAACCAGGATCTCCGTGTCCCGCAGGAAGTCTTCCAGCGACTCCATTCCCGCAAAACAGTAAACATCGTCGATACTCTTCTGCGTGCGCGCCCAGCCGCGCACCTTGAAGCCCAGCGCGGCCAGCTGTTCGGCGATCTCACCGCCCAGCACGCCGATCCCCATGATGCCGACGGTGCGTTCCTCGACCAGCGGGGGAACCTCCTGCCGCCATTCCGCCCGGCGCTGCAGCGCCTCGAATTTCGGCATGGTCAGGTGATGGCGGTAGACATGGCCGGTGACGTAATCGAGCATCCCCTGGCTCAGGCTGTGATCCACCATACGGATCAGCGGCACATGCAGGGGCAGGTCCTTGTCGCGGGTGGCGTGGTCGACGCCGGCCCACAGCGAATGCATCGCCTTCAGGTTCGGAAGCTTGGCGAGTTCCCCCGGTTCCGGGAAACAGACGACCGCATGGGTGATGTCGTCGCGGTTGCCGACATCGGGCCAGGCGCGGATATCCATCTCCGGCGCATGGCCGCGCAGCGCCTCGGTCCACTCTTGGCAATGCGGCAGCGTATCCAGAACCAGAACGGCCATTGTTTCCCTCCCCCGGAAAAAACTCAAAAACGATTACAGGATGAAGCGGCTGAGGTCCGTGTCCTGGGCCAGCGCCGCGACCTTTTCATTCACATAGTCGGCGGTGATGTCGATCACCTCCCCGCCCCGGTCCGACGCGGTGAAGCTGATGTCTTCCAGCAGCTTTTCCAAAATCGTGTGAAGGCGGCGCGCGCCGATATTCTCGACCGTCAGGTTGATCTGCGCCGAGAGCGCCGCGACCCGGTCGATGGCGTCTTCCTTGAAGTCGAGCGTGACCTTCTCCGTCCCCATCAAGGCGACATATTGCTTGATCAGGCTGTTTTCCGGCTCGCGCAGGATGCGGCCGAAATCCTTTTCGGTCAGCGGGTGCAGGTTGACGCGGATCGGCAGTCGGCCCTGCAGTTCGGCCAGCAGGTCCGACGGCTTGGACTGGTGGAAGGCGCCGGACGCGATGAACAGCACATGGTCGGTCTTCACCGACCCGTATTTGGTCGCGACCGTGGTGCCTTCGATCAGCGGCAGCAGGTCGCGCTGCACGCCTTCGCGGCTGACATCGCCGCCCTGGCGTTCGGCGCGGACCGTGATCTTGTCGATCTCGTCGATGAAGGCGATGCCGTTCTGCTCGACCATGTCGATCGCCTGGCTTGAGATCTTCTCCTGGTCGATCAGCTTGTCGGCCTCCTCCTCCAGCAGCACCTGGTAGGATTCCGCGACCGTCATCTTGCGGGTCTTGGCCCGGCCGCCGAAGGCTTTGCCCAGCATGTCGTTCAGGTTGATCATGCCCATCTGCGACCCCGGCATGCCGGGAATGTCCATGGTCGGCATGCTGAAACCGGCATTGTCCTGAACCTGGACTTCGATTTCCTTGTCGTCCAGATCGCCCTCGCGCAGTTTCTTGCGGAAGCTCTGGCGCGTCGCGTCGCCGGCATTCTCGCCGACCAGCGCGTTGAGGACGCGTTCCTCGGCCGACAGTTCGGCCTTGGCCTGAACTTCCTTGCGCTGGGCTTCGCGCGCCATCTGCACCGCCACTTCGACCAGGTCGCGGATGATCTGCTCCACATCGCGCCCGACATAGCCGACCTCGGTGAACTTGGTCGCCTCGACCTTGATGAAGGGCGCGTTGGCCAGCTTCGCCAGCCGGCGGGCGATCTCGGTCTTGCCGCAGCCGGTCGGGCCGATCATCAGGATGTTCTTCGGCAGAACCTCCTCCTTCATCATCCCGTCCAGCTGCTGGCGGCGCCAGCGGTTGCGCAGCGCGATGGCGACGGCACGTTTGGCGTCGTCCTGGCCGACGATGAAACGGTCCAGTTCGGAAACGATTTCGCGCGGGCTGAAATCGGTCATGCGCCAATACTCTCTATGGTGACGTTCTCGTTTGTATAGATGCAGATATCGGCCGCGATCTTCATGGCGCGGCGGGCGACGGCCTCGGCATCCATGTCGTCGCGGTCGATCAGCGCGCGGGCGGCCGACAGCGCGAAGGCCCCGCCGGACCCGATGCCGATGATGCCGTCCTCCGGCTCGATCACGTCGCCGGTGCCGGACAGGATCAGGCTCACATCCTTGTCGACCACGGCCATCATCGCTTCCAGCCGGCGCAGATAGCGGTCGGTCCGCCAATCCTTGGCAAGCTCGACGCAAGCGCGGGTCAATTGCTCCGGATACTGGTCCAGCTTCGCTTCCAGCCGCTCCAGCAGGGTGAAGGCGTCCGCCGTCGCACCCGCGAAACCGACCAGGATCTTCCCGTCGGACAAGGTGCGGACCTTGCGGGCGTTCGATTTGAACACGGTCTGGCCCAGGCTGACTTGTCCGTCGCCGGCGACCACGACCCGATTGCCTTTGCGCACGGACAGAATTGTCGTGCCGTGCAGCTCGGCGCCATTCGTGTGGGGTGCTTTCGTCATGCGCCCGATATGAGGGGCGGGGCCCGATCAGTCAATGGCCGGTGCGCGCAACGGTCCGGTGCCGGCCGGATTGACAGGTGCACCGCGGTTTGCAGTTCGGGTGCCGGATACGCGCATAGGTTATTGCATTTTCCGACGGAACCATGATCCTTTGACGATCAGCCCGGTTGGTGGGGTTGCGCCGCACCGGTCCGGCCGGGCGTCCGTGTGAACTGCGTATTGGGGGGCGGTATGCGTATCCTGAAGAAAGTCGTCGCGTCGGTTGTCATTCTGGCTTTCATGTCGGCCTGCGCCACGCAGACATTGAAGTCCACCGACCAGCTGGCCGTGAAACGGCCGCAGGTCGGGCAGCGCATCGTGGTCGTCGCGCCGGACGTGGTTCTCGCGGAATTGACCGCGGGCGGGCTGGCCGTTCCCAACGCGGAATGGACCGAACAGGCCCAAGGCAACATCAAGGAAGAGATCAAGCGCGTGTTGGCCGAGGCCAATGCGAATGTCCTCTACGCCTCGGACGTCAACGAACCGGGATCGGAAAGCGAGACCGAAATCCAGCTGACCAAACTTCATCAGGTGGTCGGTGCGTCCATCATCGGAAGCCGGTTCCAGCCGCTGCCGACGAAAAAGGATGCCTTCGACTGGTCCTTGGGACCGGATGCCAAAGCGCTACGCGACGAATATGGGGCAGACTACGGACTGTTCCTGTTCGTGCGCGACAGTTATGCCAGCGCCGGTCGGGTCGCCGTCATCGTCTTCGCAGCGATCCTGGGGGTCGGCGTACCGGGCGGAACGCAGGTCGGCTATGCCTCCCTCGTCGATCTGACGACCGGTGAAATCGTCTGGTTCAACACGCTGGGCCGCGGCACCGGCGATCTGCGCCAGGCGGCGCCGGCGGCAGAGACGGTCGATCTTCTGCTCGCCAATTTCCCGGTCACGGCCGGCGGCAACGACGGCTAGGACCGTGCGGAAATCAGCCATCGACCGACTTCTCGCGGGGACCGCCGGGCTCGTCCTGGCGGTGGGGCTGTCAGCCTGCCAGACGACGAGCGACGCCTATCGCGCGCCGCTCAACGCGGCCGCCAAGCCGACGAACGAAACAGCGGCGGACGATGCGAAACAGAAAACCGAACCGGCTGTCGCCGTCCAGCCGCCCGTTTCCGGGAACACCGCCACGGCGACGGCCACCCGCGAGCGGCAGGAAGGGACCTATACCGCAGCGATTTCCGATTATCGGGTGGAGGACCTCAGTCCCGGCGAACGGCCCGACATCACCAGCGACGAAGCCGATATCTGGATGATGATGGACCGCGCCGAACGCCAAGCGGCGACCAGCGGCCGGGTGATCAACGATCCTGCGCTGAACGCCTATCTGGGCGACATGGTCTGCAAGCTGTCCGGCGACTATTGCGGCGATGTGCGCGTCTATATCATGCGGGTGCCCGAGTTCAACGCGACCATGGGCGCGAACGGGATGATGTCCGTCTATTCCGGCCTCTTGTTGCGGGCCCGGAACGAGGCCCAGCTGGCGACGGTCCTGGGCCATGAAATCGGCCATTTTCTGCGCCGGCATTCCTATCAGCGCATCAAGGACCTGGTGAACAAGACGACGGGCCTTGCCTTCTTCCAGCTGTTCACCGCCGCCTTGGGGGTTCCTGTCGTCGGCAGCGTCGCGACGCTCGCCGCCCAGGGAAGTCTCGCCTCCTTCAGCCGCGACAATGAGCGCGAGGCGGACGGCTACGGCCTGCTGCTGATGGGCCGGGCGGGTTATTCCCCGCACGAGGCGGCAGCGGTATGGGAAAACCTGAACGCCGAACTGGGCGACGAGGCGAAGGCGCGATCCTACTTCTATTCCAGCCACCCGGAACCGACCGAACGGCAGGAAATATTGCGCCAATTGGCGAACGAAGTGCCGATCGCGGGCGGCGGCAGCGGCGAGGTGGGCACCGAGGCCTATCGGGCGGCCTTGTCGCCGCACTGGCACGACTTGCTGGCCGACGAAGTGTCGAAGCGGGAATACGAGCGGACCGAGCGCCTGTTCGATTCCCTCATCAAGGACGGGTTCCGCGTCGGTGCGGTCTACTATTACAAGGGCGAGATGTACCGGCAGCGGGGCGAGGAAGGCGATGAGGACCTGGCGCTGTCCGCCTATCACGCCGCCACGCAATATGCCGACGCGCCGACCGAAGTGTTCCGCGCGCGCGGCCAGATATTCCAACGCAAGGGACTGAAGACGGAAGCGCGCGACTCGTTCGCCGAATATGTCAGGCGGAGCCCGGATGCAAAGGACCGCAAGATGATCGAATTTATGATTGGGGGATTGGGATCGTGAAGACACTCATTCGGATAACCGCCATGGCGTCGGTCCTGGCCGTCGTCGCCGCCTGCCAGGGATATACGCTGGTCAAGGGCGGCTCGCCGGTTGAGATCGCCAGTACGATGAAGGCCTCCCCGGCTCGCTCGTGGAGCAAGATCACCGGCGGCAAGCATGAGATCTGGACCATCGACGGACCGGTCTTGCAGGAGCTGCATTTCGCGGCCGAAATCGAGGACGGGGACGAACTCTTCCCGCCGAACCCCCAGCGCAAGGCGGAACTGCCGAAGTTCCTGAAATCCATGTCGGCGCTGGAAGTGGCGGAACTCTATCGCGATACGGTCCTCAAGGTGGGCGCGGCGAACTTCGAAATTCTCGGCATCGAGCCGAAGACGGTCGCCGGAAAACCGGGATTTCGCTTCGAGTTCGATTTCGCCACCGGGGGCGGCCTTGAGAAATCGGGCGTCGCCGAAGGCGTGCTTGAAGACGAAAAACTCTATCTGATCGTGTATACCGGCGCGAAGCTGCACTACTACCCCAAGAACCTGCCCGACGCCGAACAGGTCATGAAGTCGGTCGAAATCCTGTGACCCGGCGGGGCGGCAGGGCCGAAACAAGGCCTTTTCCGCGCTTTATCCTGTCTCGTGCCGGAGATGGGCGTTGTTGTCGGCCCGTGCGGTTGTTACAAGGCTTCCCGTCTGAGACTTGAACTTGGGACTGATGGGAATGCGCACGGCATCCGTTGAACGGAACACCAAGGAAACCCGCATCGCCGCCGCCGTCGATCTGGACGGGCGCGGCGTCTACGACGTCAAGACCGGGATCGGCTTCCTCGATCATATGCTCGAGCAGTTGAGCCGGCACAGCCTGATGGACCTCTCCCTGAAGGCCGAGGGCGACCTGCATATCGATTTCCATCATACGACCGAGGATTCCGGCTATGCCGTCGGCGAAGCCGTCAGCAAGGCGCTCGGCGACCGCAAGGGCATCCAGCGTTACGGCCACGCCTATATCCCGATGGACGAAACGCTGACCCGCGTGGCGGTCGACCTGTCGAACCGGCCCTATCTGGTCTGGAAGGTGAATTTCACCAAGCCGAAGCTGGGCGATTTCGACACCGAACTGTTCAAGGAATGGTTCGCCGCCTTCGCCCAGTCGGCGGGCGCGACCCTGCATGTCGAAAACCTGTATGGCGAGAACAACCACCATATCGCCGAATCCTGCTTCAAGGGCCTGGCCAGGGCGCTGAAGGCGGCGACCGCGATCGACGACAGACAGGCGGACGCGGTTCCCTCGACGAAGGGCGTTCTCGGCGGGTCCATGTAGGCGGCCGGCCGGGGACATCCGGCAGGCTTCTTCAAATGCGTGAAAGGACGACCGGTGCGCATTGCCTATCTTGCGCTGCTTTTCTGTGTGGCGATCCCGGCCGGTTGCGCCACGCAGAAGGGGGATACGGATCTCATTCACGTGGAATTGGCGAAAACGGGGTGCGCCGAACGGCGCGTCACCATTCACAAATCCGAACCCGCGACCATCGGCGGCGATACGCTGGCGCTGATCACGCTGGAGGTGCCGGCGGCGGAGAAGGACGAACTCTTCGCCGACGGGCGCATGGCGGTCGAGGCGGGGGACGAGAACCGCTTTGCGAAATTCACCCTGGACATTTCATGCTAGGGACATGGGGTTGAAGAGACCATGACGACAGTAGCGATCATCGATTACGGCTCCGGCAATCTGCGGTCCGCCGCCAAGGCCTTCGAACATGAAGGCGCCGGAAAGGTCCATGTGACGGACGACCCGAACGTGGTGCTGAATGCGGACCGCATCGTGCTGCCCGGCGTCGGCGCCTTCGGCGATTGCCGCCGCGGGCTCTATGCGGTGGACGGCATGGTGGACGCGCTGGAAACCGCCGTCCACAAACAGGGCAAACCCTTCTTCGGCATCTGCGTCGGCATGCAGCTGATGGCCAGCCACGGGCTGGAATACGGCACCCATGAAGGGCTCGGCTGGATCGACGGCACGGTGAAGGCCATAGAGCCCACCGACCCGTCGCTGAAAATCCCGCATATGGGCTGGAACCAGCTGACGGTCCTGCGCGACCATCCCTGCATGGCGGGCATCCCGACCGGGGCCTATGCCTATTTCGTCCACAGCTATCATTTCAGCTGCGACGATCCGGGCGACGTCCTGGCGACCGTCGATTACGGCGAAACGCTGACCGCGATGCTGGCGCGCGACAATATGATCGCTACCCAGTTCCACCCGGAAAAGAGCCAGGCGACGGGGCTGCGCCTGATCTCCAACTTCCTGAAATGGCAAGTCTAGTGAACGGTGGGTGTAACATGGCGACAATGGATCTCTATCCCGCAATCGACCTGAAACAGGGCCAATGCGTGCGCCTGTTCAAGGGCGACATGGATCAGGCGACCGTCTTCAACGACAGTCCCGGCGACCAGGCCGGCGGTTTCGTCGCGGCAGGCGCGCGATGGCTGCATGTGGTCGATCTGGACGGCGCCTTCGCCGGCGAATCCGTGAACGGCGCGGCGGTCGACGCCATCGTCGCGGCAGCGGGCGGTGCGCCGGTGCAGCTGGGCGGCGGCATCCGCTCGGTCGCGGCGGCGGGCGCCTGGCTCGACCGCGGCATCAGCCGGGTCATCCTGGGCACCGTCGCGGTGCGCGACCCGCAAGTGGTGCGGGACGCCTGCAAGGCCTTCCCGGGCCGGGTCGCCGTCGGCATCGACGCGAAGGACGGTTTCGTCGCGGTCGAAGGCTGGGCGGATGTTTCGACATTGGGCGTCGTCGACCTCGCCAAACGGTTCGAGGATGCGGGCGTCGCGGCGGTGATCTATACCGATATCAACCGCGACGGCGCGATGACCGGGGTGAATGTGGACAGCACGGCGGACCTGGCGCGCCAGGTTTCCATGCCGGTGATCGCCAGCGGCGGCGTCGCCTCGCTGGACGATATCGTCGCGCTGCGCGAAACGGGTGTGGTCAGCGGCGTGATCAGCGGCCGGGCGCTGTATGAAGGCGCGATCGACCTGGCCGCCGCCTTGCGCATTTGTGCGGGAGAAGACTGATGCTGGGTGTACGGGTCATTCCCTGTCTCGACGTCAAAGACGGCCGCGTCGTCAAGGGCGTCAATTTCGTCGGCCTGCGCGATGCGGGCGACCCCGTCGAACAGGCGCGGATCTACGACAAGGCCGGCGCGGACGAGTTGACCTTCCTGGACATCACCGCCAGCCATGAAAACCGCGACACGATCTACGACGTCGTGCGCCACACGGCGGAAGAGGTCTTCATGCCGCTGACCGTCGGCGGCGGCGTGCGCACGGTCGAGGACATCCGCAAGCTGCTGCTGGCCGGCGCCGACAAGGTCTCGATCAACACGGCGGCGGTCAATAATCCCGATTTCGT
>Ga0070726_10003551_pt1 | contig 13046 bp, 8 predicted proteins | sample tdAd471_FD_67275 | JGI IMG/M metagenome (GOLD analysis project Ga0070726, IMG submission 67275) | Marine sediment microbial communities from the Atlantic coast under amendment with organic carbon and nitrate - tdAd47.1 | ecosystem: Environmental > Aquatic > Marine > Coastal > Sediment | place...
GCCGCCGTCAGAGCCTGCTAGGGTACGCACTGTCAGGAGGGGTCATGAACCTAGGCAAGATCACCGCCTTTGCCACCTGCGCGGTGTGCTTCTCTGCTTCCACGGCCCTGGCCGGGCGCGGCGATCCGCCCGCGATCCTGCCCAAGGCCATGCAGGCGCTCGGCGAGCGCGTGAAGGCCGACGCGCCGAAGTGGCGGCAGGAGCTGCCGCGCGACGAGCAGGGGCGTCCCCTCGTGCGGGTGGAGCGGTTCACCAAGGCCGCGCCTCGCCTGCGCTACGACAGCCGCAAGGTCCGGGGCATGCTTCTCGAGACCCTCGAGCAGGCTGGGGTCGGCGTGACCGAGGACGACCCCCGCGCGCTGGTGCTCCAGAGCAGCCTGCAGCAAACCAGCATGACGTTCGAATCTGGAGAGCGGCAGACCACGTCCACCGTGACCTATCGGCTGATCGATCCGGTGCGGGTGGTCGTGGTGTGCGCCGTCCGGGTCAGCGACGGGCCTGTCGCGCCGGCGCTGGAGGGGGCGGTGAAGTCCCTGCTCGAGAAGCTCTCCGCCCAGGCCAAGCGCGGCTGGGGAGCCAAGACCCGGCTCACGGACGGTCGGCCCACGCTGATGCTGGGGATGCTCAGCGGGAGGACCCAGCCGCCCTTCGACCGCAAGGGCGCCAAGGACTACGTCGAGGCCGCGCTGGTGAACTCCGGCCACGTGATCGTCGCCGCGGACGTCGAGCCCGACCCAGAGATCGCGGTCGAGCAGCAGTTCGGCACCCTCACGCTGCGGGGAACGGTGGGCCAGGTCGAGGGCGAGCTAGAGGTCACCCTCGAGCTGCACGACGTCCTCACCCGCAAGACGCTGTTCGAGGTGACGGGCAAGTAGGCCGACTCGGTCGGCGCGTCGGCGGCCCGAGCTCGGGACCGGCGGAGGCGGTCGGCTGTGGAACTCGCGGGAACTCTCCGCGCGCGCGGGGAGTATCAGGGGTATGAACTTCACCGCCCGCGTGGCCGGCCTGGCCGCCTCCCTCTCCCTCGTGGCGTGCGCGACCCAGCCCACGGCAGCTGAGCCCGCGCCTGTCCCTGCACCTGCGCCCGCCCCTGTTCCCGAGGCGTCCGTCGCGCCCGCCACGTCGACGGCGCCCGCCGCGTCAGCGGCGACGCCCTGGCCCCAGGTCTCGCGCCGGCTGGTCGACCTGCAGCTGATCACGGCGATCGAGCACGGGCGGCTGGACGGGGTGCAGGCAGCGCTGACCGACGGCGCGAACCCCAACGCCCTGATCGAGTACGACGACGAGTTCGTGCTCCCGTTGGTCTACACCGTCGGCTACGCCTACGACGACGCGATCGTGCTCGCGTTGCTCGCCCACGGCGCAGACCCCAACGGGCGCGACCTCGACGGCGCTACGCCCTTGCTCGCCCTCGCCGGCGACGGGTTCGCGGCGCAGGTCGAGGTCCTGCTCGAGCACGGCGCGGCGCTGAGCCAGACCGGGGGAATGGGCGAGACGCCGCTGCACGCGGCCGCCAGCGACGGCAACCTGCAGGTGCTCGAGCTGCTCCTGGCCAAGGGGCACCCGCTCGACCCGGTGGACCACTGCGCCTACACGCCGTTCCTCGAGGCCTGCAAGGCCGGCTCGGTGGAGGTGATCCTCGCGCTGGCCGCCCGCGGGGCCGACCTGCACGCCGTCGACTACCTCGACCGCACGGGGCTCCTGCTCGCCGGGTTCGGCGACCCCGAGGTCCTCGACTGCCTGCTGCAGCTGGGGCTGGACCCCGACCGTCGGGACTCCAATGGGCGTTCGCTCGTGCACTGCGTGGAGGGCGCGCCCTCGGTCGCGGCGGCGGAGGCCTGCCTCGCGGTGCTGCGCGCCCACGGCGTCGACGTCTCGCGTCGCGACGCCGACGGGAACACCTGCCTGGATCGGCTGGACGCGGCGCAGCGGGCGGCGGAGCGCAAGCACGCCGACACCCTCCTGCGGCTGCGTCAGCTGCGCGAGGTGTGCGAGGCCGCGCTCGCGGATCGCTAGCCGCTAGGCTTCAGGGGGGCTGCTCGGGCTCACCCTCACCCTGAAGTCTCGGCGGGAGGTGAGACCTACCGCCCGGCGTTCGCGCCGAGCTCGGCGGGGTCGATCAGGCCCTCGAGGGGGTCGCCTTCGCCCTCCTCGATCGTCTCGCCTGCGCGGGGCACGCCGGCGATCCCGGCCATTAGCGCCTCGTGCTCGCCCTGGAGGAAGAGCTCGTTCTCCTCTGCCATGCGGCCCTCGAGGAACGCGATCCGCTCCTCGACCTCGCGCTTGGCGCCGGCGTCGCGGGTGCGCTCGAGCACGGCCTTCAGCAGGTCGATCTCGTCGGTGTAGGCCAGCAGCCGGTTGTTGCTGGGGTTGAACATGCCGTGCTCTTCCTCGGCGTGCCCGGTGTAGACCGTCTTCATGATCGCCAGTCGGCGCTTGGTGAACTGGTCGAAGGCGGCGTCCATGCGCGCGTAGACCGCGTCGGAGTCCTCGTCGTCGAGGTTGTCCTCGAGGGTCCCGAGCTGGTCGTCGAGGAGCTGGCTGGCCTCGTGGATCGGGGCGAACAGGCGGTTGCGGTAGTCGGCGTAGGCCTGACCGACCTCCTCCAGGCGCGACTTCATGGTCGGGCCGTCGAGGTGCGGGGCGTCGCGCAGCAGGCGCTCGCCGAGGCCCGTGATCTCGCGGATCGCGTCCTCGCGGGTCTCCCAACGCTCGATCGCGTCGGTGATCTGGTCGCGGAAGGCGATCGAGAGCGGGATCCCGTAGCGCTTGGTGGTCGTCCACAGCCCGCGCCCGGTGCTGGCCACCAGGCGGCCGGCGCCGCGGGCGATCCGGTCGCCGGTGTAGACGAGGGTCGCGCCGGGGGAGCGGCGCGCCATGTTCGCGTAGCGCCGGGTGTCGCGGGCGAGGTTCGCGACCCGCCGTCCGTTGCGGGTGAACACGTTGTTGCGCGCCAGGTTGCGCAGGCGGCCGGCGCTGCGGGCGGCTTCGGCTGCCTCGTCGAGCAGGCGCGCGCGCCGCGCGAGCTCGGCGGTGCGGGCGCGGCTGAGGCGCATGCCGCGCTCGACGGTGCGCCGCACCGGCGCGGGCACGAAGCGGTTGGCGGTGGTGGCCACGCGCCGGGTGGCGTTGACCACCGGGGCGACCACGCGGTTCACCGTCGGCGCGACCTTGGCCGCCGCGGCGACGGTGCCGATCTTGCCCAGCTTGGCGACCTTGTCGAGGCCCTTGGTGCCGACCACCGAGAACGCGATCTCGCCGGTCAGCTGGCCGGTCATTTCCCAGAAGCGCTCGGGGTCGTTGAGCGCGGCGTTCTTGTACTCCTCGACCTTGGCCGCCAGCGCCTTGTAGACCGCGCCGTTGCGCCCGTTCTGCAGCAGGTCGCCCACGGCGTAGCCGATCGCGCTGACCGTCTGCACCGGGTGCCGCACGAGGGTGTAGAGGCCCTTGGCGCCGCTCCACAGGCCCTTGCCGAGGCCCTTGCCGAAGGCGAGGACGTTTCGCCCGAGGTTGCCCTCCTTGATGTCGTCGACCAGCGCGGTGCCCGCGGCCTTGACGAACTTGACCGTGCTCGTGACCGCCGACTTGGTCTTCTCCCAGGCCCGGCGCCACCAGCTCTTCTTCAGGCCGCTGGGGTCGTTGAACTGGGTCGGGTCGTTCTCGACGTAGGCGTAGGCGTTCAGCCCGCCGAGCACGCCCAGGGGGTCGGGGGTGGTGAAGCGGCCCAGCTCGGGGGAGTAGGTGCGCGCGCGGTAGTGATACAGCCCGCCGGCCTCGGCCTCGCGCGAGGTGTAGCGGTAGGGGTTCCAGTCGGCGGCGGGGCCCTCGGCGCTGAGGGTCTCGCCGAAGGCGCCGTAGGCGTAGCTCGCGGCGAGCTCGCCCTGGGGGCCCGTGATCGCGGTCACGCTGCGCACGAGGTCGTAGTGGTAGAAGAACGACTCGCCGTCGCGCTCGGCGGCGAGCACGTCGTCTTCGCCGGGGCCGTGGACGAACTTGACCCGGGGGGTGCCGTCGGCGCCGCAGGTCGCGACCACGTCGCCCAGGTCCGAGAGGAAGAACTCCCGCTCGCCGTCGTGCTCGCGCCAGAGGCGGGTGCCCAGCGGCGAGTAGCCGAAGCGGGTGGTGCCGGCGGCGCTGGTCGACTGGGTCAGGTGCCCGTCGTGGTCGTAGTCGAGCTCGACCTGGTTCCAGGCGACGAGCTCGCCGCGGGTGTTGGTCTCGAGGGTGTGGCTCTCGGCGACGGCGCGGGTGTTCGCGGCGTCGTAGCTGAAGCGCTGCACGCCGGCCGGGCCCTTGGCCCCCAGCAGGCGCCCGCGGGCGTCGTGCTCGTAGGCGGTGCGGCCCTGGGTGTCTTCGGTCCAGCTGACCCGGCCGCGGGCGTCGTAGCCGTAGGCGCGGCGATCGAGGAGCGCGTCGCCGCGCTGGGTCACGACCTCGCTCAGCTGCTCGCCTGCGTAGCGGAAGCTCGTCTCGACCCCGTTGGGGTAGCGGATCTGGGTCCGGCGCCCGCGGGCGTCGAGCTCGATCTCGATCCGGCCCTCGTCGGGGAGCACGACCGCGGTCACCTGCCCAGCGGCGTCGCGCTCGTAGCGCACGGTGCCCCAGGGCAGCTCGAGGGCCGAGCGCTCGCCGCTGGCGTCGTAGCGGTAGCGCAGGGTCTGGTCGAGGTTGGTGTCGGTCAGCGCGGCCAGCCGGCCCTCGGCGTCGTAGCCGAAGCGGTAGCCGCCGGCGGGGCCCAGCGACTCGGTCAGCCGGCCGCTGGCGTCGTAGGCGAAGCGCTCCTCGCCCGCCGGCGTGGTGCGCGCGATCAGGCGGCCGTGGGCGTCGTAGCGGTAGCCGAGCTCGACGCCCGCGCGGGTCTCGTGCTCGAGGCGGCCGGCGGCGTCGAAGCGCAGGGTGCGCTCGCCGCGCACCGGGTCGGAGACCACGAGGGTGTTGGCCTCGGGGCGGCTGTAGCGGATCGCGCTGCCCGCGCCGTCGACGATCGTGGCCAGGCGGCCGCTGGCGTCGTAGGCGAAGCGCCCGAGGCTCCCGACCTCGTCGCTGGACTCGAGCAGGCGCCCGGCGTCGTCGTAGCGGTAGCGGACCGTGTGCCCGAGCTCGTCGGTCTCCTCGGTGAGCAGCCCGCGGCTGTCGTAGCTGCAGGCGAAGACCTGGCCGTCGGCGTCGCGGGCCGCGGTCACCCGGCCCCAGCCGTCGCGGGTCAGGTCGACGCGGCGGCCGCCGGCCTCGACGATCGCGCGCACGCGCCCGGCGGCGTCGTGCTCGAAGCGGGTGGTGCCCACCCCGGGCTCGAGGACCGCGATCACGCGGTCGTGCTCGTCGTAGGCGTAGCGCGTCAGCGAGCCGCGGCCGTCGCGCATGGCGCGCAGCCGGCCTTCGCCGTCGTAGGAGAAGAGCTGGGCCTCGGCGCCCGGGAGCTTGGCCGAGAGCAGGCGCCCGGCGTCGTCGTAGCGGAAGCTGCTCACGGCGCCGTTGGGGGCGCGGACGGTCTGGGGGCGCTCGGCGGCGGCGTCGGCGTAGCTCAGCTCGGTCGCGCCGTTGGGCGTCTCGACGCGGACCAGGCGCCCGAGCTCGTCGTAGACGAGGCGCTCGTCGCCCTCGGGGCCGGCGAGCTCGCACAGCAGCCCGCGGTCGTCGTAGCGCTCGGTCTGGGCGGCGAGGGGGGCGTCGGCCGGGGTGCGCACGACCTCGCGCGCCGAGGTCACCACGGTGGTCGTTTGCCCGCGGCGTTGGACCTCGACCTGGAGGGCGTCGCTCAGCTCGAGGTAGCTGAGGCGGGTGGTCTCGATCGCGCCGAAGAGCCGGACCACGCGCCCGAGGCTGTCGTAGAGCACGCGGGCCTGGCCGTCGGCCAGGTCGTCGAGGAGTCCGTCGGGGGTGTAGCCGTAGGCCAGGTGCCGGCCGCCGAAGTCGGCTTCGGTGAGCAGGAGCCCGTCGTAGGCGTAGCGCGCGGCCTGCCCGGGGGCGATCAGGGCCGCGATCCCGCCGCGGGGGTCGCGCTCGACGCGGACCTCGCCCCAGGGGCCGCTGATCCCGGTCAGCGCGCCGGCGCCGTCGCGGTGGAAGTGGTGGCGCGCGCCGCCGACCTCGATCCGGATCAGGTTGCCCTGTCGGTCGAAGCGGTAGTGGCGCTCGTCGCCCAGGCCGCGCAGCGAGAAGCCGTTGGGGTCCTGGGTCAGGGCGCTCAGCCGCCCGTGGGTGGCGACGAAGCGGTGGGGGGTCGCGCCGTCGGCGACGAACAGGCGGGTCAGGCCCTCGGCGTCGTGGAAGGCGTAGCTGCCGTCGCGCAGCGGCTGGAGGCGGGCGGTGAGCACGCTCGCCCAGTGGAGGCCGAAGGCCTGGGGCGAGCCGCTCCAGGGGCGGTAGGTGCGGTTGAGCTCGAGGGCGCGGTCGCCGGCGCCGAGGGTCAGGTCGACGTGGCGGTAGCGGAGCTGGCCGTTGGTGGGGTCGGCGTCGACCCGCTGGGCGTCGCTGCGGTCGAGGCCCTCGCGTTGCCCGAGGGGCACGGGGGGCGCCTCCGCCAGCGCGACGCTGAGGCAGCCGGCGAACAACAGACAGAAACCACTACGCATATCCCTATCGACTCCAGTGACCCGTATTGCAAACGCAAGGCCAGGCCGAGGAGAGAACGAAAAGCTATAAGCGTAATGGTTTTGTCTGTTTCGGCTCTCGAGCTGAGACGTAACAGCACCAGCGCCCAGATTGGGTGACCGTGAGATGAGACGCGAAACCGATGCACCGCAACGATTTGAGGCGATCAGAGCGCGCTGTAGGGGTGCGGATCGTGATCCCCCAGGGTGTAGGGCAGGGTCAGGGTGTCGCCAAGCAGGCTGAAGGGGAGGTCAGCGAGCCAGAACAGGGCGAAGGGCACGGTCTGAGGCTCGTCGACGCACTCCCCTGCCATGAAGCAGTCGGCCCGCACACCGCCGTAGGGCTTGGGGCCGAAGGCCAGGTTGCACACGGTCCCGCAGCCCGAGGCCAGCAGGAGCACGGCGGCGAGCAGCAAGGCTTTGATTCGCAGGGTCATGGGAGGTCCTCTCGCTTCCAGGGGCGTCTCCGCGGCCGCTGGGGCTCACGCAGGCGCTCGTCCATTCCGCTGGAGTGCTGTGCGAACCCCAGACCGCGCCCAAGTCCCGCGCCCGTGGTGGGTGTCGGTGGAGACTTGACGCATTGCGTTCAGGTTTGCGACGAGAGTGTTCGTTCATAGTCACATGGAGCCCAAGAGCTAATCAAGGCGACTCCTTGACAATATGGGCTAGGGCGTGAATGATCATTCACATGATCCCAGCTGCCACCACCCGCGAAGGAATCCTCCAGAGCGCGACCCGCCTGTTCGCCGAGCGGGGCTTCTTCGGGGTCGCGGTGCCGAAGATCGCCGAGGAGGCCGGGGTCGCCGCGGGCACGATCTACCGCCACTTCGCCAGCAAGGAGGAGCTGGTCAACGTGCTCTACCGCGAGTGGAAGACGCGCTTGATCTCGCACCTGCTCGACGACTTCCCCTTCGCCGAGCCCCCTCGCGAACAGCTCGGCGCGATCTGGCGGCGGCTGGGGGCCTTCGCCCGCGAGCACACGGACGGCTTCGCCTTCCTCGAGCTGCACCACCACGCCCCCTACCTCGACGCGGGCAGCCTGGCCCTCGAGCGCATGGCGCTGCAGCCGGTGGTGACCCTCGTGCAGCAGGCGGCCGCGCGCGGCGTGCTCCGCGCCGGGCCGCCGGAGGTGCTGATCGCCATGATCTGGGGCGCCTTCGTCGGCCTGGTCAAGGCGGCGCGCCAGGGCTACTTCGAGCTCACCGACGAGGCGCTGGCGCAGGCCGAGGCCTGCTGCTGGGACGCCCTCACCCCACCCCAGGAGGACTGACGTGATCGAGACCTTGACCCCCACGAGCCTCGACGAGCTGACCCGGCTCGACCTGGCCGCCCTCGAGGAGCGCTATCGCCGCGGCTCCCTCCCACGGCTCGCCGACCTCGACGGGACCCCGCGCGGGCGCATGCTCGCGGTCAGCGGCCTCGGCCGCGGGCTGCTCGGGCGCGCCGTGCGCCGCTTCGCCGCCTCCGAGCGCGCCTTCCCCTGGGCGGGCAAGAGCTTCGCCTCGGAGGGCGACGAGGCGGGGCGCGGGATCAACCGCGTGCGCCTGTTCGGGCGCCGCGAGTGGTATCCGTTCACCACCCGGATCGAGCCCTCGGTGCTCGACGGCGAGCCCTGCGTGCTCCTCGACTACGACCTCCCGCAGAACCCGTGGTTCATTCGTCGAATCCGCGACGAGCTGCGCGAGGTCGGCCCGGGGCTGTTCCTCGGCCCGGCCCTGCTCCGCGCCCGCGGCGAGCACCGCCTGGCGCTGTTCTTCGCGATCGACCACACGGGGAGCTAGGTGCGCGCCCTCGTCACCGGCGGCGCGGGGTTCATTGGCTCCCACGTCGTGCGCGCGCTGCTCGCCGACGGGCACGAGGTGCGGGTGCTGGTGCTCCCCGGCTCGGACCTGCGCAACCTGGCTGGCCTGCCGGTGGAGCAGCTGCCCGGCGACGTGACCCAGCGCGCGCAGGTGCGCGCCGCGGTGGCCGGCTGCGGCTGGGTGTTCCACCTCGCGGCGGTGTTCGAGATCGGCAGCCGCGACCCGGCGCGCATGCAGCGGGTCAACGTCGAGGGCACGCGGATCGTGCTCGAGGAGGCCGGCGAGGCCGGGGCGCGGGTGGTGCACACCAGCTCGATCGCGGCCTTCGGCGGCCAGGGCCTGACCCGTGACGCCACCGAGGAGAGCGCCTTCGCCCTCGGCCCCACGGCGGACCCCTACGCCCGCAGCAAGTACGACGGCCACCGAGTCGCCCTCGAGCTCGCCCGCCGCGGCGTCGACCTGCGGGTGGTGTGCCCGACGGGTCCCCTCGGTCCCGGCGACCTCGGGCCGACCCCCACCGGGCGCGCGCTGGTGGCCGCGCTGACGCTCCCGGTGGCCCCGGTGCTCGACACCCTCAGCAACGTCGGCGACGTGCGCGACATGGCGCGCGGGCACGTGCTGGCCATGGAGCGCGGACCCGCGGGCGAGGTCTACCTGCTGGGCAACCGCAACGCGCACATGAGCGAGCTGACGCACCTCGCGCTGGAGGTCGCCGGGCAGCGCAAGCCGGTGGTGTGGCTCCCGGATCGGGTGGCGGGGCTGGTGGCCCGCGCCGAGCCGCGGCTGGCCCGGCTGCGACGCCGCCCGCCCCTGCTGACCCCGGAGGTGCTGCGGATCACGCGCCTCGGCCTGCGCGCGAGCTGCGAGAAGGCCTTCCGCGAGCTCGAGCTCCCCCGCCGACCCCTGCGCGAGTCGGTGGCCGACGCCGTGGCTTGGTTCGCGCGCGAGGGCTACCTGGGGCGGGCACGCCTGGGGGCCTGAGCCCGCGTTCAGGCCACCACGGCGCGGATCTGCGAGCGCTGGGACTTCGAGCGGGTGGTGCTGGCGCACGGCGAGGTCGCTCAGGCAGGACCCGACGAGCTCCGCGCCGCCTTCGCCAGCTTCGCCTGGAGAGCGCCCCACCTCGCTTGGCTCCTGGGGCGCCCCTAGTTACAGTCTCGGCGATCCAATTCGCCACGAGCCACGCGCGCGGCCCAACCCGCCCGCCCGCTCGACTCCTAGGAAACGACCATGAGCCTCTACGCCGACTACCTCGCCCAGATCGAAGCGCGCAAGCAGCAGGGGCTGCACCCCAAGCCCATTGAGGACGCCGAGTTCGTCGAGGTCTTGATCGCCCAGATCCAGGACACCGGGCACGAGCACCGCGAGGGCTCGCTGAACTTCTTCATTTACAACGTGCTGCCGGGCACGACGAGCGCGGCGGGCGTCAAGGCGCAGTTCCTCAAGTCGATCGCTCAGGGCAAGGAAGCGGTGAAGGAGATCACGCCCGAGTTCGCCTTCGAGCTGCTCTCGCACATGAAGGGCGGCCCCTCGGTCGAGGTCCTGCTCGACCTCTTGCTCGGCGACGACGCGGGCGTCGCGCGCCAGGCCGCCGACGTGCTCAAGACCCAGGTCTTCCTCTACGAGGCGGACACCGACCGGCTGGAAGCCGCCCACAAGGCCGGCCACGCGCTGGCGACCGAGGTCCTGGAGAGCTACGTCCAGGCCGAGTTCTTCACCAAGCTGCCCCCGGTCGACGAGACGATTCAGGTCGTGACCCTGGTGACCGTCGTCGGCGACCTCTCCACCGACCACCTCTCCCCCGGCGGCGAGGCGCACTCGCGGGCCGACCGCGAGCTGCACGGGCAGTGCCTGTTCGAGTTCGACAAGGAGAAGCAGCAGCTCCTGCTCGACCTCAAGCAGCAGCACCCCGACAAGCGCGTGATGCTCCTCGCCGAGAAGGGGACCATGGGCGTCGGCTCGTCCCGCATGTCCGGCGTGAACAACGTGGCCCTCTGGACCGGGGTTCAGGCCAGCCCCTACGTCCCGTTCATCAACATTGCCCCGATCGTCGGCGGCACGAACGGGATCTCCCCGATCTTCCTGACCACCGTCGGCGTCACCGGCGGGATCGGGCTCGACCTGAAGAACTGGGTCAAGAAGCTCGACGCCAACGGCGAGCCCGTCATGGACGAGGACGGCGAGCCGGTCCTCGAGCAGGTGTTCTCTGTCGACACGGGCACCGTGCTCACGATCAACACCAGGACCAAGAAGCTCTGCAACGAGGACGGCTCGCAAGAGCTCTGCGACATCTCCTCGGCGCTGACCCCGCAGAAGCTGGAGTTCATTCGCGCCGGCGGCTCGTACGCGGTCGTGTTCGGCAAGAAGCTGCAGACCACCGCCGCCGGGATCCTCGGCGTCGAGGTCCCCGCGGTCTACGCCGCCTCCAAGGAGATCTCTCACGAGGGTCAGGGCCTGACCGCCGTCGAGAAGATCTTCAACCAGAACGCCGTCGGCGTGACCCCCGGCAAGGTGCTCCACGCCGGCTCCGACGTGCGGGTCAAGGTCAACATCGTCGGCTCGCAGGACACGACCGGCCTCATGACCTCGCAGGAGCTGGAGATGATGGCCGCGACCGTGATCTCCCCCACGGTCGACGCCGGCTACCAGTCGGGCTGCCACACCGCGTCGGTCTGGGACAACAAGTCGAAGCAGAACATTCCCCGGCTGATGAAGTTCATGAACGCCTTCGGTCTGATCACGGCCCGCGACCCCAAGGGCGAATACCCCCCCCTCACCGACGTGATCCACAAGGTGCTCAACGACCTGGCCATCGACGACTGGGCCGTGATCCTTGGCGGCGACTCGCACACGCGGATGTCGAAGGGCGTGGCCTTCGGCGCCGACTCGGGGACCGTGGCCCTGGCGCTGGCGACCGGCGAGGCGACCATGCCGATCCCGGAGTCGGTCAAGGTCACCTTCAAGGGCACGCTCAAGGACCACATGGACTTCCGCGACGTGGTCCACGCCACCCAGGCGCAAATGCTCAAGGAGTTCGCCGGCGAGAACGTCTTCCAGGGCAAGATCATCGAGGTCCACATTGGGACCCTGCTCTCGGACCAGGCGTTCACGTTCACCGACTGGACCGCCGAAATGAAGGCCAAGGCCTCGATCTGCATTTCGCAGCCCGAGACCCTGATCGAGTCCCTGGAGATCGCCAAGTCGCGGATCCAGATCATGATCGACCGCGGCATGGACAACGAGAAGCAGGTCCTCGCGGGGCTGATCGCCAAGGCGACGACCCGGATCGAGGAGCTCCGCTCGGGGACCAAGCCCCCCGTGACCCCCGACGCCAACGCCAAGTACTCGGCCGAGTTCGTGGTCGACCTCGACCAGATCACCGAGCCCATGATCGCCGACCCCGACGTGGACAACGACGACCCGTCCAGGCGCTACACCCACGACACGATCCGGCCGATCTCGCACTACGGCGGCGCGAAGCAGGTCGACCTGGGCTTCGTCGGCTCCTGCATGGTCCACAAGGGCGACATGCAGATCATTTCCCAAATGCTGCGCAACATCGAGCGCCAGCAGGGGAAGGTCGAGTTCAAGGCGCCGCTGGTGGTCGCGCCCCCGACCTACAACATCGTGGACGAGCTCAAGCAGGAGGGCGACTGGGCCACCCTGCAGAAGCACTCGGGCTTCGAGTTCGACGACGCCAACCCCAAGACGACCGCGCGCACGTCCTACGAGAACACGATGTACCTCGAGCGCCCCGGCTGTAACCTCTGCATGGGCAACCAGGAGAAGGCCGAGAAGGGCGACACGGTCATGGCCACGTCGACCCGCCTCTTCCAGGGCCGGGTGGTCGCAGACAGCGACGAGAAGAAGGGCGAGTCCCTCCTGGCCTCGACGCCGGTGGTCGTGCTCTCGACGATCCTCGGGCGCACGCCGAGCATGGACGAATACCTCGCCGCGGTCGAGGGGATCAAGCTCACGCACTACGCGCCGCCAGCCTCCTAGGGGGCGGCGCTGCGCCGGGCCTGACTCAGGGCTTGCAGTCGCTGCAGGGGTTGAGGCCAGCGTCGAAGGCTTCGTTGCGCGTGTTGAAGGTGCGCTTGCTGTTGCTGCGCGGGCCCTTCTTGCAGCCCGGGCGGTGGAAGCGGTGGGCGCTGCGGCTGGCCTCGTAGTGGTCTGCGGGCTCGGGGGGCTCGAGGCCCCACAGCCCGCGACCCTTGTCGCGGGCGTCGAGCTGGAAGGGCGCCAGGTCGTCGGTGTGCGCGGTGTTGGGCTTCCAGGTGTAGCAGTAGGCGAGGCCCTGGCGCACGATCTCGCCGTTGACGTAGACGTCGCCGACGAACACGTGGGCGAGGGTCCGCTTGAACTGGTCGGTGCGCTCGGCGTCGAACTCGAGGGTCACCGTCTTGCCGTCGACGAGCTCCTTGAGCAGCGCCGTCGCCTCGCGGTTGAGCGGGTCGTTGGACTTCTTCTCGGGGGTGTTGATCCCGATCAGGCGGACCTTGCGCCCGTCCTCCAGGTGGAAGGTGTCGCCGTCGACCACGCGCGCCACGACCCCGGTGTCGGTCTCGCCCTTGATCGGCGCGGTCGCGAGCTCGTCGTCGGCGGGCGCCTCGGGCTTCGGCTCGTCGGGGGCGGGGTCCGCGGAGGGCTC
>Ga0070726_10003552_pt1 | contig 13042 bp, 10 predicted proteins | sample tdAd471_FD_67275 | JGI IMG/M metagenome (GOLD analysis project Ga0070726, IMG submission 67275) | Marine sediment microbial communities from the Atlantic coast under amendment with organic carbon and nitrate - tdAd47.1 | ecosystem: Environmental > Aquatic > Marine > Coastal > Sediment | place...
AATATAGCTATAGCTGGAGCCGCTGGTCGAATGGGTCGCACCCTGATTGAGGCTGTTCTTCAGAATGAAAAAGGGCTATCGATTACGGTTGCAACTGTATTGGCTGATGATCCGACCTTGGGAATGGACGTTGGCAGCCTCATTGGGCGCGGTCCACTGGGAGTGCAGACCAGTGCCAGTCTGGAAGACGTATCCCGCTCATTTGACGTGTTAATTGACTTTACCACCCCCGATGCCTCTATGGAGCATTTACGCTACTGCAGGCAGGAGGGAGTTGCTATCGTTATGGGTACCACAGGAATAAGTTCAGCCCAAAAAGAGGAAATTCAAAAAGCGGCACAGGACATTCCAGTGGTGTTTGCCCCGAATATGAGCGTAGGGGTGAATTTGTGCTTTAAATTAATTGAATTGGCAGCAAGCACTTTAGGGGAAGAAGTAGATATTGAAATTATTGAAGCTCATCACCGTCATAAAAAAGATGCGCCTTCTGGCACCGCTCTGAGAATGGGTGAGGTGGCCGCCGGTGTGCTCGATCGTGATCTGCAGGAAGTTGCTGTTTATGGCCGGCAGGGCATTGGTGCGGAACGAGAGCGAAAGACAATTGGGTTTGCGACGGTTAGGGCTGGCGATATCGTAGGTGAGCACACTGTCATGTTTGCCGGAAACGGCGAACGTGTCGAAATTACTCATCGGGCAACAGACCGGATGACCTTTGCTGCCGGAGCGGTCAGGGCTGCAATCTGGCTGGTGGAAAAAGAGCCCGGGCTTTACGGTATGAACGACGTGCTGGCGCTATAAAAAATTGAGACTGAAGATTAATCAAAGTTGGATGGACAAGGAGCGAAGTATTTTCTAGAATACGCGCTCAGAATGAAGCTAGTTAAAAGCATTAATTGAAATTGTGAAAACGGAGAGAAGATTTGTCTTCTTTCCGTTTTTTTTGGCTAGTTATTTTAACGTCAATTTTTTACATAGAGGAGATCAAGTTGCAAGCCACTGCAGTTCTAGCGCTGGAAGACGGTAGCCTTTTTCGCGGTAAGTCCATTGGAATAGAAGGTAGTACTGTCGGTGAAGTAGTGTTCAATACGGCAATGACAGGATACCAGGAAATCCTCACAGATCCTTCCTACGCACGCCAGTTGGTAACCCTGACATACCCTCACATCGGCAATACCGGAATCAATCAGGAAGACAACGAGTCCGATCGGGTTTGGGCTGCCGGATTGATTATTCGTGACCTGCCACTGCTGGCCAGCAACTGGCGCTGCGAAAAAACCTTGCAGGATTTTTTGCGCGAGCAGCAGGTTGTGGCCATAGCGGATATTGATACCAGGCGCCTGACCAGGCTGTTGCGAGACAAGGGCCCCCTGAATGGTTGTTTACTAAGTGGGGAGCAGCCCGAGGAATCTACAGCAATAGAGAAAGCCCAAGAATTTCCCGGATTGAAAGGCATGGATCTGGCCCGGGAAGTAACGGTGGATAAGCCCTATGAATGGGATCTGGGTGAATGGAATTTAGGAGAAGGTTACCCCCAAATGCCCAAAGCCAACTTCAAGGTTGTGGCATACGATTTCGGAGTTAAGAGAAATATTCTTCGAATGCTGGCTGCGAGAGGTTGTCGTGTTACCGTGGTTCCCGCCCAGACTTCAGCTGAAGATGTTCTGGCTATGCAACCTGATGGAATTTTCCTTTCTAACGGCCCCGGTGATCCAGAGCCCTGTGACTATGCGATCAATGCTATTAAATCAATATTGCAAACTGATATTCCGGTGTTTGGTATTTGTCTGGGGCATCAATTGCTGGCACTGGCAAGTGACGCCAGGACCATGAAGATGCAGTTAGGGCATCATGGCGCCAACCATCCGGTTCAGGATTTGTCTGACCGGTCAGTCCTCATAACCAGCCAGAATCATGGATTTGCAGTAGATGAGGAGTCGCTTCCGGACAATCTCAAGGCCACTCATCGCTCTTTGTTTGACGGTACTTTACAAGGAGTAACCCGAACGGATAGGCCGGCATTTGGGTTTCAGGGGCATCCAGAAGCCAGCCCCGGGCCCCATGATGTCGCCCATTTGTTCGACCACTTCATACATTTAATGCAACGAAGTAAGTGAGCTTGTATATCGGTAACATTCTGAGCCGAAAATTGAGCTTCGTGTAAACTAAAATTGCCAGGATTTATATACAGCAAATATGCCTAAACGAACTGACATAAAAAGCATACTGATACTTGGGGCCGGGCCTATTATTATCGGCCAGGCTTGCGAATTCGATTATTCCGGAGCACAGGCCTGCCAGGCGCTAAAAGAAGAAGGTTATCGGGTAATTCTGGTAAATTCTAACCCGGCCACTATTATGACCGACCCCTCAATGGCGGATGCAACCTACATTGAGCCCGTGAAGTGGAAAATTGTCGAAAAGATTATTGCCAGAGAGAAACCCGATGCAGTGCTGCCGACCATGGGTGGTCAGACCGCGCTGAACTGTGCCCTTGACCTCAACAAGCACGGTGTCTTGGAAAAGTACGGTGTAGAATTAATTGGGGCGTCCTGCCACTCGATTGATAAGGCGGAAGACAGAGAGCTGTTTGACAAAGCCATGAAAGCAATTGGGTTGGAAACCCCTCGTCATGGTATGGCCCACGATATGGATCAGGCTTATGAGGCTCTTGAGAAGATCGGTTTTCCCTGCATAATTCGCCCTTCTTTTACCATGGGTGGAACTGGTGGAGGTATTGCCTACAACAAAGAAGAATTTCAGGAAATTTGCTCCCGAGGTTTGGAGTTGTCTCCAACTAACGAATTATTGATTGATGAGTCATTAATAGGGTGGAAAGAGTACGAACTTGAAGTTGTCAGAGACCGAGCAGACAACTGCATTATTGTTTGTTCAATTGAAAACTTCGATGCTATGGGAGTTCATACAGGAGATTCAATAACCGTAGCTCCATCACAGACCCTCACCGATAAGGAATATCAAATCCTGCGCAATGCGGCTGTTAAGGTTTTGCGAGAGATTGGTGTCGACACTGGCGGGTCCAATGTGCAATTTGCCGTTAATCCTGATGATGGTCGATTGGTAATTATTGAAATGAATCCTCGTGTTTCACGCTCTTCTGCATTGGCTTCAAAGGCTACAGGATTTCCCATTGCACGGGTTGCAGCCAAGCTGGCAGTCGGTTTTACCCTTGATGAGTTACGCAACGAAATTACTGGTGGTGTCACTCCCGCATCATTTGAACCTACCATTGATTATGTGGTTACCAAGATTCCCCGTTTCACATTTGAAAAATTCCCGGATGCCAATGATCGAATAACAACCCAGATGAAATCAGTGGGTGAAGTGATGGCAATAGGCAGAACCTTTCAGGAATCCCTGCAGAAAGCATTGCGTGGGCTTGAGGTGGGAGTGAGTGGCTTCGATCCCATTCTAGACACTCAGCTCAGTGATGCCATGGATATACTTAAAAAAGAACTTATGGAGCCAGGTGCACAGCGCATCTGGTACGTTGCCGACGCGTTCAGGCTCGGGTGGTCAGTGGAAACTGTGCACGAATTGACTAATATCGACCCCTGGTATCTGATTCAGATAGAAGATTTGATTAAAGCTGAAATCCAGGTTTCCTCGGCATCCCTGGCGGATATCGACTACGCACGAATGTATGCGCTCAAACGCAAAGGATTTTCCGATCGCCGCCTGGCAGATCTGCTGGGTATTTCAGAACTTGAGGTTCAGAAACAGCGCCACGATTTAGGAATTCAACCGGTTTACAAACGAGTGGACACCTGCGCTGCAGAATTTGTTTCTGCTACTGCGTATATGTATTCCTGCTATGAAGAAGAGTGTGAGTCGTTACCCTCTCAGCGAGACAAGATTATGGTTTTGGGTGGCGGACCCAACCGTATCGGGCAGGGAATAGAATTCGATTATTGTTGCGTCCACGCAGCGCTGGCGATGCGCGAAGATGGCTACGAAACCATAATGGTGAATTGTAATCCTGAAACGGTATCCACTGATTACAATATTTCGGATCGGCTTTATTTTGAACCGGTAACTTTCGAAGATGTTATTGAGATATGCCGAGTCGAAAAGCCCAAGGGAGTAATTGTGCAATTTGGTGGACAAACTCCGCTGAATATAGTCAAGCGACTCGAACAAGCTGGAGTTCCGGTAATAGGTACTCCACCCGATGCCATAGATCGGGCAGAGGATAGGGAGCGATTTCAACAGCTGATTCAAAAGCTGGGCTTAAAGCAGCCACCTAATAGTACGGTTCGCAGCGTGGAGGAGAGCCTGGAAGAGGCCAGAAAACTGACCTATCCACTGGTGGTAAGACCTTCTTACGTGTTGGGCGGTCGGGCAATGGAAATTGTGTATAACGAGGAAGAGCTGCGTCGTTACATGCACGCAGCAGTGAAAGTATCCAATGAGAGCCCGGTGTTGCTGGACTATTTTCTCAGTTCCGCTATTGAAATAGACGCTGATCTGGTCTGCGATGGTGAACAGGTGGTTGTCGGTGCAATCATGCAACACATCGAACAGGCCGGTGTTCACTCAGGCGACTCCGCGTGTTCCCTGCCACCTTATAATCTATCTGCTGAAGTTCAGGACAAGATCCGTGAGCAGATTTCTAAGCTGGCATTAGAACTCGGGGTAGTTGGGCTCATGAATGCCCAATTGGCCTACCAGGATGGCGAAATTTATATTATCGAAGTCAATCCACGGGCATCCCGTACTGTGCCGTTTGTATCTAAATGCATCGGCACCTCCCTGGCAAAAATTGCCGCGCGTTGCATGACCGGAAAAAGCCTCAAAGATCAAGGTTTCGTAAAGGAAGTAATACCGCATACATTTGCGGTGAAAGAAGCAGTATTTCCATTCAACAAGTTCGCAGGAGTAGACCCGATACTCGGACCTGAAATGAAGTCTACTGGTGAGGTGATGGGGGTAGGACGTACTTTCGCAGAAGCTTTTAGTAAGTCACAAATGGCCGCCGGAGAGAATATAGAGACCGAAGGTAATGCGTTTATCAGCGTTAAAGATGCAGATAAGGAACATTGTATCGACGTGGCTAAAAAGCTTCATGATTTCGGTTTCAAGCTGGTTGCTACCAGGGGTACGGCCAAAGCCATAAAGGCAGCCGGTTTGCCTGTAGAGTCGGTGCATAAGGTGGCAGAAGGTCGACCTCACATCGTTGATATGATTAAGAACGATGAGATCCACTTGATTGTTAATACGACTGAAGGAAAGCAGGCGATTGTTGATTCCTCTAATATCCGCCGCAGTGCGTTGCGTCATGATGTATTTTGTACCACTACGATTGCTGGGGCTCTGGCGGTTTGTGAAGCATTATTATATGGCGATGAAGTGTCGGTATATACCCTGCAGGAATTACATGCTTCTCTACAACAGATTTAGTCGCTAAAGATAAAGTTTCAATATTTTTTCAGTGTTGTTATTCTTGACGCTAAAATGCGCTATTAACCACAGTAGCTGACTGCGGTATCTGCGGCCTTAAAATTTGGCCAATACCCAAACATACTTAAATGGAATGCCTGCCCGATATTAATTCGGGTAATAGGTATATAAGCAATATGCGAAAAGTTCCGATGACAGCAGCCGGTGCCGACAAGCTTCGGGCAGAACTCAATAAACTAAAGTCTGAAACCAGACCAAGTATAATATCAGCGATCGCTGAGGCGAGAGAACACGGTGATCTGAAGGAAAATGCCGAGTACCATGCAGCCAGAGAGCAACAGAGCTTCTGTGAGGGTCGCATAAAGGAAATTGAGGCAAAATTATCAGGTTGTGAAATTATTGATGTTACGCAGATAGAACCGGCCGGGCGTGTTATTTTTGGAACCACCATTGCGCTTTTAAACCTGAATACCGAGGAACGGTCAACTTATCAGATTGTAGGGGATGATGAGGCTGATGTATCGCAAGGAAAAATTTCTTACCAATCGCCCATAGCCCGCGCATTGATGGGAAAAAAGGAAGGGGAAGAAGTTATCGTGAAAGCTCCGGCTGGTGATATAGACTACGAAATTGAGTCTGTCTTACATCTTTAGTCTCTGATCTTGCGACGCTGATCCTCCGGGATGCGCAACAGATTGGAAAGCTTCGGATTGGAGTTATTCGAGGGTCGATATAAAAGTGCAATATGACCGACTTTCTGTACGCAGCAAGTGGACAGCTTTAGCTCGATTTCATTGATGATGTTTCCATTTTCGATCCGATCACCCGCCACTATTTTGACTTTAATGAGTTCGTGATCTGTAAGCGCGCGTTCTAACTCAGAGATTACATTCTCAGTTAGACCTTTTTGTGCGACTGTCACGATGGGCTTTAATTGATGACCTATTTTTCTCAGTTGTTTACTCTGCTTCTTTGTTAATTCGTTCACAAGTAGTCTCGCACATATGGCTAGGGCTTTCTCAAGCATTGTAGCTGAGATGAATAAGTAAACAATTATTATTACCAACTAAGTCTCAGTCTGCGGTAGTTAATTTTGGCAAGATCGAAAAGTAGCAAGAAATGGCTCAAGGAACATTTTGAAGACGCCTATGTAAAAAAGTCGCAACAACAAGGCTATCGCTCTCGAGCCTGTTACAAGCTTCTTGAAATACATAAGCGCGACAAACTGATTGTTCCGGGGATGACGGTAATTGATCTGGGTGCAGCTCCTGGTGGATGGGCCCAGGTGGCAGCACAACTGGTAGGTGAATCAGGTCGGGTTCTGGCAAGTGACATTCTGGACATGGACCCCATTGAAGGTGTCACATTTATACGGGGAGACTTCACTGACGAAGACGTATATCGCCAGATCGTAGAGACATTGGACGGGCAGAAGGCCGATCTTGTAATTTCGGACATGGCCCCAAACATAAGTGGTATGAAGGACATTGATCAACCCCGGGTCCTATATCTGGCTGAATTAGCCCTGGAACTGGCAAATTCGGTACTTTGCAACAATGGTAGCCTGCTGGTTAAAGTATTCCAGGGCGCTGGCACACAAGCATTTCAGAAAGAATTAAGCGGTTGTTTTAATTCGGTAAAAACAAGAAAACCACGATCTTCGAGGGCTCGCTCCAGTGAACTGTACTTTCTGGGGCGGGGTTTTATGGAAGAAAACTGAACTTTAGTGTCATAATGGACGTAAATTTAAACGCAAGATCGCACATTGGCCAGGCAGGGTGCGGCTTGAAACCGATGCAATTTAAATCTGATTGAGACCGATGTCCGGTCATCGATCCGATTGGGAGTAATCCTTTGAACGACATGGCAAAAAACTTGATTCTGTGGATGATCATCGCTGGTGTATTACTGACGGTGTTCAACAATATTAATCAGGAACCGAACGATGAAGAAGTGCTTTACTCGTCTTTCATCGAAGAGGTGACAACCGGTCAGGTCACTCGGGTGAGAATTGATGGCATTAACATAAACGGTATTCGCACTGACGGCAGCCCGTTTGCCACGGTAATTCCTCTGATTGGTGATAATCACCTGATGGACGACTTGCTCGAAAATAATGTTCAGGTCGATGCGGTAAGGCCGCGAGAGCAAAGTATCTGGTCTCAGTTGCTGGTAGCAAGTTTTCCGATTCTGATAATTATAGGATTGTTTTTCTTTTTCATGCGACAGATGCAGGGTGGAGGCGCGGGTGGTAAAGGTGGGCCCATGTCCTTTGGCAAGAGCAAGGCGAAGTTGTTGGGTGAAGATCAGATCAAGGTTACCTTTGCTGATGTTGCTGGCGTCGACGAGGCCAAGGAAGATGTACAGGAACTGGTGGAATTTCTGAAAGAGCCAGACAAGTTTCAACGTCTTGGTGGGCGTATTCCCCGGGGCATTTTGATGGTGGGCCAGCCGGGGACCGGTAAAACATTGCTGGCCAAAGCAATTGCGGGTGAAGCTAAGGTACCGTTTTTTTCAATTTCCGGTTCTGATTTCGTGGAAATGTTCGTAGGGGTTGGTGCGTCACGAGTCAGGGACATGTTTGAGCAGGCAAAAAAGCAGGCTCCCTGCATAATTTTTATTGATGAAATTGATGCAGTGGGCCGTCACCGGGGTGCCGGTTTAGGCGGTGGTCACGACGAGCGTGAACAGACTCTCAACCAATTGCTGGTAGAGATGGATGGCTTTGAAGCCAACGACGGGGTTATCGTCATAGCCGCCACCAACCGACCAGACGTTCTTGATCCTGCGTTGTTGCGGCCAGGTCGATTCGATCGTCAGGTTGTGGTTGGGTTGCCGGATATTCGAGGTCGAGAACATATTCTCAAGGTTCATATGCGCAAGGTGCCAATCGACGACCGGGTAAAAGCCAGTGTTATCGCCCGCGGCACGCCAGGATTTTCCGGAGCAGACCTTGCCAACCTGGTGAATGAGGCAGCCCTGTTTGCGGCGCGTGGCAGCAGGAAGCTGGTTACCATGGAGGAATTTGAAAAAGCTAAGGACAAGATCATGATGGGCGCCGAACGCAAGTCCATGGTCATGTCTGACAAGGAAAAACTGAATACCGCCTATCATGAGGCTGGGCATGCCATTGTAGGTCGATTAGTGCCTGAACATGATCCGGTTTACAAAGTCAGTATTATTCCGCGCGGGCGGGCTCTGGGGGTGACGATGTTTCTTCCCGAGGAAGACCGATACAGTATCAGCAAAAACCATCTACTGAGTCAGATTTGCAGTCTTTACGGCGGGCGTATTGCTGAGGAAATGACATTGGGTGCAGAAGGTGTCACAACCGGTGCCTCAAATGATATTCAACGGGCAACCGAGATGGCTCGCAATATGGTTACCAAGTGGGGCTTATCAGAAGAACTTGGGCCTTTGATGTATTCAGAAGACGATGGTGAGGTTTTTCTGGGCCGCTCTGCGGCTTCACCCGCCAAGTCGGTATCCAGCGAAACTGCGAAAGTAATTGACCGAGAGGTTCGCAAAATTATCGATGGGTGTTATGACAGGGCTAAGGATATACTCGAGGAGAACCGAGACAAACTGGAGCTCATGAAAGATGCTTTGTTGGAGTATGAAACAATCGATGCCGATCAAATAGAAGACATCATGCAGGGTATTAAACCGAGGCCACCAGCAGATTGGAGTGATCAGGGTCCAGATGATTCAGATGCCGAGCCGGTTAAGTCAGAGCAAGCTGACGACTCGACTGAGAATAAGACCGATTCCAAAATAGGTGGGCCGGCCAGCGAGCACTAAACCGGCCAGTCAGGATTTGACGTGGGGCATTTATTGACTTTAGGGGGTAGGCAGATGAATCTGTCTACCCCTTCTGTTATGGGGGTAATAAATGTAACTCCTGATTCATTTTCAGATGGCTCGCAGTTAGGAAAATCATTCCGTGGTAGGTTCAAAGTCTCACTGGACCGGGTTCTTGAACATGCGGCCAAAATGTGTGCCGAGGGCGCAACAATTCTGGATGTGGGAGGGGAGTCGACCCGCCCTGGAGCAAACCCCGTAGATGTCCATGACGAACTGGAACGAGTAGTTCCGGTGGTAGAAGCCCTGCATAAGAATTTCGACGTATTTCTGTCAGTAGATACAAGTTCTCCCCAGGTTATGATCGAAGCATGCAATGTGGGCGCGGTGCTGGTTAATGATATAAGGGCATTATCCAGGGAAGGCGCAACTGAAGCTTGCATTGCCAGTGGAGCTGCTGTGTGCTTGATGCACGCCTCTGGAGAGCCAAAAATCATGCAGGAATCACCCAGCTATGTCGATGTTGTGGACGAAGTCTTGGAATTCCTTACCCAATCTGTGGAAAATACCATTGCAGCGGGAATCCCTGGCGACCGGATTGTCATTGATCCAGGATTTGGTTTCGGTAAGACGGTTGAACATAACTATCAGTTGCTTGGTAACCTGAGGAAGTATTCAGCACTAGGGGTACCTATATTGGCGGGGTTGTCACGCAAATCCATGATTGGTGCTGTTACAGGAAGACCGGTGGAGCAACGATTGCCGGGAAGTCTTGCCGGGGCGTGCCTGGCCTTACTGGGAGGTGCCAGTATAATCCGCACGCATGACGTTGCTGCAACGGTCGATGTAGTTAAAGTGTTTAAAGCCTTTTCTGAGGCTCAGGATAGAGAGCGAAAATAATATGGGTGGTAATGGTAAGCAGTACTTCGGAACAGATGGCATCAGGGGTAGGGTAGGCAAAGCGCCAATAACGCCTGACTTCATGCTGAAATTGGGCTGGGCTGCAGGCAAAGTCTTTAGTGGTAGAAACAATGGGCGCAGCAAAATTCTGATTGGTAAGGATACCCGTATTTCCGGCTACATGTTTGAAGCTGCGCTGGAAGCCGGAGTGACGGCCGCTGGGGTGGATATAAACCTGCTCGGGCCAATGCCAACTCCGGCAATCGCCTATCTGACCAGAACATTGCGCGCTCAGGCTGGTATTGTAATCAGTGCTTCCCACAATTCTTTTGAAGACAATGGCATCAAGTTTTTTTCCGGTGCAGGTGCCAAACTGGAAGATGAAATGGAGTACGCTATTGAGGAACAGCTGGGAAAGAGCATTACTACGGTACCGTCTGATTCTCTTGGTAAGGCTACGCGTATTAATGATGCAGCTGGTCGATACATTGAGTTTTGTAAAAGCACAGTGGGTTCCAATTTCAAATTCAACGGCATGAAAATTGTGCTCGACTGTTCCAATGGTTCCACTTATCACATCGCGCCCAGTGTATTCGAGGAATTGGGCGCCAGGGTCAAGGCAATTGGTACTTCTCCGGATGGGTTGAATATCAATCATCGCTGCGGTTCTACATCACCAGCAGAGCTGGTACAGACTGTACTGGATGAGCAGGCCGATGTCGGCATTGCATTTGATGGTGACGGAGACCGGGTGATTATGGTTGATCATCTCGGCAATATCGTAGACGGTGATGAAATACTCTATGTCATTGCCAATGACCAGTACCAACGAAAAGTGGAATTTGGTGGCGTCGTCGGCACGACCATGACTAACCTGGGCCTGGAACTCGCCCTTAACGAAATGAATGTTCCTTTTATAAGAACGGATGTTGGTGACCGCTATGTGCTGGCGGAGTTGCTGTCTCGAAATTGGACATTGGGTGGTGAGTCTTCCGGACATATTATTTGCCTGGATATAACTACCACCGGCGATGGTATTGTTTCTTCACTTCAGGCACTTGAGGCTTTAGTTAACAGTGGTCAACCATTGGCCGAACTAAAGCAGAAAATGCGTAAACTGCCTCAGTCCATGATTAATGTAAGGTTGTCGGAAAGGCAGGATGTAACAGACAACAAATCCATTCGCTCCGCCATCGCAGATATCGAAAGTACACTGGGTAAAAATGGTCGAGTTCTGTTGCGCCCTTCCGGTACCGAGCCGGTTATTCGGGTAATGGTAGAGGGCGAAGATGTTGATATCGTTGATAAATTAGCTCGGGAACTGTCGGAAGTAGTTGCCAATGTAGTTAACTGACCCAGTTCGGAATGGGCGCTTGCCAAAATTGGTACTTGGCCTGACTACACAGGCTCCTGGACAGAATTCAATCTCTTGGTCAGAAGCTTGGGCGGCAGATTTCAATCCTGCTATCACTAGAACGAATACCAATTCCGACTCGAGTTTCTCTTCCCTCTGGACCTTGAGGATTTAAATTAGCAAATTCCCTTATTAAAGCTGACAGTGATACCTGTCCGTTTCGATATTGCATATGGGAGGTATCTTAGTTAGTATTGGCGCCCATTTTTTGCGGGCCGGACAGGAACAGGACTGGTTCGGTAAGTTGAGATTATGCGACGAAAACTGGTTGCCGGAAACTGGAAAATGCACGGTTCACGGGCAACGATTAAGGGTCTGCTGGGAGATGTTGTTGCAGGAAATCCTGGATCTGATGCCTGCGAAGTCGCTGTATGCCCGACGTTTCTCCACTTGCCTCTGGTAGAGCAACTGCTTACGGGAAACAATATCGTTCTAGGCGCCCAGAATGTACATCATCTGGATGAGGGAGCATTTACCGGTGAAGTGTCACCGCGAATGTTAGCTGAATATTCGGTTCGCTATGTAATTGTCGGGCATTCTGAGCGGCGCCAATGGTTTCATGATACGGATGAGTTGGTTGCAGACAAATTTGCAGCAGTACAATCACACGGCATGGTTCCGATCTTGTGCCTTGGTGAGACCTTGCAGCAGCGGGATGCCGGCCAGGTTGATAAGATTGTACTCGGGCAGCTCAATGCAGTGATTGAAAAAGTTGGTATTGCTGGATTTAGCAATGCCGTAATTGCATACGAGCCGATTTGGGCGATTGGAACCGGCAGGACAGCGACTCCCCAGCAGGCTCAGGAAGTCCATGAGTTGATCAGGAAGCACTTGGACAGGCTTGATGGTAGTATTGCCAATTCATGCCGGATTTTGTACGGAGGCAGTGTAAAGGCTGCCAATGCGGCGGAGTTGTTCAATCAACAGGATATAGATGGTGGGTTGGTAGGTGGTGCATCGCTTGATCCTGCCGAGTTTCTAAAAATTTGTACGAGTGCGGACAATTAAACTATGCAAACTCTAGTGATAGTAGTCCACGTAATAGTGGGTTTGGCCATTATTGCGTTGGTTCTGTTACAACGTGGCAAAGGTGCTGATGCGGGTGCGTCATTTGGTGGCGGTGCATCTCAGACTGTTTTTGGAGCGTCAGGGTCGGGTAATTTTTTAACTCGAGCTACGACGATTGCAGCTGCCCTATTTTTTGTCACCAGCCTGGCACTGGCCATCTTCGCCCGTGAGAATGCCGGTATAGCCGGAGTATCTGGATCACCCCTGGTAAATCCGGAGATATTGGAAGAAGTTCAATCTACGGTGTCAGACCTGCCACAGGTTGACGATACCATTGTGCCTGCTGATATTGATGGTGACATTCCTGCAGTGCCTCTGGACAATGGAGCCAACTGACAGCTAGACAGAAAAATTTGCCGAAGTGGTGGAATTGGTAGACACGCTATCTTGAGGGGGTAGTGACCTACGGTCGTGCCGGTTCAAGTCCGGCCTTCGGCACCA
>Ga0070726_10003557_pt1 | contig 13025 bp, 13 predicted proteins | sample tdAd471_FD_67275 | JGI IMG/M metagenome (GOLD analysis project Ga0070726, IMG submission 67275) | Marine sediment microbial communities from the Atlantic coast under amendment with organic carbon and nitrate - tdAd47.1 | ecosystem: Environmental > Aquatic > Marine > Coastal > Sediment | place...
CTGGCTGCCGCCCTTCCCGCTCAAACACCGCTACGAGCGCGACCGCGACAGCACGGACCGTGCGGAGGACTAGGGCGTCACGCGGCGGCCGCCCTCTGTTCCTTCAGGAAGCCGGACAGGCGCTTCAACCCTTCGCGCAGGATCGCCTCGTCATTGCAGTAGCCGATGCGGAGATAGCCTTCCATGTCCATCGCGCTGCCCGGCGTGAGCATGACGCCGGTCGCCTCCAGCAGGCGGGTGCAGAAGTCTTCCGAGGTCACCGGCAAATCGAGTTTCAGCAGCGCGGTGGTGCCTGATTTGGGTTTCACCCAGGTGATCAGCGGCTCGCGATCCACCCAGTCCGAGAGGATTGCCAGATTCGTGCGGCTGATTGCGCGGCTGCGGGCCAGGATCTTGTCGCGGTTTTCCAGCGCGATACAGGCGAAATGGTCGTCCAGCATGCCGACGCTGATCGTGTTGTAGTCGCGGTGGATCGAGACCGCGCGCAGCAGGTCCTCCGGCCCGACGATCCAGCCCAGCCTGAGGCCCGCCAGCGCATAGGCCTTCGACATGCTGGCGGTGCTGATCCCCTTTTCATAGAGATCGACGATGGAGGCGGTGCTGCCGCCGCCCTGCTGATCGGTGCCGCGATAAACCTCGTCGCACAGAACCCAGGCGCCGCAATCGCGCGCGATCGCCGCCACCTGTTCCAGATAGGCGCGGTCCATCAGCGACCCGGTCGGGTTGTTCGGATTGTTGATCGCGATCAGTTTCGTGCCCGGCGCCGCGAGGCGCTTCAATTCCGCAAGATCGGGCAGGAAGCCGGTCGCCTCTGTCAGTTTCAGGATCTGTACGTCGGCGCCGTAGCTTTCCGGAATCGAATAGTGCTGCTGATAGGTCGGCAGGACGGAAATGACGCGGTCGCCCGGCTCCACCAGCGTTTCATGCACCAGGGCGTTGGCCCCGATGGTGCCGTGGGTGGAAACGACATTCTCCGGCTTCTGGTTCTCGTAGAGCGCCGCCACCAGCGCGCGCAGCCGGTCGCTGCCCTCGATCGCGCCATAGGTCAGCTGCATCGGCAGCAGCTCATCCAGGATGGTGTCGGTCTTGCCGGCCATTTCCAGCAGCTCCGCCACGGTCAGCGACTTCACGCAGGTTTCCGCGAGGTTCAGCTCGCAATGGTTCTCGTAACGGTTCATCCAGATTTCGACGCCGAAGTCGCGGATTTTCATGTCGGTGGCACCCTTGTTGTTGGCTTTCGGGTTACTTCCGGCCGAATTGCGGCGCGGTCCGGCGGAGGGCCTGACGCAGCAGCCGCACGGCCGCCATCTGCTCGTGTTCGGCAAGCGTGACGAAGCCTATCTGGATCGGCGGCAGCTTCAAGGCCGGAATCTCCAGCGCGCAGAGCGAGCCGGCGGCGATGGGCGTGTCGAGGGCGAGGCGCGGCACGCAGGTCAGCGCCGCCATCTCCCGCGCCAGGATCATCAGCCCGCTGGGATTCGCCGCGAGTTCCACGATCGGATCGGGCCCCGCCACCCCGTGGTTCCGGAACGCGGTTTCAAGCACGACGCGATTGTTGCTGTCCGCCGGCGGCAGCACCCAGGCGCAGCCGGCCAGTTCGGCGGGGTCGATATCCGTCCGCCCCGCCAGCGGATGCCCGGTCGCGCAGGCCAAGACCAGGTCGGTCCGGATCAGCGGGTCGTGACGCAGGACCGGCACCATGTCCGGCGGGATCCGGTCCCAGTCGATCCGGCCGATATAGCAATCCAGATTGCCGTTCCACAGCGCGCCCAGCATCTCCCCCACGATGCCGGTCCGCAGCCGGTAGCGCAGGCGCGGATTTTCCGCCCCCAGCAGGCGCATCGCGGCGGGCAGCATCTGAAAGATCAACGCCGGATTGGTGCCGACCCGCAAGGTCGGCGACTGGTCCGCGTTCAGGTCCATCGCCATCTGGTGCAGCGAGGCGAGGCCCGAGCGCGCCCGCTGCAAGGCCAGTCTTCCCGCCGCCGTCAGTTCGACGCCCCGGACCGACCGGTCGACCAGCGTCACGCCCAGCGCGTATTCCAGATCCTTCACCATTTGCGACACCGCGGGCTGCGTCCGGTTGAGCACCGCGCCCACCGCCCGCAACGACCGGTGTTCGTCGATCAATTCCAGAAGACGCAGATGGCGCAGGCGCAGCCCGTCCAGGCGATGGGGTGAATAGGTCATAAGTTTTACCTATCACATTGAAGAAAGTTCCGACTATTTCTTTTGGTTGGTTCGGGGATAGGTCTGGTGGGAAGAAGTGCGGCCATCCGGACGAAACCGGAGGAATCGCAGCATCGGGAGGAATTCATGCGGCGCGCCAACGTCATTTCCGGCGTCATCCTTGTTCTGTTCGGCCTGCTCATGCTGGCCGTCGTCATCCCGGCGCAGATCGAACCCGGCCCCGACGGCATGATGTCCCCCCGGCTGGTGCCCGGCATGATGATGGGCGTGGTGGTCGCACTGTCGCTGCTGCTGGTCGTCAACAACATCCGGGCCAAGGGACGCGAGCCGGCGGAAGACGCGACGCCGCCGATTTCCGGCGCGGAATTGCTGGCCCTGGCCAAGATCGGCGTGATCTTCGCCGCCGCCATCCTGCTTTACCTGCTGGTCTCGCCGCTCGCCGCGGGCGCGGTCATCGTCGTCGGCGGCTTGCTGGCGCTCGGCGAACGCCGCCCGCTGGTCCTCATCGCCATGCCGGCGGCCCTGCTGACCGCCATTTGGTTCCTGTTCTACAAGGTTCTGGGGACGGGCATCGTATGAGCGCGCTGCTGATCGGTTTCCAGGACGTCCTGAACCCCGCAACGCTGTTCTGGGTCGCGGTCGGGGTGACGCTGGGCTACGTCCTGGGCGCGCTGCCGGGCCTGGGCAAGGCGACGGGCGTCGCGGTCTGCATCCCGCTGACCTTCTATCTCGGTCCCGTGGCGGCGCTCGGCATGCTGATCGGCATCGCCAAGGGAAGCGCCGCCGGCAGCGCGGTTTCCGCCATCCTGCTGAACACGCCCGGCGAGCCGTCCTCCGCCCCCACCGCGCTCGACGGCTATCCGCTGGCGCGCCAGGGCAAGGCGCAGAAGGCGCTGAAGATGGGGCTCTACGCCTCGGTCATCGGCGATTTCGTGTCCACCCTGATCCTGATCGGCCTGGCCGCCCCGCTGGCCCGGTACGCCCTGCTGATCGGGCCGGTGGAGATCTGCACCATCCTGCTCTTCTCCCTCACCTTCATCGGCGCGCTGTCGGGAAAATCCATGATCAAGGGGCTGATCGCCGGCGCGCTCGGCGTCTTTTTCGCGACCGTCGGGCTGGAGGCGGAGACCTTCGTCTCCCGCATGACCTTCGGCCTGCTGGAGCTCGAGGACGGCATCGCGCTGGTCCCGATGGCGATCGGCATGCTGGCGGTCGCGGAAATGGCGGTTCAGGCCGGCAATGTGCGGAAACTGGACAGCGAGGGCGCCCGCATCACCGACGGCGCGACACGCGCCGACCGGGTCGTCCTGGCCGCGGAATGGCGGCGCTGCCTGCCGGTCATCGCGCGCGGCACGCTGATCGGCAGCGTGGTGGGCATCCTGCCGGGGCTGGGCGCCAGCGTCGGCTCCTTCCTGTCCTACGGCGCGACGCGCAAGGCGTCCAAGACGCCGGAGAAATACGGCACCGGCATGATCGAAGGCGTGGCGGCGGCGGAAAGCGCGGACAACGCGGTCGTCCCCTCCAGCCTGATCCCGCTCTTCGCGCTCGGCATTCCGGGCAGCGTCATCGCCGCCATCCTGATCGCCGCCTTCATCCTGCATGGGCTGACGCCCGGCCCGCTGATGTTCCAGCAGCAGCCGCGTCTGGTCGCCGATGTTTATGCCGCGATGCTCTGCGCCAGCGTGATCCTGCTGATCGTCGGCTATACCGGCCAGCGCCTGTTCGCGCAGGTGATCAAGGCGCCGCTCAGGCTGATCATCCCCGGCGTCCTGCTGCTCTGCACGGTCGGCGCCTATATGGAGACCAGCAGCGTGTTCTCGATCTACGTGATGCTGTTCTTCACCGTCATCGGCTTCTTCGCGCGCAAGCTGGACTTCTCTTTCGTCACCTTCCTGATCGGCTTCGTCATCGGGCCGAACCTGGAACTCAGTTTCCGGCAGACGCTGCAGTTGCTCGACCACAAAGCGATGAACCTGACGAACCATCCGATCGCCGTCGTCTTCATCCTGCTGACCGTCGCCGTCGTCTGGTGGATCGGGCGCGGCAAGAAGCCCGCCGCACCGGAAGACCAAGCGGCGCATTACCTGGGACAATCAAAACCAAAAGGGAGGATTTAATCATGCAAGGGTTCACGAAACGAGGGTTGCTGAAACTGGCGGCAGGCGCGCTGCTGGGGGCGGTCGGCCTGGGCCACGCGGCGCTGGCCGCCGACTATCCCGCCGGCCCGATCACCATGCTGGTCGGCTATGGCGCGGGCGGGCAGACCGACCTCGTCGCCCGCGCGGCGGCGAAGGTGATGTCCGAACAACTGGGCGTTCCGATCAACGTGGTCAACAAGCCGGGCGCCGGCGGCGCGGTCGCGGCGCGGGACCTGAAACAGGCGGCGCCGGACGGATACACCATTCTGTTCCATTCAAATTCGGTCGTGAATTCCGCGCCCTTCATCATCGAGAAGGTCGATTTCACGCCGGAGGATTTCGACTATGCGGGCATGATCACCGCCTATCAGGTCGGCATGGCGACCCAGAAGGACAAGCCGTTCAACACGATCGCGGAATATGTCGCCTGGGCGAAGCAGAACCCGGGCTCCAGCTATGGCGCGCTCAGCCCGGAAGCGCGGCTCTACATCAACGAGATCGCCAAGAAGAACGGGTTGGACGTCAATATCGTGCCGTTGAAAAGCGGCAGCGAGATGATCAACGCGCTGCTGGGCAACCAGGTCGTCATGGCGTTTTCCGGAGGCATTCACTACCGCTATCCGGATGAGTTGAAGACCGTTTCAGCGCTGACCACCTTCCGCCACAGCTCCGCCCCCGAGGTCCCGACGATCGAGGAGGAAGGCTATCCGCTGGGCATGGATTCGCGCACCACGCTGTTCCTGCCGAAGGGAACCCCGCGGCCGATCCTGGACCGGCTGGCCGGCGCGCTGCAGGCGGCGGAAACCGACGCAGATTTCGCCAAGGTCACCAGTGCCGCGAATATTCCAATCAAGTATCTGGGCGTCGACCAATCCTACGCGGAAATGCGCGACACCTACGCCAAGAACAAGGGGATCATGCAGCAGGCCGGATTGATCTCCAACTGACCGTTCCGCGTTTCACCGCGGGCGCCGCAGGGCGCCCGCGGGCCTCTTTCCCGCAACCGTATCGGAAGACGAGATGTTCCAACCGCTCAAAGGCATGCGCGTCGTCGACCTCAGCCAGGTCCTCGCCGGCCCCTACGCCACCTATCTGCTGGCCCTGATGGGCGCCGAGGTCATCAAGATCGAAAAGCCCGGCGAAGGCGATTGGACGCGCAGGACCGGCCTGACGCCGGACCTGGCCGGGCAAGGCATGGCGCTGAATTTCCTGACCCAGAACGGCGGCAAGAAGTCGGTGACCCTCAACCTGAAAACGGCGGAGGGGAAGGAAATCGCCCGCAAGCTGGCGGCGTCGGCCAATGTCTTCGTGGAGAATTTCAAGCCCGGCGTGGCCGCGCGTCTGGGTTTCGGCTTCGAGGAGGTGCGCGCGTTGAGGAGCGATATCGTCTACTGTTCGATTTCCGCCTTCGGCCAGAACGGGCCGATGAGCCCCCGCCCCGCCTACGACCATGTCATCCAGGGCATGTGCGGCATCATGCTGACCACCGGAAAGCCGGGCGGCGGCCCGACCAAGGTCGGCGCGCCCTATGTGGATTTCGCGACCGGCATGAACGCCGCCATGGCGGTGATGGCCGGCCTGATGGAGGTGCAGCGCACCGGTGCGGCGGTGCAGGTCGATGTCGCCATGCTCGACACGGCGCTGATGCTGATGGCCTCGCTGATGACCCAGCATATGACCGCCGGCTGGAAACCGGCCCAGAACGGTAACGAGGCCTGGAGCGCGAGCCCCTCCTCCGGCGCGTTCGAAACGGCGCGCGGCACCCTGATGCTCGCGGCAAACAACGAACCGCAATTCCGGAAACTCTGCACCGCCGTCAACCGCCGTGACATTCTGGAGGATCCGCGCTGGAGCACGCCGGAGGCGCGCAAGCAGAACGGGGCCGCCCTGCGCGAAACATTGAATCGCACTTTCCTGACCGGCACGGCGGAGGAATGGGAGGCCTTGCTGGAACAGGCGGAAGTGCCCGCCGCCAAGGTCCGCTCCCTCAACGAGACCCTGGCCGAGCCGCAGATCGCGGCGCGCGGCCTGTTGAGCGAAATCGATCTGGCGGGGTCCGGCCAAAAGGTGCACCTGCCCTCCATGAGCTTTCGGGCCAATGGCGAAAGCGTCGCGCCGCAATCCCCGCCGCCGGCATTGGGCGCCGACACGGAAAGCGTCCTGGCCGAACTGGGGATCGACGGGCCGGCGCTGGAAAAACTGCGGGCGGCGGGTGCGGTCTGACCCGACCTCGCCGCCCAACAGCAGCGCCCGACAGCACCGCCCGACCACACCGCCCGTCTGGCCAACCCTAGTATTCGTCGTGCAGCCGCACCCAGCTCATCGTGCCGGTCTCGTTACGGCCCTTGGGCGTCAGGTCCAGCCAGTTGAAAGCGCCGATCAGCAGGTCCACGCCGCGATGATAGGTCGAGAAGGTGTGGAAGACCTCGCCCGCCTCGTTCTTCGCGAAGATGCTGACGCCGAACATGTCCTGGGCCTTTTCGATCCGGGTCTTGCCGAAGTTGTACAGCGCCCGGCCGGCGGCGCGGTCCTCCTCGGTGAAGGACACGCCGAAATCGAAGTTGAAATCGCTGCGCCCGGAGGAAACCCAGGGGAAAGACCATCCCATGCGCTTCTTCACGGCCTCGATCCGGTCGACCGGCACGCGCGACACGGCGGTGAATGCCAGATCGGCCTGTTCGAAATGCCGCCGCGCCGCGTCGATATGATCGGAGACGAAGGCGCATCCCGGGCAGATATGGTCCGAACCGGGGGTCAGCATGAAGTGATAGACCGCCAATTGGCTGCGGTCGCCGAACAGGTCGGCCAGGGTAAGGGCGCCCTCGACCCCGTCGAAGGCGTAATCCTTCTCCACCCGGACCCAGGGCAGCTGCCGCCGCGACGCGCGAAGGGCGTCCAGATCCCGGGTCACGGCCAGTTCCCTATCCAGCAGGGATTTGCGTGCGCTGAGCCATTCTTCGCGCGAGACAATATTGTTCTGCATGGTCAATTTCCTTCTGTTTGAGATGTCGATTGCCGCCGCTTCAGGTATCCGGCGAAGCGCCTGATCCAGGGCGTCGCGTGGAAGACGGCCATCAAGCCGTACATCCAGGCCATCCCGTGAATCGCCTCGAAGCCCGTCGCGGCGGTGCAGATCCCGTGGCCGGGGCCCTCCACCGCCGTGATCAAGCTCATCGCGGCGAAGACGGGCGTGGCCGCCAGGCCGAGCCAACCCGCCGCGTCGCATGCCGGCCAAACCACGGGCGCGGCATGCGGGCGTTCAAAGGATATTGTCATTTTCGCCTTTCCGATCAGACTTCGCCGTTTCCGAACCCGGCGGAACCGACACAGGATGTACGGTCCGGCCGCCGGGAGGCGTGAGTTACAAATGTGACGGGATAATGATGGATGCGCTGATCACCGCAGCCGCGCGCGCTCTTTCCGCGGGCGACCCGCTGACGGCCCTGAAAAGGGTGGCCCTGCGCGACGACGCGCCGGCGCTGGCCCTGCGCGGCATCGCCATGGCGCAGTTGGGCGACCTGGACCGCGCCAGGGATCTGCTGCGCCGCGCCGCCGGAAAATTCGGCGCCAGGGAACCGATCGCCCGGGCGCGCTGCCAACTGGCCCAGGGCGAAATCGCCCTCGTGCGCCGCGATCTTGGCAAGCCGGTTGCGGCGATCGCCTTGGCACGCGCCGTGCTGCAAGCGCATGGCGACCGCCCGAACGCCGCCCATGCGGGTTATCTGGACGCACGGCGCGCCCTGCTGCTGGGCGCGCTGGACGACGCGGATGACCTGCTGGACAGCATCGAAATGGACGCGCTGCCCCCGGCCTCGCGGGTCGGGTATTGGCTGGTCGCCGCCGGGACCGCCATGCGGCGCGTCCAGGCCGCACAGGCCGACGCCTGCGTTGAAAGGGCCGCGGAGGCCGCCGCCGCGGCCCGCATTCCAGCGCTTGCCGTGGAGGTGGAGACGGCGAAAGCCGCGCTTCGCGGCCCCGCCGCCCGTCTCGTCACCCGGTCCGGCGAGAACCTGCTGCGCCTGGGCGATGTCGAAACCCTGTTCGCGGGCGGAACGCTGATCGTGGATGCCTGCCGCCAATCGGCCCGCAAGGGCGGCCTGACGACCCGGCTTTCGGGCCGGCCCGTCCTGTTCGCCCTGCTGCGGGCCCTTGGCGAGGCTTATCCGGAGGACGTTTCGAGAGAAGATCTGCTGTTCCGCGCGTTTCGCGCCAGAGAGGCCGACGAAAGCCACCGCGCGCGGCTGCGGGTGGAAATCGGCCGCCTGCGCCGGGCGCTCGCCCCCTTGGCTTCGGTGACCGCCACAAGGGACGGTTTCGTGCTGGACCCTTTGGGCACGCGTGACGTCGCCGTGCTCGCCCCGCCGGTGGAGGACGCGCATCAGGACGTGCTGGCCCTGCTGGCCGACGGCGAAGCTTGGTCCAGTTCCGCCCTGGCACTGGTGCTGGATGTCAGCCCGCGCACGATCCAACGCGCCCTGGAAACCCTGGCACGGGACGGAAAGGTCGAGAGTTTCGGCCGCGGACGGGCCTGCCGCTGGATCGCCCCCGGCATTCCCGGTTTCCCGACAAGTTTGTTACTCCCCGCCGCGCCGCCCAATCAGCTAGGATAGAGCATGAAAAAAGCCCGAGCCGAGATCCTGCGCGAATACGGCCCCTTCCCGGATATCGACGGGGTCCACGGCGTTACCTATGACGGCAGCCGCGTCTGGTTCGCCACCAGCGGCGGACTGAAGACCCTGGACCCGGACAGCGGCGCGGTGGCAAGCGCCATCGACATGGCGGCCAATGCGGGCACCGCCTATGACGGCAGGCATCTGTACCAGATTGCCGAAGCCGAAATTCAGAAGATAGACCCCGCCACCGGGCAGGTCCTGCATAGCATTCCCGCCCCCGGCAAGGGCGGCGATTCCGGCATGGCCTGGGCCGAGGGGTTCCTATGGGTCGGCGACCATCGCGGCTGCAGGATCCACCAGGTCGACCCTGCGACCGGGAGGGTGCTGCGCAGCATTCAGTCGGACCGTTTCGTCACCGGCGTCACCTGGGTGGACGGCGAATTGTGGCACGGCACCTGGCAGGAAAGCGAAAGCACGATCCGGCGCATCGACGCGGAGAGCGGCGCGGTCCTGACCAGCCTGGACCTGCCGGCCGGAACGGGGGTGTCGGGCCTCGAATCCGACGGCGGCGACCGCTTTTTCTGCGGCGGCGGGCCCAGCCGCAAGATCCGCGTCGTCCAGCGGCCCGAATAGGCCCCTGCCGACAGCCTACCCCACCGGCACATTGTCGATCAGCCGCGTCGTGCCCAGCAGGGCGGCGGCGAGCAGACGGCCCGGCCGGTCGAGCGCGGTCATGGGCGCCAGATCGTCCGCGCCCCTCAATTCCAGATATTCGACCGCGTCAAAGCCGGCCGCCAGGATTTGCCCGCGCGCCCTCTCCATCGCTTCGGCGGCCGGCGCGCCCTGCGCGATGCGGTCGGCCGCCTCGAACAGCGATCGGGCCAGCGCCGGCGCGATGGCGCGCTGGGCTGCGCTCAGATGCACGTTGCGGGAGGACAGCGCCAGACCGTCTTCTTCCCGGATCGTCGGGCAGCCGACGATCTGCGTCGGGATGTCCAGATCCGCGGCCAGCCGGCGCACCACAAGAAGCTGCTGGAAATCCTTTTCCCCGAAATAGGCATAGTCGCCGCCGGTCTGCAGCAGCAGCTTGGTCACCACCGTCGCCACGCCGTCGAAATGGCCGGACCGGTGCGCGCCGCAAAGCCCTTCCGACACGCCCGCGACCGAAACCGTGGTGGCGAAACCGGGCGGATAGATCTGATCGCCGTCGGGCACGTAAAGGACATGCGCGCCGAGCGGCGCGAGCTTGGCGGCGTCCTCGTTCTCGGTCCGCGGATAGGCGGCGAGATCGGCCGCGCTGTTGAACTGTTTCGGATTGACGAAGAGCGTCACGATCACGCGGTCGGTCTTCGCCAAAGCCGCGCGCACCAGGCTGAGATGCCCTTCATGCAGCGCGCCCATTGTGGGCACCACGCCGACACGAAAACCCTGCCTGCGCCATTCCGCAACAATGCCCCGCAGACCTGCGCGGCTACGCACAATCTCAACTCCCACGCGGCGGCCCCCCTACCTTAAAAAACGCAATCAAAACGCCGCCGGTGTCAGACCACGTCGCACTGGATAAATCAACGGCCGGGCGCGGCCTGCGCGGTTTCGGGTGTCGGCAGTTTCCGGGGCAGGAGCGCCACGGCGGCGAGGATCACCACGGCCGCGGCGGCGAGGATGCGGAACAGCGTGTCGAACCCCCAATTGTGATAGACGAAGCCGATCAACGGCAGGGTCGCCGCCAGGACCGAGAAACTGACCACGTAGCGCACGCCGTAGATGCGCGCCCGGTAAGGGCCGGAGGCGGTCTTTCCGATCATGTAGTCGTTGATCGGGATCTGCCCGAAGGCGCCGAGCATGAAACCCAGCGCGACGAAAAGCGCCCAGCCGTCGGTCAGGCCCGGCATGGCGGTGAAGAAGACCAGTTGAATGACCGCCACCGTCATGAAGACCCGGCGGGGCCCGAAGCGGTCGAGCATCGACCCGACGATCAATTGGGCGATCGAAGCGACGGCGAAGACGAGAAAGGCCATGGAGCCGATCATGGTCGCGACATCGCCGCTGCCGATCAGACCGCCCCCGTTCGCCCACTCGGCCAAGGCGCCGGCGAGGCCCTGGAGCCGTTCCTCGAAAATCTTCGGCAGCGCGAAGGTCGTCGATTGAAAGACGATGGAGGAGACGGCGGTGGTCAGGAACACGATGCCCGATACCCGCAGCAGAAGCCGCTTGTACTGCGCCGAGGGCGCCGCCGTCGCGGGCGCTTTCACCGCCTGGCGCTCGTCGCCGATATTCCTCCAGCGCAGCGCCAAATAGGCCATTCCGATGGTTACGGAGGCAATTCCGGGCAGGATGAAGGCCATCCGCCAGCCGGTATGGTCGATCAGAAAGCCGGTAATCAGCGCGGCGGCGGCCACGCCCAGATTTCCCCAAACCCCGTTCGTCGCGATCCGCATGCCGGTGTTGCGCCATTTCGTGGTCACGATGGCCAGCCCGACCGGATGATAGATCGCGGCGAACATGCCGATCACGAAAAGGCCCGTCCCGATCTGCAGCGGCGTTTCCGAAAAGCCCGCGGCGACGGCGGCAAGACCGATGCCGATGAAGAAGACGACCATCATCCCGTCCCGGCTCCATCTGTCGGCCAGCCAGCCGGCCGGCAGGGAGAAGACGCCGAAGGCGAAGAAGCCAGGCGTCGCGTAGACCAGAAGTTCCGCATAGGCGATGCCCCATTCCCGATAGAGCGCCAGCGCCGCCACCGTCGCGAAGATCAGGGTGAACAGGTGGTCCATGAAATGGCCGATATTCAGCAGCAGAAAATACAGACGGTCACGGGTCATGGAGAGGGTCTTTCGTCACGCGATGCCAACGGAAACCAGCCTAACCTTGGCCGGTTGCCGATGTCAGGCCAAAGACTGTCGATTTCCTGCCACCGCCGCGAAACGGGGCAAGAAAGCTGCATTGGCGGAGACGTTGAAACGTTTATAGACGGCAAGTTCACGGCGCGCGGGCGGCGCAATTAAGACGAAAGGGATCATGGTGGTCTAAAATAGACCATTTATGATAAGGTAGTCTTTCTTGGACAAAATAACTATATTAGATAAGCCATAACCCTTTTTGAAGGAATGCCGTCATGTCCGGATCCCGTATCGCCAGCGCCGAGACCCTGCCCCAACGGCAATCGAGCCAAATCAAACAACGCTGGGGCGATATCGCGAGCGAAGTGAAGAAAGTCGGGCGGATCGCGGTCACCACGAATAAACGGATCGAGATGGTGATCATGTCCCTCGGCGAATACAGCGACCTCATGCAAAAGGTCAGTGAGGCCGAGAGCCGTCAGAAGGCCGCCCTCGACCAACTCGAGTCCCGGTTCCACGAAAGGCTTGCGCAGCTCCGCGCCCCGGATGCGGCATCCAAAGCCGATGCCGTCTTCGCGGCGAAGGGACGCGCCGGGACCAAGCCGAAGGCCGGCGTCTTCTAGTGCCCGCGCGGCCGTTTATCCTGGTGCTCGCAGGCGTCAACGGCGCCGGCAAGAGTTCAGTGGGCGGGGCGATTTTGGCCGAAATGGACTTGGCCTGGTACAATCCCGACGCCTTTGCCCGCGAAGCCCGGTCCGAAACCGGGATGACGCTTGAGGAAGCCAATGGCCGCGCCTGGGCATTCGGCGTCGAGAAACTGCGCGAGGCAATCGCGCGGGGCGAGAATTTTGCCTTCGAAACCACACTGGGCGGCAACACGATCCCAGGCCTGCTGAGAGAGGCGTCCAAGACCCACGACATCTTGGTCTGGTTCTGCGGCCTTGCCTCGCCGGAACAGCATATCGACCGCGTCGCCCTTCGCGTCGGTCAGGGCGGCCACCCTATTCCTGAGGAAAAGATCCGCGCACGCTGGATCAGTTCCGTCGCAAACTTGATCGACCTGCTGCCGTTCATTGCGACCCTTCACGTCTACGACAACAGCGCGACCGTTCCGCTTGGCGACGACATCCCCGATCCACGTCTCGTCCTCGAAATGGATCCGAGCGGCGTGGTGACGCCGGACGCCTCGGACCCTGCAGCCCTGAGCGCCGTGCCCGGCTGGGCCAGGGCAATCGTTGAAGCGG
>Ga0070726_10003559_pt1 | contig 13022 bp, 11 predicted proteins | sample tdAd471_FD_67275 | JGI IMG/M metagenome (GOLD analysis project Ga0070726, IMG submission 67275) | Marine sediment microbial communities from the Atlantic coast under amendment with organic carbon and nitrate - tdAd47.1 | ecosystem: Environmental > Aquatic > Marine > Coastal > Sediment | place...
CTGATCGTTCCCTGGGCGGTGCCCAACTACATCACTGCGCTGATCTGGAAGATGATGTTCCACGTGCAGTACGGCGCGATCAATGCGCTGCTTGGCTTCGGCGGGCAGCCGGCCGAGCTCGACTGGTTCTCCTCGTTCAGCATGGCCTTCAGCGCGAACCTGATCACCAACACCTGGCTCGGGTTTCCGTTCATGATGGTCGTGACCCTCGGCGCGCTGCAGGCGATCCCCCGCGACCTGGAGGAGGCCGCCGAGCTCGACGGCGCCGGTTCCTGGTTCCGCTTCCGCCACGTGACCTGGCCCCTGCTCAAGCCCGCGCTGCTCCCGGCGCTGGTGATCGGCAGTGTGTGGACCTTCAACATGTTCAACGTGATCTACCTCGTCAGCGGCGGGCAGCCAGACAGCTCGACCGAGATCCTCATCAGTGAGGCCTACCGCTGGGCGTTCAAGCGCGACCTGCGCTACGGCTACGCGGCGGCCTACGCCGTGCTGATCTTCGGCGTGCTCTTCGTCTACGGCCGCGCGGCGAACAAGCTCGCCGGAAGGAAGGTGCTCTAGTGCGTCAGCCGAGCCAAGCGCGCTTGATCGGAACCCACGTGTTCCTGGTCGTGTTCACTGCGCTGACCCTCTACCCGGTGCTGTGGGTGTTTCGCCTCGCGCTCGAGTCCGACGCCGGCCTCGGGGGCGGACTGCTGCCGATCCCCCACGACGTGACCTTCGACAACTTCAAGAACGTGCTCGGGACCACCGACGCCAACGGCAGCTGGTTGTTCGGACGGCAGCTGTTCAACAGCCTGTTCGTCTCGGTGCTGACCGCCGGATTGGGCCTGGGGTTCTCGGCGACCGCCGCCTACGCCCTCTCGCGCTGGGACTTCCCCGGACGGGAGCGCGCGATCGGGGCGTTCCTGGTCACCCAGATGTTCCCGGGCGTGGTGATGCTGATCCCGATCTACATCCTGCTCGACGAGCTGGGCCTGCTGGACAGTCTGATGGGATTGGCCCTGGTCTACTCCACGACCTCGGTCCCGTTCTCGGTGTGGATGCTCAAGGGCTACTTCGACACGATCCCGCGCGCGCTGGAGGAGGCGGCGGCCCTCGACGGCTGCACCCGCTTCCAGACCTTCTTCACCGTGATCCTGCCCCTGGCCAAGCCCGCGCTGGCGGTGGTGGCCTTGTTCTCGTTCATGACCGCATGGAACGAGTTCATCCTCGCCGCGACGCTGATGGGCGACGCCCACAGCTACACCCTGCCCGTCGTCCTCAACGGCTACGTGGACGAATACGGCGCCGACTGGGGGGCCTTCGCCGCGGGGGCGATCGTGGTCTCGCTGCCGGTGATGATCCTGTTCTTCATGTTGCAGCGCTACTTCGTCGAGGGCCTGACCGCGGGCAGCGTAAAGGGCTAACCAGGCTGGTTGCCCAGGGGCCGAGAGCCCCTGGGCAACCTGTGGTCAGAAGGCTCGGAGGAACACGTCGACGCCACGCTTCCAGGCGTTGAACACCGGGGCGTAGCGCAGGTCGAGCCGCTCCTGCTCGTGGCGCTTGCGCGCCTGCGAGCGCGCCGAGCGGTATTCGCTGTGCGCCGAGGCGTTCGCGAGGATCGCGTCGATGGCCGCGCGATACTCCGCGAGAGGTGTTCCCCGCGCGTCGGCGAACTGGGGGTTGGCCGCGTGAACCTCGTCGAGTAGCTGCTTCACGGTGGGGTAGTTCTCGTAGGTGAAGTGCAGCAGCGCCGCTTCGAACACGAGCGCGGGGTCGTCGGGAGTGCTCTCCCGCGCTGCGGCCACCCGCTTCAAGCCATAGGCTGGCAGGTGCTGGTAGCGGTTGACCCAATGGGAGCGCTTCTCCCAGGTGAGCGCCTTCTTCCACGCCGCGCGGAGCGCGGTGCACGCTGCGTGTACGTCTCCGATCTCCGCGAGCTCTTCGAGGACCTTGCACTGGGCGAGCTCGAGTCGGAAGCCCCGGGGATCGGCCCCGAACAGCTCCGCCGCTTCGCGGAACTTGCCTGCCTCGAGCAGGTCGTATCCCTGGGCAGCGTGCTCCTTGGCCGCTCGCTTCTGTTCCCGGGCTTCGCCTTCGGCCCGTTCGATGCTGGCCTTCAGGGTCGTGGCCTCCTCGTGCAGCGCAGCGGTCTTGGCCAGGCGCGCGGCGGTCTGGGCCTCGTGTCTGGCCCGCTGAAAGTCCCCCCGCTCCAGCCGGCGCCGAGCTTCGTCGAGGTAGCGACGGACCTCGGCTTCTCCGCCGGACGCGAGGATCCGCTTGGCCTGCTCGCTGAGCTCTGCTGAGGGGCCGCTGGCGACGTGCTTCTCGATGTCGCGCACCGTGCCCACCGCAGACCACACGTAGCGCTCTTTGCCCTCCCGGGCGCGCTCGAGGATCAAGGGCGCCACGAACTCGAAGTAGGTCTTGGCGTAGGCCTCTCGCAGCGACTCGATCGTTTCGCGCAGGTCCCCGGTGGGCTCTCCCTTCTTCTCTGCTCGCTCGAGCTTGTCCTCGGCGCGGTTCAGGTCACGGAACGCCTGGGCGATCGGCTGACCTGGGAGGTCTTCGCGTGTGGGGTGCTGCTTCATGAACGCGACGGCCTTGGCGTAGTTCGCCTCAGCCTTGGCGATGGCCTCCTTGGCGAAGGTCAGGTTCCTGCTCTCCGCATGCACCACCGCCGCGCTCAAGGCGAGGAGGAGGGGGATCACACGAGAGGAGTAGCGGTTGCTTTCCATGGTCTCTCCTGGGGTTCTCTCAAGACCCCTCTACCTACTCCCTGTTTTGCGTCCCGGCGCGAGGGTTTAGCAGGTTCCAGAGAAAGCTCGAACCAAACGAAACGGGATCGGACCTGCACCACGCAAGCCGATCCCGAACGTTTAGGGTTGGATCTTCGACCGCTTCAGCGGTCATGTGTGTGAGACGGTCCTCCCTCGGTCCAGCTTGTGTAAAAAACCGAACTGACTCGTAACTGGTTGCTGTGACTCGGTTAATCCGCCTCGGCGGCCGCGAGCCGGCGAAGCGCATCGCCGAGCTCGCCCGCCGGGAGTCGCTCATGCTGGAGGGCGTCGCCCACCGCCCCGGGCCATGCGGTCACGGCCACCTCCGACCAGCTCTGGGGGTCGGGGTGCCCTCCGTCGGCGAGCTCGACCAGCGCACTCAGCGCTTCGATCCCCAACGCCGGCCAGCGCCGGCGGGCGAACTCGAGGTCGCTGCGGGCTCGGGTCACCCACTGCGACGGGAGCTCCTCGCCCTGGGCCGCGCAGGTTAGCTCGCGCAGAACCCTCGCCAGGCGGTCCACGGCGTCGGGCTTGTCCCCGGGCGTCCGCGGGAGCTCCACCGGGGGCTCGGCGAGGAGCAGCTCGTCGATGCGGGTCGGGTCGAGGGCCACCGCGACCGCACGCCAGCGCGCCCGCTCGAGGGTGGTGCGCTGGGGGTCGTTCTCTGCAGCGTCGACCAGGTCCGGGAAGCCCTCGAGAGAGGGGGGGAGGCTCTTGAGCTGGGCGAGGTTCGTCTGGATCAGGTCCACGGCCAGCGTGCAGGCCGGCGCGCTGGCTGGCCCCCCGAGCAACGGGTCCGACCCACGGCTGGCGGCGAGGGCCTGGCTCAGCAGCCGGTCTGGGGTCGCCGTGGCGTGGGCGTCGTAGCTCCCGAAGAACTGCATGCGGATCTTCTCCCAGCCGGCGGCGCCTGGGTCGCGCGGCCAGAGCAGCGCTGCGATCTGGGCGTCGGTGCGTAGCTGTCGGCGGGCGTTCTTGACGAGGCTCAGGGCGCAGCGGCGGAGCTCGACGCGGGCCGACACCAGCCGCGCCCGGCGGTGAAAGGGGTTCATGGCCAGGGCGAGACGGACCGCCCGCCTGGCTCGCTCGATGTGCGCCTCGGTCGCCTGGGGATCCTGGGGCTCGAGCTCGCGGGAGTAGCTGTGGGCTGCGAGCGACGCCTCGGCGAGTCGCAGCGGCCAGGGGTCGCAACCCGGCGAGGCCTCCTTCGACTCCCCGACCTTGAACTTGAGCGTCCACTCCTCGCCCTCGCGAATCACGACGGGGATCGTCTTGGCGAGGTAGGCCGCCAACGGGCCGCGGACACCGTCTACGTCGGGGCGTCCGGTGTGACCGTTGAGCACCTCGAAGTCGCTCTCGAGGAGCAGATCGGGGTTCTTGCTGAACACCCCCAGGCGGAGGAGGACGACTTTGGCCCTGACGAGGGGGTCATGCAGATCGGGAGGGAGCCCCAGCTCGTCGGGGTTGGGGAACTCGGCGGCCAGCTTGAGGTCCTTGGGGGGCTCCGGCGCGCCTTCCGAGGTCTGGACCAGGAGCTTCTCGATGGTGCCCGCGTAGGCGGCCACCGCTGCGCGTAGCCAGGCGAGCTGCAGGGTCGGCGGCGAGGTGGGGCAGCTGCCGGGGATCGGGGCCGCCCCGGCCAGCGCGGCCCAGCGTTGGGCTTCGAGCTTGCGGCGCCGGTTGGGGGCGCGCTGGGCGAGGTCGCTCAGCTGTTGGGGGAGCTCGGGCCCGAGCTCGATCAAGATCTGCAGGAGCTCGACCTCGTGGGCCAGGCTGGGGGGCAGGGTCTCGACGGGGAGCGCGGCCAGCCGCTGCCCGGCGGCGCCCGGCAGGCCGCGCTGCAGCAGCAGCCGCGCCTCGGTGATTCGCGCGGCGAGGTCGCCGCGGGCGAGCAGCGGGGCGAGGGTCGCCGAGGCCAGGCGGAAGCTGCCCGCGTCGATGGCGGCGCGGGCGCGCTCGAGGGCAGGCACGTCTGGGGCCTCGGCGCTGCGGTTGGGGTCGCCGAGCACACGCGCCGCCTCGGGCGGAGCGGGGCCCTCGGCGCACAGCCAGTTGAGCCAGGCCCGGCGGGGATGCTCTGCGGGGAGCGCCTCGGCGGCGAGGTTCAGCCGCGAGGCGTCGCCGTGCTCGGCGGCGACTGCGGCCAACGCGAGGGCGTCGTCCGGGCGCCCGAGGGCTGCCAGGGCGGCCTCCAGGCCGGGGAGCGACTCACTCTTGCGGGCTTCGAGGGCGGCGAGGCGGGCCGCGGTGCGGGGGTCGTCGTCGGCGAGGGTCCGCGCGCGCTCGAGGTGCGCGTCCAGCACGTCGAAGGCGCGGTCCCGCCAGGCTTGCTCGGCTCCCTCCAGGTCGCGGGCGGGGGTCCTGGCGTCGACGCCCTGAGTGTCGGGAGGAGGGAAGGCGAGCCAGCCGGCGACGAGGCCGAGGGCGAGGACCGTGATCAGGCCGGGGAGCAGGGTGGGGGCGTGGAGTCGCAGCGCGCGGTAGGCGCGGCGGGCCCGCATGGCGGGAGTCACGGCTCCGGCGAGCACTGCGCGGCCCTGGAGGAAGGCCTCCAGGTCGCGGGCGAGCTCACCCGCGGACTGGTATCGGTCACGGGGGGCCTTGCTGAGCGCAGTCAAGCACACCCGCTCGAGGTCGGCGGGCACGTCCGGAACCCAGGTCTGCGGCGGGACGGGTGTCTTGTTGACCACCTCGCGGCTGACCTCTTCCACGGTCGTCCCGTTGAAGGGCAGCGCGCCGGTGAGCAAGCGGTAGAGCATGACTCCCATGGCCCACACGTCACTGCTCGGCCCGACGTGGGCCAGGGCACCCTGGATCTGCTCGGGGGACATGTAGAGCGGCGTCCCGACGATGTCGCCGTCGTGGGTGAGGGTGATTCGGCCGTCGTCGAGCTTGGCCAGGCCGAAATCGGAGATTCGCGGGCGGTTGTCGGCGCCGATCAGCACGTTGGCTGGCTTGAGGTCACGGTGGACCACACCGCGGCTGTGCGCGTGGTCGATCGCCCGCGCGACCTTGAGCAACACGTCCACCCCGTGCAACAGCGGGAGCGAGTTGGAGTCGAGCAGCGTCTGCAGGTTCTTGCCCGGGACGAACTCCATGGTCAGGAACGGGATCCCCTTGTGGACGCCGTAGTCGAAGACCTTGACGATTCCGGGATGGTTCAGCCGCGCCAGCGACCGCGCCTCGCGCTTGAAGCGCTCGTGCCCTTCGTCGTCGCGGGTGCGGTCGGCGAGCAGGAGCTTCAGCGCGATCTCGCGCTCGCGTTTCCGGTCCCGGGCGCGGTAGACGACCCCCATGCTGCCCCGGGCTACCTCGCTTAGGATGTCGAACTGCGCCCAGGGGAGGCGCGGTTTGGGCAGATCTGCGGGGTCGAAGGTCAGCGCGGTCCTCTCGGCGTAGACGTTAGTCCTGAACAAGGTTATACTTGGGCCCGACTCTGCGCGCCCCCACCTCTGCAAAGTGCCAATCACGCCGGGTGGTGAGGTGAGCGCATGAAGCACAGGGGCTACCGTGTCCGACCAGAATCAAATCCTCCGCCTGCTGGGCACGATTCGCGAAGAGAGCGCCGCGATTCGTAGCCGACAGGAAGAGTTGTTCGAGTTGCTGATCTCTTACAAGGATCAGATCGAAGACTTGAAAAAGACCGTGATCGACAAGCTCTCGGGGCTGCCCAAGTCGCCCTACATTGCCGGTCAACTCGTCCCCGCGCCCGACACGATCGACGGGACCGAGGACTTTCGCCAATTGCTGGCGACCTACCTGCACGGCGCGCCGCCTGACGACGAAGACAACGGCCCCGTGGATGTGGAGATGCCTCCGCCTGCCGAAGTCGACCCCGACTCGATCAAGCTCGAGAGCGAGGGGCGCGCCCGCGGAGTCGGTGGCGGCGGCAGTGGCGGCGGTGGCGGCGGTCGTCGTGGACGCCGCAGCAGCGGTGGCCCGCGCGACTCCGATCTCGAGCGCGGCCCCGACCGCGATGTCGAGCCCTTCGACCTCAAGGAGCCGGAGAAGAAGTCGACGAAGAAGAAGTCGAAGCGTCGGCGCCGGCGGAAGAAGACCGCGACCAAGGGCGGCGACGAGTAGGGTCGATCCGGCTCACTGCAGGGCGCCCGCGAGCCCGCGGCGCAGCACCCCTTCGGCGAGCAGGCGCTGCTCCAGCTGCAGGTAGCTGATGAAGCTCACGCTGGGTGCCCGGACGTGTTCGTCCGTGAACAGGTAGCTGGGGATCCCCACCCCCACGAAGGCCGCGGCGTCGCTGGGCTCGTCGCCGATCCCTAGCCGGAGGCTGAAGCCTTGCTCCACCAGCTGGCTCAGCTTGAGGCGCTGGTAGACCCCTCGGTTTTGGCGCAGGGTCTTCCGGTCCAGGGCCCAGGCGTCGAACAGGATCGGTCCGTCGGGGAAGCCCTGCTCGGCGAGGAACTCGGGGGTCGGCCGGCGATCTTCGCTGCCCCGGGTCGAGAGGTAGACGACCTGGTGTTCAGCAGCGAGGGCGCGCAGGAGGCGCCGCGCGCCCTGCACGGCGTCGGGGCGCTTGCCCCAGAACGGAAGCTCCGAGTCCCCGAGGGAGAGCGAGCCGTCGAGGTCGACAATGGCCAGCGGGCGCGTGGGGTCGAGCACGAACACCCGGGCCTCTGCAGTCTTCTTGCCCAGGGATACCCGATACGGGTAGACCCCGGGGGGGACCTTGGCCGCCATGCGCAGGGTCGCGACGCCGAATCCGTTGGTGCGCCCGGCTGCGCGCTTGCCCCCGATCGTGAACTCCACGTCGCGGTCGTGCTTGCCTTCGAAGCGTGCGCTCAGCTCAACGGGCTGCCCGCTGACCACGACCCGGTCGAGGGCCGCTTCGACCTTCGCCTGGGCGCTGACCGCGCACGCCAGGAGCGCCGCGGCGAATATGGTTGGTCTCACCAGAACCTCAGCTCGTACTCTGTCTCTGCCCCGAAGACTGCAAGCTGCATGCCCGGCTAAGTCCTTACGTGAACAGGGCAGGGGACTCGCTTTGGGTCCCACGTCCAAATTTGGAAGGCCCGGGGACGGTCGCAGGGTGGCGCTGAGGCCGAATCAGCCCCTCCCGGGGTCGTCTCCGTCCGCGTTGCCCTCCGCGCTCGCTCGCAGCCGCTTGGCGTGGACCTGCAGCATGCGCACGAGCTTCTCCCGCTGCTCGGGAGCCAGCACGCTCGCTTCGAGCTCTCCCTCGAGTCCGGCGAGCTCGGCCTCCCAGCCTTCCGCCGGTCGCAGCCGACTGCAGAACAGGAACACCCGCTGGCCGAGGGGCAGCTCGGTCAGTCGACCACCTTGACCAGGAACTGGTTCTTCTTGCCTTTGCGGACCACGAGGAACCGGTCGTGCAGCAACTCGCTCGCGGTGACCGCGGCGGTGCTATCGGTCCACTTGGTGCCGTTGAGCGAAATGCAGGTGTCCTTCTCGATCTCGCGCCGCGCCTGGCCACGCTTTTGCGCGCCCGCGTGCACCGTCTCGACCACCAGGTCCAGCAGGGGCAGCCCGTCGCCCGAGAACCGCTCCCGGGGGAGCTCGGTCAACGGCGCGCCGGCGAAGGCGTCCGCCATCATCTCCAGCGGGATCTCTCGCAGGTCCGCTTTGGGGTCGAAGAGCACCTTCACTGCCTGCTCGACGCGTTGCGCGACCTCCTCGCCGTGAACGAGGCAGGTCATTTCCCAGGCTAGCTTGCGCTGCGCTTGGTAGGGCTTCTCCTTGACCTCTGCGCCGAGCGCCTGGATCTCGTCGAGCGGGAGGTCGGTGAAGTAGAGCAGCCGCTCGACCACGTCGTCGTCGGTGGTCCCATGCCAGAACTGACGGAATGCGAATGGACTGGTCTTGTTGGGGTCGAGCCACACCGCCCCCGCTGCGGTCTTGCCGAACTTGGAGCCGTCGCTGTTGCAGAGCAGGGGCATCGTCATCCCGTAGACGTGGCCCTCGCCGCCGCTGCGCCGGATCAGCTCGGTGCCGCAGGTGATGTTCCCCCACTGGTCGCTGCCGCCGATCTGGATCTGACAGCCGTGGGCGCGGTGCAGGTGGAGGAAGTCGTTGGCCTGCAGGAGCATGTAGCTGAACTCGGTGAACGAGATCCCGCTGCCCTTGCGCTCGATCCGGTTCTTGACCGAGTCCTTGCGTTGCATCGCGTTGATCGTGAAGTGCTTGCCCACGTCGCGGAGGAACTCGAGCAAGGTCAGCTCGCCGGTCCAGTCGAGGTTGTCGACGAGCAGGGCCTTGCCGTCGCTGAAGTCCAGCAGCCGCTCCAGCTGACCCTTGATCGCGGCGACGTTCGCGCCCAGCACCTCGCGGGTGAGCATGTTGCGCTCGGCGGACTTGCCGCTGGGGTCACCCACCAACCCGGTCGCGCCTCCGGCGAGGGCGATCACCGTGTGCCCCGCGCGCTGAAAGCGGCGCAGCCCCAGCAGCGGGATCAGGTGCCCGACGTGCAGGCTGTCGGCGGTGGGGTCGAAGCCCGCGTAGACACAGCGCTGACCGCCCTCGAGGAACTCCGCCAGGGGAACCTCGGCCTCGGTGAACTGGTGGATCAGGCCGCGCGCCTGGAGGTCGTCGAAGAGGGTCATGCGTCTCCCGCTCATCAGGGGGACGATCTTAGCTGGTTTGGGCTGTCGCGAGTTTCCTGGATCAGGGGCCCGGGCGACGCTGGGGCCCCGGGCGCCCGCGGGTGGGGCCCGGGCGACGCTGGGGTCCTGGGCGCCCGCGGGCCGGACGGCGGCGGGCGCCGGGTCGACCGCGGCGGACGGGGCGCCGACGAACGGGCATCGGCCGCCTGGCGTGTTTGGTGGTGGGCGACTCGCTGCCGATCCGCGCCGTGAGCTTGGCCAGGCGGTCCTTGAGCGACTCGAGCTCCTTTTGCGCGGCGACCTTCTCGCGGTGGGTGTCGAGGCCGCGCCACACCTCACTCTCCAGCTCCTTGCGCGCGCGCTTGATCTCGAACTCGAGCCGCTCGCGCTCCGCCTCGGCGTCGGCGAGTTGCTTCTTTGCCTCCGCGGCGGCCTTCAGCTCTTCGAAGTCGAGGGCTGTCGTCGTCTCGCTCTCGAGGTCCTCGACGAACTCGGGGGTGTCGCTGACCCGGACCACGTAGGGGCCGATCCGCAGCCGGTCGCCGATCTGGATCGGGGTGGGCCCCTCGATTGGCTCGTCGTTGAGGAGGAGGCTCTGGCTGCTCTGGTTCTCGATGACGAGCTGGCGGTTCTTGACGCCGATCCAGGCGTGCTTGCGAGACACGCTCTCGTGAGGGAGGTGGAAGTCGCAGCTCCGGCTCCGGCCGAACACAATGGGCTCGCCCGAATACTTCAGCGCAGGGAAGCCCGAACAGTTGAACCAGGTATCCACTCCCACCCTCCACTCTCGAAACTACCAACTCCCCCGGACCTGGGCAGCCTCGGTGGCACGAGCAGCGCGCCGTCGCGCGACTAGCATGCCGGATCCGAGGTCTCCGGCCGGGCGCGCCAATCGGCCACCAGGCCCTCGGGGTCGTGGAGGACACGCTCGCGGAGCTCGGCCGGGACCGGCGAGTCGGCGTCGTGCTCGAGGCTCCAACGCATCATTGCCAGCAGTACGGGGAGCAGGTCGGTCCCCTTGGAAGTCAGGCGGTAGCGGACTTTGGCGCCATGGTTCGGGCCTCGTTGCTCGCTGATCACGCCGTGAGCTTCGAGCCGCTTCAAGGGCTACCGACCCTGCGCAGCCTCCGAGGTCCCGGGCTCCGCCTCCTGCCGGTTGGTGAGCTCGCGCTCGAAGTCCTCCAGGAGGTGGGCCTCGGAGGTCTCGTTGGTGCTGCCGACCGGGAAGAAGAAAAAGAAGAAGTCGACGTTCACGACCCGCGCGGAGACCTCCAGCGGGTCGTCGCGGTCGAGCTCGAGGCGGTACCACGGGTCGCAGCTGCTGATCAGCAGCAGCGCCCCGAGAATGTCTGCGATCGGGTGCAGCTCCTGGCGCCAGGTCGCGCAGAACTCGTCCTCGTAAACCGCGACCTCGAAGTCGTAGCCGCCGCGGGATTCGGCGACGGTCTGGGCGGCGCGGACGGCGTTGGTCCAAGCCAGGTCGTCGTAGGTCCGAGTGGTGGAGCAGCAGCCGCCGAGGGTCACCAGCAACACCATGAACGAGCTCGCCCGCCTCATGGCACCTCCGTGTCGGCGCTCAATCTAGCAAGGCGTATGGTCTCCGCGTGATTCGGGAGCGCTGGGCGCTTACTCGAAGCGCCACACCACGAAGTCGGTGTTGTTCGTCGCCTGGGCGCTGCTGCCCACGACGACGACCTTGCCCTGGAGGTCGATGGTCACGGCTCGCGCCTGGTCGCTGGCGTTGCCGCCGGCCGCGTTGTCGTGCTGGACGACCCCTGCCGCGCCGAAGGCCGGGTCGCTGCTCCCGTCGGGGTTCAGCTGCCACACGGTGGCGTCGTTGAGCGAGAGCCCACGAGCGTTACCCACGACCACGATCTGTCCGCTGGAGCGGTCGACCGCGATTCCGTAGGCGACGTCCGCGGCGCCGACCATCCCGCCCGGATCGACCAGCACCGCGGCGCCGCTGCCGGCGAAGGTCGGGTCCAGGACGCCGGCGTCGGTGATCCGCCACACCACCATGTCGGTGGAGCCTGCGACGGCTGCGGTGCGCCCCGCGACGAGGATCCGGCCCTGAGCGTCGAGGGCCAGCGCGTAGCCGGTGTCGATTCCCATGCCGCCGGCGGCGTTGTCGAAGGTCGCCTGGCCCACCGCGCCGAAGGCGGGGTCGAGGCTGCCGTCGTCGAGGAGCCGCCATACACCCATGTCCTGGGTGGCGCCGTTGCCGACCTGGCCGCAGACCACGATCCGGCCCTGGGTGTCGATCGCGACGCCCCAGCCCTCGTCGTCGGTCCCCGAGGGGATCACGCTGAACCCGGCGGAGCCGAAGGTCGGGTCGAGGGTCCCGTCGGCGAGGTAGCGCCACACGGTGATCCTGCGGTCGCGGAGGGTCTGGCCTGCCTGCAGGGGCACCGCCGAGTAGCCCGCGATCACGATTCGACCCTGGGGATCGAGGGCCAACGCCTGGCCGTTGTCCCAGCCGTCGCCCCCCGCGGCGTTGCCGTGCACGGCGAACCCGGTGCCGTTGAAGGTCGGGTCGAGGCTACCGTCTTCGAGGAAGCGCCACACGACCATGTCGGAGTTGCCCGGCGAGCCGAGGGTGTAGCTCCGTCCGCTGACCACGATCCGGCCCTGGGCGTCGAGGACCACGGCCTCGGCCTTGTCCCAGTCGTCGACGCCGCCCGCGGCTCCGGCGTGGGTCACGCGTCCGCCGACGCCGAAGGTCGGGTCGAGGGTCCCGTCGGGGAGCAGACGCAGCACCACCGCGTCGCGGTTCGTCGAGCCGCCGCGCGCGAGGTTGCTCTCGCCCACCGCGATGATCCTCCCCTGGGCGTCGACGGTGACCCCGTAGAGGTAGTCGCTGCTGTTGGTGCTCGGGCCGACCTCGTCGCGCACGAACACCCCAGTCCCGTTGAAGGTCGCGTCGAGGGTCCCGCTGCGCGTGACGGTGGTGGCCGACTGGAAGGTGAAGGCCGCGGTCAGGCTCGACTGCTGCCCGCTGGCGCGCACGCTGACGTCGACGGCGCCGGGGGCGTGGGGCGGGGTCTTGCACACCAGCGTGTTCGAGGAGACGACCACCACGTCGACCGCGGGGAGGCCGTCGAAGTCGACCTCGAGGGTGCTGGGGAAGCCAGCGCCGAAGAGGGTCACTTCGGTGTTCCCGCCCTGGCCCCCCACGTCGGGGGACAGCGAGGTGAGCGCGAAGCTGGTCGTGCCTCCGGTGCCGTTGCTGGTGACCGGTGCGGTGGTGCTTCCCCGGCTGCCGCTGCCGCCGCCGCCGCAGGCGGCCAGCCCGCCAAGGGTCAGGGCGCCCAGCAAGGCGCAGGTCAGGGGGTGGGACGTGGGGTGGGTCATGGTGCTTCTCCGCTTGCGTTTCAGAGCCAGAGGGCAAATGTCTGGCCAGTTGGCAGCCCTCGGGAGGCAAGGGGTTAGGGCGGAGGGTGTTTTCAAGTGCTTTTCAGCGGGCGAGCGTCTCACGCACGGTCGAGGCCCGTGCGAGTGGTGCCCGTGCGAGACTTCGCTCCAGGAGGTGCCCATGAGCGAGCGCAGTCGTTTCGGCAACGTGATCAACATCGAGGACGTGGAGCCCAAGACCTGGAACAGCCCCAGCGGGGGTGTCGAGGCCCAGAGCCGCGAGGTCGCGCTGGAGATCGGCTCCCAGGACCTGGGCTACTGTGTGGTGACCCTCCCT
>Ga0070726_10003560_pt1 | contig 13021 bp, 8 predicted proteins | sample tdAd471_FD_67275 | JGI IMG/M metagenome (GOLD analysis project Ga0070726, IMG submission 67275) | Marine sediment microbial communities from the Atlantic coast under amendment with organic carbon and nitrate - tdAd47.1 | ecosystem: Environmental > Aquatic > Marine > Coastal > Sediment | place...
AGGTCACATCCAGCTTCAGTGTGCCCGGCACGACGCAACACACCACCAGGTTGAGCCATAATCGGAAACACATGGCCTGGCTGCACTATGTCTTCAGGCTTGGTTTCCCTGGCCACCGCAACTTGCACGGTGCGCGCCCTGTCCGCAGCTGATATTCCGGTCGTTACACCCGTCGCGGCTTCTATGGAAACGGTAAAACTGGTATTAAACTGAGTGCCATTGTTACCCACCATCAATGGTAATTTGAGTTGCTCACAGCGTTCCTGCGTCAACGTAAGGCAGATCAGGCCACGAGCATTTGTCGCCATGAAATTGATGTGTTCGGCATTGATACGCTCAGCCGCAATGATAAGATCGCCCTCGTTCTCTCGCTCTTCATCATCCATGAGAATGACCATTTTGCCTAGGCGGATATCATCGATAATTTCTTCTGTTGCGTTTAGATTCATAATGTAACTTTTCTGGTTGCTAGCTTCTGATTGTTAAGTCGCTACCCAGGCTTTGATAACCTGGGGCGACCTGCCTATGGCTAGGATTCGGGTATAAACCCGGCTTTTTGCAACAGGCTGATATCAATAGAGTCTTCGTCAATCTTGTGTGCTTCCGTTCGATTTTGTATTAATCGTTCTATATACCGGCTTATAAGGTCAACTTCAATATTTACCTGCCTGCCTGGCTGATACTCGTAGATGATAGTTTGTTCCTGCGTATGGGGAATTATATTCACACTAAATGCAGAATCATTCACCTGATTTACCGTCAAGCTTACGCCATCGATACAAATCGATCCTTTGCGGGCAATATAGCAAGCCAGCGACTCTGGCACCTGAAATAACAGCCTCCAGCTGCTGCCTTCATCTACCAATTCCTGCAACTCACCGACACCGTCGACATGGCCGCTGACCATATGGCCTCCCAGGCGGCTGGTCGGCATCAATGCTCGCTCCAGATTAACCCGCGTCCCCTTCTTAAATTGACCCAGAGTAGTCATGGCCAAGGTTTCATTGGAGACATCTGCCTGAAAAGTTTTATTGTTTCTGGAGACCACAGTAAGGCAGGCGCCGCAAACGGCAATGCTATCGCCAATACCAGTATCAGATATATCCATTTTCCCGGTATTAACTGTTAGGCTTATTCCATTATTGGTTGGCGACAAATCAGATATTTCGCCGACGGCTTCAATAATTCCCGTAAACATAACGGTACCCGTATTCATAATAACAAAGTGATATTAGCAGGATAGCTGCCTAAGCAGCCTCGTTTTCGGCAGCAGTAAGCCGGGCGGTCAACCGACAATCAGAGCCCAGCCTGGTGATATCGGTAATATCCAGCTTGATCTGGTCAGTCATGCTTTCGATACCAGGCAAATCAAGCAATGGCAAACCCTTACTGCCCAACAACTTGGCGCCCACATACACAATCAACTCGTCAACCAGGCCGGCTTTTACCAGAGCTCCGCTAAGGGTAGGACCAGCTTCCACCAGCAACTCATTGACCGCGAAGTCCGAAGCCAGAGATTTTAGCACAGAAACCAGGTTCAGCTGTCGGCCGCTATTATCAGCGCTGCCAACTGCCGTCGGAGAAATGATCTGCACATTCCCGGGATAGGCACCCCGATCTTCGACCGCATTACCAACAAATAACAGCACGTCGCCTTCATGCTGCAGGATTTTAGCATCTACGGGCGTACGCAAAGTTGTGTCCGCAACTACCCTCAGGGGTTGTCGCTGGAGGGCAAATCTGTTCAATTCCTGAAACTCTTCGCTGGTATCTAATTGCTCCGGACGTAGCGTCAGCGCCGGATTGTCATCAAGCACGGTGTTGATACCGGTTAGAATCGCACAACTGCCAGCCCGCAGCTTTTGAACATCGGCTCGGGCCAGAGCTCCGGTGATCCACTGGCTGGTTCGGTCCGCGGCAGCCGTCCTGCCATCAAGGCTCATGGCAAGTTTACAACGCACATAGGGCAGCCCCTGCGTGAGACGCTTAAAATAACCGGCGTTGATCATCCTTGCTTCATCCTGAAAGTCTTGCAACAGGAGTACCTCAATTCCTGCCTGCTCCAGTTGCTTGACGCCCTTGCCGTCAACCGCCGGATAGGGATCAACTGTTGCTATTATTACCTGCTGAATTCCAGCCTTGATCAGGGCATCTGTGCAAGGCGGAGTCTTCTCAATGTGAGAACAAGGTTCCAGAGAAATAAAAGCGTATCTGGCCGGTGGTTTCTTCACTGCCTGTAGCAGTGCATTTGGTTCCGCATGGGCCTGCCCGGGAGCCTGGTGCCAGCCTTCACCAACCACTTCGTTGTCTGCACTGACCAGCACGCAGCCAACACGCGGATTTGGTGTGGTAGTTAAACAATTTCGAGCCAGATACAGTGCGCGACGCATATGCAACGCATAGTCTATATCTGAATCTGCTAGTGCCAGGGAGTTAATCGAGCGCAAACCGGCATCTCAAGTTGTTAGGAATAGAGATAACTATACTGGAGTCAATCTGACTTGTCTTTAGTAACACTTGCTCCGGATAATTCGTCGATTTCCTTGCGGAATTCATCCAGATCCTTGAAACTCTTGTACACAGAAGCAAACCGCACATACGCAACCTCGTCGAGATTACGCAACTCACGCATTACTTCCTCACCGACTTTACGCGATGGGATTTCCCGCTCTCCGGTTGCGCGCAGATTGGCCTTGATATGGCTGATCGCTTCATCCACACTTTCTAAACTGACCGGTCTTTTTTCCAGCGCCTTTAGCAAGCCAGCATGCAATTTTTCTTCATCGAACGGTTCTCGGTTTCCATTCTGTTTGATGACCCTCGGCATAACCAGTTCGGCAGTTTCATAGGTCGTAAAGCGCTCAATACACGTGAGGCATTCCCTGCGCCTGCGCACCTGATTACCGTCGGCAACCAGCCTGGAATCTATTACCTTGGTGTCGACAGCATGACAGAACGGGCAATACATTTTTCGACCCCTGAATAGTGTGGTCTGGTCATTGACCTGATTATAACCGAGCCATGTTTCCAGAATGTGGTGACGCCGTTACTAAAACCTAAAGCCTGGCGGTCAAGATACTACTTATAAACCGGAAACCGTGCGCACAAGTCCCGAACCTTCTCCTTTACGTCGGCAATACTCGCATCATTGTTAATGTCATCGAGGACATCACACATCCAACCAGTCAGTGCCGAGATCTCATCTTCCTTAAAACCCCGGGTAGTTGCGGCCGGTGTACCAATGCGTAAACCACTGGTAACAAATGGCGGGCGAGGGTCATTGGGTATTGCATTCTTGTTCACTGTAATATTGGCGCGACCCAAGGCTGCATCAGCATCTTTGCCGGTTATTTCCTGTTTTATCAGGCTAAGTAAAAACAGGTGATCGTCCGTGCCTCCAGATACGACATCGAACCCACGATCAATAAAGCCCCGGGCCATCACCTGGGCATTCTTGACCACCTGCTGTTGATAAATCTTGAAATCCTCAGTCATGGCCTCCTTGAAACATACCGCCTTGGCTGCAATAACATGCATCAGCGGACCACCCTGGCTTTCGGGAAAAACCGCAAAATTAAGTTTTTTCTCCAGCTCTGGATTAGAACGAGCCAGTATTATGCCTCCACGCGGCCCTCGTAAGGTCTTGTGTGTTGTCGAGGTTGTCACGTCGGCTATGGCAACCGGGCTCGGGTAAACACCGGCAGCAATGAGACCACTGACATGGGCCATGTCAACCACAAAGAACGCACCGACACTGTCCGCAATATCCCTGAACCGCTGCCAGTCGATGACTCTCGAGTAAGCGGAAAACCCCGCCACGATCATTTTCGGCTGGTGCTTCGCAGCCAGCGCCTGTACCTGGTCGTAATCAATCTCGCCGGTAGCATTGTTGAGCCCGTATTGCACGGCGTTATAGAGCCGACCAGAAAAACTGACACTGGCACCGTGTGTCAGGTGTCCGCCATCAGCCAGGCTCATCCCCAGAATGGTGTCACCTGGCTGCAACAGTGCCATGTATACTGCCGCATTAGCCTGAGAGCCTGAATGAGGTTGGACGTTGGCAAAATCGGCACCAAACAATTGCTTGGCACGATTAATAGCCAGAGTCTCCACTTCATCAACATACTCGCAACCCCCGTAATAGCGCTTGGCTGGATATCCTTCAGCATACTTGTTCGTCAATACCGTTCCCTGGGCTTCCATCACCCGAGGGCTGGCATAATTTTCAGAAGCGATCAATTCGATATGCTCTTCCTGGCGGCGATTTTCTCCCTGGATAGCAGCATCAAGATCGGGATCAAATCCAGCTATAGACATGTCTCTATCAAACATTAAAAACTCCGGGCGGGGGCTGAAGCCTTTGCAGGCTGAATAAACCTGCAGGGCCAGAATGAAAAGCGGCTATTCTACATGAACCGGGCAGGCTATTTCATCCTTAAATTCAATGAAGAAAATTAACCCAATAAGCCCTGGTGCTATGCAATAATACTCAACACTTTTTGACCCCTGAATCCCGTTTCAGGGATTCCCCGACTACCGGAACACATCGTTTATGTCGCAATATGTTTACACCATGAATCGGGTGGGCAAGGTCGTTCCACCAAAACGCGAGATTCTTAAGGATATTTCATTGTCTTTTTTTCCAGGCGCCAAAATCGGCGTACTGGGTCTCAATGGTGCTGGCAAGTCCACGCTGCTTCGCATCATGGCCGGCATCGACAAAGACATAAATGGCGAAGCACGTCCCCAGCCAGATATTCGCATTGGGTATTTATCCCAGGAACCCGAACTCGATGAAAGCAAGGATGTACGCGGAAATGTCGAAGACGGTGTTCGAGAGCTAATGGACCTGATCGCCAAATTCAATGCCATCAGTGATCGCTTTGCCGAACCTATGTCAGATGAAGAAATGACTGCACTACTGGGCGAGCAAGGTGAGTTGCAGAATGCGATCGAAGCCGCAAACGGGTGGGAAATTGAGCGCACAATGGAAATTGCCGCCGATGCTCTACGACTACCGCCCTGGGATGCTGAGGTCAGCAAACTATCCGGAGGGGAAAAACGTCGTATTGCTCTATGCCGTTTGTTGCTGTCGAATCCCGACATGTTGCTGCTGGATGAGCCTACCAATCACCTTGATGCAGAAAGCGTTGCCTGGCTGGAGCGATTCCTGCAGGAGTATCCTGGAACTGTGGTTGCCATAACCCATGACCGTTATTTTCTCGACAATGCCGCCGGCTGGATTCTGGAACTGGACCGCGGGCATGGCATTCCCTATGAGGGCAATTACAGCGCCTGGTTGGAAACCAAGGAAAAGCGCCTGGAGATGGAACAGAAACAAGAAGATGCCCACCAGCGCACCATTAAGTCAGAGTTAGAATGGGTCAAAGCCAATCCCAAGGGGCGCCAGTCCAAGAGCAAGGCCAGGTTGGCACGCTTTGAGGAATTAAACTCGAAAGAATTTCAAAAACGCAACGAAACCCAGGAACTCTATATTCCACCAGGAATGCGTCTGGGAGACAAAGTGCTTGAAATCAAGCACCTGAGCAAGAGTTTCGGTGAGCGCAATCTGATTAATGATCTTTCCTTCGATGTGCCCAAAGGCAGTATTCTCGGCATAATCGGTGGCAACGGTGCTGGCAAAACCACCTTCCTGCGCATGCTGGTTGGAGCCGAACAGCCTGATAAAGGCAGCATCGAGTTAGGTGAAACCGTGGAGTTGGCGTATGTCGACCAATCCCGGGACGATCTCAAAGGTGATAATACAGTGTGGCAGGAGATTTCTGACGGTGCTGATATTATTCGCATCGGTAACTACGAAATCAATTCCCGGGCCTACGTAGGTCGATTTAACTTTCGCGGCAGCGACCAGCAGAAGTTCGTTAAGGATTTATCCGGTGGGGAACGCAATAGATTACATCTGGCCAAGCTATTAAAGAGTGGTGGCAACGTGCTGTTACTCGACGAACCTACTAACGACCTGGATGTAGAGACGCTGCGGGCATTGGAAGAAGCGTTACTGGGGTTTCCCGGTAATGTCATCGTTGTGTCTCACGATCGCTGGTTTCTGGATCGCATCTGTACACACATTCTTGCCTTTGAGGGGAACAGTCAAGTTACGTTTCACGAAGGCAATTACAGCGACTACGAAACCGATCGGCGTCAACGCCTGGGTGAAAGCGCAAAGCCATCTCGTGTTAAATACAAAAAACTGGCTTAACTGACATGAAAATGTCACTCTCATAATTCAGCCTAATTTTTCTCAGCGATTACCATGGGTCAGTCTCAAGCGGTCCTACAAACTGTTCTGGCGGACGTGGGCGGCACCCATATCCGGTTCGCTATGATTGCTGATAGCGATGCCTCGTTACAGTGCATTAAGACTTACCGCTGCGCTGATTTTGCGCATCTTGAAAATGCCATTGACCATTATCTGGACAACTACCTTGACGCCGCCAACAAGATCAATCAACTGAACGCGTTGTGCCTTGCTGTTCCGGGTGATGTGACTACAGAGCCAATACAAATGGTGAATCTGCCGTGGGCTTTCAGTCCGAGCTCGGTGGCACAAAAGTATGCCTGCCAGGTTCACCTGCTTAACGATTTTTCCGCTCAAGCACTGGCGATTCCAGCCTTCAACACTACTGACCTGCAGTGGCTACGCGGGCCTACGGCAAGCAATCAAGTCCTGACCCGCGCCATTATCGGCCCTGGTACTGGCCTGGGCGCAGCCGCGTTGTTACCCGATGGCGTGGTTGCTGAATCCGAGGCGGGACACATCAGTTTTGCACCACAGTCCAGCATTCAAAAGCAAATTCATGACGCCTTGACAGCACATTTTGGTCGTGTGTCAGTTGAACGTCTGCTTTCTGGCCCGGGCCTTGCAAATATATACCGCTGTCTGCAGGGCATAGAGTGGAATGAACTCAGCCCGGCAGCTGAAATGATTACCGACCGAGCGATGCAAGGAGATTCAACCTGTTTGCAGGCAATTGACCAGTTTATCCAGATTCTTGGCAATGTGAGTGGAGACCTGGCCCTGGCGTTGGGCGCAAAAGGCGGCATTTATCTTTCCGGCGGCGTGCTGCGCAAGCTTGACAGATTATTCGACCACCAGCTGTTTCTCGACCATTTCAATAACAAGGGCAGGTTTACCGACTACTGCAATAGTATCCCTGTGGCCCTGGTTTTGACTGCGGAACCGGGTCTGCTTGGTGCTGCCCAGTATGCCAGGCAACAGTTCCCTAGAAAAGTGCAGCCATGACCAGCCCTGATGTCACAAACCTAAGTCTTGAAAACAGTCGAGCCTTTGACAGCCTGCTGACCAGACTCGGTATTGCCCGGGAATATACCGACTATGCAGGAGTCTGCCATCAGGTTGAGTTGACGACATTGCTGGCAGTACTCAAGCAGCTAGGATTCGAGGTTGATTGTCACCGCAGCGCGGAAGAAAAACTACAGCAATTAGAACAACAACAGTATGGCAGATTGCTGCCTCCGGCCCTAGTGTTAGAGTCAACGCTACCCCAAGTTATTAAACTCAATATGCAGGACCGTCAATTGATGCAGCAAATAAGCTGGCAACTGGTACATGAATCCGGGGTGACAGATTTCGATGTTATCCAAGGACAGGACTTGCCAGAAATAGACCGCTTACATCTGCAAGGAAACACCGTGAGCGTCCGGCAGTTGACGCTGCCGATTCTTTTCGAGGGCTACCATGAGCTGCGCCTTGAAATCGCGAATGAGCGTTTGGTTTGTCAACTAATCGTAGTGCCTGATTCGAGCTACCAACCCGAATGGTCTGCTGTTGGACACCGGGTGGGGGGACTCTCCATACAGCTTTACAGTCTCAACTCACCAAGAAACTGGGGGGTTGGCGATTTTACCGACTTACATCGCCTGGTCGAGCTGACTTCAAACTGTGGGCTGGGATTCATTGTACTTAATCCCCTACACCTGCTGGATATGCAGCATCCGCAACGCTGCAGCCCCTACAGCCCTTCGGATCGACGGTTTATAAATCCACTATACATAGACGTGGAAATTACTGACGATTTTCAAGAAAGTGAAAGTACCCGGCGGTACGTGAACAAACCGGCTTTTCAGGCGCGCTTGCAGGAAGCTCGGGACGCTCCCTTGATAGACTATCAAGCAGCAAACCAGCTTAAATATCTGGTGCTGGATAAAATATACAAGCATTTTCACAAACACCACCTCCTGACCAACAGCAGCAGAGCCGAGGCATTTAGCCGCTGGAAGGCTAGCAGGGGCGAGCAATTGATAGCATTCGGGAAATTACAGGCCGCTCGTTGCCAGCTAACCCGTCCAGTGCGCCGACAGGCAGAATACCATCTTTATCTGCAATGGCTTGCAGATCAGCAACTGGAGCACTGTCAGCAACATGCCCGCAGCCAGGGTATGCCCATAGGGCTGATTCGCGACCTCGCTGTCGGTAGCGATGTAGCAGGCTTGGAGGTGCAATCTCGCCCCGAGCAATTCTGCCAGTCGGCCAGAATAGGCGCACCCCCCGATCCATTAGCACCCCAGGGCCAGAACTGGGGATTACCACCGCTGAATCCGCTGGGGTTGCAGGAAAGTGGTTATAGCCATTTCATCGAACTTTGCCAGGCCAACATGGCCCATTGTGGGGCATTGCGTATCGATCATGTTATGGGGTTAATGCGGCTATGGTGGTGTGAAAACGACCGGGCTGACGGCAGAGGTACCTATGTGAATTATCCAGCCCAGGCTCTATTCGGGATCTTGCGCCTGGAAAGCTGGCGCCAGCAATGCCTCCTGGTAGGTGAAGACCTGGGTATCGTTCCTCCTCAGGTAAGAGAAATCATGTCGAATTCGAGGATACTCTCCAACAGCCTGTTCTATTTTGAGAAATACGACGCGCGGCATTTTAAGAGACCTCATGATTTTCCCCGCAACACTCTAACTATGATAACTAATCACGATGTTCCGACGCTGGCAGCATGGTGGAATAAATCGGACCTCAACCTGCGTAAGGAAATCGGCCTGCTGACACAACAAAGCGAGTTATCGACCCTAGTTCAGGCGCGTGAATCGGACCAGATTCAGATTCTGCACTGGCTGAACGAGCAGGCCCTGTTGCCGGCAAACTGGCAGGATTTTGACATTCACCATAAATTTGACACTGCCCTGTGCCAGGCCATTATGGTGGCAGTAGGCAGCTCTGCGTCTTTACTTGTTTCAATTCAGTTAGAGGACCTTCAATTGCTGGAACAGCCGGTAAATATACCTGGCACCTTCAATGAGTATCCCAATTGGCAACGCAAATTGCCTGGAGATCCGGAAACTATTTTTACTCAGAACCCCAATAGCGATATGCTCGCTGCATTTGTTGCGTCCCGAGAGCAGTCATGAAAAACCCAACCCCGGTACTGGATCAAGCCACCGGCAATGGCATTGTCAACGGATCCCATACCGATCCCTTTGCCGAACTGGGTCTGCATCCATTAGCGGAGGGAGACCAACAGGTAGTTCGCGCGTTTCTTCCGGGCGCGGAGAAAATTGAAGCTGTTGTCCCCGGCACCGGAGTATCTCTGTGCAAACTACAAAGAATTCACAGCGGCGGCCTGTTTGAAGGAATGATCAAAGGCAGCGAAGCCGTCGAATATCAGCTTCAGGTCAGTTATCCTCTCACCGAGGTTTTAGTGGAGGATCCATACCGATTTCCCTCCAGCATAAATCCCGATGACCTCTACCTGTTTCATGAAGGTTCCCATGAGCAAGCCTATAAATTCCTCGGCGCCAATCCTATGGAGTTTAAAGGCGTTACCGGCGTGCGCTTTGTAGTTTGGGCTCCAAATGCAAGAAAGGTTGCTCTGGTAGGAGATTTCAATAACTGGGATGACCGCGTTCATGTCATGCGCTTGCACTACGAAAGCGGTATCTGGGAAATCTTCTTACCCCAGGCTCAGCCTGGAGATCACTACAAGTACGCAATCCAGAGCGCCGACGGTAGTCAGCTGCCATTGAAATCTGATCCCTATGCCCGGCTTATGGAGCTGCGCCCAGGCAGTGCATCGCGGGTTCCAGAGACAGTAGTTTACAACTGGGGTGACCAGGATTGGATGACCTCCAGAGGGCAGCACCAACACACGGCTTCCCCGATCGCAATATATGAAGTACATCTGGGTTCCTGGCGCCGGGATGGCGAAAGCAGTGAGTTTCTCAATTACCGACAGCTTGCCGTGGAATTGGTGTCTTATGCCAATGAGATGAGATTCACCCATATACAATTGCTGCCAATCAGTGAGTACCCGTTTGATGGCTCCTGGGGTTACCAGCCACTGGGCATGTTTGCTCCTACAAGTCGCTTCGGCACACCGGACGATTTTCGCTATTTTATCGATTATGCACATCAACATGGCCTGGGAGTTTTACTGGACTGGGTACCCGGCCACTTTCCAACTGATGAGCATGGGCTCGGTATCTTTGACGGCACCCATCTCTATGAGCACAGCGATCCGCGCCAGGGCTTTCACCCTGATTGGAAAACTTTCATTTTCAATTACGAAAGACCGGAAGTTCGCAGCTACCTGTTAAGTAACGCACTTTACTGGCTACAGGAGTTTCACGTCGACGGACTGCGCTTTGATGCAGTTGCATCCATGCTTTACCTGGATTACAGCCGCGAAGAAGGACAGTGGCTACCGAACCGCCATGGTGGACGCGAAAACCTGGCAGCAATTGACCTTATTCGGCTAATCAATACCCGTGCCTACAAGTATTGCAGGGACATCATGATGGTTGCCGAAGAATCCACAGCATGGCCGGGGGTAACACAATTTGCTGATAGCGGTGGGCTGGGATTCGAATTCAAATGGAATCTGGGCTGGATGAACGACTCCCTCAGTTACATGTCGCGTGATCCAATCCATCGGCGCTATCACCATAACGACATGACTTTTGGTTTGCTGTACGCCTTTACGGAAAATTTTATCCTGCCCCTGAGTCATGATGAAGTAGTACACGGCAAGCGCTCATTGCTGGAGAAAATGCCTGGCGATGAGTGGCAGAAATTTGCCAATCTCCGAGCCTACCTGGGCTTCATGTGGGCACACCCTGGCAAGAAATTATTATTCATGGGCGGTGAATTTGCCCAGCGCAGCGAATGGAACCACGATTACAGTCTTGATTGGCATTTGCTGCAATACCCAGATCATCAGGGAATGCAACAGCTGGTGCGAGACTTGAATACATTTTATGTGCAGACACCAGCACTGTGGTGCAAGGATACTCAGGCTGAGGGCTTTGAGTGGATTACCGCTGGAGAGCACTCCGGAGATCTGTTTGTATTTGTCCGCCGTGGCGAGGAGAAAGAAGACTGGTTACTGATAGTATGCAACCTGACTCCTACCCTATATCAGCAATACCGGATTGGGGTCCCTGAATCGGGAAGTTACAGAGAGTACATAAATACGGATAAGATGGATTATGGTGGTACCGATCACGGCAACAGGGATGAGCTTCATTCAGATGAAATCCATTGTCATGGACGACCGCAGTCATTGTCTCTGACGATACCGCCGTTAGCTACATTAATTTTGCAGAAAACTATGTCGAGTTGCAGTGAAGACTAAAAAATTATTCATGGAACATGGCCTGCCCTATCCCCTGGGCGCTACTTGTCAGGATGGTGGCGTCAATTTTGCCCTGTTTTCGGCCCATGCCGAACGGGTTGAGTTGTGCCTGTTTTCCCCGGACGGGAAAACCGAAACACAGCGCCTGGAACTACCCGCCCAGAGCAATCAGATCTGGCACGGGTTTTTACCCGGGTTGGGTCCAGGAGCACTCTACGGCTACCGCGTTTACGGCCCCTATCAACCTCAGTTGGGGCACCGATTCAATCACCACAAGTTATTGATCGATCCCTACACCCGGGCTCTTAGCGGCCAATATACCAGCTCCGAACTCCACCTCGGCTACCTAGCGTCGGATAATGATGTGGATACCGCTCCTGACACTCGAGACAACGCTGCTTTCATGCCAAAGTGCCGGGTAGTTGCTGATGCGCCCCCTCAGGCACCTCGACACAACCGAATACCGAAATCGGAAACTGTAATTTATGAGACACACCTGAAAGGGTTCACCATGCTGCATCCTCAGGTCGAGCCGCGATTGCGAGGAAAATTCCTCGGCATGGCTCAACCCCAAGTGCTGGATTATTTGAAAAGTCTAGGCATAACCAGTATCGAGCTGATGCCTATTCAGGCTTTTGTCAGCGAATCATTTCTGACTAAAAAGCAACTATCAAACTACTGGGGATACAACACGCTGGCTTTTTTTGCACCTCATCAAGATTATCTAGGCAACGACAATATTTATGATTGCCGCAGTATGATTGATGCGATCCATGACGCCGGTATGGAAGTAATTCTCGATATTGTTTTCAACCACACTGCCGAAGGCAATCGCCTTGGGCCAACTCTCAGCTTCAAAGGCATAGATAATTTGTCTTACTATCGCCTGCAACCGGAAGACCGCCAGTACTACATCAACGATACTGGTTGCGGTAACACGCTGAACATCATACATCCCAGGGTGGTGCAGTTAGTAATGGACTGCCTGCGTTACTGGGTAACTACCATGCGGGTGGATGGTTTTCGTTTCGATCTTGCGCCAGTATTGGGACGGGAATTACATGGATTTGACCGCGGTGCAGGTTTTTTCGATGCGCTTATGCAGGATCCGGTGCTATGTAATACCAAATTCATTGCTGAGCCCTGGGATATTGGGCCAGGGGGTTATCAACTGGGACAGTTTCCTACCGGATGGGGTGAGTGGAACGATCGATATAGAGATTCGGTAAGAAAATTCTGGAAAGGTGAACCTGGCATCTTGCCCGATTTTGCCCGCAGGTTGCACGGATCCAGTGATATTTTCGAGCACTCAGGTCGTCAACCCTCCGCCAGCGTCAGCTACATCTGCAGCCACGATGGCTTCACCCTGGCAGACCTGGTCAGCTATAAGCAGCGGCATAATG
>Ga0070726_10003564_pt1 | contig 13013 bp, 9 predicted proteins | sample tdAd471_FD_67275 | JGI IMG/M metagenome (GOLD analysis project Ga0070726, IMG submission 67275) | Marine sediment microbial communities from the Atlantic coast under amendment with organic carbon and nitrate - tdAd47.1 | ecosystem: Environmental > Aquatic > Marine > Coastal > Sediment | place...
GGAGGCGCGGACCGGGTCGAAGAGCAGATACTCGTCGAGCTCGACCGAGATGCTGTCCTCGTTCACCAGGCGGCTGGCTTCCGGGTCATCGGTCGCGGAAATGCCGGAGATGACCGGTGAGATGATCCAGTCGACATGCTCGCCGAACCGCTGGAACGGCCAGCTGACCTCGACGCCTGCCAGGCCCAGTTCCCGGGAGAAGCTGAACTCATCACCCGGTGCCGGAGACGGGTCATTGCTGGAAATGTCATAGCTGTCGAACCGGCCGAGGACGAAAGGCTCGACCACCAGACCGCCCGGGGCGATCCAGCGGGTCAGCCAGTCCGCGCCAGCGCTGGCGCGGCGATAATCGGTGCCAACATCACGATCGAGGACGGCGACGGACACGTCGGTATTGACCCGGCCGAAGCCTTCCGGCGCATTGATCACGCGACGATATTCCAGGACGGGCAGAAGTTTGGGGACCGTGTCGTCATCCGTACGGATGCGCAGGGATTGCAGGCTGGCTGCGATCACCGAGCCGTAGCTCTGATTGGTCCGGCTTTCCAGATAGACCTGGCTCAGGAGTTCCCGCGACCCCGGCTCCAGCAGGGTGCCGCGCTCCTTGTCGATCTCGGAGAAATCATAACGGCGCAGGTAAAGGTCGTCGGAGGCGCGCTGGATGCCGAACCCCCAACGGACTTGCTCGGTAATGTCGAAGCGGCCGCCGCCGAAAACGTGCCAGCGGTCTTCCTCTTCGCCGAACCGTTCGCCATCGCTGTCGATCTCGGTTTCGCGGGTAAAGCTGCCTTCCAGTTCCAGCGAACCGGACCAGAAACGCTTGCGGTACTCCGCGTAGAGGAGCGGGTTCACATTGCCCATGTAACGCGGCGCGACCACCAGGTCCTGGGAGGGCGAGATCGACCACAGATAGGGCTGCTCATAAACGAAGCCGAGGCGCGACGAGGCGCCGACCCGCGGGAAAAGGAAACCCGAGCGGCGCTCCGAAGACGGATCCGGATGCGCGAAAGTCGGCGCGTAGAGAACCGGGACGCCCAGCACTTCCAGCTGCGCGTCGCGGTAGTAGATCATCTGATCGTCGACATCCTGGGTCACCTGACGGGCGCGGATACGCCAGGTCGGTTCTTCGCTGCCGTCGGCGCAGAGCGGGCAGGCGGTGTAGTAGGCGTGGTCCAGCTGGATGTCGCCATTGGCAGCGCGAATGGCCGTCGCGGCGGCGACACGACCATTGTTTTCCAGCATGGATGCGAAACCCAGGGCGATGCCCTCGGCGAGTTCGGAATCGAGTTCGACCTCGTCAGCATATTGCGGGAAACGGCCCTGGCCGTAGATCACGACATTGCCCCGGGCGATGACCCGGTTTTCCGCCGGATAGTATTCCAGCTCGTCGGCAAACAGGGAGCGGTCTCCCTGGCGCGCGCGGACCGACCCGCGAGCGATATAGCCCCGTCCGGCCTCAAGATCCTGCAGCATGTCGGCTTCGAGATAGACGGGCGCCTCGGCCTCGGTCCCGGGCGCCGAATTGGCAGCCGCCGACGAGGCTGGCGCCTGTGCGAAGGCCAGTCCGGGACAGATCAGTGCTGTCGAGCTCAAGAACACAGCCGCTAGGCGGCGATACTGCGACGCCATCCGCGTCACTCCCCTCAGATTTTCGGGCCCCCGGCCGGTCTGTCATCACTAGCGGATGCCGGGCGCTGCGTCCATGCCGTCAGCCGTCTTCCGTGGACGCGATGTAGATGAGTGACAAGAGCGCGGTCAGGGCCGGTGCGGCCCAGGCGGCGGTCAGCGGCGGCAAGGCGCCTGTCGCACCGATCGATCCGAGCAATTCCTGCAGGAAAAACATGATGAAGCCGCCCAGGCCGCCGGCGAGTGCGAAGGCCGCTGCACCGCCCAGGCGATGCAGGCGCATCGAGGCCGCTGCAGCGATCAGCGTCGCCGCGAGGAGCGTCAGCGGCAGGGCCAGAAGATTCTGCCAACGCAATTCATAGCGTTCCGTCGCGAGACCCGCCTCACGGGCCGACTCGATCAGCTGTGGCAGGTCCCAGAATGACACCCCGTCCGGCGAGCGGGCCCGTTCGAAGAGCGCCTGGCGGTTAATGCTGGTCGGCAGGGTAATCTGCCCCAGCTCGGTCGCCGGTGTATCGGGAATGCGCTCGGTCGCCACCTGGATGTCCCAGTAGCGCTCGCCAGTATCGCTGTTCTCGCGGAGCAGCGCCAGCGGGGCATCGATCCGCCGCGCCAGGGTGGGAACGCCATTTTCGCCCAGTCCGAAATAGAGGAAGGCGGCGTTCTGGATCTCTTGGTCATTCTCGCTGAGGGCTTCTGCCGAGATGACGGTGAAACCGTCCACATTGACCTCGCGCAGCCAGACCGGCTGGGCGGCGGTCGGGTCGCGCTGTACATTCATCAGCGTGTCACGCTGGTGCTCGAAAGCTGCATTGCCCGCTGCGCCGAGCGGATTCAGCACCATCGCGCCCAGCAGGCCGACAATGATGGACAGGATCATCGGAGCGGCAAGAATGCGCCAGGCGGACATGCCCGAACCGCGCATGACCACGAGTTCGCTGCGTCGGTTGAGCCGGAACATCGAGGTCAGCACGCCGAACAGGAACATGAAGGGCAGGGTGGTCTCGAGCAGGGAGGGGGCCTTGAGCAGGGTCAGGCCCATCAGCTCGGCCGTAGACACATCGACCCGGGTGCCGATGGCGCGGGTCTGCTCGACAAAATCCACCAGAAGAATGACACCGGAGATGATGCCGGCGGCCAGCGCCAGACCGTAAAGCGTCTGCACCAGCATGTATCGATGCATGTGGTTCATCAGCGTGCGCCCTCTACCAGAACAGGGGCGTCCGGGGATTTTCGGCGCGGCCAGTAGATGGTCGCCAGCGCTCCGGCCATGCCCAGGAGCGGCACGAGATATTGCACGGCATTCAGCGCCGGATCATCCGTCGCGGCAGATTGTACGGAGAAGCCGACCAGGCGCATGAAGAGCCCGGCGCCGACCGCGATCATGACGCGGCGACCATTGCCAAGACGGTTATAGTCGCCGGCGAAATAGACCGCGGCGCCGATCAGGATGAAGGCCAGCGCGTAGAGCGGCGCAGACAGGCGGTAATGGGCCTCCGCGGCCGCGCGCTCCGGGCCGTCCGGCCGTGCCAGGATGGAGCTGTCAGGCCAGAGCAGTTCGTGCAGAAAGCGGTCACTCTCCTTGAAGAAGATCGCGTCGACCGGCCCGACGAATTCGGCAAGGTCGAATTCCGTCCGGGAGAAGGTCGTGTAGTTCAGCTGGCCGGAAGCGTTGATCTGCTGGAGATTGCCGTCGATCAGAACCATGGCGGTCCGGTCGGGCAGGCGCACGACCACGCCTTCGCGGGCCGCATAGGTGCTGGCGCCTTCATCGCCTCGCGAATCATTGATCAGGATGTCCTGCATCCGACCGTCATTGCTGCGCTCGCGGGCGTAAATCGTGACGCCGGACCCCAGCTGGGTAAAGGCGCCGGGTGTGACCAGGCTGGAGGCGATGTTGGAGCGCAGCTCGTAGAGGCTCTCGCGCATTTCCCGGTAGGCGAGCGGCTGGACGAAGAGATTGATCGCCAGATTGATGATCATCACGTAGAAGCCGAGCCGCAGCAGCGGCGAGATCAGCCCCCACCGTGTCAGGCCGGACGCGGTCGCGACAACGATTTCACTGTCACCGCTCAGACGCCCCAGACCATTCAGCGTTGCGACGAAGAGGGCGATGGGAATCAGCAGTGCGGTCAGATGAGGCAGGGCCAGAATCGTGACCTTCAGGAAGGTGAAAGTGGTTTCCGAATAGCCCGAGATGAGGTCCACATTCGACAGCGACTGCGTCAGCAAGGCCAATCCCGCAAAGGCTGCGATGGCCGTGATGAACGGCCAGAGCAATTGTCGGAAGAAATAGCGTTGAACGAGATTCATGGGATCGGAAATCAGCTGCGCCTTCAGCCTTCTATCTCACGTCGGGATCGGATACCACTTCCCCGACCCACCTTTCTCGCTTCCAAACACACCTTGAAGCGCAGAACCGATCCGATAAATCACAGGACATCAGTCCCAACGTTACAGGTGCCGCCATGAAAATCGCTTTCGCCGCAGCGGAGTCCGTCACTGGATCCCTCGCGCTTCCCGTCTTCGCCGACAGCCAGTTTTCCCCGGCAGCCGAGGCCGCTGACTCAGCCTCCGGCGGTCAGCTCAAGCGTGCGGTCGCTGCATCGCGCTTCTCTGGCAAGCCGGGTGAGACGCTCGAAGTCATCGCGCCGTCCGGCATGGATGCACCGCGCATTGTTCTCTTTGGTCTCGGCGACAAGGACAAGCTGAAGGCCAGCACGGTCGAGAAGGCCGCCGCTGCCGTCGTCTCCAAGGTTCTGCTGGGGGGTGAGACGGCCATCTCCATCCGCCTCGACGGGGTGACCGATGCCGAAGGCGCAGCGCGCGCCGGTCTGGGGGCCCGTCTGGCGTCCTATCGCTTCGATGAATTCCGCACCAAGCTCTCGGCGGACAAGCGTCCGTCCCTCGCGGCCGTGACCATCGCTGCCGATGATGCGGCCGGTGCCGAAGCGAGCTGGGCGAGCTGGGGCGCCGTCGCCGACGGTGTCGACCTGGCCCGCGACGTGACCAACCTTCCGCCGAACGTGCTCAACCCGGAAACCTATGCGAAAAAGATCGAGGGCCTCGCCGAGCACGGTCTGGAGATCGAGATTCTCGACGAAGCCAAGATGGCCGAGCTCGGCATGGACATGCTGCTCGGCGTTGGCCAGGGCTCCGAGTGCGAGAGCCATATCGCCGTGATGAAGTGGATGGGCGGCGATGCAGGCGAAAAGCCGCTGCTCTTCGTGGGCAAGGGGCTGACCTTTGACTCCGGCGGTATCTCCCTCAAGCCGGGCGCCGGCATGGACGAGATGAAGGGCGATATGGGCGGTTCTGCCGCGGTCGTCGGCCTGATGCGCGCCCTGGCGGGCCGCAAGGCGAAGGTCAATGCGATCGGTCTCGTCGGTCTCGTCGAGAACATGCCCGACGGCAATGCCCAGCGTCCCGGCGATATCGTCAAGTCGATGTCCGGTCAGACGGTCGAGATCCTCAACACGGACGCCGAAGGCCGTCTCGTGCTCGGTGACGTGCTCTGGTACGGCCAGGGACGTTTCGATCCCAAGCTGATCATCGACCTCGCCACGCTGACCGGTGCCATGTTGATCGCGCTCGGCAATACGCGTGCCGGCATTTTCACCAATTCCGATGACATCGCGGCGCAGCTTTCCTCTGCAGGCGATGCAGCGGACGAGCCGGTCTGGCGCATGCCGCTCGGCCCGGACTATGAGAAGCACATCGAGACCAAGAATGCCGATATCCGCAATGTCGGCGAGGGCCGTCTGGCGGGGTCCATCTCCGCGGCGGAATTCCTCAAATGCTTCGTCAATGACAAGCCTTGGTGCCATATCGACATCGCCGGCACGGCCATGGGCGGCATGAAGGACGATCCGCGCCAGCCGAGCTGGGGCACGGGCTGGGGTGTCCGCATCCTCGACCGTTTCGTTCGCGACAATTTCGAGGCCTGAGGCCTGGATCTGTGAGGAAGGGCGGCCGTTTGCGCCGCCCTTTTTCTTCCGCCTCCTGTCATCCCCATGCCCGGCGAACTCTGGTTCTACCATCTTGAACAATCCTCCGTGGACGAGGTGCTTCCCGAACTGATCGAGAAGACCCTGTCGCGCGGCTGGCGAGCGCTGGTCCGGTCACCGGATGGGGAGCGGCTGAAAGCCCTCGATCAATTGCTCTGGACCTGGCGGGACGACAGTTTCACCCCGCATGGTCTGGCGGGGCAGGGGCATGAGGACAAACAGCCGGTCCTGCTCTGTGAGGGCCCCGACAATCTCAACGACGCCCAGTGCCTTTTCCTGCTGGACCGGGCCCAGCCGGACGGGTTTGACGGGTTCGAGCGCACGATCGTGATGTTCGACGGTCACGATGAAAGCGCTGTCGTCGCGGCGCGAGGCCTCTGGAAACAGGCCAGCACCGCCGGTGCCGCCGTCTCCTACTGGCGCCAGTCCGAAGCCGGGCGCTGGGAGAAGAAGGCCTGAGGCCGCGTTGGGCCTGCCAGATTTTCTCCTCTGCCGATTTTCCCCTTGAGTGACCCGCCCCGCACGCTATCGTTCGGCAGATCCGAACCAGCGAGTTAGCCATGATGCGCGTTCTTTTTTCCTCTGCCCTCCTGCTGGCCAGCGCGAGCGCGCTGGGTGGCTGTGCGACCTCGCTGCCAGGTCTTGGCGGTACGGATAGCCCGGCCGCCCAGCCAGTGCAGCAGACGGATCCGCAAATGGCTGATGCCCTGCCGCCGATGATGCCGGTGGAGGAGTTCGGCTCCGCCAGTGTTCGTCCGCCGATTACCGGGACCTGTGGCATGGAAGAGCTTCAGCACCTGGTCGGTCGTCCGCGTACGACGGTGTCGGTCCGCGAATTGCCGACCAATTTCCGGGTTCTCGGCAGCGACACCATCGCCACGATGGACTATCGCGCTGATCGTCTGACCATCCGCATCGACCGCCATGACCGGATCGAAAGCCTGTCCTGCGGCTAGTCGGCAATAGGGCGGGCAGGGTCCCGTTAAGCAACTTTTTGCCTTTGGGTCATATCCTATGCATTCGAGCAGAAATGCCGAATGAAAGCAGTATTTTGGGATTTCGGGGCACGGGCCCCAAGCCGGACATCCGGCGACAGTGAATGGAGCAGAACAGGAGGCGGTCATGGAAATCGACCGCAATCGACCGGTTCAGGTCACGCCGACGCAGGCGGACCGCAAACCCGGTGGCCAGCCCGGCCAGGACCGCGGCTTTCGCGATCATCACGAAGCGGAGACCGAGCCGACCGGGCGCGAACGTGCCGGTCATTCCGGCTGGGATACCGACGCGATGATTGCGGCGCCCATGATCTCACAGGATTTCGATACCAGTCTGGCCCGCAATCTCGCCGAAATGGCGCGCACAGGCCTGATCGCCACAGGCACAGCCATCGCCCCGCGCCGCCACAACCAGACCGTGGCGATGCTGGGCGGGTAGGTGTCAGCTGGCTCCGTCCGGCAACAGGGTCCTGACACGGACAGGGGAATGGCGGGTCAGATTTTCTGCGCGCAGATTGGGCAGCCCCCGAAGACGCTCCGACGGGGTCGTGCTCCACTTCATGGCGAGCCATTGATAGTTTTCATAGAGCTTGTCATCGTATTCCGACCCGTCGAACGAGCGCCGCTTCCGCTCGAACTGGATAAAGTCGCGTGCTTCATTCCAGTGCTGGATCACCGTTGATCGCATCCAGTCACGGTAAGTTGTTTCGTCCAGGAAATCTTTGCGAATCCCGATCGCGACCAGCTCGTAATGATTGAGATACTGCTGGATAAGGCGTCGATCCTTTCGCAGCGCCTCGGTCCTGGGCGGCATCAGTTTCAGGAATTCGCCATCGCTGACGTAATCGCGGAACTTGGCTTGTGTCTGGAGGTAATGTTCCGTGGACTCGGCTTTTTCGATCAGGTCCAGCGTCGCCCGCTGACGGGTCGCTCGTCGTGCTTCGTGAAGGCGGCTGAAGGCGATCCAGACGGAGAACGCGACAATGATCGGCGTGTAGCCATCAAGGCTACCGCCCGGAATCCTGACAAACAGGCCCAAAAGTATCCAGTCGAGGAATGGGACGAGCAAATCCGAAGCTGCCAGCCAAGCAAGCAGCACCGCGCATGGAAGAAGAATGCGGGTGAAAGCTTTCCAGAAGCGCACGCCGATATGTCCCCCAAAACGACCCGGACGGGTCGGTCGGGCGAGGGCTACGGGGACGCGTGGCCTGCTTTAATGCCGCAGGTTAGTCTTTTGCGCCTTCAGACATGAATGCTCCGTGGAGGCCTCGCCAAGAATGCGACGAAACCTAGGGTTGGGGTTAACAGGTGTCAACCCGCAGGTTGGTATTCGGTAAGCCTATCAGGCACATTTATGCTTAACAATACGTCAATGCAGGGTGGTCGGGGATAAATCGTGTTCCCTGGGAGGGGAATTCCGGGGGCTGGCGTCAACCGGTCTGAAACGCCGCATCGCCGTCATCGCCCCATTGCCTCCTGCGCCAATCTTTCCTACCCCTGCGCGCATGGAAAGTTATCGCAATGTCGCCGCCATCGTTATCTGCCTGACCATCATCCAGGCCGCCCTCGGGGCGTTGTCGATGATCGGGCCGTTGAGCCTGGCCTCCTACGGCGCGTCGGTGCTGGACATTGGCCTTGTCGCGACGGCCTATTCCGGTGGTTTCCTGGTCGCCGTTCGCTTTGCGCCGGGCGAGGTGGGACGGATCGGGCATATCCGCTCTATCTGTGCCTTCGCTGCGGTCGCGGCGGTGGCCGCATCCGGTCTTGGCTGGAGCGAGAACATCATCTGGTGGGCGGCGGCACATGCCTTGCTGGGCGCCAGCGCGGCGGGCCTGTTCGCCGCCGGCGAAAGCTGGATCGCCAGTTCGGCCGCCCCGGAGCGCCGGGGCTCGGTGCTGAGCTTCTACTTCATTCTCACCCGCGTCGGTTTCCTGGCGGGACCCTTCCTCGGATCCAGCCTTCCGGCAGGCGATACGCGCGGCTTCCTGCTAGTGGTCATGCTGCTCGCGGCGGCGCTGATCCCGGTGGCGGCGACGCGCCGCGGGGCGCCGCAGATTTCCGGAATCAAGCCGATCTCGATGCGGGCGGTCTGGGCGACGGCCCCGGCTGCGCTGCTTGCGGCCCTCGTGGCCGGGTTGATCAATGGTGCCGTGCGCCAGCTCTACCCGGTCTTCGCGGCCGATATTTCGCCCGATGATGCCGCCGGCTTCGCCGCAGCGTTCAACGGCGCGCTCTATATCGGTGCCATCCTGCTGCAATGGCCCGCCGGGTTTGCCTCGGACAAGGTCGACCGGCGTCTTGCCATCGCGGTCCTCGGCGGTGTCGCGGCCGTGACCTCTCTGGGACTGGCGCTGTTCGCTGCCGTCCTGCCCGGAGCCGGGATTCTGACACTGGCCTTTCTCTGGGGCGGCACGTCCATGTCGATCTATGGCATTGCCGTGGCCCATGCGAGCGATCGCGCGGATATCCGGGAGATCCCGGGACTGATGTCGACCATTCTCCTGATCTGGGCCGCCGGCTCCATGCTCGGACCGCTTCTGGGCGGTGCCGCGATGCAGGTCACCGGGGCGAGCGGGCTTTTCTACATCTGTACGCTGATCCTGTCGGGGCTGGTCATCGCCATGATCCTGCGCCGCCGTCTGGAAGCGCCGGTCGCGGCCGCCGACAAGTCCGAATTCTCCGTCACCCCGCCCACCTCGGCGGAGACCGCAGAGATCAACCCGATGGCGGACGACTAGGGGGCTACCCCTCCGCCTGGGCGATCTCCAGGGCCTCTTCGGCTTCCAGCCAATTCGTCTCCGCGGCGTCCAGAAGCTCGACGGCCTTGGCGCGCTTGATCTGGAGCTCGGTCGCGGTCTTGGGGTCTTTTTCGTAGAGGCCGGGCGCGGCGAGGCCCTTGTCGATCACGTCGAGAATGCCGCGCAGACGCTCGGCTTCCTTTTCCCACCGGGTGATGGCGTCACGTAGCGGCTTGAGCTGTTTGCGCATCTCCGCCGCCGAGCGACGGGCGACGGTTTTCTCGTCGGTCGCGGTCGTCTTCTTCCTGGAGGCGTCCCTGGGCGCGCGACCCAGCAGGCTCTGGCGATAGGTCTCGATATCTTCCTGATAGGGCGTGACCGTGCCACCCTCGACCAGCCAGAGCCGGTCGACGCAGGCTTCGATGAGATAGCGGTCGTGGCTGATCAGGATGACCGCGCCCTCATAGTCATTGATGGCGTTGATCAGCTCGGCGCGGCTGTCCATGTCGAGGTGATTGGTCGGTTCGTCGAGGATGAGGAGGTGCGGGCCTTCAAACGTGATCAGGTTGAAGAGCAGGCGTGCCTTCTCGCCGCCGGAGAGGGATTTGGCCGGCGTTTCCTGGCGATCTCCCGGCAGTCCGAAACGGGCGAGGCGCGCGCGACGCTGCGCCTCCGTGGCGTCCGGCATCAGCTCGATCACGTGCTGATAGGCCGAGACGTCCGGCGACAGGACATCGATCTGGTGCTGGGCGAAGAAGGCGATCTGCAGCTTTTTGTGGCGACGACGGAAACCGTCAATCGGCTCCAGCTTGTCGCACAGGATTTTCGCCAGGGTCGACTTGCCCGCGCCATTGCGTCCGAGAATGCCGATCCGGTCGTCCGGGTCGATATTCAGATTGACGTTCTTCAGGATGGGCTTGCCGGTCTCATACCCCGCAGCCATGTCGATCATGCGCACAATGGGCGGTGCCATGCGGCGTTGCGGTGAGGGGAAGTCGAAGGGCGCGACGGGATCGTCAACAATCGTCGCGACCGGCTGCATGCGTTCGAGCATCTTGACCCGGCTCTGCGCCTGTTTCGCCTTGGACGCCTTGGCCTTGAAGCGGTCGATGAAAGCCTGGAGATGGCGCTTCTGCGCCTCCTGCTTCTCCACCAGCTTCATCTGCAGGCGCTGTTTCTCGCGCAGGGCTTTCTCGAAATCATCATACCCGCCGTCCCAGACGGTGATCTTTCCGTCCTTGAGGTGGGCGATCCGGTTCACCGCCCCGTTGAGGAGGTCGCGGTCGTGTGAAATCAACAGGACCGCACCCGGATAGGATTTGAGGTAGCTCTCAAGCCACATCACGCCTTCCAGGTCGAGATAGTTGGTCGGCTCGTCCAGCAGGAGCAGGTCCGGGCGCGCGAACAGGGTCGCGGCGAGGGCAACACGCATGCGCCAACCGCCCGAGAATTCCCTGCAGGGCCGACGCTGGTCCTCACCGGAGAAGCCCAGACCGGACAGGATGGACCCCGCCCGGGCCTCGGCAGAATGCGCCTCGATATCCGCCAGCCGCGTCTGGATCTCGGCGATGCGGTGCGGGTCCGTTGCGGTTTCGGCCTCGGCGAGGAGGTCAGCACGTTCAAGGTCTGCGGCCAGGACAACATCGATCAGGCTGTCATCGCCGCCCGGCGCTTCCTGCGCGACCCAGCCGACGCGGGCACCTTTCTTGATCCGGGCTTCACCGGTCTCCGGGGATACCTCACCCCGGATCAGCCGGAACAGGGTCGACTTGCCTGTCCCATTGCGCCCGACCAGCCCCATCTTGGCCTTCGCCGGCAGGGCAAAGGTCGCCTGGTCAAACAGCATCCGGCCTTCAATCCGGTAGGTGAGATCATTGACGTGCAACATGGGAGGCGGGGTAGCGCCAGACCCGCTCCTGCGCAAGCACGAGGCGCTGAAGCGAGAGCTCAAGCCTCGATCTCGCCTGGACGCTATCCCGGAGGTAAACACCTTGTAATCCGATCATGCTGGACCGGCTTGTCGGTGCGGCCTAGTTTCGCCTCACACGGGAATGCCCGGGAGGGATTCGGGCTTTCCGCCATTCGACTTGGGGAGAGATATGAGATTTATCCTGGCAGCATCGGTGGCCCTGTCCGCCGTGGCGCTGAGCGGCTGTGAACAGGCCGGCGCGCAGGACGAAGGGCCGATGACGTCGGCGACCTTCTCCGCCTTTGAACTTCGCAATATTGGACCGGCCTTCATGTCCGGCCGGATCGCCGATATCGACATCCATCCGGACGATGCCTCGACCTGGTTCGTCTCTGTCGGGTCCGGCGGTGTCTGGCGGACGGAGAATGCCGGCACGACCTGGACGCCGATCTTTGACGGGCAGGACACGTATTCCATCGGCTCGCTGACCATCGATCCGACCAATCCGGACATTATCTGGGTGGGCTCGGGCGAGAATGTCGGTGGACGTCACGTCGCCTGGGGCGACGGCCTCTATCGGTCGCTCGACGGGGGTTCAAGCTGGGAGAATATGGGGCTGGAGGCCTCGGAGCACATCTCCCAGATCATCGTCCATCCGGACGACGGCAATACGGTCTGGGTCGCGGCCCAGGGCCCGCTCTGGTCGGGTGGCGGTGAGCGCGGCGTTTACAAGACGACCGATGGCGGGGAGACTTGGGAGCCGGTGCTCGAGGTCGATGAGTGGACCGGCGCGACGGATCTGCTGATCGATCCGCGCAATCCGGACCGTCTCTATGCGGCGACCTGGCAGCGCCAGCGTTCCGTCGCGGCCTATATCGGCGGCGGTCCCGGCACCGGGATCTACGTTTCCGATGATGGCGGTGACAGCTGGACCCGCCTCGAAGGCGGCTTGCCGACAGGCAATCTCGGCAAGATCGGCCTCGCCATTTCGCCCCAGGACCCTGATGTGATCTACGCGGCGATCGAACAGGAACGTCGTGCGGGCGGCATCTGGCGGTCCGACGACCGCGGCGCCAGCTGGGAACAGATGTCCGAGACCGTCTCCGGCGGGACCGGGCCGCATTATTACCAGGAGCTCTATGCGAGCCCGCACAATTTCGACGAGATCTACCTCGTCTCCAACACCAGCCAGATTTCCCATGATGGCGGGCGCACGTTTGAACCGCTGAACAATGAGTTCAAGCACGTGGACGACCACGCCATCGCCTTCCGCGAGGACGATCCGGACTTCATCCTGTTCGGGTCCGATGGCGGGCTCTATGAGAGCCTCGATGGCATGCAGAGCTGGCGCTATATCTCCAATCTGCCGGTAACGCAGTTCTACAAGATCGCCGTGGATGACAGCGAGCCGTTCTACCAGGTCTATGGCGGGACGCAGGACAACTCGACCCAGGTCGGGCCGTCGCGGACGCTGAACCGTCACGGCATCCAGAACTCGGACTGGGAGATCGTGCTCTTCGCCGACGGCCACGGTCCGGCGACCGAGCCGGGCAATCCGGACATCGCCTACGCCCAGTGGCAGCAGGGCAATCTGGTTCGCTATGACGCGACGACCGGTGAACTGGTCTACATCCAGCCGCAACCGGAACCGGGCGAACCGGCCGAGCGGTATAACTGGGACGCGGCCATCCAGGTCAGCGCCCACGATCCGGCCCGCATCTATCACGGCTCCCAGCGT
>Ga0070726_10003570_pt1 | contig 13000 bp, 9 predicted proteins | sample tdAd471_FD_67275 | JGI IMG/M metagenome (GOLD analysis project Ga0070726, IMG submission 67275) | Marine sediment microbial communities from the Atlantic coast under amendment with organic carbon and nitrate - tdAd47.1 | ecosystem: Environmental > Aquatic > Marine > Coastal > Sediment | place...
GGCTGACGTGGGTGTCCACCGTACGGGTACTGAGCTCGGAACGCACACCCCAGACGTTTTCCAGGATATAACTGCGCGACAGCAGTCTGCCGCTGTTACGGAACAAAAGCAGCGCCAGCTGAAATTCCTTGTGGGTAAGACTGATGGCCTGATCGCCGACCACTACCTGCTGACTGTGCAGATTGAACTCGAAGGGCGGGCAGCTGTAAAGCGCGTTATCCGCATTGTCGGGCAGGGCGCGGCGCAGCAAGGCGCTGATGCGCGCCATGGTTTCCCCGCGTTTTATCGGTTTGGTCATGTAGTCGTCGGCGCCGCTTTGCAGCGCATGCACGATATCTTCTTCGCGGTCCCTGCTGGTGGTGAACAATACCGGTATGTTCCAGTCCAGGTTTTCCCTGACCCATACCACCACATCGGGACCGGTGGTATCAGGCAGATTCCAGTCAACGATCAGCAGATCGAAGGTCTCGCGACGCAAAGCATCCCGGCAGGTGTTTCCGGATTGATAGCCGTGACATTCGTGACCGGATTCTGTCAGCCAGCAGCATATCAGCTCCTGCTGGGCCGGATCATCTTCCAGGATTGCGATTCTCATCGAGATTAACCTGCTATATCTATCGTAAGACGTTTCCTACCGCTTGATTTTATACGCTGCGGTGGCTTATGCAACGTTGCGCATATAGACATCCTGTTGCGGGTAGGGGATGCTGATACCGTTGGCGTCGAACGCCAGTTTGACTTTTTCCAGCATATCGGCACGCACCGGCCAGTAGTCGGCGCTTTTGACCCACGGACGCACGTTGAAGTTGACGCTGCTGTCGGCCAGTTCTCCCACAGCGACGGCCGGCGCGGGATAGGCCAGGATGCGCTCGTCCTGCTGCATGACGCTCTCCAGCGTCTGCCTGGCCTTTGCGATGTCATCGTCGTAACCAATGCCGAACACCAGGTCGATGCGGCGGGTTTCATTGGCCGAGTAGTTGACAATCGTGCCACCGTAGATCTGGCCGTTGGGGATAATCACTGCACGATTGTCACCGGTGCGGAGGACGGTTGCGAACATCCTGACTTCTTCGACCACGCCGCTTTCGCCACCGGCTTCAATGAAGTCTCCCACCTTGAAGGGGCGGAACAGAATCAGCATGACACCTGAGGAAAAGTTACCCAGCGAGTCTTTGAGGGCCAGACCGATAGCCAGACCGGCGGCACCGAACACCGCCAGCAGCGAGGTGGTCTGGATGCCGATATGATCGAGGGCTGCCATGACGACCACCAGCAGGAGGATGGTGTAGACAATGTTGCCGAGAAACTGGATCAGCATGTCATCCATATTGGATTTTGCCATCAGTTTGCGCACCACGCCGGTCAGCCATTTGGCGATCCAGCGCCCGATGATGAATATCGCCAGCGCAACAGCGATCTTGATGGCCCAGGGGATGATCAGGGTCTGAATGAGATCGGGGTCGGCCAGTTCGTTGATTTTGTCCACGTCGTTTCTCCTCGAGTTTAACGGGCGTCTGTTATGAAAGCCTTCATTGTTGCCAAGTAGAATGGACGGCGGTTAACCGTGCAATAGCGGTGAGGCATTTGTAACAATTGTTTGCAATCCGGGAGGCGCTCTGAGCTCGAGTCGGTTCGACAGCAACTGTTAATTTTTGTGACGTTTGCCGGTGGCTGCTTGACCGGCTGGATTTCTTGTTTTTTCCAGGAAACAGATTGGTGATATGATAGGTCAAAACAGATAACCGGTATCTGCCCTTGGAGGATATGACAATGAACGACAGGACTACAGCGTTGCTGGTAACGATGGTCATCGCGGCGGGGCTCAGCGGCTGCAGCAAGCAGCTGAGCTATGCCGATGTAGAGCCCATTCTGCAGGAAACATGTGCGGAGTGTCATACCGGCGACCATGAGGGTGTTGTGGCGAGCGGATTTTCCGTGGAATCCTACGAGGCGCTGATGAAGGGGACCAAGCTTGGACCGGTTATTGCCGCGGGTTCAGCCGAGTCCAGCACCCTGTACCGGATGGTTGCGGGCAAGACCGACCCGTCAATTCATATGCCGCACGGCAAGGATCCGCTCAGCGACGAGCAAGTCGAAACGATCAAGATCTGGATCGATCAGGGCGCTGTTAAATAAGCTGGACCGCGTTCACAGCTCAGTTGTCATGACTGTAGTAGCCGTGTCTGACACCGCCCAGCAAGGTTCGAAAATCCTCTCCGCTGGTATGGATCAGTTTTTCATGGTCACCCGCCTCGAAATAGACATTGGCCAGGCTGCTCAGCGCCCGGTCCAGGAAAGTCTCTAATCCGTAAGCGGGGCCGAGTGGCGGCACGGCACCCGCTTCGCAATCGCTGAACAGCTCTGCGAGCTGGTTTTCTGTGGCCAGGTGAAAGTCCCGCCTGAGTTCCTTGCGGAGATGCTCGATCTCGACCCAGTTGCCGGCGGGCACCACCACCATGGCATAACCGCCCGTATCCTTGACAATGACAGCCTTGGCAATGTGGTCTTCATTGACATGGGCGGCTTCGGCTGTCTCGTGACTGGAACCCGTGTGCGGATGCGATACCAGCGTGTAATCGATGCCATGCTTTGCCAGAAAATCCTCAACGGTCTGTGCGACGGCCATTTTTCATCTCCTTAATCGAAATAAAAAAGTGTAGAGCAATCCAGCGTGAACGCAATGGAGTCACACGCCGGTCGGCAGTCACTGCGTAACGCCAGGGTTACACCGGCTGGCCAGCTAAAATGTTAGCCCCGTCACATTTTCTCTCAAGTTAGCGCCGCCGGCACCGATACAGTGATTTAAGCCGTCAAGTCTGGAATGAGTTCGAAAAGAGACTGAAAAACATAGGCTTGTCAACGGACCTGAATTGTGAGCGGGCTGGATCGCCGGACCCTTTGGTACTCGGAACTGGATCCACAGTATGGCAAAAAACAAGGCCTTACCCCTCATTCCGTCAGCATTCAGAACCGACCGCGCAAGGGATCCGCATACCGAACGGGTGAATCATCCCCGCTTTCGCCGCGCCCAGGTACAGTTGATCCACCAACAGATGCGCTATGAGCTGCTCATGAACGTGGGCGTCGTAGCGGCGATCTGTGTGTTGTTCTGGGAAACCGCCCCACGTCTGTACATCGCCGGCTGGTCGCTGTTGATTTTGCTCACGCTTGCCTGGCGATCGCTGTTTATCTCCTTCCGTACCGAAAACGAAGTCAGCGCCTGGGGAAAGGGCTATGTGTTTGCCGCACTGGTCTCCGGCATGGCCTGGGGTTGTCTCGGTGTTGTGGCTTATCTGTACGGCGATGCTAATACGAAAACAGTGACCCTGGTAACACTCATCTGCATTACGCTGGCCGCCTACACGTCCATGCAGTCTTCGCCCCGAGTGTCCGCCGCGTTCGCCGTGCCTGCACTGTTGCCGTGCATATACAACACCGCCACCACCGGTGAGGACTTCCACATTATCATGGCCGCCTCAGCCAGCCTGCTGATGGTGATGATGTTCACCTGGTCTCGAAGCTTCAAAACCATGTTGATCCACTCGATAAAGCTGAGTTCGCACAACACCGAACTCATCCACGAACTGATCGAGGCGCGGGAAACCGCCGTAGCTGCCAGAGTCGGGCTGGAAACGGCTAACCACGAACTGGAAACGCAGATCTATGAAAGGCGTGCAGCGGAAAGCCGGATTCGCGAGTCTAAAGAGCGCATTCAAGCCATTATAGAAGGCATGCAGGACACGATTTTTCACGTCGACAAAAACGGTGTCATCAAGTGGGCCACGCCTTCAATCAGGCAGTTGCTCGGTTACAGCACGCAGGAAGCGGTTGGCTCCGACGTCGGCATGCTTTTCATGTCGCCTGAAGACCGGGCAAAACATGATAAAGAGCTCGATACAAAGTTCGGCGGGTTGCAGAACCGCGAATGCATGCTCAGGCACAAATCGGGCCACGGTGTGTGGGTCTCGGAAAACTGCGTCTACCAGTATAACGAGGTGGGTGGCATTACCGGTCACGAAGCGACGTTACGCGATATCACGGCCTTGAAGAACACCAAAGAGGCGTTGTTTCTGGCACAGGAGCAGGCCTACGTCACCCTGGGCTCGATTGGTGACGGCGTCATTGCTGTCAGTATGGATGGCAGCATCGATTACATGAACATCGTCGCCGAACAGGGCACCGGCTGGAACCTCGAAGATGCACACGGCAGGGCGTTGCGCGAGGTGTTCATGATTGTCGACGAAAAGACCCTGCAATCCATCCCGGATCCCGTTGAAATGTGTCTGCAGGAAGGCCGGCCCACCATGCTGCCCGGCTACCTGCTGTTGATCCACCGTCATATACAGCAGCAGCTGTCCATCGAGGTCAATGCGGCGCCGATCCGCAACTCGAACAAGGAGATCAGTGGCGTCGTGCTGGTCTTCCACGATGTGTCCGAGCTGCGCAGTCTGGCTCATATGACCTACCATGCCACTCATGATTCCCTGACCGGCCTGATCAACCGGCGGGAGTTCGAAAAGCGCGTCAATCAGGCGCTGGACTATACCCGTGACCGGGAAAAACGCTATGCGCTCTGTTACCTTGACCTCGATAACTTCAAGGTGGTCAACGATACTTGCGGGCACGTCGCCGGCGATGAATTACTCAAGCAGCTGACCCTGACACTACGCGTCGTGCTGCGCGAAGGTGACACCTTGTCCAGAATCGGCGGTGACGAGTTCGGCATCCTGTTTTCCGGTTGTTCCATATCGTCGGCCAAGCGGCTCGCCGAGAAAATTCGTCGACAGGTGGAGGATTTCCGTTTTCTCTGGGAAGACAAGTCGTTCCGCGTCGGCGCCAGTATCGGCCTGGTCCCCGTCACCGCCGAAAGCGGGGCCATCAGCGATGTATTGAGTGCAGCGGATTCCGCCTGCTACGTCGCCAAGGAAAACGGGCGTAACAGAATACACGTCTACAAGAACACTGACGCCGCCATGATGGAACGAAGGGGCCAGGTACAGTGGGTGCAACGCATCCAGGATATGCTTGAACAGAATCGTTTCCGCCTGTATTTTCAGGCTATTGTGCCCATCGGGGATGTCGCCGGTGAGCGCGACAAATTGCACGGTGAAGTCCTGGTCAGAATGCTCGATGAAGATGGCAGCCTGATCGGTCCCGATGCCTTTATCCCTGCCGCCGAGCGCTATTCGCTGATGGGTGCCATCGATCGCTGGGTAGTAAAAAACACGCTCGAGACACTCAGTCAGGATATCGACTATGTGCAGAACCGGATCAGTGCCTGCAGCATAAACCTGTCCGGCCAGTCGCTTTCCGATGATCGATTCACGTCTTCCCTGGCGAAAATGATCGATGACATGGACATGCCGCCGGAACTGCTGTGTTTCGAGATCACTGAAACCGCGGTTATTTCCAATCTGAGTAACGCCACACGCCTGATCGATACCCTGCGCGCCATGGGTTGCCAGTTTGCGCTCGATGATTTCGGCGTCGGCTTGAGTTCCTTCGGCTACCTGAAGAGTCTGGCGGTGGACTACCTCAAACTCGATGGTTGTTTCATCAAGAACATGACCCGCGACAGTACCGATTACGCCATGGTTCACGCCATCAATTACGTCGGACAGACACTCAGGATCAAGACCATTGCCGAATTCGTCGAAAACCGGGAGACCCTGGAGGCACTACGCGATATCGGCGTCGATTACGCCCAGGGCTACGGCATCGCCAAACCGCTGCCGCTTGAAGACGCCCTGTACGGCAAGCAGCAGAAGCCGGCCCTGAAACTTGTTTCCGCCAAATAAAGGAACACTCCTCCAGAGTCATCCGCTATAACCCGCGCTATCGCGCCGCAGGCCGGCGCTCCTGCACGGTGATACCTTTACAACCAGACGGCATCCCACAAGGGATAATCACCGATGCGCTTCACCAGCCCGGCACGCAGCGGGTTGGCCACCAGGTAGCGTGCTGCGGTGACCAGATCATCTTCCTTGCACAACGCGTGATCGTGGTAACCGGGTTGCCATAGTCTTCCGGAGCGGTTTAACGCCTTGTTTATACGCCAGCTGCTGACACCTTTGACGGTACGCATCAGCGGGCCCAGCGCTATGTCATCGTCAAGCTGCATGAGCCAGTGCAGATGATCCGGCATAACGACATAGGCGAGTGTTTTGGCCCTGTCGTTTTCTTTCATCAATACCCGTGCAAGCAGACGACCGCAGTTCCATTGCGCGAATACAGGCTCCCGCTGATGGGTTACGCAGGTGATGAGGTAGATGCGGCCGGCTTCCGATATGCGGCCATGACGCAGATTGCCTGCGTAAGGGGTCGTGCTTTTCATGTCACCTCCTTGTGACGTTGTTTGAAAAAACCCTGAACAAATCTTCCGGGGTTGGTCTCCTGGTCGCAATGGTGTTGAACAGTCATCGCGCCGAAGGCCGGCGCTCCTACGGGTGGCGGTTTCCCCAACCCTGCAGGAGCGGTCCCCTGACCGCGATGGCGTTTAACAACCTTCGCGCCATAGGCTGCCGATTATACCCTATAGGGCGCAAATGCCCGACGGTTCTTCGGGTGCTCCTGCCACATGCGGCTTATCTTGCCCTCTATACGCTGGCGCCGGTGCTGCTGGGCTGCGTTGCCTGGCAGCATGTCGCAGTAGCGCCGCGCGGCGGCCAGGTCCTTGCTGATGTGCTCGTGGTACATGGCGAGCCGTTCCAGGGAGTCGGTGCAACCGCTGGCGGCCAGCGCTTCCCAGATGGCTATGGCCTGGGGCCAGTGTCCGGCGTGTCGTGCAAGACGGGCCAGTAAACGCCTGCCGTCGTCGCACAGTTCATCAACATGCGAGTGCAGCAGTTCACGGGCATCGTCTTCACTGCTTTCCGACAACCAGCGGGCGAGGGCGTGCAGGTCCAAGTCATACGCCCGCGGCTGTTCGACCGCCCGTGCCAGGGTGCTGTGCGCAACGGCCAGCGAGACTATGTCCTGCCGGTTGTGTTCGACCACCTTGATGAGCTGATCACCGTGGCCACTGCGGATGTAGCTGAACCAGGCGGCGGGCGCCTCGCTGCCGGGCAGATCATCGACGCGGCTGAAGCCGAGCAGGTTCCGTTCCAGGCTGAGGAGCCGGCAGTCCGACCAGCGGCGGCCGAACAGACGCCGCACCGGATGCAGCAGGTCCAGGTGCGGCAGGCCGTCGAAAGGGTGTTGCAGGGCCTGCATGCGAAAACGGGTGATCAGCAGCGGCAGGTCGTAACTCTTGCCGTTGTAGCTGACCAGCCGGTCGTCGGGGCAGAGGGTCTGGGCGAAGGCCGACAGCGATGCGGCTTCCGCTGCGAAGCGGGTCATCAGGAACTGGTGCAAGTCGATGGCATCGTCTTCGACCACGGCGATGCCGATCAGGAAGGCGAGGGTGCCGCTGCCGCCGGACAGGCCGGTGGTTTCGGTATCGATGTAGACGTGGCGCCGGTTGCCGTTCGCCGCTTCTCCCGGAAGGTTTGGCCTGTTACGCAGCGACCGCAGGGCTATCGAACCGAGTGTGCCGGTGAGCGGCAGGCGTTTGCGGATGCGAATCAAGCCGTCGCCAATTGGTTCGCCTTCCAGTGCTGCAATGATGGCACCAGGGCAGCGATTGCCCCCTGTAGAAGCGGTCTCCTGACCGCGATTAATCCCGCCGGTCGGCGGCGTCCCGGCAGGGATAATCCCCATTCTTCCTGGCCGCGGTTTTTCCAGCTGTGCAATGCGGGCGCGCAGCTCCGACACCGTGGGTTTCGGTGCAGGGGAAGCAATGTCGGCACCGGCCTGGATCTGCAGGTGTGACAGTCTGGATTTGAGGTTCATACCATTAATCCCGGTTTTTTTACCCTGGCCTTATAAACAATCCCACCTGGAGGAGCGCCGCCCTTCGGCGCGATTGTTGTATAACCGCATCGCGGCCAGGAGGCCCCTCCTACAGGGGGATTGCATCAATCCCCGTTGGCCATTCGGATGCTCCTACGGACCAGGGCCGCAGAGCAGCGATAACACCCGCAACGCCACCTGTTTCGGCGAATAGCCCCGCACTTCGTCACTCGCGAGAATCGGCCCGATACAACTCGGGCAGCCGTGCGCGCATTCACAGGTGTTCACCAGCGTCTGCGCATCGGCCACAATGGCATGCCTGTTTTCGAACAGCGGCGCCGTGATACCGATGCCGCCCGGATAGTTGTCATACAGAAACAGCGTCGGCGTAAAGCGCTGTAACTGTCCGGGATCGATCGCTTCGCCGTCACTGTTACGCAGCTGCCCGCGGCCGTTGCTGCCGACGGCGGCAAACCATTCGGCATTGCCGTCACCCACCGCTCGGCCGATGTCTCGTGGCTCCGACAGCATGCGCATGGCGGCGACAATGTGCAGCGCATAACCGGCGCCGAGAAAACCGTCGAGAGCTTCTTGGCGTGACATTGCAGGAGCGGATTCCTGACCGCGATCAAATGCGCCGGAGGGGCGTGTTCCTATCGGTGGTTCAGTTGATTCTGCAGGAACGGTCAACTGACCGCGATGGGGCGGTTCGTCAATCGCGTCGGAGGACGGCGCTCCTACAGGGGAACCAGCAAACAGCGCATCCGGATTCACCTGCCACCACACCGCCGTGGTATGCATTTCCTGGTCGGGCAGGTCGATATTGCCGTAACCGACATTCTCGTGGGTGTAATAGCGGATCTTCTTGTAACCGGCGATGCGTCGCACCAGGTGCACTTCACCCTGTGAGACTGTCGTTGGAGCGGTCTGCTGAGCGCGATGGGACGGTGCATCAATCGCGCCGAAGGACGGCGCTCCTACGGGTGGTCCAGCCGATCCTGTAGGAGCGGTCTCCTGACCGCGATGGGGTTCGGGTGTTCCGACATTTTCCTCGTCCAGGATCTTCAGCCGCGTGTAGTCGATGGCGTCGGTGTAGTAGTCCGCCCGCGTGCGGGTGACGAAGGCCTTGCGGCCCTCCCAGTCGAGTTTTTCCACCTGGTAGGGTGCCGACTGGATCATGTAGATGGCGCCTGCATAAATGGTCTCCGGCGCGGAGCTGTAATCGACCTCGGCGATCACCGTCTGCGCACCGCCGGTGGTGTCGATCACCACGAAGTTGCCTTCGGCGACTGAGCGCAGGCTGACACTGTTGGCCGGGTAACTGTCATCCATCCAGTGCCACTGTCTGCCCTCGTGGTGCACGACGCCGTGCTCCTGCAGATAGGCGAGCATCTCCTTGAGATCCTCCTTGCCGAAGGCGTCGCCGTCGCGGAACGGCAGTTCAAAGGCCGCACAGCGGATATGATCCAGCAGGATCAGCAGCTGGTCGGGATCGATGCGCGCCTGCTCGGGTGATGCGCCGAGGAAAAACTCCGGGTTGCGGATAATGTACTGGTCCAGCGGCAGGCTGCTCGCCACCAGCACACCCAGTGCCGTGCGCTGGCGCCGACCGGCACGGCCCAGGCGCTGCCAGGTGCCGGCGATGGTGCCGGGGTAACCGTTCAGTACGCAGACATCCAGCGCACCGATGTCCACGCCCAGTTCCAGCGCCGAGGTGGACACCACACAGTCGATCGCGCCCTCGCGCAATTTCTTCTCCATGGCGCGGCGCTCGCTCGGCAGGTAACCGCCGCGGTAGGCCGCTACCCGTGCCGGGTTGCGCGGGTCCTTGTCGAAGGCGTCCTTCATGTACTTGGTCAGCACCTCGACCATCAACCGCGACTGCGCAAAAACAATGCTCTTCAAGCCGCGCTGCACCGCCTTGCGGGCAATGCGCGTGGTCTGCGAACGCGCCGAGGCGCGAATGCCCAGGTCCGGATTCACCACCGGCGGATTCCACAACAACAGCTGCTTTGCCCCCTGCGGCGCACCGCTGTCGGTGATGGCGTTCACCCCGGCACCGATCAACTCACCGGCCAGCTCCGCCGGGTTGGCGATGGTGGCCGAACACAGAATGAATAGAGGCTCGGAGCCGTAAAAGCGGCAGATGCGCTGCAGGCGCCGCAGCACATTGGCCACGTGCGAACCGAACACACCGCGATAGCTGTGCATTTCATCGATCACCACATAGCGCAGGCTCTCGAAGAACTGCGCCCACTTGGTGTGGTGCGGCAGAATGCCCTGGTGCAGCATGTCCGGATTGCTGACCACGATATCGCCGCGGGTGCGCACCGCCTTGCGTGCATCGCCCGGCGTATCGCCGTCAAAGGTAAAGGCACGCACGCCGAGCTGGCCGGCTTTATTCAACGCCGTCAGCTCCGCCACCTGGTCCTGCGCCAGCGCCTTGGTGGGGAACATGTACAGCGCCTTGGTCTGATCATGCAGGGCGGCCTGCAATACCGGCAGGTTGTAGCACAGCGTCTTGCCCGACGCGGTTGGCGTCACGATCACCGTGTGCCTACCCGCCTGCACCGATTCCCAGGCTGCCGCCTGATGGGTGTACAGCTGATCGATGCCGCGCCCGGCAAGCGCGCGCGCCAGGCGTGCATCCAGCCCGTCCGGCAGCGCCACGTACTGTCCATGCCTGGCCGGCACCACCAGCTCCCCGGTAATACGCGCCGCATATTGCGACCGCAAGCGCACCGCCAGCGCCTCGGCCGGATCAGCCGCGGGTGTTGCCATTTGCTCAGCCGACGTACTCATGCCCTGTTCTCCATCCGTTCTCCTGGTGTAGAATAGAGAACAAACCGAGAACCGGCAAGCCAAAACATCGCCTATGAAAAACCTGACCCGCCGCCAACAACAAATCTACGACTATCTGGCTGAAAATCAGGATTATTTCGATCATCCCCCAAGCCACAATGAACTCTGTCAGGCGCTCGGCCTGAGCTCGCGCGGCTCGCTGCACAAACACATCCAGGCCCTCATCCAGGCCGGTCTGGTCGAACCTATGGACCGCAGCCACCGTGGCATCCGCCTGGTCGAACAAGCGCAGGAAATGGATGGCATCCCTTTCCTCGGCACTATAGCCGCCGGCCGCCCCATCGAAGCCGTACCGCAACCGGAAACCATGCAGGTACCCGACGAACTGCTGGGTAGCAGACCCTGTTTCGTGTTGCGGGTGAGCGGGGATTCGATGATCGAGGAAGGCATCCTTGACGGTGATTACGTGGTGATTGAGCAGCGGGACAGCGCCAGGAACGGGGAGATTGTGGTGGCACTGGTGGCTAATGAAGACGTGACGTTGAAACGCATTGAACAAAAGCCGGGGCGGGTGATTCTGCATCCGGCCAATGCCGGCATGAAACCGATGACGTATTCACCCGATGAGATACAGTTACAGGGTGTGTTGAAAGGGTTACTGCGGAGTTATTGAATAAACCAGGGAAGGAGGGGCCTGCGTAAGCGGGCTAATAGAGGCCAGTTTGATCAATGTTGGAGAAATTCGTGAGCGCTTAATCGGTGCTTTCCTTATATTAAAAAGCTAAGTACCCTTTGCGGAGCACCAGGTAAACACAATTCGTCACCAAGGAGGAACTGAACATGAGCAGAGGATTCGCCGTAACAATATCATCTCTACATCAAAACCGATTGATGATCCTGCGCGCTGTATTTTGTCTCGTATTTCTTGTCGGGATCGTCCCAGCCAGTTTTGCCCATGGCGATCGTAAAAGTGTCGATTTACTCATCTTCGGAGACAGCCTCTCCGATACCGGTAATGCTGCGGCTCTTGGTGCGGGCATTACCTTTCGCCCTTTTGAGGCGCTGATCCCGAGCGGGCCTTACGCCACATTACGCTTTACCAATGGCCACACCTGGGTCGAGCAGCTGGCGAAAAAAATCGGCTCGCCCGACACTGCCGAGGCGGTCTTCCTGTTTCCTGACAAGGGCAGAAACTATGCTGTCGGGGGCGGGAGGGCGCGATCGGTCCCCGGCAGTTTTAACCTGCCCGAACAGGTTGGACTGTTTCTCTCTTCCACCGACAGCGCGCTGACACGCCGGGACCTGGTAGTCACCGCGGTCGGCGGCAACGATGTCCGTGACGCCATCGTTGAATTCGGTAGTGTCCTGGCGTCGGGAGACACCGAGCAAGCAGCGCAATTGGCCGCTACGCAGATCCTTTGCCAGGCGGTGGCGAGTATCGAAGAGAATATCGCTTTGCTGCACGACAGGGGTGCGAAGAATGTCTTTGTAACCAATGCGCCGAATATCGGTATGGCACCGGCGATCACCGGCCTGAAGCCGCAATCTCCGGGGATCTCCATGCTCGGGAGCGAACTGTCGGCGCTCTTCAACCTGTTGCTGGTCAACGGCGATACTCCGTTGCCCGGTACCGGAGATCTCGGTATCTGTGCCCTGAATATGGTTGGCATACAGGGACTGCTGGCGCTGGAATCCACGCTTTCCGGCATCGACATCGTGCTCTTCGATGTCTTCACATTGCTGACCGAGGTGGTGGCCGATCCGCAGGCGTTTGATTTGTCGAATGGAACGGATGCTTGCATTACGCCCGGCGTGTTCTTTGGCGCGATTTGCCGGGAAGCGTGGGAATACGTCTTCTGGGACGGTATTCATCCCACAGCGGCCATGCATCGCATCGTTGCCCGGGAAGCCGGCGGCCTTCTGCCTGTTGCCGGCTTCGCCGGGAAACACGGCAAGGTCCGACGCCATTTCAAACGGCGATGAGCGAGGAAAAGACAACAACCGTCTTCGCTCAGACCTGAAGACTCGGGCCGTCCGGTGTGGTCAGCAGCGGTATCCACAGGCATTCCCGAAGCTATCAGGTCAATTGTTTTTGGCTATTGACCACTATGCCTGGTTTGCGCGCGCGAACGATGCCAGTACGCTTTTAACCCGACCGCGCGGGACCCACTCTCCGGATAATCAAGACGTTGCGACAGCGTTAAAGGCTCTCCCCGCGCTGTCCGTTAATTAACTGTGCTGCCGTGTATTTTCCGCATGCGCTCGGGTAGATACCGGCATCACTCCGGGAACCGGTGATCCTGAGAACGGGGCCGGGTACCTGGCGCCTGAGTTGATCGCTGGATTCGAGCAGCAGCACCAGGCCAGG
>Ga0070726_10003571_pt1 | contig 12999 bp, 13 predicted proteins | sample tdAd471_FD_67275 | JGI IMG/M metagenome (GOLD analysis project Ga0070726, IMG submission 67275) | Marine sediment microbial communities from the Atlantic coast under amendment with organic carbon and nitrate - tdAd47.1 | ecosystem: Environmental > Aquatic > Marine > Coastal > Sediment | place...
TGGCGAACAGTACTATCTGCAGGCGACGAATCAGCCCCGGATCGAGATCTTCCCCATCGCCGCAAACGCGTTCGAACTGAGGGTGGTCGAGGCCAGCGTTGTGTTCCACGAAGACGACGACGGCGAGGTCACGACGCTGACGCTGAACCAGAACGGGGCACATCCCGCGAACCGACTGGCTGAAGAACCGTGGAGCCCGAGCGAAGAGGAACTCTCGGCGTACGCGGGCCGGTACTTCAGCGAAGAACTGGGAACGTTCTACGACGTCGTGGTCGAGGACGGCCAGCTGGTGCTCAAGCACAGACGGCTGGACCCGGTAAACCTGACGGCGAGCAAGCCGGATCGATTCGCGGGCGAGATGCCGATCGCGCAGTGCGAGTTCGAGCGGAACGAGTCAGGCGAGGTGGTCGCGTTGCTGGCATCGAACGGGCGGACTCGTGACGTGCGGTTCGAGAAGATGGACTAGGACCGCGGAAGGTGACTCGCGTCTCACCCACAAGAAACCCCCGACCGCCGGCCGGGGGAGAATGGACTCGGTGAATGGCGCTGCGCTAGTCGGCCTTCGGCTCCTCGACCAGCGCCCAGTACTCGGTCATGCCGTCGAGGTGCACGCCGCCCGAGGCCGCGTAGTTGCGCCGCCCTTCCTTGGTGACGATGCCGCGTTCGACCAGGAACGCCAGCGCGGTGGCCGCCTGCGTGATCGGCATGTTCTCCGCGTGGGCGATCGTCTCGACGGTGTCGCCCTCGGCGTGCTCGTCGAAGCGGTGGCAGACCGCCTCGAGGGCCCAGCGCGGGCAGCGATGCTCGTACGGCTCGCCGCGCTCGGGTGTCACGGCGCGGATGAGCTTGCCCCGGCGATCGACCGAGAAGATCTCATCACGGTTCGTGCTCTTCACCGGCTGCGTGCACATCACGACCCCGCCTTGTCGGTGGCCTCGAACTCGCCGCGGCCGGTCTTGGCGAACCGCGAATCGCTGCCTCGATCGGCGATCTCACGGAGCATGGCGGCGTAGAGCGTCGCCGCAGGCGTCTTGCCCCTGGTCTTCCACCCCTTGGCGATCACGCGGGCGGTGATCTCCTTGGTGCCCAGCGGCTCACCGGCTTCGGCGAGGACCATGGCGGCCATGTCCAGCCCGCTGAGTTTCGAGCGCTTGCGGCGCGCCTTCGGCGGCTTCGCGTCGGTGGGCTTCGTCGCGGCCCGCTTCGTGCTGGGCTTGCGGCTCGGCTTCCTCGTCGGCGTCTTCTTGCCGCTGGGCGTCTTGGCGGTGGTGCTCTTCTTCGCAGGCGGCTTCTTCGCCGATGTCTTGCGGGCCGGCGCTTTCTTGGCCGGCGTCTTCTTCGTGGTCGTCTTCTTGTTGGTGGTCTTCTTCGTCGCCATGTCGGCGCTCCTTTCGGGGTCAAAAACAACGAAGCCCGCAACACGCGGGCTTCAGGTGGATCGGATGGGACGGACCGTCGGTCGGCTGTTGCACGCCGGGTGGTCCGTGCGGGTGGTTGGTGTCCGTGGAGACGGCGGGTCGGCCGCGGGGCGTGTTTGGTTCATGGCGTGTCTCCTTCGTCGCTTCTCCCGGGCGACGATCGCGCCGGGGTCGGGACACCAAGCCATGACTTCCGGCCAGATGGAAGCGGAATCTTCAGGAATGGCGGCAGATTCCTGAGAATCTCAGCGTCGCTGCAGTCCGTTGGCAGCGGGTGCTCGGCTCGGTCGCCGGGTGCCGATCGGGGTCGGCGAGGCGCGGGCGACGTTCGGCGCGTGCCGCGAGACCGCGGGATCAGGCGACCGACCTACCAGCCTCGAAGCGGCCCGGGGACGAGGCGGCGTCGGGGCACGTCGGGCCTACTGTGAGGCCCCGAGATCCGGGGGCGGCAGACCGGACGGGTCCTACCTCGCCCACTTCCGCTCCTGCCCCCCCGGGGAGCTGCCGGGCAAATAGACAGACCGTCCGTAGCGCCGTCGTTTACCGGCTCCTTGGCCGAAACCCCGCTGGCGAGCCACAAACGCTGATTTCTTCAAAAGGACCAGCGCTTGCCACCAACTCACCGGACGCGCTGCGGGAGGGAGGCGAGTGGCGAGGACTATCTCAGTAGCAAGCTTGAGCAAACACTCGAAACGGCGTCCGCGAGCGCGCCGGAAACTAGACGACATGGTCGATCTCGGCCGACGACGTGCCGCGCGTCCCGGTCGAGTAGCTGGGCGATAGCGGGAAAAGGAGGCCCTTGTTAATCCGGACTTGGCCTACCGTCACGGTGGCCAATCGAGAAGAACCGGGTGCCGAAGGGACTGATCGCTTAATATTTTGAGATTAAATTGACATTTCGCTTACTCTCACGAGCGTATATTGATATCCTGCGAAGACCGACCGTCAATCTAAGCGGAAGGACTCGCATTGACCGATCTCCACCAGCAACTCCTCGCTCACGTCCCCGTTGAGGCCCAGCGGGCGATCGTCCGAGCGTTCAAGATGGCCTACTCGATGTCAGAGGAGATCTGTAATCGAGAGTTCGATGAACGCCAGCGAGTTCAATCATGGGGATACGTCCGCTGGCTGAAGATCGACTCGGAACTCCTCAAGGTCGGCGAGCGATTCGGCCGCGTCGAGCACTTCCCATGCAACACCGAGAACACTCACATTGGCCATACTGAGTTGCACTTCGGCCCGTTCATCCTGACCGCAACTCGAATTCAGGATCGCGGACGAGTGCCGTCTCACGCCGCTTGGCGTGAGCGCCTCGCGACACTGAACGAGACAAGTCTTTTCGAGTGCATGCGTGGGATCGAGCCAACCAACAGCGGACAAATTTGGGCTCCGCTGTTGCACGTGCCGAATGTGCATGACCGCACGCTCAAGGGTCTATATGTTGGGTTCCTGACCTCTGAGAATCGATATGCGTGCGAGCACTTCGACCTGTTGGCGCACGTGGACCAGATGAAGGAACCGAGTCGCGTCGAAATGAAACCTTCCCGGCCGCTCATCAAGCTCAAAGACGGTACCGCGTAACACATGGGACGTGGAATCTTTCAAGGCAAACGCCTGCGCGAGGCGCGTGAAGCGCGAGGCCTGACCGGGGTTACGCTGTCGGAACTCGTGAGCGTCAGTTCCGCCGCGATTTCGCAGTACGAAACTGAGGCGAACGCGCCAAGCCATCCCGTCGTTGTCGAGCTGGCGAAGCAACTCCGCGTCGATCCATCGTTTTTCTTGCGGCCGAGCCGAGACCATTCAGACCGAGTCATTTTCTGGAGATCGCGAGTCGCCGCCACTAAACTTCAGCGGTCGCGATCGATCCATAAGTACGGCTGGCTCCTCGACGTGTGTGACGTGCTGTCACGGCACATTGAGTTTCCAAAGGTCAACATCCCCACCGACAACTCGCTGAGGCAGCCTTGGACGCTTCGAGAAGAAGACATCGAGGACGTGGCCTCCGATCTGCGGGAGCAGTGGCGTCTGGGCGACGGACCGATCCACAACCTCGTTTCCGCGATGGAGCGCAACGGCGTCATTGTTGCTCGCAACAGACTCGATGCGGACCATCTCGACGCATTCTCCGAATGGCGAGACGACAATTCTCGTCCGTATGTGGTGCTTGGCTCGGACAAGCAAAGCGAGGCACGATCTCGGATGGACGCGGCGCACGAACTCGGCCACATGATTCTCCATCGAAACGTCTCGTGCAAAGAGTTCCATACGTCGAGCATCCACAAAGTCATGGAAACGCAGGTGGCGAGGTTCGCGAGCGCCTTACTCTTACCTGAGGCTTCGTTCCTTGAAGACTTGTATTCCGTGAGCCTCGACGCGTTTCGTGATCTCAAGGCGAGATGGCGCGTGTCGATTGCGGCGATGATTTTCCGGGCGAGAGACCTCGGCGTCATTGATGAGGCACAAGCCAGATCCCTTTGGATAGCAATGTCCCGGCGCAAGTGGCGAAAGTGCGAGCCGGGAGACGCGGAATCACGTCCGGAGGAGCCGACTCTCATCCGAGAGGCGTTCGATCTGCTGCTCGACAGCGGACGGCTCGATCCCGAGTCGCTCGAGCTCGAATTGGGCATCGGTCTTTCTGACATTGAGGATGTAACGGGGCTACCGCAGGGTTATCTCCGCAACGCTAACTCATCGCCTCTTAAGCTTCGCTTCGCCGATCAATCGGGCTGACGCTTGGCTGAGGATTGGTTCCGGTTTCGATTCGTCGCGAAGATGAGGCGCGAGACCGCTCGTACCGGCTACGAGCTGTCTTCATCCTGCTCACACGCAATGACTGCGTTGCTGTTTTCCTTTGCGACTGCCAGATCGATCACCTGCTGAAACTTGCGCGTGTCGAGCCTCGACGATCCCACATAGCCCGACCGAACGAGCTCCACGAGCCCGACCTTTCGGAGGTAGCGTCCCTCAAGGTGAGAAAAATCCAAGCAAATGCCACCCTTGGCTCCCTTGGTCTTTGGGTCGTCCAGCAACGCTTCGAGGTGTTCAAGCGAGATCACACTGCCCGCGTTGCTCAGGTCGCTCTCGATCCGACGGACGAACTTGAAGAAGAACGGGGAACTGTTCAGCCTGTAGTCGTCCGCGCCCGGCGGGGAGAGGCTGATGCTTTTCATCCTTGACAGTTCTGACCGAAACTGACCGTCCGGTCGAAATGTGAACCGATTCGACCCCCTTCCGCCCACCTTCTGTCGCTCCCTCTCGAACATCTTGTACTGAATGAGCACAGCATTGCCCAATGGATAGTTGATGTAGATGAGGTCGGCTCCAGTAGCTCTTTCCACCAGTCCGCGATTCGCCGTGAAAATGGTCAGTACCGAACCTCCCTGCCGATACTCGGCGAACCCCGTCATGTCGGAGTAGGCGAGTTCCCAGCCCGGCATATAGCGAGCGTCGTGCTCGATTACACGATCCTCGAGGAGACGCCCGTTCGCCTGAAGCGTAGTGAGTGCCGAGGCGTCGCGATCGCGGACCCAGAAACTGTCCGGGCTCTCACGGGTATCGACGTTCAGAATCGAAAGCACGTCGCGTAGGACGGTCGCCTGAAGCCTTTTACCTCCCGAGAGGCCCGCCTTGGTCGTCCGACCAGCGAGCATTCCCTCGATGACCCCGGGGTTGTTCGATCGCAAGAGCTCGCACACCGCCTCTCCCAGCTTCTTGCTCAACCTGACGAAGTCCGTTTCTGGAAAAACCCTCTCATCCCACAACCGTCTCAACTGGGAAGTCCTCAGCGACGATCTGATCTCGTCCGGCGTCGAGTGGTCGAGGCTTCGGCCGTGCGACAGCTTCAACTGCGATCCGGTCGTTGCGACGACTCTCTTCGAGTGCACGATGCAGAGATGCACCGATCCAGTATTTCCGTCTTCCGTCGAAATGACGAGGCAGAAGTCGCCCTTCTTCACCCCCGCAAGCGAGGCCGTCAATCTCGTGACGCTAAAGGACTCAAATCCGAAGCGCGATTCCTCAAGCTTCTCGCTCTCGGAATCTGAGAGCAGAAGCACGCAGATGGGAACTGAGACAGGTTCTTGAGGCATTGCTCCAGCTCTCCGGGTTGTTCTAGGCCAACGCACCTGGTGAGTGTCACTCAGGATGCGAACCCTACCGGAAGATGTCTGCCGCCGAGGTCTTTAACAAGTGCACACCACGGCGCTTCAGCCCTCCGTAGATCTCGTCTGCACGCTACATCATCCAGCATCCCGCGAAATCACCAGCGTGCGTTCGTCCCGCGAGAACCGAACGGTCGACTCCGTGATCTCATCGACCAGCATCCCCTGCAGCTCGTCGCCCGGGCGCAGCCGCACGATCTCCGCGGTGTCGACGAGGTAGAGCGTGGCGACCGCAGGCTCTTCGGCGCTTGCCGCCCGCACCGCGAGCAGCTGTGCGTTCAGACGAAGCGCCGGCGGCGGAGGCGCAGGCGTGACGACCGGCGGCGGCTGGGTCCAGAGCACCATCTCCGGGAACTCGTCGGGCAGTTGTGTCTCGATCGGTTCATCGTCGGTTGCCGGTGCGGGATCGCTCCGAGTTCCGAGCGGTGTTGGGTTCGCCGGTTCCGGTGCAGGCAAAAACACCCACACCGTGCTTGCCACAAGCGCGATCAGCGCAGCCCCCAGACCCAGCCGGTGCCCGCGAAGCGATGAACTGCTCACAGCGATCCCTCCCGGATGATGTGCCACTGGGCTAGTTCCCAGCCGTCGTCAGCGTCCTCGTACACCGCCCAGATCGATCGGGTCTGGAGGTTTGGCGCCTCGACGTCGATGCGGAACGCCCACGCGGATGATGCAGATTGCCAGCTCACGTCGCGCTGCCCCGAAGCCGCCACCTCCGTGAGACTCGGTGCGCCGCTCCGGCCCGATGCCTTGGCCCTCCACTCCCGAAGCTGCTCTCCGATCTGCTCGGCGTCCTTGCCGAACACCGACTCGAGCAGTTCGAGCGGTACGGTCCGGGGGTTCAGGCGAAGCGGCCCGCGCTGCGCATCCGCGGCGAGACCGGGATCCCGTAGGTTGCCGATTAGGGCCGGCCGATCGACCACAGATGGGAACAGCGCGGTCCTCCGTGATGCATCGGCAGGATCAGCCGCCGCCGCATCGAGCACAGACAGCTCCAGACGATCGCCTCCTGCCCCGTCACTCTGAAGTCCGAGCCCCTCCAGCGCAGTCAGCTCGAACGGCAGTCGGGTGTCCTGGTCGTAGGCGTGGATGCGCACGCTCACGGGTCCGTCTGGGGTCTCGACGGTGTCGTCCATCACGACGACCGCGCCGTAGGGCAGGTCGGCATCGGCCACCGCCGTGTCGGCGCGCCGGTCGAGCCACTGCGAGCACGCCGATCGGATGCCGTTCATCAGGGGAGCCGAACGCAGCGACGCGTCGTGCTGCCGGCTCGCCATGCCGCTGGTGGCGGCGATCCGCGCCGAGGCGATGACCGCGCCACTCGCGACGACGATGAAGCCCAGCACCACGAGCAGCGCGATGCCCCTACGCGTTCTCCGGCCCGGATCAACCATTGCGCGGCTCCGAAGAAGGCAGGTAGACGGCGGCCGAGCGCGTGATCCCGTGCTCGGTCGCGATCTCAATCAGCAGCAGTTCGTCACCACTCGATCCGCCGGTCTCGGTGACCGAGACTTCAAACCGCGTGATCCTGCCCATCAGATCGCGGGGCTGGTCGGACTCGTCCGTGGTGTCGGCGCGCGTGAGGCGACCGCTGAGTTCGTCGAACCGGTACGTGATCGCTCGCGCAGGCCGGTTCTCATCGGTCGGGAACCGGATCTCGACACCGTCGACGGTCTTGACTACGGAAGGTCGATCGCGCTCGCTTTGGTCGATCGCTGTCAGCGCAGCGCTCCAGGCATCCAGGTCAGCGGCGATCAGGTCGACCGTTGCACCCAGAGCGCTCCGAACGACGGATTCAGCCTGCCGGTCGGCGGACACTCGCGCGATGTAGCCGGTCAGCGACGATGTCGACGCAACGAGCATGGAGAGCAGCGCGAGCGCCGCGAGCACCTCGACGAGCGTCATGCCACGTTGGGAGCGAGTCGGGATCATCGGCCCTCCCGCTTGGGTGTTCTGATGTACCAGCGGGTCACGAATCGGTCGCCCTGCAAGATCCGCAGCCGATCGAACTCCGTGGTTGCGCGAACCAGCTGCACTTCGAAGCGGCCTTCGATCTGCCGGCGCTGGTCTTCAACGGTGTCGGCGGTGTCCCAGCGGTAGCCGCCGTCGATGGAACGGGGGACGCCGAAGCGGCTCGGGTTGGTGACGATGGCGTCGGCGGCGTGGTCGAGCGATGAGATGCCGACGGTGACCTGAGTGTCTCCGTCGGCCGACGGGCGTGATGCCGCCAACCAGTTCAGCAGGCTCACCGCCGCCACGGACAGCAGAGCTGTCGCGAGCACAACCTCGAGGAGTGTCAGCCCCGACCTGGTCCGTCCTACGGCGATCATGGGTCGCTCCGGATGATCTCGTGCCACCCGGTCAGCCCGGCGAACCGCAGTGTGACCGACGCATCGCCCGTGGAGACACGGACTTGATAGTCCATCGACTGACCGCGGGCATCGACGATCACCCGGTCCATCGGTGCGCCCGAGGGCCACTCCCATACTTCCAGCGTGATGCCGTCGGGGAGTAAGCGGTCAGAAGATGGCGCATCGGCGCTCCCCCTGTCCGTGAAGCCGATCGTTCCGTCCGCGCTGTCGAACCGCAGTTCGGTGTTGTGGCCATTGCGGGCACGCACACGCGCCATCGCGTCGAGCGAGGCGATCAACGACGCCGCGTCGGACAGCTTCGACTCGTCCGATCTTGAGGACAGCCCGACCGCGGCGACGGACACCGCCATGCCCAGCACGACCAGCACCGCGAGCAGCTCGATGAGCGTGAACGCACGCATCCGCCGACGGGATGTCCCGCCCGTGCCGCTCACTCGCTGCCCCGCAGGTTGCGTGACGAGATGTCCTGGTTCTCGCCGGTGCCGCCGGGCTGGCCGTCGGCCCCGTAGCACACGATCTCGAACGCCGAACCGTCGGATGCGGGTGAGATGAACACGTACGTCCGACCCCACGGGTCCGTGAGCTGGTCTTGCGTGAGCTCGTAGGACTTGCCGATCGCGTTCGGACCGGAGAGCACGGTGAGCCCCTCCGACGGGCTCGGCAGGTCGCCGGTCGAATACTGATACATCTCAACCCGCTCTTTGATGATCGTCACCCCGGTGCGGGCGAGTTCGACGCGGCTCTCGCTGAACGCACCAGAGAACCCAACGGCGAGGGTGCCGGCGAGCAGGCCGAGGATAACCACGACGGCTAGCACCTCGACGAGCGTCATACCTCGACGCCGCGGGGACCGCACGACCAGTGAAACGCGAGACATCACACAACCTCCTGCATTCGGATGAGGGGGAGCACGGCGGCCATGACGACCGTGCCGACGAGCACGGCGAGCGTCAGGATGACCGCGGGTTCGAGCAGTGAGCTGAGCCGGTCGATGCGGCGCGTGGCATCGCGCTCGTAGCGACCGGCGATACGCCGGAGCACACGCGGGAGATCGCCCGACGCCTGCCCGGCCGCGATGAGGCGAACGAACTCGGTGTCGGCCCAGCGAGGATCGGGCAGCGCCCGGTCGAGGTCTTCGCCGTCGGCGACAGACGCGGTCACTCGGTCCAGATAGCCGCGCAGGCTTGCGCCGCCGAGGCCGGTGTGCGATGCGGCGATCAGCCGCAGGCCCTCGACGATCTGGATGCCACTCTCGAGCATTGAGGCAAGTTCTTCGCAGACCGAGGCCAGACGCATGCGTCGGATGAACCGCGGCGTGCACCACCGATCCAGCAAAGAGCGCAATTTCGCTGTAGCCCCAGCGCTGCTGCCAACCAGCGTCGCGGCGATGATCAGGCCGATCGCTACGAACGGCAGCCATGGCAGCGCCGCGACGAGCGTCTGGCCGAAGCGCATGACGGCCACGGACAGGCCCGGCAGCTCCACGCCCGCCCCCGACAGCACTCCGAGCAGCTCGGGGAGTGTGCGGACGCTGAGGAACACGACCACACCGAGGCCGACGGCGGCGACGATGAGCGGGTACGTCAAAGCCCCGAGAAGCCGCCGCCCGAGCTCAACTGATCGCTGGCTGGACTCGGCGAGGCTGGCCAGCGTCTTCGCGAGCTCGCCACGCTGCTCGGCGGCTCGGACGCGCGCGACCTCTGACCTCGTGAACCAGTCGGGCAGGGCGTCAAGGCACTCGCTGAGTGGCTTGCCGCTGGTGACCCCGGCGCGGATGCCGATCAGCGCGCGGTCCTGCTTCGATGGACGACTCTGGTCGTCACCGTTCTCAAGCGAGCGGAGGGCTTCCGTGAGCGGCAGCCCGGTCTGGAGCATGGTGGCCAGCGCGTCGAGCAGATCGGCGCGGGCCGCCGCATTGCGGGCACGCTGGCGTCTGTTCCACCACCGCTCGATCGGCTTTGGCAGGGATACGGCGAGCTGTGCGGTCTGGAGCGGGCGGACCGACAGGGGGAGCAGTCCCCCGTCGCGGAGCAGTTCCCGTGCCTGGGCCGCGTCGGACGCCTCGAGCCGGCCCTTCACGATGGTCTGCGGGGCGTCGCGCCGCGATGCCTTGTAGAGATAGGTCAGGCTGCTCACACCGGGTCCTCCCCGACGCCGCCGGTGACGCGCAGAACCTCGTCGAGTGAGGTCAGGCCCTGCTCGACGAGTGCGTGGCCCTCGCTGGTGAGCGATCGCGTCCCGGCTTCGGCCGCGACACGACGAATGGACTCGTCGCTCGCCCCGGACGCTACGAGTTCGCGGATGGACTCGTTCATCACGATGAGTTCGAACAGGCCTCGACGACCCGTGAAGCCGGTATGGAGGCAGTCCGGGCAGCCGGTGCCGCGACAGGGCTGGTGAACGAGCCGGATCAGACGCTGCGCGAGAACCGCGGCGATGGAGGCGCTGATGAGGTAGCGCTCGATGCCGAGGTCGGCCAGGCGCGTGATCGCGCTCGCGGCGTCGTTGGTGTGCAGGGTCGAGAACACGAGGTGGCCGGTGAGGCTGGCCTGGATCGCGATGCGGGCGGTCTCGGCGTCGCGGATCTCGCCGACCATGACGACGTCGGGGTCCTGACGTAGGATGTGGCGCAGACCCGAGGCGAAGGTGACGCCCTTCTTGGTGTTCACCTGCGCCTGGCTGATCGCGAGCTGGCTGGAGCCGAGCTCGTACTCGATCGGGTCCTCGATGGTCATGATGTTCAGATCGCGCGCGGTCGAGCCGTGGCCGCCGCCGGCGAGCCAGCGCAGCGTCGCGTAGAGCGTGGTCGTCTTCCCCGATCCGGTCGGCCCCGTGACCAGCACGATGCCGCTGGAGCGCGAGGCGCAGGCGAGGAGGCGGGAGCGGACATCGCCCGGCATCCCGAGCGCCTCGAAGCTCGCGAGGTGGTCCGACTTGGAGGGGTCGAGCAGGCGCATGACCAGGCGCTCGCCGTAGGCGGTGGGCAGCGTGCTCACCCGCAGGTCGATCCGGCGCTGTCCCGAGGAAGTTCGCCGGCCGATGGTCACGTGCGCGCGTCCGTCCTGCGGCACGCGGCGCTCGGCGATGTCCATGCGGGCCATGACCTTCACGCGGCTGACGATCGAGGTCGCCAGCTCGACCGAGATCTCCTTGGCGGTGACGAGCGTGCCGTCGAGGCGGAAGCGGATCAGCGCGGCGGACTCGAGCGGCTGGATGTGGACATCGCTCACGCCCCGGGTGATCGCCTCGAACAGCAGCGTGTCGACGAACCGGACGAGCGGGGCCTTGTTGTCGGTCGAGAGCAGGTCACGCTCGACTTCGCGGAGCGCGACATCGAGGGATACCTCATCGGACGCGGGTTTGATCTCGATGACCGGCTCATCGCCCGAAGTCGCCTGGCTCTCGACCGTCGCGGCCTTGTGCGCCGCGTAGGCCTCGTCGATCGCAACAGCGAGTTGTTCCGCATCGGCTTCGCGCCACTCGATGGGGCGACCGAGGCGCACGCGCAGGTTGTGGCGGACTGCCGGCGAAGGCTCCTTCGCGAACAGGACGAGCTCGGTAGGGACGCCACTAATTGGGACGTTTCCTCCGGAGAGCAGCAGGTGCCGGCGCGCGAACGCGCGGGGCACGAGGTCGAGGAACTTGTCGCTCGGGCCGCTGGCCTGCGATGAGTCCGTCGTCGGCTGTCGGGATGGGTCGCCAGCGAGGAGCATGCTCACCACATCATCGGGAGGTCGATCAGGGGCGGGTTGGGCGGCATGTTCGCATCGAGGAGCTGCTCGTCCGAGAGCCCCCTCAACTGCTCGGTCGCGCGCTCGCGAACCACCTTGGGCCGAATGAAGACGTAGAACCGGGCATCGCTGCGGCTCTCGGTGCTGCTCTTGAACAATTCGCCCAGCAGCGGGATCGAGCCGAGGACCGGCACGCGCGACTCGCCCTCGTTCTGATCGGTGAGTCGGAACCCGCCGACCGCGACGGTGAACCCGTCGGGTAGCGTTGAGATGCTCGAGACGGTGTTGCGCTGCGTCGGCGGCGGCAGCTCTGGGACAGCCGAGGATCCGATGAACGCGCTGAGTTCGACGTCGTAGGTCAGGCGGACGGTGTTCGCCGGGCCGATCTGCGGGGAGACGCTCACGGACAGGCCCGCCTCGACCGATCCGCCGAAGCCGGTGATCTCCGATTCCGAGGAGCGAACGGTGGTCTGCAGAAACGGCTGCTGGACCGCGGAGTCGATCCGCGCGTCCTCGCCGTTGGCCACGAGCAGCGTCGTGCGGCTGAGCGAGCGGCCCTGCGAGATGGTCTCGAGGGCGCGGATGAGCACGCCGAAGTCGCCCGGGTTGAGCACGACTCCGGAGAATCCAGAGCCAGCCAGCGGTCCCGGGTCATCGAGCCCCGGGTCGCCGATACCGAACAGCGAGGACAGGCGAACGATCGTGTCGCCCGCGTTGGTCAGAGACTGCAGCTCAAACGCGAGGTTGCGCGAGTCGCCCTCGTTAAGGGATACGACGAGGAGTTCGATCTGCACCTGCGGGAGCGGGACGTCGAGTTCGTCGACGAGCGCGTCTAGACGAGCGATCATGCGACGGTCGCCGATCGCGAGCACGCGGTTGGTCTGCTGGTCGCTGGCGAGTCGGAGCTCACCGGTGGATGTGCTCTGACGCGCGGTACGGGTAGTCTGACGGTCGGTCAATTGGCTCGGCGCGGCTGTGTTGCCGGCAACGGTTGCGGGCACCCCGGACACGCCGCTGAGGCCACCACGCCGTTCCGCGGTGTCACGCGAGCCGACGTCCACATCGAGCACGCCCGCATCGACCAACTCGCGAAGCTTGGCGAGCAACTCTTCGGCTTCTCGGTGCTCGATCTGGCGCGACCAGAACCCCGCGGACTCGCTTGGAGCAGCGTTTTCCACTCGTGCGATAATCTCCTCGACCTGTTCGTGCTCGCGCGGCGTCGCGACAACCGTGAGCGAATCCGTGATCGTATCGACGCGGATGTCGATAGAGGTGGTGGAGCCGCGCTGCGTGGACGGAGGGACGACCAGACTGCGCA
>Ga0070726_10003572_pt1 | contig 12998 bp, 15 predicted proteins | sample tdAd471_FD_67275 | JGI IMG/M metagenome (GOLD analysis project Ga0070726, IMG submission 67275) | Marine sediment microbial communities from the Atlantic coast under amendment with organic carbon and nitrate - tdAd47.1 | ecosystem: Environmental > Aquatic > Marine > Coastal > Sediment | place...
CCGGCGGGAGCGATCCTTCTTGCCGCGACGATGGTCACCAAGCGGGAAGTGCGGCACATTACCAACCTGGCCGGACTGGCGGCAGCCGTTCTCCTCGCCGTGTGGAGCCTCACGGCGGTGTCAGCGTTGTGGATGCCAGTTCTTACGTCGACCCTCCCGCCTCTCTTGGAGCGAAGCGCCGTAGCGTTCGTTGTATGGGCCGGAGGAGGCCTCCTCGGCCTTCGAGCCTTGCTAGCCGCCGGGACTGCCCGCCCCTAGCTTTCTGTCAGCCCCTACCAGTTCATTTCCGACGCTCCTGCCCTTGATTGAGGGCCTTTCGGCCCTAGGACGCAAGGTGGTCCTTCGTGTGAGATTGGGTCAAGGACGCTCGACTTGGAGATGAGCCTGAGGGTCCTTCGTTTTCACAAGGAAGGATGGAGGAATGGCTAGGAAATCAGGCCACGGTCGCTGGTTGGCGATCATGGTCGTCATGCTCATGGTGGCGGTAACCGCCTGTACGAGTAGCGAAGGTGACGTCTCCCAAGAGGATTATGACGCCGTTGTTGCGGAGCGTGACGAAGCCGTTGAAGACCTGGAAGCCGCTCAGGGGCAGGTAGCGACTGAAACGGTGAATCAACAAGTGGTTCAGTCTGGTGTGGCAGCAGCGCCCGTCGAGCCGGTAGCGATCGGCGCGGACGGATGGACCAACGAAGAATCGGTGCGGGGTGGCCTGCATTTGGTCGCAGAGTTTGATGACTACATGGACGGCCCGGACGCCTGGGATATCGCAGCTCATCCGCGGGTGTACTTCACCAGCGAGAGCTACGCGAGCAACTACTTCGACGATACCGCCGAAGGCCAAGCGCGCGAAGCGGCTGATGACTGGGAGAACTTCATCGGCTGGCATGCCATTGATGCATACAGCAAGGAAGTAGTCGCTTCCGCCCTGTACCAGTATGAGGGCAGCATCAGCCGTGGTCCCCACGGTGTTGGTGTGTCCCCGGACGGACAGTGGGGTTATGTTGGCTGGTCGGAATCAGTAGATCCCGATGCACCAAGAGTCAACTATGTCGGCATCGTCTACACGAAGACGATGAAGCTGGCCAAGATCCTGAAGCAGGAAAGCCCATTTGAGTGGGGAACACGCGGACAGGCCTTGCATCACATCCAGTCCTGGATTGATCCTGAAGGCAACCATCGCGTTATCTTGCAGTGGGGCTTCGGCGCCAACGGCGGACCGCATCACATCCTGGATCCCAATAGCAACAACCAGGTGTGGCACTCGATCACCTACGACGATGTCAAGCCAATGGGTCATCCATTCACGACACCGTCACCCGATGGTCAGTACGTCTATGTCTCGGTTGGTGCCAACTGGATTCGTGGCAACCATTCGCCGGCTGCACAGATCGCCAAGATCGACACATCGACGGGCGAAGTGACGTACATCGGCGAGACCGGACATCATCCAATCGGTATCACGCATACCCAGGATGGAAGATGGACCTACGTGGTCGATGGTCACGGCAGCCACGTCTACATGATCGACAACGAAACCAACGAAGTCGTTGACTCCGCATCGGCGGGCGTTGGCGGTCCCTATGGCATCTGCATGAACTGGGACGAGACGTTGGCATTCACTGTCGGCAAGGGCGAAGGAAGCCACAACGTCGGAAGCGTTCTCGGCATCATGGAAATCACCAACGATGGTGAGATCGATGAATACAACACCGGTGACATCGCCCAGCCGATTTACCTCGGTGGCTCAGCCTCGAGCGTGGAACACTGTGCGTTGCACCCGGACCCGGACGTCAACGAAGTCTGGATCTCGAACATGAAGGGATGGGAAACCATCATTCTCGATCTCAACACACTTGAGGTTGAGGCATACGTCCCCACCCCCAATAGTGGTGATACTCACGGTATGGCCTTCGTCTGGTACGACGGTGGCTGGGAAAACGGCGAACTCATGTCCGACATGGGTGGACCCAAGTCCCCGACCATGCAGGCAGAGATACTGGCACGGTCCACGGCGGCTCACGCAGACGAATAGGACTACCAATAACTAAGGCGTAAGCCATGTCGTACCCCCGGTTCGCAAGAACCGGGGGTACGACTTTCAAAGGAAGAGAACCGGAAGAAGGAGATCATGAGATCCAGGAACATCGCGCTCATTGCGTTGATCTCGCTTCTCGCCTTGGTGGCGGCGAGTTGCGGGGGCGGCGACGACACAGTCGCGACCACAGATTCACCGACAGCCACCACGGAGGCGCCCGCAGGCACCGAGGCACCGCCAGCCAGTGACCCTCCCCAAGTCACCACCACGGCTCCCAGTGGCGACACTACGACGACTTCAGGCTCGGGAGGGCCGGTCGAGTTGGAACTCTCGGCCATAGACAATGAGGGGTTCAATCGCAATGAACTCACTGTTGTCGCCGGTGCAGAAGTAGTTCTCACCTTCGTCAACAAAGACGTCGGGGGAGACCCACACAACGTCCATGTGCGCACCGATTCCGATGATTGGTTCACCGAGATCAAGGAAGGTCCTGACACTCAATCGATCACCTTCAGCATCGGCACTCCGGGTGAGTACGAATTCTTCTGTGACACCCACGCAGAGACGATGAAGGGCGATCTGATAGTTGAGGCCCCCTAGGCCTTAGTTCTGGTGCGACGGAGACGTAGCCCGATCTGATCCGATTCAGAGACGATGTCAGCCCCTCCTCGGAGGGGCTGACCACTACCCGCCGAGGGTTCGAAGATACTGGTAGACGCCCTCGAGTTGCTCGTCGGTGAGGTCGATATTGTCCATGTCCGGAACCCCACCGGCCGTTGCGCTGGAGATGGCTGATTTGGATGATCCGAGGATGTTGGGTCCTTCTTGAGTGCCTGCACCATCGACACCATGACACTCGGCACACGCATCAGAATCGATCCCTTCCTGGTAAACCTCCTCGCCAAGGGCGAGAACATCTTCGGGAACATCGGATGGTGCCGTTGTGGTGGGACCTGACCCCGACCCTGGTGTGGTCGTGGTGGTCGTCGTTCCGACCTCCGAGGGGTCCACGCCTCTCAGGAATGCGATGATCAGATTGATTTGATCATCGACGAGCACTCCACCAAATCGTGGCATCTCGTCTTTGCCGTCGTGGATCCTCTCGAACAGCCATTCGTCGCTCTCCTCGAGCGCAAAGGACGTCCTGCTGATGTCGGGTCCCAAGTCCTCGATGCCGGTCTGGTCGATACCGTGGCAGCGAGCACACGCCATGTTGTAGATATCTTCGCCTGATAGATCTTCGTCGGCGAGCGGTGTGCGCCAATTTGGGTTGTATTCGGATTCTTCTTCGAGTGATCTGAGATAGGTAGTGATGGACTCGATTTCCACGACAGTCATTGGACCGCCATACCCGATTGCATACGACGCCATTTCAGTTCCCGGCACACCCAGGCCGATCAGTTGGGTGATCTGTTCGTCATCGACAGATTCGAGGAAGTTCCGGGAACCAATGGCTGGGGCAAGACCCCCACGGCCTTCTACTCCATGGCAAGAGGCGCATTCGCCCTCATACAGTTCAGCACCCTGCGCTGCGAGGAATCCGTTGGCCTCCTCGCGAGCCGCGGCTCGCTGGGCAGGCTCATAGATCCGGTAGATCGGAAACATCAAGATGAACAGGACCATCAAGACCAACCCAGCCCACATCCAGCGGTTGGTGGACTCCTGTAGTTCGGTGCGACTTGGCTTGTCAGACATCAGAGATGCTCCGCGCAGCTAGGTCCTGCCGGGGGTTCATCGATCGATTCCTCACCAGGAGGTACGCCCTCTGTGATGATCCCGGTGTCGACCTCCACGAGTTCTTCGCCTGCTATCACAGTGAAACGGTCCATTCCGCGTGGTGATGGGCCGGACCGGACTTCTCCCGCACGATTGAACGTCGAACCGTGGCATGCGCATTCGAATTCGCGTGATGACTCACACCATGACACTCGGCATCCAAGATGAGGGCACCTCTGCCACAGACCGACGAGTTCACCGTCGATCTTGGTCAGGTAAGTCTGCGCTTCGCGCACGTAAACGGGTATCTCCGTGACTTCTGTCTCGGGCACGGTCTTAATAACTCCTCCCAATCCAGAAGCCGGGAAGGAACGAAGGATGTCGAGCGAGGTCCACGCCGCCGCAGCTGCGAAGAAGCCGAGCCCAACCTGCCAGGCGCGCTTCAGAAATGTTCGACGGTCCATTTCGCTACTCATAGCTCACCATGCCATTCCTCCCAGGGCCAGACCCATCCCCAGTTGGGGCCTCTGAACGCAAAACCGATCAAGGTGAGGATCACCCAGACCACAACGAACGTGGTGAACACGACGACAGCAACCTTGCGAGCTCGCAGCATCTTCGCCGGATTTCTGTCCAAATAAGGGAGGGCGAACATTCCAATAACGATCCCAGTCGGAATCAACACTCCGGCCACAGCGGGATGGAGAATGGCGAGGAGTTCCTGAAGAGCAGCGAAGTACCAGGGCGCCTTCTCAGGATTGGGAGTCTCGAATGGGTTGGCGACGTCTCGTAGGGGTGCGTCGAAGAGAAGCGAGATCACCAGAACGAGAAGTAGGACCGCAAGGGCCACCACCGCATGTCTCACCAATAGGTGAGGCGAGACCATGACCAAGTCCTGCTCGTCCGGATCCTTGCGCTCGCCGATGGGCGGCTTGCCCGGAACCACACCTAGTACGCGTTTCCCGTTGTCGACTTGTGGGTCGCTCATTCCTTGCTCCGACCTTCACCGATATCGAGGGTCGCATCCTTTCGCCAGCGCCAAAGGTGGATCGCCAAGATCCAGAGCATGATCACGGGAAGGACCACAACGTGGAGAACGTAGAAACGCAGAAGTGTTGCTGCCCCTACCTGATCCCCGCCGAGGAGGATGCTCTTGACTGTTCCGCCTATCACCGGAACGAAGTCGGCCATTGATGTGCCCACGGTCACTGCCCAATAGGCGAGCTGATCCCAAGGAAGAAGATACCCAGTGAATGAGAGAAGCAACGTCAAGAGCAAGAGGACGACACCGATGACCCAGTTGAATTCACGAGGAGACTTGTAGGCACCGCGATAGAACACCCGACCCATATGGAAAGCGACTGCCAACACCATCAAGTGGGCGGACCAGCGGTGGACGTTCCGAATGAACTGACCGAATGCGACGTCGGTCTGCAGGAACTGAATGTCTCCATAGGCGGTGGCCGGCGATGGGACATAGAAGAACATGAGGTAGATGCCCGAGGCAACGAGGGACCCGAGCAACACAGTTGAGGCCACACCGAGATACCAGCTGTGACGGAAGTGCAGTTCACGACGACGGATTTTCACGGGATAGATGTGAAGGAGGAAGTTCGCCCAGTGCCCAGCAGCTTGGTCTCTCTCGGTCGCGCGATCCGGGCTGCGGAAGATCGTCCGGCCGATCGTGGAATCACGAAGTTTCATCAACAGACTCCTGCGCCGATGGGTTGGTGTGCCTGAATGGTGCCGACGCCGGTCCAAACCGCCATCGAGAGTGCCTTTGGTGGGCAACGGTCGATACACAGTCCGCACCGAATACAGCTGGTCTCGTCAAGCAACAGAGCGGTTCCCTCTTCCGGAGAGGATAGATCCCCCGCCGGAACCAGAGATATGACGTTGACCGGGCAAACGTCCACACACAAAGCGCAGAGGACGCATGCGTCGACGTTCAACTGAATGTTCGCGAAGCATCGGAGGCAACGAGCAGCCTCACAGCGGGCTTGGAACTCATCGAATCCGGTTTCAACCTCGGCGAGCCCTATCCGCCGCTCAGTCGGAAGGGTGGGTACCTCGGTTCGTTCAATACGGTCATACGTGTCGTCCAGTCGGTGGAACTGAGACAGCTCCACCAGTTGGCCTTCAGCCTCAAATTCCTCGTCTCCGCCGAAGTACTCATGAATGCCAGCTGCCGTTGTACGACCGTCGGCGATGGCCTGTATCAGGGTACGTGGGCCAAATGCAGCGTCTCCGCCAGACCAAACACCTTCCAACGAAGTCTCCAGAGAGTCGTTGACCTCCACCGTGTTGCGAGGCGATGTACTCGGCCCTCTGCCGCCAAGAGCATCCGTGTCAACGGCTTGTCCAATGGCGAGTATCACTGTGTCGGCGTTGAGCACACGCTGATCATCCGGGTCGAACTGTGGAGCGAATCTTCCTTCATCGTCGAAGACCGAGAGCACGCCAACCGTTTCAAGTCCGGTCACGGTTCCGGCTTCGGTCAGGATGCGTCCCGGACCGCGCCTATGAATGAAGGTTATGCCCTCGCGTTCGGCCTCTTCGAGTTCGAACGGCGACGCCGGCATCTCGTCTTCTGATTCGAGCGAAATGACAGTGACACGAGCTGCTCCGGACCGAGCTGCGGTTCGTGCAGCGTCTAGGGCTGCCGCCATGGAGCGGTCTTCAGTTGCGTCTGACCCACCTGTTCGGGATTCTTCGTATTCGGCTCGTCGTAGAGCCGTGCGGGCGGCGTCCATGGCCACGTCACCGCCGCCGATGACCAGCACCTCGTCTCCGACGTCTACTTCGAAGCCCTGGTTGATGTTTATGAGGAACTCGAGGGCGCGGAGGACGCCGTCGGCATCGTGTCCCTCGATATCGAGGCCCCTTCCCAATGAGGCTCCGATTGCAACGAACAAGGCGTCATGTCGAGATCTGAGTTCGTCGAAGGTGACATCGCGGCCGAGGCGCGTGTTGAGGTGCACGTCGACTCCAAGGCTGACAATGGCGTCGAGTTCGGCTTCGAGCAGGTCCCGATCGAGTCGGTACTCGGGTATGCCCAATTTCATCATCCCGCCGAGTTGTTTGGTGGCCTCGTAGACCGACACCTGATACCCCAACCGACGAAGGTCGTGGGCGCATGCCATTCCAGCTGGTCCTCCCCCAACGATTCCGACGCTCTGAGGACGATCTGGGCCCCTCGGCGCAGCTACCTCCCGCCAGGCGTCTCCACCTGCTTCGACCCCGTGCTTTTCCGTGACGAACCGCTTGAGGGCTCTGATAGCGATGGGAGTGTCGACCTCACCACGTCTGCAGGCGTCCTCACATGGAGCGGCGCAGACACGGCCGCAAACCGACGCAAACGGGTTGGGAAGTCGGGCGGTGAGGTAGGCAGTCATGTCGTCGCCATCGGCGATGGCCGCGACGTAAGCGCCGGCATTGGTGTGGACCGGGCATGCCGCCAAACAGGGGATATTCTGGTCGTAGTAGGAGAGCTCGGCGGCGGACGACACTAAATGATGTCCCGGCTCTGAGCGCGGCGCAGCATCCACAGTCCGAGGATCATGCCAACACCCCACACCGCGAGACCAACGAGATCTCTAACAATCGCGGTGGCGTTGGCGACGATGTCCATGCGCAATACGAAGTCGGGAACCAGAACCGTGAAGACGACGAAGTAGGCGAACACCAATACACCACGGAGGGTCGCACTCGCCCAACCCATGTTCAGTCTCGTGGCGATGTTCATCTCAGAAACGCAATGTAATGAGTCGAGACGCTGGGTGGCGTCTGAGAATCGTTGGTGGTTTGAGGTGGGCCCGGATCATGTGCCGGGATCAAACACTACGACTTTGCCCGTGATCTCTGGGTGGAGCGGATCTTCCACCACGAATTTGCCGACGCTGAGAGGATAGAAGGTGACGATGTCGGCGACTCCCTTGTAGACATATGCGTGAACTTCGTTGGGAAGAGGTCTGATCCCGGATCTTGACTCCGGTTTGTATGACAGGAATGTGGGACTCAGGTGATGGAGGGCGTGCTCTCGGTTGCTCATGTCCTCACCGGATATTCCGAGCTCCTCCAGCTCCTCCGGCGTCAGGGCATCCAACATGTCGTCGGATATGACTGGCCGGACCTGCCATCCAAGTTGCGCGGGAATGAGGCCCACAATCCGATAGTGACGTTCGACATCGGAATGATTTCGCACCGTGAGCCTCACGTGGCGGCCGGCTGGCAGAAAGATCGTCTTGGGCTCGAAGCCGGCCTCAGACACGGCAACACTCACAACAAGGGATGGCTGTTCGGTGTTTGGGGCAACCATGACGGGATCGCTCGGATCAGACGTCTCGGTGGATTCCGTTGAGCCATCGGTGCATGCGGCGGTTACCAGGGCGAGAATGACTACGACAGTAAGCGAGCGCTCAAAAGGATGGCGAAACAGATTCATCTGGCGTCGCGTTCCGGACATAGTCACAGAATGCAAGAAGATTCCAGGGAAGACCAGGGACCAAAGGCCCTAGCCTCGGGGACGGTCGACGAGGATGTTGCCAGCTGGCTGTGCTAGCGCTGTGTCCTCAGACGGTCTTGACAGCAGGAAGGGCGATGGTGAAGCTGGATCCGAGGCCTATTCCAGCGGATTCCGCGATGATCGTCCCACCATGGGCGCTCACAATGCCGTCGGCGACTGCCAACCCGATACCTGTGCCCGGTCTTGCGGTCCCTGATCCTCTATAGAAGCGATCGAACAGATGGGGGATGTCCGCCTGATCTATCCCCTGTCCGTCGTCGTTGATGGTCACACTCACCTGTGGGGAGTCGAACTCGGATCTTATCCGGACGATTCCGCCCGCCTCTGAGTGGAGGAGGGCGTTGCCGAGGATGTTGGTAAGCGCTTGGCCGAGACGGTCCCTGTCTCCTTCGATCTCGCACTCAGCGGCAAGTTCAATCCTCAAATCGACCTCGGAGGCGTCGAACTGGGGCCTGAGGCGTTCGACACAGTCCTCGACCACGGTATTTGGATCCATGACGGACGTCTCGAGTCGCAGCGAGCCTTCTGAGGTCTGTGACAGAAGCGACAGGTCATCGACAAGGCGCCTGAGTCGCCTGGTTTCATGAGTTACGGCTTCAACCATCTCCGCCTCGGTGAAGATGCCGTCCACGACCCCCTCTGCGTAGCCGTCGATGGACGTCAGCGGGGTGCGCAACTCATGAGCGACGTCCGACATCATTCTGGCTCGACGAATCTCGGTGTCACTCAACGCAACGGCAAGCGTGTTGACGTCACGGGCCAATTCGGCGAGCTCCTCGATCTCCGGTTCGGCTACTCGTTCGGAGTAGTTGCCGGCCGCAAGAGATCGAGCGGTTGTGCCTATCGCTTGGACGGGGCGAACCATTCGTCTGGTGACGAACGCAGCTACGACAGCCGCCGCGATGGCCCCAACGATGATCGATACGACGAGGGCTCTGTCCACTGATTGGTTGAACGTGTCGGCGATGATTTGGCCGTATCCGTTTCCACTACCTAATCCGGTGCCGGGCCCATTTCCCTCGAGGCCCTGCAAACGGCGACCAAAGACCTCCGGGGCAAGTAGCCGGAAAGTGAGAACGAATGTTCCCGTCCCTGCAGCCATGACAGTTAGAAACGCCACGAAGAGTCGCGGGCCCAGTTGGCGGAGGATCAACGTGGCTCCTTGACGAATCGGTATCCAACGCCGCGCAGCGTCGCAATGAACTTCGGGTCTTCTGGGTCGTCCCCGATCTTCCGTCGGAGATTCCTTATGTGAACGTCAACGATTCGCTCATCGCCAAAGAAATCCCACCCCCAAACCCTCTCGATGAGTTGTCCCCGGGTGAACACCCGGCCCGGCGCCGACGCCAGTGCGCTCAACAGATCGAACTCCAAGGCTGTTAGTTCGACCTCATTGTCATCAACTGACACAGCATGACTTGCCTGATCGATGACCATCGACCCGAGGGTGAGCCTGTCGTCTTGTGGCTGCGTACCTGAACGGGCCCGGCGAAGCACCGCTTTAACGCGGGCGACCAGTTCTCGGGCGCTGAAAGGCTTGGTCATGTAGTCATCGGCCCCGACAGACAGCCCGATCAGTTTGTCTGCCTCGTCGCTTCTCGCGGTCAGCATGATCACGTATACCTCCGACTTGGTGCGGATCTGTCGGAGTGCCTCGACTCCGTCGAAACCCGGAAGCATCACATCGAGAATCACAACGTCGGGATCGAATCTGTCTACTGCTGCAACCGCAGACGGTCCATCATTGGCTTCCAAAACCTCGAAGCCCTCTTCGGCCAGATAGGAGCTAACGATCTTGCGTATTTGGGGTTCATCGTCGACTACGAGAATGCGGGCCATATTTGAGTGATGGTAGGAGAGAACCGCCTCCCTTTCGGCAGGCGGTTCTTCCCGTTTTCACAAGGACTAGGAGCCCTTGACGCTTTGGTTGGTTCGGTGGATACCTCGACCTTGCCCACCGGTGCAGAGGCTGCCTGCGGGGCAGTCACCGTTGTTGATGCAAGTCCCGTCATTTGGGCAGTCGCCACGTGGTGTCACCTGGCCGTTTGGGGCTGCCTGTCCAGGCTGGGACTGCTGTTGAGTTCCGTTCACGGTCCCTTTGGGGGCCTTGGCGGTCGGACCCATCCTCTGCCCTCCATTGGCTGCCAGCTGATCCTGCCTGTGCAGTCGTTGCTGCATTTGGATCGGCTCGAAGCCTTCGGGGGGCCCTTCTTCGATATGCACCTGAAGACGACGTCTCGTCTGAAAGAGGTCGCCTGACTGCGCTTGGGTCTGGTTGGCATCCTGAACCTGGTCCTGTGTCCCCGAAGGGGCTAAGGCGGGTTCAGTGTTCGAGGCGTTCTGCGCTACTGCGAGAACTGCGATTGGGAAGCCGATTGCGATTGCCGTGCTGACCACAGCGATGGTGAATGTGCGCTTCGTGTTGAAACCTCTCATGTTGAAGAGCCAACGGCTGTCACATGAAGCGAAGGCAATCGCTTCTATGAAGGTTTGATGAAGCAATTCGGTCGGTAACGGAATTGCGTAGCGGTGAAGAGGTTGTCTTGGTCGGCGGGTTGAGAGCAGCAGCTCTCTCGTTACTCCTCTTCCGACCTGATGCTCTCGGATCCCTGGGCAAGGGCGTTGCGGAGTTCTGCGGTGTCGATCGGCTTCTGAACACACGCGTCGGCTCCGGCCCGACCGGCGAGGAAACGGTCCGCGGCTCGGTCGAGGAGAAGGACCATGCGTGGTCGGTGCTGGGGTGCTACCTCGCCGCGAATGGCCCGGATCACGGCCATTCCGCCCATGCTCCCGACCTGCATATCCACTATGAGGACGTCGGGACCGGTCTCCTGGACGACCTCGAGGGCGCGGGTTGAGTCGGATAGCTCGGCCAGATTCCAATCGCCAACAGACAATGCCGCTTTGACTTCGTTTGCGACCCATGATGCGTCGGCAACCAGTAGTACATCGGCCATGTCGGTGACGATAGCTTCAGGGCGGGCCCACCAGTAAGGCCGATGGTGAGCAAGCCTGACGCTGGACCTAATCTGCGACGCTGTGCGGCGTCTCATCATTATTCTGGCTCTGATCGCTATACCTCTCGCCGCGATTGCTCAACAAGACGGCGGCGGAATCGATGTCATCGACGTGAGTGGTCCCCTTGATGCGTCGGCCCTCGAGTTCATCAGCTCGTCGATCGACAACGCCGCCGACATCGGGCAGGAGCTCGCCGTTATCCAGGTCAATTCCGAGGCGGTCCTCGATGGGCCTAGCTACGACACATTGGCCTACACCTTGCTCAACCCGCCGCTTCCTGTCGCCATGTGGGTGGGCCCTGCTCCAGCAGTGGCGTCCGGGGGAGTGGCACCTTTGGTGTATTCAGTTGGTCAAGCATCCATCTCTCCCGGCTCCGAGATCGGCCAGTTCAACCCCGTTGTCCTCGGCGAGGATCGAGTGGAGATCATTAGCCCATCCGAGCCGCTGCCCGCTGAAGAAAGTGGTCTGGAGCAACAGGCAACCATTCGTCAGTACCTCCAAGCACTTGACGGGCGTGTGTTCGAGACGGCGACCGGCGACGTCGAAGTGTCCACCATCGAGGAATACGAGGACGGGGTGACCGTCAAACAGGTCACGTTCCGCAAACCTGGAATTGCCACACGTTTCTTCCGCCTAGCGGTGACTCCGGAAGCAGCTTTCTTCTTCCTCGTGATTGGTCTGTCGATCGTGACGTTCGAGTTCTATGCACTTGGCCCCGGGGTTGCTGCCGGTGTTGCAGCGATCTCTCTCCTGCTCGGTGGGTGGGGGCTGATCAATCTCCCCACCCGAGGTTGGGCTCTGGCGGTGGTGCTCGCCGGGTGGGTGTTGCTGACGGCTGCCTATCAGAAGGGAGGAGTCTTCTTCATGACGGTTGTTGGCACAGTCCTGCTTCAAGTCGGTGGCATGTTCCTGGTTGACGGATCGGGCCTTATCGATCCCCGCTGGTACTTGATCGCACCTTCGGTGCTCGGAGTGCTCTTCTTCTTCCTGATCGCTATGCCGACGGTTCAGCGAGCTCGCCTCTCCACTCAGACCATTGGCAGGGAGTCACTCGTTGGTCTGGAAGGATTGGCAACTACGGACTTCGGTCCGGAAGGGAAGGTCCAGGTCAACAACGCTGCATGGATGGCGTCAGCCCATCGCGAGGCCGGCATCAAGGCTGGTGATGTGATCGTGGTCTCGGGCGTCGACGGTCTCTATCTGGAAGTGGAGCCTCTCGCCGAAGGTCGCGAAATTTCAGAAGAGGAATAGCAAATTCTTCTTGTGGGACCGCCATTCGCTAATTAGCTTCGTGCAGGTTGTCGCTAGAAGCGGGAGGAGCAGGTTGTCCCACATGGACGAATGGCAGCTAAACGCGCTGTGTCGTGGGAATCATGCCTATCTCTTCTTTCCGCCCTCGACCTTCGAACGCAAGGAGGAGCGAGAGCGGCGAGAAATGAAGGCAAAAGCCATCTGTGGTGTTTGCCCCGTGATGGAGCCATGCTCCACACATGCCGTGGCCATACGTGAGCCATTCGGTATCTGGGGTGGACTAACGGAAGTCGATCGGCGGAACGCGGCGATCGCAGGCTGAAACCACAACACAGACAACAGCTGGGCTCACCGAAGCGTGCGGGTATCTCCCCGTCGGACGGTGAGCCCTTCTATATCCGACCACTCCATGATCGGGACGGCGTACTTTCTTGAGAGCCCTGCCGCATCCCT